>Ga0078972_1012584_pt1 | contig 14457 bp, 12 predicted proteins | sample YelNatPaOPGAMG01_FD_67568 | JGI IMG/M metagenome (GOLD analysis project Ga0078972, IMG submission 67568) | Hot spring thermophilic microbial communities from Obsidian Pool, Yellowstone National Park, USA - OP-RAMG-01 (SPADES assembly) (version 2) | ecosystem: Environmental > Aquatic > Thermal... | reverse complement strand
TGCCAAACTGCTTTCGAAAACTCGCCTTTTACATTGTAAACATTCCCTATATCTATGTAGGTTTGTGCAATAACTCGGACATCACCAATCTTTTCAGCACAACTCAATGCTTTCTTATATAAATCAAGTGCAGAATCATACTTTCCAAGCATCCAATCAATCCAACCTCTACCTCGCAGAGATTCACCCAAGCCGTGTAGGTCGCTTAACTTCTCTGATATTGCAATTGCACATTCAAAATGTGAAATCGCATCCTGCCATATGTTCTGCTCTGAACACATCTTCCCAAGCCCACGATGTGCTTCTGCTCTCGAATGCTCGTTCTTTAATTCAACAGAAAGTTCAAGCATTGAACCATAATACGCAATCCCCTCATTCCAATCTGCTAATGAATAACAAAGTTGTCCAATGCTTTTTAACAATGATAATTTTCTTACTTTGTTCGATTCAGTATCTTGCATCTTCTGAATAGAATCTAAAGCCATCTTAAAATATCTTAACGCATCTTCAGGTGCATAACTCTCAATTGCACGTTCGCCTGCTTTTTGAGCATACAGCAACGCTTTCTCGTATTCATTCGCATTATAGAAATGATACGCAAGGTTGTAAACTTTTTCAGACTCTTTCCCTTTACTTACTAATTCTAATGCTAATGCCACCTTCTTATGGAGCAATCTTTTTTTCCCTCTTGACAAACTGTTATACACAACCTCACGAACCGTGGGATGGTCAAATCTATATTCTTCTCTTATTTCGCTACTTTCTTCAATAATTAGCCTGCTTTCGATTAACTCATCAATTGCATCTAGCAAAGATTCCTCATCCCCTTCTATTACATTCGAAAGAATATCATATGAAAATTCGCGACCTATTGTAGCAGCAACTTCAAGCACTTTCTCAGCATCTTCAGACAACCTATCTACTCTTCTCGTTACTATATCTTTTATAGTTGCAGGTAGAGTTAGTTTAGACAAATCCATACGATAATACCAAGCCTTATCGTTCGGGTCTATAATGCCGTCTTCTATAAGTGATTTCAAAACCTCCTCTATGAAAAATGGATTCCCATCTGTACGCTCGTACACAAGTTTAACAAGAACATCTGGTATCTTTTCTGCATTTAGAAGAGATGCAATCATAATACTGCTATCTTTTTGAGACAAACGACGTAAGGTTACTTTTGCATACAGCCCTTCTCGAGACATTCTCTTTATGATATCTGTTAATGGATGCGCTTTTCCTTGGTTTTCAGCCAAATCCTCGGGTCGATATGTACATACAATAAAGGTTCTTGATTCTTTTATATTCCTTCCTAAATAATACAACAGTTGCAAAGATGCTACATCTGCCCATTGTAGGTCGTCTATGAATAATATAAGGGGCGTTTCTTGAGATATACGAGTTATCAACTGAAGTGCAACCTCAAACATCCTATCTCTTTCTTTTCTTAAATCAACTTCCCTTTTCGTGGTCTCATCTGAGATTCCTGATTTTATTAAACCTACAGGAAGGGGAATAGAAGTTTCCATCACAGAAGTATGCACAATCTGTCCAATGAATCCTATAGGCGCAGACATCTCTTCATTTACCTTTTCATTATTTATCGATAAATGTTCTCGCAAGGCTTCTATAAATGGTAAGTATGGGTCTGACCCCTCATGATATAAACACTTTCCAGTTAAGAATTTTACTCCTCTCGTTTCTGCATATTCTTTAAGTTCATTAACTAATCTAGTCTTGCCAATACCTGCTTCGCCTTCAATAAATACAAACTGTCCCTTTCCATTAATTGCACGTTCAAGAAGTTCCTTCAACTTATTAAATTCTTCATTTCTTCCCACGAATATAGGTTTTTGAAGCATGCTCTTTGTATCCATTAGAACCTCTATCCGGCTTTTAATGTAATTACGAATATTAAACTGTTTCTCATTTTTGCTTTTGTGAGATATTGTGCGCTATATTTATCTTAATATCGAACCTCTTATTGAAACGAAAAGTAGATAGTGTAATATGGTTTTTCCTATACGAGGAAAAAATGAAATACATAGTAGTTACAGGCGGAGTACTATCGGGCTTGGGAAAAGGGATTACAGTTTCGTCGATAGGGACCTTACTAAAGAGCCGAGGTTTTAAAGTTACTGCAATTAAAATCGACCCATATTTGAATTGTGATGCGGGCACGATGAACCCATATCAACATGGCGAAGTTTTCGTTTTAGACGATGGCGGAGAAGTCGACCTTGATTTAGGAAATTATGAAAGATTTCTCGATATAGAACTTACCTCGGACCATAATATAACTACCGGAAAGGTGTATAGGTCTGTGATTGAACAGGAACGGCGAGGTGCATATCTTGGAAAGACGGTGCAAATAATTCCTCACATCACAGGGGAGATACGGGCAAGAATAGAAAAAATAGCAGTTAACTCAAAAGCAGATGTTATGTTGATAGAACTTGGGGGAACGGTTGGAGACATAGAATCAATGCCTTTTCTTGAAACAGTGAGACAACTACATATGGAAGTTAAAGACGAGAACTTGGTATTCGTACATACAACCTTAGTTCCTGAGATGTCAGTAGTTGGTGAGCAAAAGACCAAGCCAACACAACATTCTGTCAAGGAATTAAGAACAATCGGTATTCAACCTGACATTATCGTAGGGAGGGCAACTCGATTGCTTGACAAGCATACTAAACAAAAGATTGCTATGTTCTGTGATGTCCCTCTCGAAGCAGTAATTTCTGCGCCCGATGCAAGAAGTATTTACGAAGTGCCTCTTATACTTGAAGAACAGGGATTGACTGACTATCTTGTTAAACGTCTTTCGCTACCAAAGACAGAATCGAATCTAGAAGATTGGAGAAAATTTGTCCATAAAATAATCGACCCAATGGAGACTGTTTGGATTGCAATCGTAGGGAAGTATACGAACTTGCATGATTCCTATCTTTCGCATATAGAAGCGCTTAACCATGCAGGAGCCGAACTTGGAACTAAGGTTAAAATTGCTTGGATTGAAGCGGAAGATTTGCAGAACCAAGGTGCGGAAAAATTACTTGCACAGATGGATGGCATTCTAATACCAGGCGGTTTCGGTGAAAGAGGCTCTGAAGGAAAGATTTCCTCTGCACAGTTTGCAAGAGAAAATAACATCCCATTTTTAGGTATATGTTTTGGGTTCCAACTTGCAGTTGTGGAATTTTGTAGGAATGTACTTGGATACAAGGATGCAAATTCCACAGAGTTGAACCATAACACAAAACATCCAGTTATAGATATACTACCTGAACAAAAGGCAATACATAATCTTGGTGGGACGATGCGGCTTGGAGCACATACAATCATAATAAAAGAACGGACTTTGGCGCATAAATTATATGGCACAAAGGAAGTGCGTGAAAGGCATAGACATAGATACGAAGTTAACCCTGACTTTATCCAACAGATTGAGCAAGCAGGCATGCTCTTTTCAGGACATGCGCCTGATGGGGTAAGAATGGAAATAATGGAAATACCGAATTTACGTTTTCACATGGGTTCACAATTTCATCCTGAGTTCAAATCGCGACCTATGCGCCCTGCACCTTTGTTTTATGGTTTTGTTAGGGCGGCATTAAATTATTCGAGAGAAAAGAGGAAAGAAAATAAAGCAGAACAAGAACTACAATCTAAGAAGTGAACTAATCCTATTTCAATTTCGAAACTGTTATATGGCTAAATCAAATTATCCTTTTGAGGCATTTCTATGAGCGTGGAGCAATACTATGCGCCTACGAGTATAAAAGAGGCAGAGAAGATTCTTGCAGAAGATGAGAATGCTCAACCGCTTGCAGGGGGCACGGCGATTGTTGAACGTATAAAGAACATAAAAACATTGGTTGATTTATCACGGCTTGGATTGAATTATATTAAAAAAGATGGAAAGAATCTAAAAATTGGCTCTATGACAACTTTGGAAGAGATTGCAAAAAGCAAACTGATGACAGGGAGCGTGCAGGCATTAAAGCAAGCGGCAGAACAGACGGATTGTAGGCAGTTAAGGAATGTAATAACCATTGGGGGAGATGTAATAGCAGCATACTATTGGTGCATGGTTCCAGTTGCACTTCTTGCATTAGATGCTAAGATGGTAACCTCAAAAGGAAGGAGTTATCAAATGGAGGATGTGGTTTCAAAGAATGCAAAAAGTATTTTAGAGAAAGGTGAGATTGTAACAGAGTTTTTGATATCTGATTACGATGGAAAAGGTGCATTTCTTAAATTTGCCCGAACTTATGACGAATATCCATTTACCTGTGCTGCGGTATGTCTAAAAATGGATGGGAACAAGTGCAAGAAAGCAAGTCTTGCGATAGGTGCAGTAGAAACCAAGCCAAAGAGACTCCGCTCAGTAGAGAAAATGCTTGAAGGTAATGTGGTAAAAAATGTCCTTAATAAGATACCTGATGCTGTTTCTAAAGAGATAGTTCCAAGGAACGATTTTAGAGCATCTGAAGAATATAGAAAATATGTAACTGGTATAATTGCGAGGAGAGCGATTGAGCGTGCTTTGGGGGTGAATGAATGAAAGTTGAAATGAAGATAAATGGAGAAGTTGTTGTTGATGACATATCCCCATCAGAAAAACTATCAAATTACTTAAGAAGAAAAGGATATCAATCAGTCAAAATAGGATGCGGAATGGGTTCATGTGGCACATGTACAGTTCTTGTAGATGGGAAAGCGGTTCGGTCTTGCATAATGCTTGCAGTTCAATGTAATGGGCGAGAAATAACGACGGTAGAAGGTCTAGGAACGCCAACAAAACCGCATGTATTGCAAGAATGTTTTGTGGAAACTGGGGGTGTGCAGTGTGGATATTGCACACCTGGGATGATACTTTCTGCAAAGGCATTGTTAGATGAGAATAAGGAGCCTAGCGACGAAGAGATTAAGGAAGCGCTTGATGGTAATTTATGCAGATGTACGGGGTATGTAAAAGAGTTAGAGGCAATCAAACTTGCTGCAAAAAGGATGAAAGACAAGAATGCGAAACCTGATAAAGTAGAAGTAGGTAAGTTTAATGTAGTTGGGAAATCTTGCAACAAACTTGATTCAATATCTATGGCAACGGGTAGAGCAAAATATGTTGCGGATTATGTAGAGAAAGGGGCGTTAAGGGCAAAGATATTACCAAGCCCGTATGCGCATGCAAGAATAAAATCGATTGACATATCAGAAGCAGAGAAGTTACCTGGTGTGAAAGCAGTTTTATGCTACAAGAATGTGCCGCGTGTGCCGCACACGACAGCAGGGCAGGGATATCCAGAGCCCTCTCCATACGATACTTATCTATTCGATAACAAGGTAAGATATGTTGGAGATAAGGTTGCTGTAGTCGCTGCAGAGAGTGAAGAGATATGCGAAGAGGCTTTGAAAAAGATAAAAATCGAATGGGAGGAACTTCCTGCGGTATTTGACCCTAAGGAGGCATTAAAAGAGGGCGCGCCTATTATTCACGACGAATCTGATGCGAAAGTAATCATTCCAGTTACATATGACCCAAAGAGGAATCTTGCCTCGCGTGTTGAGATGAACCTTGGAGATGTAGAAAAGGCTATGAAAGAGGCAGATGTGGTTGTGGAAAGAGAATATTATGCGCACTACGCCCAACATTGTCCATTAGAGCCACATGTATGTTATGCAAGGCTAACCCCTGACGATAGAATAGAAATAATAAGTTCAACGCAGGTTCCTTTCCATGCAAGGAGAATAACCGCACAGGTGCTTGAAATTCCAGTCAAGAAAGTACGAGTGATTAAACCTCGTATAGGCGGAGGATTTGGCGCTAAGCAGGAAGTATTCCTTGAGCCTATAGTTGCAATGCTTACCATGCGAACAAGGCGTCCTGTACTGCTAGAATACACACGAAAAGAAGAGTTTGTATCCTCGAGAACACGCCATCCAATATATACAACAGTCCGCCTAGGAGCTAAGAAAGATGGGAAGTTAACAGCGATTGAGATGAAGGTGATTGCAAATACGGGCGCGTACGGTTCCCATTCTTTAACTGTAACATCAAATTGTGGAAGCAAATGTTTACCATTGTATCATGCGGACAACGTCCATTTCGTTGCAGAAGGAGCATATACAAATCTACCTGTTGCAGGGGCATATAGAGGATATGGTGCGACGCAGGCATACTTTGCGCTTGAATGTCAGATGGACGAACTTGCAAGAAAGTTGAAGATGGACCCTATTGAATTGAGGAAAAAGAATGCGATAAAGAAAGGCGAAGGGTCAAAGATATTTGAAATCTTAGGTGAAGGTCGAGCAGGGGCCGCCATGGTTATAGACTCTTGTGGCTTGGAAGAAGCAATGAAATTAGGTGCGAAAGAAATAGGATGGGGTAAGAAGGAGCCTAACAAGGGACCTTACAGATATGGAATAGGAATGGCTACTATGATGCAAGGTTCTTCGATTCCGTATATTGACATGGGTGCAGCAAGTATAAAGATGAACGAGGATGGAAGTTTTAACTTGCTTGTAGGAGCAACTGATTTGGGGACAGGCTCCGATACGGTGCTTGCGCAAATAGCAGCCGAGGTTCTTGGCGTAGATGCAGATGACATAATCGTATATTCATCTGATACGGATCTAACTCCATTCGATGTTGGTGCCTATGCATCGAGTACAACCTATCTGTCGGGACAGGCGGTTAAGAGAGCCGCCGATAAAGTTGCTGCACAGATACTTAGCGTTGCCTCGAAGATGATGGACATTCCTCAAGAAGAATTGGTATTGAAAAACAAGGGTGTTGAGGCAAAAGAGCCTGACAAGCATAAAGGGAAGAAGACAAGGGTTTCGTTGCATGATGTTGCGGTTTATTCATTATATCAGATGGACCAATTCCAAATTGGTGCGATAGACTCAAGCATATCAAAGGTATCTCCACCGCCTTTTACCGCCCATTTTGCAAAGGTTAGAGTTGATATCGAAACAGGAAAAATAGATGTTCTGAAATATGTTGCGGCGGTAGATTGTGGCACGCCTATAAACCCTGCGCTTGCAGAAGGGCAGACAGAAGGTGCGGTCCTTAATGGAATATGTTATGCCCTTACAGAAGAGTATGTTTTCAATGAGAAGGGTACCATGCTAAATCCTAATTTCCAGACCTACAAGATATATTCCATGAGAGACATACCTGAGATAAAGACAATTCTTGTTCCAACCTACGAAACTACAGGCCCATTCGGTGCGAAGAGCGTATCTGAAATATCGATAAACGGACCTCTTCCTGTTATATCAAATGCAGTATACGACGCCATAGGTGTTAGGCTTACTGAAGGACCGTTTACGCCCGAGAAAGTGTTGAAAGCAATAAAAGAGAAAATGGTGGTTAAAGAGGCATGATGATTGAGATTGAAGTTGAACTTGCTGCGAATCTAAAGATGACGTTAAATAAGCGTGTGTTTAATTACAAGGTTGAAGAGGGTTCAAGTGTTGAGGATTTGCTTGACTCTCTTAACTATTCAGAAATGGACAAGAAATACATTCTTGTATCTAAAAACGGTAAGATGGCAAAGTTAACAGATGAACTTAAAGATAAGGATAAAATATTTTTAAGTGTGCTTGTAGGTGGGGGATGAATTAATTCCTATCTTTGTATATTTTTAAATTCTTTTCGAATGATTTTGATAGTGTTGGTAGAATTCTATATGCCGCATAAGAAGCAAGAGCAATCGTAGATGTAACCATTATGCGAATAAGCATCATATCAAGAGCAGCAAAGTCTGCACTTCCACACATAGTTAAGGATAATGATAAAGGATTTTAAATAACTATCCTTTTAGACCTTGCGTATAGATAAGGGACGAGAGCAGCAGCCAAGCCAGCGCAGAGTGCAAGGATAGATAGTATGGGAACGGCAGAGGGTTTAACCCATCCTTTGCCGAATGGAAATACAAGCACCCAAAATAGAGATAGATATATTAAATTGCCTAATGCTCCAGTTAGGAAATATTTAATTTCGAGCGCTTTTCCTTTTAGTAGATAGAGCATGCAAGATACCCCCAAGCCGAGAAGTAGTGCTGCAATAAAGCGATTTACAAAAGGTGCGAATGGAATCCCGCCTGCATAAGGTGCAAGTAAGTTGTATATTATTCCGAATAGAAATGCAACCCAAAATGGTGCAAGTTCTTGTTTAGATATAGCATAGGACGCAAGCAAGAATGCAACAAGAACCATTCCGATTGGGAAGGCGATTCCAGCCCCCGGTCCTGGAAGATGTAGGACATCATGCATTAAAGTTGATACGCCTTTGAATGGAAATAAGAATAGAACAAGGAGAGAGACTACCAAGCCGAAGATGTTCGTAAATGGGTCGAGAACGACGTACCTTAAATCCGAAATTTTGAAGGACTTCTTTCTACATAGGACATTTTCTTCTTTCTGCTCTACTTTCGCTTCTCCTTTTTCTTTCATATCTTTCTCTTTGTTAATTTTACCCTCATCTTTAGTATCGCTGGGCTTGTCTTTATTCATAAAATTACCTCCTTTTTTTGTTGAGTAGTTTCAGACTTAAATGTAAACATGCTTCAAGAACTCCTCCTGCAATTGCGTTCGATTTTTCAGATATGGTAAAACATCTTTCTTTGATGCATGTGGGGTCTATGTCACCAATTTTAAGCCCCTTTTCTACCTTTACACCATCGTGGATAAGTCCTCTGATTACTCCTTTTTCTTTGGCAACTACATTTGTATCTTCTATAATTCCCAAAATATCTCCTTTTTCTACGATATCTCCAATCTCTCTTTTTGCAGTGAATATGCCCTCTCTAGGTGCTCGAATAACAAGCGATTCAGGGTCTATCCCTACACAACATGGGGATAAAGAGCATGCAAGCAAATAATAATCAGTTGGCGCGGGCTTGCCTGTATTCTCGGCTGCTTTCCCTTTGTAATATACTCTTCCTAAATCATGTCCTGCAAGACTTTCAACTACCGCATGACAATCCTTTCCTGCAGTAAAGCCAGGTCCTATCCCAATCACGATTTTTGCTTCGTTTTTCTTTGTCCCGAGGTTCTTCTTTGCGCTTCTTGCATCTACCACGATATCGAATCTTCTTTCTTTTAGAATACTACCTTCGGGGTCAACAATAACAGCCACCTTACCCTTTTTATGCACTCTATCTATACTTTCCTTCGTTGTTCTTACTGCAGTTACTCCTTCCACTGTAATTTTACCCTCGTAAATTGCTTCTGAAAATGCAACTTTTCTTCTTACTGTAAGAGGTCTTTCAAGTTCTGTTGCAACAACCTTACACCCCGCAAGATATAACCTTCTTATCGTGCCTGAGGCGAAGTCGCCTGCTCCCTTAACAAGCACACTCTTATCATTGAGCACTAACACACCTCCTCATCGAGATTTCAGGCGTTTTGCCCGTATTCTTTACCGCAACTATCTCTGCAAGTATACTAAGCGCAATCTCTGATGGAGTATCTGCACCAATATCCAAGCCAATTGGTGAATACACATTATTAAGTTTTTCTTTTGATACACCTTCTTTTTCAAGTAACTCTTTTATTTTCTTTACTTTGTTCTTGCTTCCAATCATTCCGATATACGCAGACTTTGTAGTTATCATATTCTTCAAGGCGTCTTTATCGCCCATATGTCCATGTGTTATTATCACTACATAGGTATTCTCATCTGCAAGTTCCTTCAATTTTTCGTCGTTATATTCTGCATTTATAACTTTGAAAGCGTTTGGAAAACGTTCCTTCGTTGCGAAATCACGCCTGTTATCTACTACAATTACACGAAACCCAAGCCAGGGCGCAAAATAATGAAGTTCATGTGCAATATGTCCGCCACCAAGAATCAGAAGGAGAGGTGAGGGTTGTGAAACATCTATGAATACCTCGACCTCACCACCACAAAACATTCCAAGCCCGCCTTTATCTTCTGGTGTCAAAGAATATTTTTTAGCACATGATTTTCCTTCTGCAATTGCTTTTAGCGCATCAGCAATCGCTTCTTTCTCGAGTCTGCCGCCACCTATAGAACCTACAATGCTGCCGTCTGAAAGGACAAGCATTTTTGCACCGAGCATACGAGGTGCAGAGCCCTTCTCTGAAGTTATGGTTACAAGCGCAAATGGCTTTCCTTCAGTCTCAAATTCTGCCGCTTTTTGAAAAATGTCCATTCTCTCACCCCTTTTTAATTTCTTGAAGTTCGTTTACATCGTCTAAAGTGTCCACATCAGCAAAATTTATTTCTGATTCGAATTCTGTTACATATGTTAACTCTTTATTCATGTCGATAACATCCCGCGCGCCTTTATCCCCTTTTACCATATATAACTTATCGAACATCGGCTTGGAAAATATCACGGGATTGCGTCTTATACCCTTACAATAAGGAACACAGATTTGAGCACAACTTTGTTTGTATTTTTCTATGAGGGTATCTATAACTTCGTGAGTTACAAATGGCTGGTCGCCAAGAATGAACATAACTGCATCCAAACGTTCTGCTTTACGCAATCCGCATATCAAAGATGTGCTCATGCCCATTTGGTAATCTTCATTTTTTACAAATTCGCATCTCTCAGTCCTCATCTCAGAGAGTATCTTTTCTGCCTCGTGCCCTACTACTATGTAGATTCTGTCAAGTTTGCTCTTTTCACATGCATCAATCACATGCTGCAACACCATCTTTGAATTTACTTTTGCAATTAACTTATTCTTTCCAAACCTTTTTGACATCCCTGCAGCAAGTATTATACCACCAATAGAATCAGCCATGTTGTTTACTACCTTAGCACTGTTATTTTTCGCAGATGTAAGAAATATCTTGTCTATGTAAGGATGATACAACATTTTGCATTGCAAGTAAGCGTGCGGTTGCTCTTCTGCAACGTCTGATTTGTTGACAAGCAGGAATATTTTTCTATTTTCTCTCCTACATTTTAGATACCCATCATCTGAATACAAAAGAGTTCTTAAAGAACCCAGTTTCAATATTCCATCTTCGAAATATTTGGAAATTTGTTCCGGATGGAAACATACCTTCTCTATTCTAGAATTGAAAGCGTCCAAGCCAATAACTATCGCCATCTTGTTTGAGCATTCAGGCACAACAGGTTCATAAGCCCTTGGATGCTTGAAACTCATTCCTCTTGCTCCATCTGCCTCAACAAGCACAATAGACGCAATTTTAGATAGTTCTTCTACACACTTTTCCTCAATCCCTACTATTTTATCGTTCAAAATCGAAGAATAGACAACTGGAATCTTCCCCCAAGCCCAAGTTGATTCTAGTTTTTCTTTTGAAAGTTCATTAATTTGAATTAACTGATGCTCTTCAGTAAATTGCGCTAATGCCATCTTTGTCGTCGTTGTTATTGCAACCTTCTTTTGAAATTCTTTACTTTGAAGTTCTCTAGCTAATGTAAAAATAAGACTGCTCTTTCCACCTGCACCTACGAATGAGAACACATCGCCATCTGATAATTCTAAAGATTTTGTGAGGCTTAGGAGGCTTGGCATCACATCCTAAAATCAGATTTTTAAAAATAATCCTTTGCATGCCTATATTTATGGATGAAGTTCACACCAAGTCTCTACAAAGGATTCTACAAGAGAATCCAGAAAACTTTGTTTATAGGTAATAAGCATTTTAGCAACCGATTGCTCGTCTGTTACGGAATACAGCATCTCTCTTCCTAATTTCTCTTTTTTGATAAGTTCTGATTTGATAAGTTTATCGACATGAAATGATATCGTAGATGGAGATTCTGAAAAATTCTTTGCAATCTCTTTAAAGTTCGAATTTGGATGTAGCAGAAGATACATCAAAATCTTTCTTGGTATCGGCTGGTTCAGCATAGAGAGTATTTTCTTATCCCTAGATCCTATAGTCCCCTGTGGATAATATCTTCGATAATGCCCGTCCTCTTTTTCTACTATTAAATCGATTTCAACCAAATATCTTAAATGATATTCAAGTGTGCCAAGAGGGATATTGAGTTTACGCTGGATTTCTCTAAGATGATTTCCCGGATGCGATTTAATATACTCGAAAATCTGCTTTCGATTCTCGATCTCGAAAGCATCAGAACCTTTCTTAGGCTTGGGCGTCATTCCTTGCATCCTTCCTTAGAATGCCAAAATAGAGGGCTAAAAGAAGAACGATATCTATAATCAATATAAGAGGGTCTTCGTGCACGGATAATATCGATGGAAAATAAAGTCCAATTGTAAGAAGTATACCTTTTATAAGAAACAATGCAAAGGCAGAAGTTACAAAAATAAGCCTCTTGTTCCTCGTGCGATTATACGAGATAATTGCAATCAAAAATAGAACAAACGAAAATATTGTAACCCAGGGCACAAGCAAATCTTCAAGATAATACACATCTACACCGATAGGAATATGGAAAACTGCTATTAAGTATTTTTCATAAGCATGCAGACAACTTTGTTAGTTATGATTTTTCTACCGAAAGTTCTTTTACCTCTGTAAGAGTTAAGGTAATAACAGGTGATTAAATGGCTAGTTCAGTTTACGACCTAAGGGAGTTTCTCGATAAAATGCCATCAGCCCCATGTGTTCCAAAGAAAGAAGACCCGATTTTTTGCAGTCTATGCGAAAGACTTAATCCATCGGTTGCGCAAGCATGTAAATCAGGTAAGCAAATAGTATCTACTCCAGTCGTAGATGTGGAAGAGCCAAAAATCAAGCAGAAGGAAATAACAATAGAAATAAAAGAAGGATGTGCTTCTGACGATGAAGAGTTGGTCGAATTAGAGGACGAGATTCCACTTGTAGAAGGCATACATGCAAAGACAAGTAATATAAATGATAAAGAAGTGCCAATTGAGGTTGAGCCCATTCTTGTGCAGACGAAAGATGAGAAAAAATCATCAATTGTGCAAAAAGAAAGAAAGTCGGAAGTAGAAACGCAAAAAAAACCTCAAAAAGGAACAGTAGTAAGAGTAGTCAAGACACAAAAAACAACTCCTCAACCCCAAACTCAGCAAACAACTAATGCAAAAACCCAAGAGCCTCCAAAATTAACTCCTCAACCCCAAACTCAGCAAACAACTAATGCAAAAACTCATGAGACTTCAAAAACAACTCCTCAACCCCAAGCCTCTCAGCAAACAACAACTCCCAAGCCAGGAACAAATGTTCAGAGTCAGCCAGTACAGCAGATGCAAAAACCTGCACAAAGTGCAAGTGTACCAGTAACACAGCCAACAAAGTTTAAGAAGATAGTAAAAAAGTAAAATATTAGGAAGGTTCATATATTAAAATAATGATTTTCGACCCAAGCCCGTGTGGGGTAGCTATCCGAACTCTTGCGGGAGTCGGACTGCAATGGATATCCTAGGAGGCTGCGGACTTATAAGGTAGAAACCTCCAGACCTGGGTTCGAATCCCAGCACGGGCGCTCGATTGCTATATTCCTAGGACTATTTTTTAATTGAATCATGAAAAGTTTCTTCTCTAATGGAAAATATTGATTGAACCAAGGTAAGATGTTATTTTTTGAAATTCTTTTATGTTATTTTGAGAAGGAATAAGGAAAGCATGTTGATTAAGATGAGTATGAATAACTTCAATTCTATCATTCCTTCTAATAATATCTAAATTCTTAAGCCCCTCAATTGTTTTGTGTTCGATGTATTCCAAATCTGGTTTCTTGCCATCTGCAAAACTGATTTCAGCGGTAAGTGAACTGCAACCTTTTGGCACATTATTTTTTGAAAGATTCATCGGAAAGTACAACCTATTGAAAATGTATCTTTTCTCGGGGAAAAAGATAGAATGATTATGAGATATATCTTTTCTTGCAATTCCTATGTTAACCTGAATAGTAGAAAGGTATTCGAGTTTTTTAATAGAATTGACTATATCTGAGGGTAGATCGATTATTTTAGGTAAGTCTATAAGTGGAATCGAAGAAAAAACATTTTTGAAATCGCATGTAAATTCTCTTTTTCCTCTTTTGAGCCTTAATTTTAAATTCCCATTTTTTGGAGATATTTCAATTACTTCAGTGCCCAATTCGAGATTAGATAGATATGGTATAAAAGAATTTGCAAAAGAGCCCAAGCCACCTATTTTTGGATATGCAAAAGAGAATGAGGTTTTTGGCAAGTCGGCAAAGAAGGAATAACGAAAAGATGGGAAAGATTGAGATTTAATTTCTAAAATCTCTCTCTTCCAAAACTTTTTTACATAAACAGAGTTTAGTTTCTCATATAGAGCATACTGATTTTTGAGCGGAAGTTTAATAGGAGAATTTTCAAAAAACACATCCGCTTTCATGCGTTTGATAAGATAGTTGTTTGTAGTGTTGTTAATAATGAAATTATTTACAATAATAGATAAAGCATCATGTGAGTTATTGTTATGTGCCTTAACTTCAGGAATTACAGGGAGTATAGGAAAAGAATCGAAGA
>Ga0078972_1012579_pt1 | contig 14470 bp, 13 predicted proteins | sample YelNatPaOPGAMG01_FD_67568 | JGI IMG/M metagenome (GOLD analysis project Ga0078972, IMG submission 67568) | Hot spring thermophilic microbial communities from Obsidian Pool, Yellowstone National Park, USA - OP-RAMG-01 (SPADES assembly) (version 2) | ecosystem: Environmental > Aquatic > Thermal... | reverse complement strand
TGCCTTTTAATCAGCTTTCTCATAATTCTCATTTTCTCCCTATCAATAATGGGTATGGGTAATAGACAAAAAGTTATATAAAAGTATTTTGAATAAAAACTATTATATCAAAATGTTAAGCGCTTTTAAAAGAGAAAAATGAGAATTATTATAAATTTCTCAGCTACTTATATGGCCTCGGACAGACACTAATTATTATTTTTATAAGTTTATTGTTTATATCAAAGCTATGGGATTACTACCTTTATAAACTCAATAAGTTTGTTGAAGAGTTTTGCGACTTTAAAATCTTTTTTGATGAAAATGGAAAAGAAAGTATTTTTCATTTTCCTTATATTCTCAGCCAGAAAGTTCGTCGGCTATTATTTCATGTAAGTTGCATATTATTATTGGCAGTATTATTAGTATCTATACCTTGGCACTTTTTCTCTGAAGCCCTTTATTATAAATTTATAACTAAAATAATTAATCAACCTCTAATAATTTCAATTATTGAGGCTGTAGCACTTATATTGTTTTGGCGAGTTGTTATTGGACTTCCGATTCATTTAGTTCGCGACTTTGGTAGAATTTTAAATTGGGATGAATTGAAAGATTGGGCTCCTCCTGTGGCATATATAAACAATAATAATAATGAATTAGTGCTAAACTTTGATTGGCCTTGGCTAGTAGTGTTTAGGTCTGATCGGCCTTATGTAAAAAAATTTCGTTGGTCTTTATGGCTGTTGTTATTTTTACCATAAAGGAGATTTTTTTTACTCTCTACAGATTAGGGGTCTAAACCCAATATTAATGACACCAACCGTAAGCCCCTCTTCACATATCCTGGTAGCAAGTATCCGAAAGATCAGTTAAAATATATATCTGTACTTAGTACAGGTATGTGGTAACGGATATTTCACAGTCTTGAAGTAGCTAACCCTATAAGTAGCTTAACCCCTAAATAGCACATGGAGAGCACAGGCTTAATGTCGGTTCAACAGCTTATTTCCCATGCTTATCGAACTCATTCTCAATGACTTTTCAGGCTCTGACCTCATCCGCCAAATCCGGCTTATCGACTTTATGTCCATAATATTAGCTAAGGTCAAAAGAAGTGCCAAGACTAAGGTTGCTAACTAACAACTGGCCAATAAAGGATATTGCGCCTTTTTGAAGATTTTAGATTTACAAATAATAAATCTTCAAACTTATGATTTGAACATTTAGAGAGATTTTTGTTTAAAAAATAATAGATAATAATTTTACAAAATGCCGATATATTACTACCCGCTTAATTTTAAGCCTGAATATGATGTCTGCTGGTCATCGGATCCATTTTTGGGGATGGTCACTCAGATCAGGTGGATAATCACGATGTCCGCCGGCCATAAGATCCATTTTAGGAGGACCTGCCGATGTTTGGAAAATTCATTCAAGAGCTTCGGAGGAAAAAGGGGCTGGGGCTGTGCGAGTTTTGCAAAAAGACCGGTCATGACCCCAGTAACTGGAGTAAGCTTGAGCGGGGTATCCTGCCTCCACCAAAAGATGAGAGAAAGCTGCGTCTTTGGGCCTCACAGCTCGGGCTTGAGCCTGGCAGCGGTGATTGGTACACTTTTTTTGATCTAGCTTCTATTGAAGGCGACCATCTCCTATCAAGCACTGATAGAAATATGGTCAAGGAGCTGCCTCAGCTTTTCAGGATCATTCGAGGGCAAAAACCGACCGAGGATGAGATGCGGAATTTGGCTGCGCTTGCCAGAAGAAGTTAATCTTAGTGGTCTTTTCGCTAATAAAGTGCGCAAGCTGAGCAATAAAGTGCGCAATCTCTGGGCGGGCATAAGGTCCGCACCTATAATTGATAGCGTAATTGACCCGCCGCGTGCTTGTGTTACGCACTTAGCGAAAGAGTCACTTAAGCTATGAGCTGCTCGGGGGCCGCAGGGTCTGAAATGGCATTTAGAGGGATGAGATATTATTCAGCAGATTCACTCAAGGTCAATATCTGACTATACTTTTGCACTTTTTCTCCAGCACTTTTTCTCCAATGCCTTGATTTTACTCGGTTTGGTATTAAAGATAACTTTCAATAAGTTCAAGGCATGGAGAGATTTCTGCAAAAGTGCAGTATGCAAAAGTGTAGTATCTGAATGAAGTGGCCTCCTTGTAGGATCAACATGGTAGGATCACATGTTTTTCAAGTGTATAGCTTTGAGCGATGTGGGGTCGGCTAATGGTAGGCCAGCAGACTTTGGCTCTGCCTATCCTGGTTCGAATCCAGGCCCCACAGGTAGCGTGATAAGCCTGCCTATCCTGTCTATTGATTCTATTGATATTGATGAGGATATGCTCTTTTTTATGAGCTTTTATAAAACACTTACTACCGGACACATTTTATCTTCTGGTTTTCTATGTGCCTTCTAAGTGCAGGCATTTCATGTCATGCCCACGTAGGCGGGAATCCTGAGGGTTGCTGCAACCATCCATGGATTAACACTTTCGCGGGAATGACGATAGCGGGAATGATGATAAAAATGTCCGGTAGTGAAATAAAACACGAGGATTGAGTCGATGCGCTATCAAGAGTTTATTGAGCAGGTCAAGAAACTTGGTGGTTTTGAATCCCTGGACGAAGCTGCAAAAGTTACCGAGGCAACCCTTGAAACCTTGAGTGAGCGGCTTTCCAGGAAGGAACGGGAGGATCTTGCGGCCCAGCTTCCTAAGGAATTAAAGGAGTATTTCCTCAAAGGGAGGGATACGGAGCGGTTTCTGCTGGAGGATTTCTACAGTCGGGTCAGTGCACGGGCTGCTGTCCGCTATCATCGGGCGGTTGAACAAGCCCAGGCAGTGATGCAGGTGCTTCGGGAGGCAGTCTCGCCGGGTGAGCTTGAGGATATCTTATCTGAGCTTCCCGATGAGTATGGCGAGCTATTTGGGAGAAAGCCGAAAGGGCCGATGTCTCCTTCGATTTGAGGTGATTTTCCACTGATCTGAGGTGATTTTTCGCTCAGCTTTTTTCGCGCGCACCGGCGGCGAATCAGCTCTTTCGGGCCACGGCTAACGTGCTCGGGCTTACGCTACATCAGCTCAAACTCAAAGAAAGTATGATGCTCCCTCAAAGTCGCGGCAACAGGAGCCCGACAATAAGATAAAAGCCTCTCGTGGCCGTAAACTGGCAGTTAGCAGAGAAAAGATATCCGGGTACATGCTAGGGTAACTTGAGCAAGGGAGAGCCCGAGATTTACAAGCTTTACACTAGACGCCAGGCCGCTGTTTGGGAGGATGCAATAGTGTGGGTGGCCATGATCCACGATCCGGAGAAGAGAGGCAATGCCCTTGTATGTCGTTTAGGGCACTGCCTTAACCTGTATGCTCTGTATTATAAGGGGAGCTTTTCGTTATATTAGGGTTAACTTTTCGTTATAGGGTTAGATTAGCTTTTTAAGCCCTTGCGCCCAAGGCCTACAAGGCCCAAAAGTCCAGAGGCAAATAGAAATATTGCCGGCGGCAAAGGGACAGGGGAATTCTGCGGGCTTCCTCCAGTTGGAGTAAAGCAGACTACACCTATCATTGGTAGTCCATAATAACTTCCTCCCCAAATCATCGAATCCTGTCCCTCCCACCAGGTATCATGAAGATATACGGTTTGAGTTGCATCATCATACCCGTAGCCAAACATGGAATGACCCTCAACATTGATCATGACCACGCGGCCAGAATCTATTTCATTCTTATAATCCTGAAAACTAAAACCATACGGTAAGCCAAGATTATCAGTATACTGAGTATAGAGGCTCCCTGGTACATAGTTATAGCCACAGTATTGCAGGTATTCACCGATTCCATATAAACCTGAAAACTGAGCTATTCCAAGGTCAAACTCCTTTTCAGCCGTAAGCTTTCTGCCATCATTATATAAGAAAAATATCGTAGAGCCATCGGTATTGCCAACATCATCCTGGCTGGTACCCATAAAATCAGCCAGGCAGTTAAAGTCATCGGGTCTGGTTCTGCCGCTGGCTAGAGGATCACCGGATTGTCCGTAACCTTTCCAAAAATCAGCGATATGCTCTGGGCTGGCAATGGCCTGATTGGCCAGGGCTCCTGGATGGCCAAAACTGCTCAATTCTGCCTGCCCGCCTGGGATCAGATTGTCGTAGCTTAATCCCTGATAGCCATTGAGATCATAGTAGCCCATCATCATTCCGGCTGCGGTTGGACTGCATCCATACCACCACTCGTAATCAGGAGCATTGCCCAGAATATTTATCCCCCCATAAACCTCAGCAACTATGCCAAGCTCACTCAGATCAGGGATGATAGTCACTGCCAGACATTGACTGTTAGTGAAAAAACAGAACAGGATCAGGACGATCGAGAGCAAGAATTTCGCATATCGCATAAGACAATCTCCTTAAAGAAAACAATTTGTGGATGTGGATGATGTTTATCTGTAGGCAGATAATGATATGCCTATTACATGGAGAAAAAAAGCAGCATTTTTTATTCCACTTCTGATGGCCGGATGAATTCGTATTCATGCTCCTTAAAAAGACAGGCACAGTAAAGAGATTAGGCCATAGAGATCAGGCCACGGGCTTGCGGCATTTAGATTAACCTGGTACGTACCTACTCTCTTTGGAGAGTGGGTAATTTTTATCTTGCTACCGGACACATTTTATCTTCCGGTTTTGTATCTATCTGAAAGTGCAGGCATTTTATGTCATTCTCGCGTAGGCGGGAATCCAGAGGGTTGCTGCAATTATACAGGATTATCACTTTCGCAGGCATGACGATAAAAACCGGTAGTGAAATTTTTATACTACTCCTTTCATGTTTTATGATATTTACAAAGTTTTATGATATTTACCAAGCTAATTTATCAGATAGAAATATAAGAGTAAACTATGAGAGTGGTGAGGAATCGCCATCGACATTTCCCCATCTGGTCTTTTCGGAGAGCCTGAGAGAGGGCGAAGCTCTCTTGGTATAGAGGCCAGAAAAAATCCAAACCGTTCATTTCACCTTTCCATGACGATACAAAATTATGTAACCATGAACTAGGCATTTTGTGATACAATGCACCTTCGATCCAATGCACTCTTCAAAAATAGTCAAAAACACGATCCACGAGATTAAAAACAGAAACTCTTGAACTCTTGGCTAAAAAGGAGCACCGTGGCATGAGCCGAAGACCAGAAAAGATGATTATTTATAACCTGTTTCCCCTCCTGGCTGGAAAATTCACTGACTGGGAAAAACACCTTAGCCGCGCTGCTAAAATGGGCTTTAACTGGATTTTTGTCAACCCCATTCAGCGACCTGGAAAATCAGGTAGTATCTACGGCATAGCGGATTACTACGATTATCATCCCCTGCTGATTGATGAGAAAAGCGGCCAAAAACCTGAGGAGCAGGTTAAGGATGTCCTCAAGACAGCGGAAAAACTTGGCCTTCGGGTTATGGTTGATCTGGTTATCAATCACTGCAGCGTAGATTCTGATCTCCTGAAGCTTCATCCCGAATGGTTTCTCTGGGAGGCTAAGGGGCAGGTTGCTCACCCCTTTGCTGATGAAAATGGGAAAAAGGTGGTTTGGACAGACCTGGCTCAGTTTGACCACAAGAGTAGCCGGGATAAGGAAGGCATGTTTCAGTATTTCTTTGGGGTAGTAAAGTTTCTTATAGAGCTTGGCTTTAGCGGGTTCCGCTGTGATGCGGCCTATCAGGTTCCAAAAAGCCTGTGGGAGAGGCTCATCCATGAGACCAAAAGACGGTATCCAGAGGTGCTCTTTTTTGCTGAAACTCTCGGCTGTCCGCCTGATCTGACCAGAAGTACAGCTAGTGCTGGTTTTGATTATATCTTTAATAGTTCTAAATGGTGGGATTTTAACAGTCAGTGGCTGATGCAGCAGTATGCCCTCACCCGGGAGATCGCCCCTTCGATTGGGTTTCCTGAAAGCCACGATACGGTAAGACTTTGTGAGGAACTCAAAGGCAACATTGACGGTCTGAAGCAGCGGTATCTATTTGCCGCTCTCTTTTCTGGCGGAGTGATGATGCCGATCGGCTTTGAATTCGGCTTTCGTAAAAAGCTACATGTGGCCAAAACCAGACCAGAAGACTGGGAGGAAACAGACATTGACCTGACTTCCTTCATAACCGAGGTCAACCGAATCAAGGCAGAACATGTGATTTTTCAAGAAGATGCTCCGACTGAGATTCAGCCTCACGATGATAATCATCAGGTTATGCTCATGTGGAAAGCATCCACTAATGACCATGAAGAATCGCTGGTTATCCTCAACAAAGATATCCATAACAAACAGCGTTTTTATACGGAAAAAATGCAAAAATTCATTCAATCTGGGGCTCCTCTGAAGGACATCTCCCCAGAATTTACCCTGGATTATATCCCCTCACCGTTTACCTATGATCTTCGGCCAGGACAGGGGATTGTGCTGATCACCTCACGGGACCTTGTTGCCGTATAAAAATAAGATGACTATAAAAACAAGATGATGAAGATTGCCCCCTGGCTTCCACTTTCCTGCTGTATGGCTTGATAGACCTTTCTTGTGAAGTAACCTTTGGGCCTTCAACGGATGAGGCAGGCTGAGAGAGAAAGAGCGATTAAGGTTTCCACTCAAGCCTCTGCCCCTCTCCTCACCACTTTTAAAAAGGGGAGGAGAGGGGATCAGAATAAAGGCTTTCAGTTGTTGCAGGGTGTGATCCAGTAAAGAATTAGCTGCCAATAAAATTAGCCAGTTAGCATCTTAGGTCTGTTAGCATCAGTCGGCTGACGGTTGAAGAATATTTCCGTCAATTCCTGAGGGAGGAGTTATTTCTGGTGGAGTTATCTGCGGTGGCCTCTGGTGCTCAAAAACAATTGAATGAGTATCAATCTTTTTTAATCTTATGATATGAAAGGGATTAGTAATAACGCACAGGGGACCGGGAGTCTCATTATCTTCGATTAGGATACGGAGACAGCAGGGTTTTTTATCATCGAGATTGACCTCAAGAACCTTTGTGCTTGGCCCCCCGCCGGAGGTCTGGTATCCTAAGAGGGTAACAACCACCATCTCTTTGCCAAAATTGATCTTAGGCAATGGAGGCGCAGGGGTTATTCCGGCTGTGTGTTGTGCCCAGAATTTAGCCCAAGTCTTTTGGTCCTTAATGAGCATATCCAGACCACAGAAACCAGGATCGTCATAGCGGTAATAACTGATGGCTCCCTGATCCACGGTTATAAACGGAATGGATAGACTGCTCCCTAGAGAGAATGATGCTGAAACTAAAAGTATAAAGAAAATCAAGCCAAAAGTAAACCATTTCTTTGCCTTCATAACATCTCCTCCTTAAGGTTTTTGGGTTACTTAAGCCTTTAAGATAAATTATTAATTATTTTGTATTTTATAATACAAAAAAGCATAATGTATGCCAAAAGATCTGTCTGTCAATAAGAAAGCTATAGCGACGATCGAGTCGGAAAATTGAAAATCTGAATGTAAATTTTGTTTACATAAAGATATGGATAGTAGCAAAAACTCTGGTTAACCTGAGATTCTCTACTGTCAATGATGTTAACAGAAAAGCATGGGCTCCCTCTTTCACCTGTTGTTTTCGCTCTTATTTATTAGCTACCATTTTAGAGACATAACCCTAATAAGAGCGCCCCTTCGAGTGTTTATGGTTGTTCTGATATAGGGTTTATGGTGTCTGATATATAAGAGCGATTGTTTTTTACCTGGGCAACATCTGGAGCAGCTACCCTAGCCTTGACAGAAAGGAGATATGAGGGTATAACCATACCAAAGAAGTAGTTGATCCTACCGAACAAAAGGAGGAAATAGATCATGTCTCTCTCTTCGTTTAACTGCCAGGCGTGTGGTACGGACTTTGAATCGTCGCTTAAGGAAAGCGAGCCCGCTCTGCGATGTCCAAAGTGTGGATCTACCGAGGTAGAAAAGAAACCCTCTGGTCTTGCTGGTTTTTTCCAGAAGGGAAAAAATAGTTTTGATCAGTGTTTTTCCTGGAGTTGAAAACCAAAAAAGTAAGGCGGCAGGTAGCCGCTTTGGTTATTTTCCTATGCGGATTCGACTATTAACCCCACTAACCTTTTTCTGCCAATCAATATCAACTCTGCTGGGTTGATGTTTGATTGACATTTCCTACTCAATTGAGAGCAAGTAAGATCAGACAGCAAGGGGCTGTGAGTGATTAGCAAGATGCCCCTTGCTGCTCTATCAGCTCCATAAACCGCAGGGCATTTTCTTTCATCCACTGGTTATTAAACAATACATAGGTTGGCTTTTCCCTAACCCAGGCTATCAAGGTTTGCAGATCTTGGTCAGTATAGCGGTAGGTGTAGCCGCTGATTCCGTGGAGACGAAAATAGTGAAAATTCCCATACTGCGGCTTATCTTTGAAAGGATCGACACAGTGGATCAAATCAAGGTTACGGCAAAGCTCAAAGATCAGCTCGCTGGACCAGGCCGCACCGCGTGGCTCCCAGGCTAGGCAAAACCCTTGGCGGTCAATAGTGGTGAAAAATTTTTGCATATTGGCAATATTTTCCCTATTTGGCTCAAAACTTGCCGGACACTGAAAAAGTATTATCCCTGCTCCCAGGCTGCGGGCAAACTGTGCGGTCCGCCTCCAGGCTTCGATCACTTCATCCGTCGAGCGAAAGCTGCCATAGCAAGCCGCCCGCGATGGCTCGATCTTCTCCCTTAGGCGGCGGTAGGTTGGGCTGGTTGGCTCATGGGTAATCAACTGCCAGGCCTTCATAGTGAATTCAAAACCTTGCGGTGCAGACTGTTGCCATCGCTCAGCGGTCTTTAGCTGTGGGAGCTGATAAAAGGTCTGTTGAATCTCTATCAGCTGAAATAGTCGGAAATACTCTGCCTGTGAAACAGCAAATCCACAGCAGCCGATTTTTGCTTTAGCAGCCGTTTTTTGAATATCAGTCGCTTTCTGGATCATGGAAAGGTAGGATATTTGAGAGTGAATGTCCCCTCATCCAGAAGCTGGCCTAGGTTATCCTTGAGACTGTAGCTCCCCTCGACCACAAATTGCCCTACCCAGATACACCAAACCCCTGGCGGGCAGAGACTGTTGGCGGCTGTGCCGCTAAAGTGGCCTACGATGCTTCCATCAGCAAAATTAGCCTGGAAGGAGATAGGAGCTGAGCCTCCAGTCGGAATATACAGAAAGTTTACCAGGCTCCCTTGCTCTTTAACCCAAGGTGAATCAAACATGTCCACAGTCTGCTCTTCCCGGTCGATGATCAGCTTTCCCATTGTGTCAGTATGATTTTGGCTTTTCCACTCTCCCTCCATCCTGATAGGCGCCGCTGCGGCCCCTCCTCCTTGCTGATTCAGACAGGAGGGAAGCCCAAGGTAAGTTTTAAATATGCAAAGTGCATCCCCAGGCGTAACTCGGCCATTATTGTCTACATCGGCACACTCAGAACATGGGCCTGATTTAAGATAGCAGCGAAAGGCAATTAGGGCATCCTCAGGGGTCAGATATCCGTCATTGTTAAGATCTGCCCCAGGGCAGCGAGAGAGGCAAAGACATCCCTGGCTTGAGGAAAAGTTAGCGAAATCATCCTTAAGATTCTCTAGGCGCAAGGGGTAACACTCGCTTTTTTGTCCCGCCGGCTGGCACTCTCCCCGGAAGTAGGCCCACTCATCACATTCGCTCCCATCGCTGAAAATACAAACTCCATACTGGTTACCTTTTTCATCTTCCCGGATTTCCAGCCTCCCCCCATTTTTCAGACAGTAAACCGAAGCAGGGTTAGGTAGGCCGACTAATCCCTTCTGCTCAGGGTTTTTTGAGCCAATTTCCTGGCTTTCAGCCTGCTGTTGTTTCTCTTTAGCCTGAAAACTCAGCCGGAGCAGACAACCACTTGCTCCTTTCGGAAGACCACCAGTGGTGGAAATTCCCGCTCCCCTAAGCCTACCTGGGGCAATTTCGATTACCTCCAGCGGATCGAACGCACCAGCTAGCTCCCCTGCTTCAAAACCCACAAATTCAAGGCCCTGCTCAGGGTAAGTAACCTCAAAGCCAAAGGCAGAAACAGAGCAAGGCGCATGCTGAATTCTGACCGGAACCAGTATCCGCTCATCCACCCTCGCCTTAATTCCCTCAATATCTAATTCTCCCGAATCATCTTCAAGACAAGGCTCATTAATCCTATCTCCCCCTGCTTCTTCCCCAGCTAGAAGAGATTTTGCCCATAGATTCGGAACAAAAACTGCTGACCCTACCGACAACAAGGCCACCATTCCAAAAATCAAACCGAGAGCCAATATTCTTAATACTAAGATTTTTTCAGTTTTCATAATTATCACCTCGTTATAATATTATATTATTAAAATGATTTGTATTAAAATTAAACTCGAATTCCCTGAGCTGTTAGAAAAATAGTCAAATGGTCAGGGAAAAAAGAACATAATATTAATACATAAATAAGCAAAAATCATGCCGTTCATTAAAAAATCATAACATTTATTAATATGATCTCATCTTGCCTGTTTAAGGGGAAAACCCTTTTGAAAAAGGGTTTTCCCCTTAATAACCCCTTTCCTAAAACTTTTAATAACCTTGAGAAAATAGCCATGAAAAGTTTTAGAAAAATTTTTTTGATTTTTTTTCTCTTCATACTTGAAAAATTACTTACTATATTGTAAAATTAATAAAGAGTATATGAATTGTTTAATTAATAGATAATGTATAATTTTATAAAGATTATTAAAATGTTATCTAATATTTATGATAAAAATAACAATTCAATCTTAATCGTATGCGAAAGCTGCGGATGTACAGCTTATCTGCTAAATAAGTTTTTGCCCTCTCTTCGGGATATTACCTGCGGCCAATGCGATACGAAGGGGAACTTTAAAATAGCTCTTGAGAATAAGACTGAGTGCTTGGAGTGTGAGTAAAAATAAACTCAAATCACTCTCTCATGTAGCAGACGCCAAAATGGTAAGCCCGAAAAAAAGTACTTGGATTCTCATAACTTCATGAGAGTCTATTTCTATTGTTATTTTGTAGCATGGCATCTAATAAATGAGAGCGAACCAAGTTTAATTACTCAGTCCTGATTTCCCCTATCTTCTCCTTCAATTGCCGAATAGTTCTGTCTAGCTGCCGCACCGCGCCCATAAGCAAGCTGATCATAGCCCGCAAGCTTACATAAGGCTTGCCATCAGGGCCTCGCAAAACACATCCTGTGTGCTTATCTTTAGCCAAAAGCCATTCAGGAAGGCTATTATCATCTATTAGCTCAAACCCTGTACGAGGATCAAATTCCCCGCTTGGCCGAATATTGCAAAGCACAGCCAGATCATCAATACTGATGACTGAGTGTTTAGTCGGCAGTGGGCAGTGGGCAGTGAGTGATCCCTGCTGTGGCACAGGCGAGCCGCCTGTGCTACCATCACCACCATCCACAGGCGAGCCACCTGTGCTACCGCCCGCAGGTAAGCCGCCTGTGCTACCGCCCGCAGGTAAGCTGCCTGTGCTACCACCATCACCATCCACAGGCGAGCCACCATCCGCAGGTGAGCCGCCTGTGCTACCACCACCACCCCCTATATCCAGCCTTCGATCCATAAAATAGAAATCAGCCACATTAAAATAATCATCAGCATAAACATCATCCCAGGCAGAAGTAGATTGCCCCAAATCCAGTGTCTTATGATTTGAAGGGATAATATAATTATACCGAACAAAATATTGATGCAGGTCCTGGGCTGTCTTATCATAAAGCGTTAATATGATTTCCGGATAAGCCTCTTGAAAATCACCAATAATATCAAAAGCCGCACCATTAACCGCACCCTCCCAGCCCCCGCAGGAAATCCCTGCTTGCCGATAGGCCGAGATGCTGATATCTCGAAATCTGGCATCCTGATCGCCCCACCAGGCTATATTATAACCAATGTATAAATCAGTGATATTATTGGTCCCAGGCCGAAATAAGAATCTATCCCCATCCTCATCTAAGCCCATCTCAGCCGTATACGATGTCCCTTGCCATTTGATAATACCTGGATTACTATTACTTCCGGCTACGGTAATATCGCCACCTGATAAAACTTTTAACCCCCCGCTGCCTGAAATTTCTACCCCGCCAGCAGATGAAACTTTAATATTTAATTTACTATCGCTCTGATCCCATTTGATTCCATTATTGCCGGCATAATTGCCAATAATCACATCGCCCTGATCAGTCCCGCCATATGTAGCCTGAAATCTTACCTGCCCACTACTGTTATAACCAGTCATAGATTGATTATTAATTACTAACCCACCACTAGAAGCAGGATTAAGACTTGTCTTTAATTCGCCTTTTTCGCCAATTATCAACGATCCGACAAGCTGATTCGCCCCGCCTCCCTGAACATCATTTGAGCCTTGATGCACTGGCGCAGTAAGCCGATCAGTCTGAGCTTCCGTTATGGTTAACTCATTGGCTGAAATATCATTCCAATCATCCAGCGCAGCAGAAAATTTCACACATTCAATATCGGCCAGCAAATTCTCCCGAATAGAAACCTTTGTAACCATGCAATCCCAGGCGGTAGCTTCCCCACCAAGATTGGTATCGGCTATAGTAATCATATCTCCAGGCTCTAGGGCCTGAACCCCTAATCTTCCCGTAAAGCTAATTGTACGATCTCGAAGCAATATCCGCTGCAAGGCTAGCTTTGCACACTTTTGGGCCTTATCGCTGCCCCGCACCCACTCGGCTTCAATGGTTACATCAGATCGGTTATTTGTACTGGTTTTAGCGGCCACTACACTTTTATTTACCTGATCCTGTGGATCATCAAGGCTGGCCCGCCAGGTTACATATCCGCTATCTTTTTGCTTTTCGGTAATTGTACGCTGAATTGAAAATGTACCAGGAACTATATGGCTAGATGAAACAGTCATTTGGCTAGCTTTGGTTAAAACCTTGGCATAGATTTTATCTCGAATGATCAAGACCATTCCCATTATCGTCAACAATTTGCTAATGAGCTTCTCTCGCGGCATCCGATACCATAAACCAACATCTACCACTAGCCCACGAGAATTCATCACCGATTCTGCTTCCGCAAAGGAATTATAATCATATTTATCATCTAACCCAATAGCTTCCAAAATTTCTTCCAGCACACTAGCCGGATTCAAATAATTTTGGGTATCCGATCGGCTAAATTTCATCGGCAGATCATATATTTCTTTGCCGATTACACCCCAAAAACCATTAGCATCATTTTCACCATCCCTATTGGCATCATCACAAAGCACTTGTACTACCTTCCACTCCTTGCCGCTAGCATCCGTAATGACATCCTGCTTAAAAGTGTATTGCGAAGGGGTATAAGTGGTTTTGAAATTTACCTCTTGTGGGGTTCTTGCCTGAGAGATGGTATAGGTTATTAGATCATCATTTGGCGTTCTTTTGGGGCCCAATAAATAATGATCCGTGCTGACTGTAGTCAAGTTGCTGGTAAGATCATCTGAATTTTCAGTTAACCATACCGTAGTTATCCCTAGTAAATATGAACTTGCTGATACCCAACAGGATTTCACACCATCTGTACCGCAATTGGCTAAAAGAAATTGTCCCTCAGAAAATAATGCCGTTTGATCTTCGTTTACCTTAAAACTACGATAACTACTATAAGTAGCCGCTTGTGTTTTTTGAATCCACCGCACAGGGATATAAGGCACGCCGTAGCAAACCGGCACGCAAACATTATCTGCCTTCATAATATCAGCAGGGAAAAGCTCACTCACCAGCGGCGTATTGGGATAATCTCCTTCCAAATACGGAGTGAACCAATCCTGACACTCCAGGGTCATGACCTGATTTATGGCATAGGCCGTAACTACCTTAAACCCCCAGCTCATCAGCTCAATATACGAACTCCCAGGGGTTGTTGTACCGATTAATTTAATCGTAATCGTTGCCCCTTCAAAAGCAGAGGGACGATAGCCGCTGATGTTATTATCTTTAAAATTTACCGTAATAGTTATTTTGCTTGGCGCTAAGATTCCACTTTCTGGGCTGCCCATTTGCATAGTAATTGGGGAAAAGGATAAAATCCTGGCCTCATAGCTATACCTGCCAAAGGTGCGATCAACAGTAGACCACCTAAAATCGACAGTGCCATTACTGTCTCGATCTACATCAAATAACCAGCCAATTTCTTTGCTTGATGCTTGTAATATAGCTAATTGTTCACTGGTTAATGATCTCATTTAAGTCTCCTCACATTAGCACATTGGCACAGTAGCACATTGGCACAGTAGCACAATAGCACAGTAGCACAGGCGGCCCGCCTGTGCCACCAGCCGCCTGTGCCACCAGCCGCCTGTGCCACCAGCCGCCTGTGCCACCAGCCGCCTGTGCCACCAGCCCGTCTGTGCCACCAGCCCGTCTGTGCCACCAGCCGCCTGTGCCACCAGCCGCCTGTGCCAC
>Ga0078972_1012574_pt1 | contig 14472 bp, 13 predicted proteins | sample YelNatPaOPGAMG01_FD_67568 | JGI IMG/M metagenome (GOLD analysis project Ga0078972, IMG submission 67568) | Hot spring thermophilic microbial communities from Obsidian Pool, Yellowstone National Park, USA - OP-RAMG-01 (SPADES assembly) (version 2) | ecosystem: Environmental > Aquatic > Thermal... | reverse complement strand
CTATTACTCCGGATGCCCGATGAACGATCCCCGCCTGAACGCCATGGCCGGGGTACTCCAGGAGTGGGGGCGTCCCCTGTTGATCCATACCTGGGGCGCGAGCGAGGTGACCGGGTTGATTGCCTTGGCCCAGCGTTACCCCAAGCTACAGATCATCGCCGCGCACGCCGGCGGAGATGCCTGGCGGTTGGGGATCGCTGCCGCTCGTTCGTGCCCGAATATCTACCTTGACTTTGCGTGCAGCATGCCTTATAGAGGGGCTATTCGTCGTGCCCTGAGCGAGCTGGGCGCAGAACGCGTTCTTTTGGGCACCGATGCGACCCTTTTTGATCCGCTCTACGTGAAGGCCATCTACGAGCACACCCCCATGAGCGACGCGGAGCGCGCCTTGGTCATGGGAGGCAACGCCATACGTCTTTTTGCCCTCCAGATGGCCACCTGAGAAACGCGTTAAGCCTTCGCGGCCTACCGTGTGCCCAGCTCCTCAAGTTTTTGCCGAGCGACCTGGCGCCAGCCGGGATCGGTGCTCAGTTCCAAGAACCTTTCAAGATCCTTGATGGCCCTTTCTTTCTCGCCTTGAGCGATATAGGTCACCCCTCGGTTGAAGTAGGCCTCGGCGAAGTCGGGCTTCAAGGCAATAACCCGGTCGTAGTCGGCGATAGCCCGAGCGTAATCGCCTTGCGCGTAATGGACGCTGCCGCGATTAGAATACGCGCGCACAAAGTCGGGCTTGAGCCGAACAGCTTGATCCAGGTCGCGAAGGGCGCGCTCATAGTCGCCATCGGAGGCGTAGGCCAACCCGCGGTCACAATAAGCCTCGGCGTAGTCTGGCCTTTTGGCGATGGCTTGATCGTAGTAGGCGATGGCCATCTCCAGCTCCCGTTTGGCGTAATAGGCGTTGCCGCCATAGTAGTAGGCCTCGGCCAGGTCGCGACGGAGGGCTATGGCTTGGCCGAAATCGCGGATGGCGCGGTCATAGTCGCCTTGAGCGCCGTAGGCTATGCCCCGCTTGACCAGCGCCTCGGCCATGTCGGGCTTGATGGCCAGGGCCTCGCCGTATGCGGCAATAGCCTGGGTGAGATCGCCCTTGGCATAGTGAGCATCGGCGAGCAGGACGTAAACCAGGCTCAAGACCGAATCCGTAGGCTGCTCCGAGCTTAACGCGAGGACGCTTCCGCAAATCGCCAGGGCGCCATCCCAGTCTTCAGCCACATAGCGGGCCACGCCCGCGGCCAAAAGGGCGGGGATCGTCATCCTTTCCGAGAACCTCACCTGGACGACGAGGCTTTGGGTGAGCATGGGTTCCGGAACACCCCTTGGGAGCTTGAGAAGCTCGAGATACAGCCGGCCCAAAGCTGCCCGATCGGCATCGCGCGCACCCCAAACGACGATGGCCGCTCGGCGCTGCATCCCCTCTGCGCGCGCCATAGCGCGGCCTTCGGCCTCGTTGAGCGCTCGCCCTAGGGTAACGATCCTCACATCGCGATAAGGGGCCAAGGCTCCACGCAGGCTGTGGACCATCGCTTCGGTAACCGAACCGCGTTGGGCCCCCGTTTCGAGATCCGCGAGCACCAAGATGGTCTTTTGGGCCCACGAACGCTGCCAGAAACGATAGCCCATCGCCCCTACGACAACCAGGGCGATGAGCCCCAGCGCGAGCCAAACGCGGCGCCCCTTATGCCTCCGCTTATCCTTAGACAAAACCGCCTTATCGCGGCTCGCCCTGCCCTTCACCGTAACGCATTGCCCTCAGGGATTATAGCTCAACACGACCACGCGCTCGTTGACCTCACGGGCTTGAATAACCTGAGAGAAGCGCCGCCCCATCTCGCCGGACCCTACCGTCATGTCGTAGGTTCCCGCGTACCCGCGGATCACCGCCTTGCCCTCGTTGTCGGTGAACCTGGACCCGGAGGAGGTATGACGCGCCATCCACTGTTGGAGCGCGTGGTAAGCCGGCTTGGGGGAGAGGTCCTCGCGCAACAACCCACCACCGGCGATATAGGCGAGGCGGCCATCTACAGGGCACCACCACGTGATCCCTTCTATCTCACCCTGCGCGAAAAAGAGTGTGTAGGCCATCTCCAGATACTGCGCTTGGCGCACTTCATCCCAGGCCCCGTAGGGCGGCTTGAAGCCACTGGGCGGCTTGGCCCCTGGAGGCACCGAGGGCACAGCGAGAGCGGAAATGTTGAGCGGCTTCCCCAGAGAGGCGTACTTGGCGATCGTTTGAAGGATCCCCGTGAAGGTTTTGCTGCGATAGAAAGTGGGCGGAGAGGTAACCGAATAGCCGTTCTCAAAGATCTGCAGGCCGATGCTATCACAGGGCACGCCCTCTGCATCCAGTGCGGCGATAAAGTCACAGGGACGAATCTGATAACTGGGCACGCGGGAGATCTCGGCGAAATTCACCTCAAGCCGAGCCTCGGGCAACACATCGCGCACGGCCATCGCCGTCGCTTTACAGAGGCGGACCATATCCTCCAGGCGCAGGTTGATCGCCGCAGCCTCAACCCAGAAGGGTTCATTGACCAGCTCGAACGTCTCAATATATGCCCCCCATCGGCGGACGATATGTCCGACGTGCTCGTAGACCAAGCGAGGCAACTCGCCCAAGGGCGTCTCCAACAGATATTGAGGCAAGACGTGCCAACGAGGCTTGAACCAATTCAAGGCATGGGCCGTCAACCGCAAGCCACGCTGCCACAAGGCAGCGGGATTCCAGACTTTTTCCAGATATCCCCAATTGTAGAGGCCGCGCTCAGGCTCAACGTACTTCCAGCCAAGCCAGAGGGCCGCCGCGGTGATGCCCGCCTTTTGCAGGAGATCGTAGGTCTGGGCCTGATAGGGATACTGAACGCCAAACCGAAACGCGTGTTGACGCTGTTCATAGCGAATGGGCACGTCGCGCAGGGGCTTGCCATGCTCATCGGTCACGCGGATGAGTACGTCACCGCAACGGTTGGCCTCGATCTCCTGCTCGGCCTTTTCCCACGCTGCCAAATCTTTTGCGCTCAAAGGCAGTGCTGGTCCACTCCACTCCTCGGCCATTGATCTCCTCTTCAACGGATACGAGAATACACAGCCGCATAGGTCACGGTGATGATACACAAAACGGACCACAAGGTAAAGGGTCGGCAGTTGACGCCAAGCGGAATCGCTATATGATAGGCTACGAGCGAATACGTTACTGCTAGGAGAACTCCCATGAGATCCGTCACGGTTCAAGTTCCTCGTTTTGCTTCTCTCCATGGCTGGGTGAACCGCATTTTGCGCGTTGACCTGAGCGATATGAGCGTTCGCGTCCAGGAGACGGCTCCCTATGTGCCCCACTTCCTGGCCGCCCGCGGCATCGCCCACAAGATCGCCTGGGACGAATATCCCCGACCCGTGGACCCCTTTGCCCCGGAGAACCCTCTCATGGTCTTTCCCGGCGCCTTGACCGGTTCTTCCTCTCCCTACTCCGGGCGCACTACGGTCTGCACCTTCAGCCCTCAGGCTTACCCCTATCACTGGTTCACCCGCTCCAACATCGGCGGGCATTTCGGGGGTGAGCTGAAGCGGGCCGGATACGACGGGCTGATCGTCACCGGTGCCAGCGACACGCCTGTGCGCATCCTCATTCGCGACGACGAGGTGCGCATCCTGCCTGCGGAGGAGCTATGGGGGCAGGATGCCCTGGACACCCTGGAGGCGCTGGAGGCCACCGAGGGCAAGGGCGTGCGTTCTCTGGCCATCGGTCCTGCCGGAGAGCGGTTGAGCCGCATCGCCACCATTCAGACGGCCAGCTCCTCGGCCTGTGGTCAGGGGGGCTTTGGGGCGGTGATGGGCGCCAAGAAGCTAAAGGCGGTCTCGGTCATCGGCACGGGGCGGGTCTCCCTCGCCGATCCCGAGAGGGTGCACCAGATCACCCGCCTCGTCGGCGAGGAGGCGCGCAGCGCGCGGCAAATGGGCGAAAACCTCCGCAAACTGAATGAACGCTTGGCGGCCGAGGGTGCCGGTCGTGTGCGCCTTTACGCCTGCACCGAGTCGTGCGTTTCCCCTTGCAACCTCTATTACCAGGATGTGCCCGGCTGCGTCTACAACCGCAAGTGGAGCGGACATTGGACATGTGTGGGCGGGATTTTCCAGGGCTTGGGAGATGACGGCCCTTATCCCCACGGAGGCGTCTATGATTGGCGCTTGGGCATACGCGGTGGCTTTGAGCTGAATGTGCTCTCTAACCGTTACGGCCTCAATCAGTGGGATATCATCGTGGGGATGGTGCCCTGGTTAGAGGCCTGTCAGGAGGCCGGCTTGATCTCGGAGATCAACGGCCGGCCGATGGATTGGCGCTCCGCAGAGTTCTGGTGCGAGTTCTTGCGCGCCATCGCCTACCGCGAGGGCATGGGTGACGCGTTGGCCGAGGGAGGCTGGGCTGCGGCCAAAGCGCTGCATTTAGGGGAGGACTTGGTGCGGCGCTATTATACCGGCTGGGGTTATGCCGGACACTGGGACGGCCATGCGGCTTGGTGCAATCCGATCGTTTACCCTTATTGGTTGGTATCGGCTTTGCAATGGGCTACGGATACGCGTGATCCGATTCCCAGCGATCACAGCGGAACGTGGTATGTGATGCATTTCAGCCCCCTGAACAAACTCGCCCCAGCCGACCGCCCCATTACGTGGGAACACATCCGGGCGATCTCTCAGCGTCTTTACGGCGATCCCGAGGCTTTGGATCCCTATGGCGGCTACAAGGGCAAAGCCTCCCAGGGTTTTTATCACAGTCGGCGTTCCGTGATGAAGGACTGTTTGCCCGCCGATGACTTTGTCTTTCCCTTGATCTTCAGCCGCAATACCGAGGATCGCTTTTGTCGCATCGGCGATATAGAAGGTCCCTCCGTGGAATACCATCTTTTCAAGGCCGGCACCGGGACGGCGTGGACGGAGGAGGAATTTGAAAAGGCCGCGGAGCGCGTTTACGCCCTGGAGCGAGCGCTAACGGTGCGGCATTGGGGACGGGATCGCAAGATGGATGAGTCGGTGCTAGCCTCCTTTGAGTATCCGGAGAACTGGGTCAACCCGTTGCTGGGCGAGCGGTACGCTCTCGATCGGGAGCAGTTCAGGCCGGTGATGGACGACTATTATCGCTTGCTCGGCTGGGATCTGGAGAACGCCTGGCCCACCCGAGAGCGCCTCGGCGAGCTGGGCCTGGGCGAGGTCTATGAGCCGATGATAGCCGGAGCTCAACAGGTCAGGCAAGGGCGATCAGGCGATGAACGTCTTTGACGTCCGGGCTACTCTGTGGTAAACTTTTGTATTTGATAATACTGTAGCCTATGGGCGAATAGCTCAGCTGGGAGAGCGCTTCCCTTACAAGGAAGAAGTCGCGGGTTCGAGTCCTGCTTCGCCCATACGCCGATTGTCAATGACCGTCAGGTCTTTATACGCTGTACGAAAAGAAGCAACCTGGGGAAGGCTTCGGCCGGGTTTGGCCGGGGCCTTTGTTGATGTCCGGTTATTGAGGCATTTGTTCTTAGGAGGGGCTCATGGCCGCCGTTCGCAAACTACAGACTCAAACGGAGGCGTTTTGGCGCGACGAATATCAGCCATCTGACAAAGACCTCGATTTCGTCGCCGAGCTGATCTTGGAGGCCGGCAAGCCTCAGCGCCTGGGGGCGTTGGCTGCGGCGATCATCCTGCGTCGCTATCAGCTCGAAAAGGAGGCTGTCGCGCGTCAAACTAAGAACATTCGCCTCTACCAACCCAAAGGGCTTTACGAGCCCGGAGAAGAGCTCACCTTTTCGGCGCTGGATTATAAAATAGGCCGCGTGGTCGCCGTGCGTCCGGGTCATAACCCTCGGTATGGGCCCTTCAGCGTCATTCGGGTTGCCTTCGCCGACGGCTCGCCCGAGCGGGAGTTCGTCGCCGGGTTTGATCAGCCGCACCCTCTCAATCGTCCCATTGAGGAGCTCCTGGGGGGCAGTGAGGAGGTGGATGAAGCGAGCCTGGTGCGCGCCTTTGAGCACTATGTAGCTCGTCGCCTTGAGCAGGCCTTGGCCGCCAATGCCAGCTTTGTGCGCTTTGACGACGCGTGGTTCCTCCGCGAGTTGATGCCCGATGTCCATGTGGGTTACTTGAACCTGGCGGAGGCCATGATTTATGAGGCCGGTCATCCGCTGCCCACGCGCGAGATCCTGGGTGGGCTGGAGTTGCCCACAACCAGTTCCACAGAGGCCCAGCTTTTTGCCCTGAACTGCGCCCTGAGCGCAGATGGGCGCTTTGACAATGTGGGCACGGCAGAAAACCCCGTGTGGTACCTGCGGGCCTTGGAGCCCGAGGCGGTCTTCCGCCAGCCCGAGGTGTTAAAGCCCGCTTTTCGCGCTTTCGGCGGGGAATATGTGGGCATCACGATGTTGGATCTGATCGAGCAAATAGGCGACGAGTTGGACGATGTGGAAACCGCCACGCCACAAGACCTGGCAACGACGGGCGTCCATTTCGAGGTGAACTTTCCGCATCTTTATGCCGGGACTATGCCCGCTACGCGCAGGTTTTTGCGCCTGCTCCCCGGTGAGGAAAGATCTCGTTTGCCGATCACCTTCGTAGACTCCGGAAGCGGGCAGCGTTTTCAGGTTTGGGTGATCCCTGAGGGGCGCTATGTGTGTGGGCTGGGTGATTGGTACGCCTCTGTCCAGATGGTTGTAGGCGGGCAAGTCTCTGTCACTCCAACGGATGAGCCGCTCACCTTTACCATCTCTGCGAGGCTAACACGGAATAGGCGAGGCGAGTGGGTGCGCTCGGCTTCCGTGGTCAACGATACCTTGGCTTTGCAGATGCAGCGCGCGGTGATCGGCGTGCGTTGCGACCCGAACATGTTGCTTGACGTGCCCAATCGGGAGGAGATCGCGCGCCTGATGGCGCGAACAGAGGCCGCCCAACTCCCCTTGGAGGCCCTTGTCCGTCGCGCCTTTGAAGAGTTGTCCAAACTGAGTGGCCGAGGCGTTGTACACGCCAAAAGCCTTTATTCTGTGGCCAACCTCTTGCGCCGCACGGGGGCTGTCCCCATCTTTGCCGAGCTAACTCGGCGAGCATGCTACGATCCCGTGGGCGACGGGTTCTGGGCCTATAACGCCGCGCTCCAAAGCGCCGTATACCACACCCCTGACGAGATGCGCGAGCGTCCGCTTTCGTCCCGGGGGGATCTGATCAAGGACCAAGTCGTCCCATACCTAGGCAAGTAGAGAGGAGCGTCATGAGTCTCAGGTGGCATCCCCCTACTATAGAGACCAAGTTCCATATTGATGTCAACTGGTGGCAGCAGCACCGCCGTGATATGCGCGTATATCTCAGGGAGATCCTCTGTGAGCAGTGCCGCGCCGACTATGGCGAGCAACGCGATGTGGAGGAGATAGACTGGATAGACGGACAGACCGGCGAGGTGGTGCGCGTGGATGCCCTGTGGCATTGTCTGCGCACTTGCTGCAGCCTTAAGCCAGACTACATCTCGCCGAATACGCCCATTATAGACGCCGTCTTTCGCACTTTTATCGCCAACGGCAACAAGCCGCTCTCAGTCAAAGAGCTCTATGAGCTCCTTGACCGTCGCCCCCCTGAGGCGTTGTTGCGCATCTTGACCAAAGGCCCGGTTTACATGGGCATCCGCCCCGTTTCTTAATCGGCCTAACGCCTGTAGCAAAAGGGGTGGCCAGGGCTTTCCCCTTGTCGGCTTCCGAAACTTGCCTTTTGGCTTCAAGGCGGCAAACGTGCGAAACAGCGTACTTCGCCCGTGGATCCTTCTGACTGCGCTCACCGTGGCCGTAGTGGGCGTGTATTTTAGGCCGGTCCTCTTTCAGGGTGAGATCTTTTACGGCGGAGATATCGCCCGTATCTATTTGCCCCACCGAATCGCCTCAAGCCGTGCGCTCGCATCCGGCTCGCTACCCTGGTGGACCCCAAACATCGGTGCAGGCTACCCCCTGCTGGCCGAGGGCGAGGTGGGCGCACTCTACCCCCTGCATTGGCTCTTGGACCGTTTCCTGCCCCCAGAGCTCGCCTTGAATGCCTCCATCATCCTACACTATATCCTGGCGGGCGCGGGCTTCTTTGGCTACGCTCGGACGCTGGGCACCTCGCGTAAGGCGGCCTACTTTGGAGCTCTGGTACTGACCTTGGGGGGCTTCTACGTGGCCCATTTGAGCCATGTGAGCATCATCGCGACGGCCGCTTGGCTCCCTTGGATGTTCGCCCTGACGCACCGTCTGCTAGCCCCCCGCGATGGCGAAAGGCGCCACCTTTTATGGACGACGTTGGGGTTAGGCGTTGTGACGGGCCTTCAATTCCTGACCGGCCATCCCCAGATCTCCCTCCTGGGTTTGATGGCCTTGGCGGCCTATGCCCTGTTCGTCGCCTGGCCCGGCGGCCTTTCCCGCATGGCTCTGCGCGGGTGGGGGTGTTGGGTCGGGGCACTGTTTCTGGGTGTAGCTTTGGCCGCGCCTCAATTATGGGCCACTGCGGAATTGACCGGCCTTTCGCAGCGAGCGGGTGGACTTGACAGCGCTTTTTTCACCAGCTACTCGCTACACCCGGCCTTACTGGCCACGTTGGTCTCGCCCTTTCTCTTAGGGAACCCTTATCCGCATGGCTCGGTGGAGCTGATGGGGTATGTCGGGCTGTTGCCCTTGGCGTTGGCCAGCCATGCCCTCCGGCACTCGCGGTCGCGAGTTACGCGATTTTTCCTTGGGCTGGCCCTAGCGGGCATCTTCCTCGCCTTGGGCCGATGGAACCCCCTTTACCAGTATCTGCGCCTGGTGCCCTTCCTGAACCTCTTCCGTGTGCCCGCACGCTACCTTTACTGGACGAGCTTTGCCTTGGCCACCCTTTCCGCGCTCGGTTTGGAAGAACTTATCCCTAAAGCACAGCCCACGACGAGGATCGGTTGGGGGCTGCTGGGCGTGAGCGGCTTGGCCTTGAGCGCCGTCCTGGTGAGCGTTTGGAGCGCTGCCGACGTCGAGCAATTGGTAGCTCACTGGCGCTGGCTTCCGGCGATCCTGATGTTGGCTACGCTCAGCGTGATCGTCGCTAAAGGACATAGCGCGCCCCCGGCCTGGACCCTGGCCGCCTATAGCGCCCTCCTGGTGGATCTGTACGCTTACGGGAACGTGCTCGCCCGGACTTATAGTCCAACGATGCCTCGGGAGAAGGTCGTAAGCGAGCCGCGGTCGTTGAGCTTTTTCGCTCAAGATAAGGGGCTTTACCGCATTTACGTGAAGGAAGAGATCCTCCCAGCGCTTTCGGTCATGCGGGAGTCGTTCTACCCTAATTTGGCCTTGGCTTCGGGATTATCTAGTGCGAATATCTACCAGCCGCTTGTGCCCAGGGACTATGGTCGCTACCTGGACAGCCTCAATGCCCAGCGGCTGAATCGCTTGAATGTCAAATATTACCTGATCCCCCAACTATTGCCGGTAGATGAGGACCGAGAGCTCTACGATGTTCAGAACCCTTTTGCCTCTCTGCCGGCGAACATCTGGTTGAGTGTGCCGCCCACGGATCTGGTTGAGCTTGAGATAGAATCCTATCTGAGCCACTCTGTCGGCTATGAAAACGGTCATATGGTGGCGGAACTGCTCTTTCGCGATGCGTCGGGGCGAGAAGTGGGTTTTCCGGTGCGAGCGGGCATTGAAACGGCTGAGTGGGCCTATGAGCGAGAGGATGTGCGCGCTCAAATCCTACACCAGATGCCGCCGGTGGCAACGACGTTCCCCGCGCGCAGCGGCTTTCCCCCCCAGGAGCACCCTGGACATACCTATCTGGCCAGGGTAAGGCCGGACGAACCCTTGCGAGTTGTAGCCGTGATGTGGCGCCCTCTCATCCCCGAGGCCTTTGTGCGCGTGGAACGCGTGCGCCTCATAGGGGCTTTAGGAGAAGAGAAGCTTGTAGCACACTTGGTGGGCCTTGGAGATCACTCTATCGTCTACCGCAGCGAGGATGTGCTCATTTACCGAAACGAGGATGTCTTGCCCCGAGCTTATACGCTCCCTAGCGCCGCTGTAAAGCTCTCGGACGGCGAGGTGAGCTTACCGGAGGTTCTCTCCCGAAAGGATGTAGGCCCCGTGGAGATACTGTACTATGGGGACACTTACGTGTCATTGCGAGCGAGGTTAGAGGCGCCGGGCTATCTCGTGTTGGCCGATCTGGCCTATCCCGGCTGGCGGGCCACCGTAGATGGGGCCGAGGCTCCCATCCTGCGCGCCGAGGGTATCTTTCGCGCCCTGGCCCTTCCGCCAGGGGAGCACCATATCGTGTTTGAGTACAAGCCCACGCTGTTTAGGCGTCTGTTTGGCCTCTTTCCCGATTTGCGCGCTCAAATTGTTTGGAATATAATCGCGGCTTAGCGTGGATCTGGGTCCGGGTAATCAGGATGGCTGGGCCAGACACAACACACTAGGATCGTGCAGGAGGGTATGCATATGCCGACCTACGAGTATCAGTGCGACGAATGCGGCGTGACCTTTGAGCGCTTCCAGCACTTTTCAGAGGAGCCCTTGAAGACATGCCCCGAGTGCAACGGTCCAGTTCATCGCATCCTCCATCCTGTGGGCATCATCTTCAAGGGGAGCGGTTTTTACGTCACGGACAACCGCAAGGACTCCTCAAGCTCTTCGTCCCATGAATCCAAGAATGGCCGCAAGGATTCGGCCAGCAAAAAGGGAGAAGAGAAGGCTACTTCACCGGACAAGGATTAAGATTGTATCAGTGCATACCAGACCGGGCTGTCAGTGCCGATGGTATTACCAGAATAGCGTGACCGGAGGAGCATTCGGAAAGGAATGCTCCTCCTTATTTTACTCTAGAGCTGGAAGCCAGCCGTTGACTCGACAACCTTGAACTTGAAATCCACGACGAGTTCCTGCAGTCTATCGCGGAAGGCCTTCCATTCATCGCTTTTGAGGGCCTTTTCCATCGTCTCCAGATCTTCCGTAACGCCACCTGCCAGGACTTGGGGACCTTTACCCCATACGGCATACCAGGCATCGGTGGGCTGAATACCTGTGCTCACGAGGGACTTGACGAACTCGCGATTGAGGAACTCCAGATATTCCGATTCCTTGCCTTCTCGGATGTTCCAGGTCATAATGATTTTGATCATCGCACACCTCTCTTTAATTAGACTATAACAGAATATGTTCGAAATCGCAAGTTTGCCGTCAAGGGGTCATGGATGAGAGCAGTGATACAGCGCGTCAGCCGAGGTTCTGTAGCCGTAGAAGGGGAGATCATCGGGCAGATCGGCCGGGGGTTGGTCGTGTTTGTGGGCATCAAAGAGGGCGATTCGGAGACAGAAGCACAATGGTTGGCGCAAAAGATCGCCAACTTGCGCATCTTTGAGGACCAAGAGGGCAAATTCAATCGCTCGTTGTTGGATATCGGTGGGGAGGCCTTGGTGGTCTCCCAATTCACTTTGTACGGTGACGCTCGTCGTGGCCGCCGTCCCAGCTTTAGTGAGGCCGCCTCGCCGGAAGTAGCTGCGCCCCTGATAGAGCGCTTCGTTGAGCTGCTATGTGCCCAGGGGGTAAAGAAAGTGGCCACGGGACGCTTCCAGGCCAGGATGTTGGTGGAGATCCACAACGACGGTCCGGTTACCATCATCCTGGACACAGACATCTCAAGGCGAGGCCATCTCAAAACCGATGAGCGAGAGATCCCTACTCAGGGGGCTCGCAAACCCACATGCTGCTCTTGAGCCACTTTATCCGAAAGGGTTGAGCTTAGTAACCGGGGTTCGCCTCACCCTGCGCGCTCGCAGGTGATGACGAGAGCACCCCTTGAACTTCCTGTAGGCGCGCATGTAACGCCCGACGGTACACATCCACATAAGCCGCCGCGGATTTGTCCCAGGAAAAGTCGCTGGCCATGCACCGCCGTTGCAGAGACTCCCACAGATCGCGGTGTTTGTATATCTCCGCCGCGCGGACGAGCGCTGCAAAGAGGGCCATCGGGTCATACGCCTGAAAGACAAACCCGTTCCCGGTGCGCGTAAGCGGGTCATAGTCTTGCACTGTATCGGCCAGGCCCCCGGTCGCGTGTACGACTGGCACCGAGCCGTAGCGCATGGCGATCATCTGTCCCAGGCCACAGGGTTCACAATAGGAGGGCATCAGAAAGAGGTCGCTCCCGGCGTAAAGTTGCCGCTCCAATGCCTCGCCATAGGTGAACTGCAGGGCCACTCGCCCGGGGAAGCGCTGTCTGAGGGCGCTCAGTTGATCGTGATATCTCTGCTCGCCCACGCCGACGATCACGAATTGTGCATCTAGATTGCTCATGAGGCTCTCAAAGACAGGGATCAAGAGATCAAACCCTTTGATATCGCTCAATCGCGATACCATGCCCACGAGAGGGGCGGCCGGCTCCTCTTGCAGGCCAACGAGATGCTGCAAGGCGGCCTTATTGGGCGTGCGCGCTCCCAATGAGCTCGCGTCGTAGCGCGAAGCGATGAACGTATCATGGGCTGGATCGTAAGCCTCCGTGTCGATGCCGTTCAAAATGCCAAAGAACCTTTCACTGCGCTCGCGGAAAAGCGGATCCAGGCGCTCCCCGAATTCGGGGGTTTGTACTTCCCGAGCATAGCGCTCGCTCACCGTCGTGATCGCGTGCGCATAGTAGAGGCCCCGAGCCAGCAAGTCGACCAGATCTGAGAGATCGGCGAGTTCCGCGTGATGAATGAAGCCATATTCATTGAGTCCGGCGACCTCTAACACGCGGTATCCAAAGATCCCCTGATGGGCCAGCCGATGAACGGTGAATACCGTCGCTACCTTGGCAAAGAAAGGATCATCCCTGTAGACGGTAGCCAGCCAATTGGGCACGATAGCGGTCTGCCAATCATGGCAGTGCACGATGTCGGGATGCCAGTTGAGCGCCGGATGCTTGAGCATCTCCAGCGCCGCGCGAGAGTAGAAGATGAAGCGTTCCGCATCATCCATATACACGCGGCAAGCATTGCGGCCAAAGTACCTGGGATTGTCGATCATGTAGACCGGCACATGATCTCCCAGAGTCGTGCAATACACCGAGGCCGGCTCGTGGCGGCCATTCATCGGCACGGGAAGCGAACCGATAAACGGCTTGAGCCCGAAACGTTCCAAGTCTATGTGACAATAGCGAGGGATGGCCAAGCGAACATCATGGCCCAGCCTGTGTAGCGCTTTGGCCAATCCACTCATAACCTCCGCCACTTCGCCCGTTTTAGCAAAGGGCACAGCTTCTGCCGCCAGAATGAGAACGCCCAAAGAGCGGGTGTCTCTCATGGCTTTTTCTCCCTCCACCTTGGTTTCAATCATCTTCAACTCTACTCCCAACTGAGGATCCACACACAAGCGCTCGCCAATCCCAGACAAGTGGCGACCAGGCCGGCCAGTTGCCCAACCGATAGCCCTCTATCCTGCGCGGCCCAGAGCACTAAAAAGGTCATCCCCACCGAAAGCACGACCCAGCTCACCCAGCGCGGGTGTTGCGAAAGGGCTTGCCAACCTCTGACCAACCTCATGCTTCCCCCTTGGGCTTCACCCAGGGCAAATCCTCAGGCACTTTGGGTGCTCCGGGGATCTCGTTCCAGGCTCGTAGCACTTGCCGCCAGGTCTCCTCCAGTTCCCGCGAGTTGTCGATCACCACGTGGGCCTGCGCCAGTTTGGCTTGCACGGGGGGCTGGGCAGCAATGCGCAAGGCGGCCTGCTCCACCGATAGATGGCGGGTGCGTACGAGGCGCTCTATCTGTTGCTCGCGGGTGCACGTGACCACCCACACCGCGTCACAATAGAGGTGCATCTGGGCCTCAAAGAGTTTAACGGCCTCCACAACGGCCCCCGGCCGCCGACAGGTTTTCAATCTCTGAAGCGTCTCCTCCACGACCAGAGGGTGAACGATCCGCTCCAAGTCCTGTAAGGCCTTATCATCCGAGAAGACGATCTCGGCGAGGACAGGGCGATCGATCTCTCCATCCTCCCGACGCACCTGAGGCCCAAAGCGTTCCACGATAAGACGATTCGCCTCTGTCCCCGCGCGCATGACCCAATGGGCTAGCTTGTCCGCATCTATGACGCAAGCTCCCAAGCGACCCAACATAGCGGCGACGCTGCTTTTGCCCGTAGCGATGTTACCCGTCAGCCCGATGACATACATTTCAGTCCTGGCCCACCTCGGAGCCGGCCAATTGTTCCCATTCTTCCATGCGCTCGGCGAGTGTAGCCTCTAAACGCTGATATTCTAGGGTCAGAGCATGCAGACGCGGCACGTCCTTATTGGAGCTGGCCAAGCTGATGAGCCCGCTCATCGTGGAAAGCTCTTGTTCGAGGCGGTGGATCTCGGCTTCCAAGGTGGCCACGCGCGCTGCCCGCCTTTGAGCCGCCCGCTCCATCTGCCGTTCCAGTCGCCGCCGTTCCCCGCGCATGCTGGATGGGGACGAGGGGGCGACTTGATTCGGTCGTCCTT
>Ga0078972_1012571_pt1 | contig 14474 bp, 13 predicted proteins | sample YelNatPaOPGAMG01_FD_67568 | JGI IMG/M metagenome (GOLD analysis project Ga0078972, IMG submission 67568) | Hot spring thermophilic microbial communities from Obsidian Pool, Yellowstone National Park, USA - OP-RAMG-01 (SPADES assembly) (version 2) | ecosystem: Environmental > Aquatic > Thermal... | reverse complement strand
TTGTTAATTTGCTTTCAGATATTAAAAGTATATGTGTTTACGGAACGAATGACGGGATAATAAGGTTAGGTTTTGAGTTCTCAATTGGATTTGTTTTTGTTCTTTAAAAATATTTGACATTTTTTTTTATCAATCTATAATCTTAAAAACAGGAGAATTGATATGGAAAAATATAAGATACTTGTAATAAATCCTGGTTCTACATCAACAAAGATTGCTATTTATGAAGATGAGAAGCAGGCCTTCTCAAAGAATATCTTTCATCCAGAGAGTGAAATTCATAAGTTTCATCGTATCGTTGACCAGAAGGACTTCAGAAAGGAAAAAATCATTGAGGCATTAAAAGAAGCAGGAATCTCTTTGCATGAATTGTCCTGCGTTGTTGGTAGAGGTGGATTATTGAAGCCTATTGAGAGCGGGACATACTTCGTTAATGAAAAGATGGTTAATGACCTTTTAATAGGTGTTCAGGGTGAACACGCTTCAAATCTCGGAGGCATATTAGCATATGAGATTGCAAAACCTTTGAACATCCCTGCTTTTATTGTTGACCCTGTTGTTGTTGATGAGATGGATGAGATTGCAAAATTTTCAGGTCATCCTTTGATTAAAAGGAGGAGTATATTCCATGCTTTAAATCATAAGGCAGTTGCGAGGAAGATAGCAGGAAAATATTTTGGGAAAAAATATGAAGAACTTAATCTCATCATTGCACATCTTGGAGGTGGAATTTCAGTTGCTGCACACAGGAAAGGAAGGGTTGTTGATGTGAACAATGCATTAAATGGTGATGGTCCTTTTGCTCCTGAAAGGTCAGGAAGTTTGCCTGTCTGGGATGCTATGAAACTTGCGCTTTCTGGAAAATATAAGGAGGATGAACTAAAAAAGATGCTCGCTGGGAAAGGTGGAGTTGTCGCTTATTTAGGAACTAATGATATGAGAAAGGTTGAGGAGATGATGGGAAAAGGTGATAAAATGGCAAAAGATGTGATAGATGCAATGGCATATCAGGTGGCAAAGGAGATTGGTGCATTATCAACAGTCCTTGAAGGCAATGTTGATGCAATAATTCTTACCGGAGGCCTTGCATATTTTGAATACTTTGTTAAAGAGATAGAAAAAAGGGTAAAACATCTTGGAAAGGTTATTATATCCCCAGGAGAAGATGAGATGGAAGCGCTTGCACTTGGTGCTTTGAGGGTTTTGAAAGGTGAAGAGAAAGGTAAAGAATATAATTAAGGAGGAAATATGGAACCAATAAGGGATTTTGAAACACTTGTAAAAGTTGTTAAAGGAAAGAAAAAATATACACTTGCAGTTGCAAATGGTCAGGATCCGCATACAATTGAAGCAGTCACAAAGGCGTTTAATGAAGGGATTGTGAATGTTAAATTGATAGGAGATAAAGAGAAAATAACATCACTCGCAAAGGAAATGAAACTTAACATTGATGGGATTGAGATTATTGATGTAAAGAATGCGAAGGAAGCAGGTGCACTTGCAAGGGACCTTGTCCGTGAAAAAAATGCTGATATACTTATGAAAGGGCTTATTTCAACAGATGAATATATGAGACTTATACTTGACAAAGAGAAAGGTCTTTTACCACAGGGAAAGATATTAAGCCATATTGCCGTTATGTCAATCCCAACATATCATAAACTTCTTTTTGTCTCAGATGTAGCGGTGATACCTCTTCCTGATTTAAAACAGAAGATTGCTATAACGAATTATGCAATTGAAATCGCTCACAAATTCGGGATTGAGAAACCAAAGGTTGCTATAATAGGTGCAACTGAAAAAGTCTCTGATAAGATGCAGGCAACTATTGATGCTTCTATAATAGCGAAGATGTGGGAAAGGAAACAATTCCCTGATTCAATTATTGATGGACCACTTGCACTTGATGTTGCTATATCAAAAGAAGCATGTGAGATAAAAGGATTAAAAAGCCCTGTTGATGGTGATGCTGATATTCTAATATTCCCTAATATTGAATCTGGAAATGTATTCTTTAAGAGTGTCACATATCTTGCAAATGGTAAACTTGCTGCTATAGTGGTTGGAACTACTGCGCCCTGTGTTCTCACATCAAGGGCTGATTCGGAAGAATCCAAATTTTATTCCATAGCACTTGCTGCACTCACAGCGGGGGAGTAAATGAGGGTTAAGATAACAGGTGTTGGTTCTTATCTTCCAGAAAAGGTTCTAACAAATTTTGACCTTGAGAAAATGATGGATACCTCTGATGAATGGATAAGGACAAGGACAGGGATTGTTGAGAGGCATATTGCTGCTGAAAATGAGGCTACAAGTGATATGGTTGCAAAGGCAGCAGTAAAGGCACTTGAAATGGCTAAAAGAAGCATTGAAGAGATTGATACAATCATCGTTGCAACAAATACACCTGATAATGCTTATCCTGCAACTGCATGCTGGGTTCAAAAACATCTAAAAACAAGAGGTCAGGCTGCATTTGATATAGAAGCAGGTTGCACGGGATGGATTTATGGACTTATTGTTTCAAAAGGGCTTATAGAATCTGGTGTTTCAAAAAAAATTCTCCTCTGTGGTGGTGAAACGATGTCAAGGGCTGTAAACTGGGAAGACAGGTCAACCGCAGTTCTCTTTGGTGATGGTGCTGGATGCACTGTCATCGAAGAAAGTGATGATGATTCAGGAATCTTATCAGTTTACTGGGGTGCTGATGGAAATCTTGGGGATCTACTTGTGCAGCCTGCTGGTGGTTCAAGGATGCCTGCAAGCGATGAGACAGTGAAAAACAAACTTCATTCTGTCCATATGGGTGGGAATGAGGTTTTCAAACATGCAGTTCGTTCAATGCAAACAGGTGCTCTTGAGGCATTAAGGCTTGCAGGGCTTGAAGGGAAAGATGTTGATGTTTTCATACCTCATCAGGCAAATGTGAGGATTATAGAGTCAACTATTGAAAGGGCGAAGATACCAAGGGAAAAGACTATAATCACTATTGATAAAACTGCAAACATATCTGCTGCATCCATCCCAATAGCACTTGATTACGCAGTGAGAAATGGAATGGTTAAAAAAGGTAGCATTATCCTTTTTGATGCATTTGGTGGAGGTTTCACATGGGGTGCAGTTGTATTGAGATGGTAAATTTAAAATTAAGGGAGGAAATATGGAAATAAGATTTCATGGAAGAGGCGGCCAGGGAACCGTGATTGCATCAAAGATACTTGCGATGGCAGTTTCAAAGGAAGGGAAATATGTTCAGGCATTCCCTGAATTCGGTGTTGAAAGAAGGGGTGCCCCTGTTCAGGCTTTCATAAGGATAAAAGATGATATAATTTACGAGAAGTCTAAGATATATTATCCTGACCACATTGTTATCCTTGACCCTACATTGATTCTATCTGTTGATGTAACATCAGGATTAAAAGATGGAGGATGGATCATCATCAATTCTGAAAGAAATCCTAAAGATTTCAATTTTAAAGGTAATTTTAAGGTTGCAACAGTTGATGCAACCTCTATAGCAATGAAATATGGGATTGGTTCAAGGGCAAGCCCTATTGTGAATACTGCTATACTTGGTTCAGTTGTGAAGGTTCTGCATCTGTGCAAACTTGATTCAATAATTGAGGCAGTGAAAGAGGAAGTTCCAATAAAACCTATGGAAAATATAAATGCTGTAAAAGAAGCGTTTGAAAGCGTGAAAGGGGTATGATATGAATAAAGAACCTGATAAAAAAGTTATTTATAAATCAGTAAAAGAGATGCCACCAATGGCGGCATCTTTCTATTCAATGAGGTATAATAAAACAGGAAGTTGGAGGAATTTAAGACCTGTTATTAACTATGAAAAATGCACATATTGTATGATTTGCTGGAAATTCTGTCCTGAACCTGCAATTTCACTTGAGCCAGTTATTATTGACGGGAAGGAGAAACCAAAACCTGTTATAGACTATGATTACTGCAAAGGTTGTGGAATATGCTGGGTTGAATGCCCTGTTAATGCAATTGATTCAGTAGAGGAGGAAAAATGAAAAAGGTCTTAATGGGAAATCATGCATTATCCTGGGGTGCAACACTATCAAGGGTTCAGGTTATTGCTGCATATCCTATCACTCCACAAACACAGGTTGTTGAATTACTCTCAGAGATATGTGCAGATGGAAGGCTTAATGCAGAGTTTATAAAAGTTGAATCTGAACATTCTGCAATGGCTGCCTGCATTGGTGCATCTGCAACAGGTGCAAGGGCATTCACAGCAACATCTGCGCAGGGGCTTGCACTTATGCACGAGATGTTACACTGGGCTGTTGGTGCAAGATTACCAATAGTTATGGGGAATATTAACAGGGCAATGGCACCACCATGGACAATATGGACAGAACAGAACGATTCCCTTTCACAAAGAGACACAGGATGGATGCAGGTCTACTGTCAGAACAATCAGGAGGTCCTGGATTCGGTTATTCAGGCTTACAAGGTTTCAGAAAAAGTCCTCCTCCCTACAATGATCGTTCTTGATGCATTTGTCCTCTCACATACCTATGAGACTGTTGATATACCAGAACAGGAAAAGGTTGATAATTATCTTCCACCTTACAATCCACCTATAAAACTTGACCCTGATGAGCCACACACATTTGGCGGTTTAACAGACCCTGAAGGATACTTTGAATTGAGATACCTTATTCAGGAAGCAATGGAAAAGTCAAAAGAGGAATGGGTAAAAACAGGAAAGGAATTCAAGGAATTTTTTGGAAGGGAATATGGTCTTGTTGAAACATATAAGGTTGATGATGCAGATTATCTTATAATCTCAAGTGCTACAATAGCAAGCACAGCAAGGGTTGCTGTGGACAGGATGAGAGATAAGGGAATGAAGGTAGGGCTTTTAAGGATAAGGGTTTTCAGACCATTCCCGAGGGAGGAAGTGATAAAGATTATGAAAAATATAAAGAAGGCAGTTGTTATTGACAGGAATATATCATTTGGAGCAGAAGGGATATTTTATCAGGAAGTGAAGTCCACTTTGTATAATGAAAAAAATAGACCACCTGTTTTCGGGATAATCACAGGTCTTGGAGGAAGGGATGTTTCTGATGAGGATATAATGATGATGAGCGAGGAATGTTTTAAGAAGGATTATCCAGAAGAAAACATAATCTGGAAAGGGGTGAGAATATGATTAAAACAACAATACCAATTGAAGAATATATGGGACCAGGACATCTTGCCTGCCAGGGATGTGGTGCAGCACTTGCAATGAGATACACTCTAAAAGCACTTGGAAAAAGGACATCACTGGACTTTCCTGCATGTTGCTGGTCTGTGATAGATGGACCTTTCCCCCACTCTTCTTTACAGGTTCCATTATTCCATACTGCATTTGAGACCGCTGCATCAACAGCGAGTGGTGTGAAGGCAGGATACAATATGCTTGGAAAGAAGGATATAACTGTTGTTGCGTGGGCTGGTGATGGTGGAACTTATGATATAGGAATACAGGCTTTATCAGGTGCTGCTGAAAGGAATGATGATATAATATACATCTGCTATGATAATGAAGCGTATATGAACACAGGAATACAGAGGTCTGCTGCAACACCTTTGAAGGCATGGACAACAACAACACCTGAAAAACATCCGAAGGAGACGCCAAAGAAAAATATGATTGATATAATGGCTGCACATAGAATTCCATACATTGCGACCTGCACGGTTGCATATCCAGAAGATTTTGTAAAAAAGATAAAGAAGGCGAAAGATATAAAGGGAACAAGATTTATTCTTATCTTCTCACCCTGTCCACCAGGATGGAAGACAAAGCCAGAGGATACAATAAGACTTTCAAGGCTTGCAGTGCAGACAAGGATATTCCCTCTTCTTGAGATAGAGAATGGACTTGATTGGAGATTAACGATGGATATAAAAAATCCTGTTCCTGTGAAAGAATATCTTAAATTACAGGGGAGATTCAGGCACTTAAAAGAAGAAGATGTTGAGATTATACAGAAAAATGTTGATAGGGAATGGGAGATAATCAAGAAGAAAACAGAGATAAAGTTTTAATCTTATAAGATATGTAAGAAAATAGAGTTCTATTTTATAATAAGAAATTTTTTAACCCCTTTTCTCTCCCCGTTCACATAAATATTGAAGAAATATATTCCTGCTGGACTATTTTTAATATTCCAGGAAACATTCTTTATCCCAGATGAACTTCCCTTAAATGCATTACCTATTTTCCTTCCAAGACAATCATAAATGTCTACAACAAGGTATGATTTCTCAGGTAGATAAATGGTTAATATCACTAAATCACCTATTATTCTTGGATTTGAAATCCTTAAAATATTATCTTCATCAGGTGTTCCAACATTTTTAAGCCCAAGCCATTTAAGATAACAATCGTTCATTGAATCTGAGGCAATAAAATCCCAACTATATAGGGGTTTTGTTGGGTCCTGTATCCAATCTGAATTGAATATGTGGAATAATGTCTTCCCTGTTCCTGAAATCCCTGCATCCTCCCTCCTTACTGATAAAACTGTATTGAAACCTTTTATATCAGGATAACCTACAAATGAATCTATTGAACCTGCCCATTCATTAGAATTTTTACCTAATATCGCACAATGAAGGAATCTCCCAAAATACTGATTTGATACACCATCAAAAATCGGTCCTAAAACAGGGTCTTGATAATCGCCATAAACGAAGAATGTATCCTTTCCACTTAATGAACCATCATCTGTCCCCTTAAAAATCCCAAGATATTCATTCAGAAATGAACCATCCTGTGAAATATGTGTCCCGAAATCCTGCCATAAACTGCATGAGATTGCAAAAAAACCATCCTGGTCCTGGAGCCAGAAACCACCACCATTATCTATAATATTTTTTATAAATGTTGTATCCCCTGGTCTTAGAACACCAGAACCATAATTGTTGAACGATAATTCCACCTCACCAAATCCTTTCCAAATAACAATATCCTCTCCATCTGTCCCATTATAAAATGCAAAAACAGATGAATCAGGTGCACCATTCTCTCTTGAAATATCCCATACATCAAGATTGTAATTCTTCTCAATGTAGTCTGAAAATATTGCTGTCTTATTCCCTTTTACATAAAGCCCATTCCCATTTTTTCCTATCTTTCTTATATAAGAGAAGAACTCGGTCTTTGTTTGATGACCTTCATCAAAAGCAATGTATCTATAATTCATCGTATCATTAATGTTAATTCCTGGTAGTTCATAAGACCATACTGTCTCAATAGTATCACCATATTCAAAATTCATTCTTCCCTTATTTATACTCCCATTATTAACATAATATTCAACAACTGCGGAATCAACACCATAAGGCTTTGAAATATCCTGGACATAGAGATAAACCTTCCTTGGTCCTGATGTATATGAATTAGGAAGTTTATCTGGATAGAGTATCATAAATGTATCTGTATGACCTGTAAATCTTATATATGCAGTAATAAAAAATTCCAATTTAGTTGAATCGGATGTGTAATAATATGCATACCATTTACCAAATGAATGTCTATATCTATATGAATGTGTCCATCTCCCTAAACTTGGGTTCCAGGGGCTCGGAGAGAAACGAATTAACTCTGTGCATACAATAGCAAAACTATCAGTTCCATTCCTATATCCTATAAAAAACTCCATTGGAGCGGAAGTAAATGCAATCTCACAGTTTATTGTGTCACGACCATAACTTTTCCCATATTCTTCAAATGTCTGTAAGATTGTGTCAATAGGGGAAATGAATGGACGGGACTGACATTCATAATAACCTGGGAATGTATCCCAGTCTATATCATTCCTTGCAAGTGCAACAAAAGGATAATATAGGGAATCATTAACATTACTGGGACGATATGTCCAGATAGAGAATCCAACGAGTGAACAGGGTGCAAATATTTTAAATCTTGTAGCCTGTGTATCCTGAACCACCCTTGGCATATAATAATATGGAGTATAACCTGCTGTATAGCATAAACTATCTTCAGCATTTGAAACATCTTTTACCTTCTTTCCATAAGGTATTTCAGAGATTATACTCTTTTTACCTACTATCTCATACCTTTCTTTCCCCATCTCAATCTTAAAGATAGGGCTTACTGAAAAATATCATTCCTGTATTGCTCTAAAGATGGTGAGATATAATCATAGATAGAATCGTCAACAATGATGTAAAGATTGTGTGAAAAAACAATTAAAGGTATAAAAATAGAATAGAAAACTTTTTCATATTTTCCTCCTAATTTTTTATTTTTATTATTTTTATTTTTTCATTCTCTTTCACCCCAAAATAAATACCTTTTGGAACATCTTTTCCATTGCTGTCTTTACCATCCCAGAAACCATCTTTTAATACAACAATCTCACGACCTGATAAATCATACACCTTCAAAGTTCCTTCACATATTTTCATATTATCATACATTAAAACATATCTCTCCTCCTTTTTTCCTTCTACCTTTTTTTCAGGTATCCATCTTGTAACATCCCCTTCATTCAATGGATAATCTTCATAATACCACCAGGATGCCCATCCGTGGTCTTTATCCACAAAATCAAAATCAGTTACCCAATCATTTGTCATCCCAGAATAGATTGTGTATGTCTTTCCACCATCTTGTGTTCTTTGTATATCAAATCCCGCCCCTAATCAACCTTCATTATCACTAACAAAGAAAAGAGCACAAGAAATGTCAGCACTAGGACGAGGAAAAGAATCAAATGTTTCCCCACCATCAGTGCTTTTGTATAAATATCCATTTGAACTTGAAATATAAATAACCCTTTCGTTCACCGCAAAAACACAATGATGAGACTTCAAATCCTTTTTCTTCACCCAATTTATCCCCCCATCATAAGAGACATATACCCCACTGAATAAAACTGAAGCCCATACAATATTTCTGTTAACAGGAGATATATTCCTACACCAACCTGAATCAGACAATACAGGTTCCCAAATCCTTCCCCCATCTATCGTTCTTAGAATTTCTCTATATGAACCACACCATCCATGCCTCTCATCTATAAAAACAATATCATAAAGTGTTGATTTAACCCCTGAATTCTGTTTCACCCATGTCTTACCACCATCATCTGTCCTCGCAATATATCCTGCATCACCACATATCCATCCTCTCAAAGTATCAATAAATGATATACCATTGAATGTGAGAATATCACCTGTTGTTTGTCTTTCCCATGTCCATCCTCCATCCCTTGTCCTGTATATTGTCCCATAATCACCACATACCCATCCATTCATCGTATCAACAAAATCAATAGCACAAAAACCACCACCATACCAGTGGTCAAGTTGCAACACCCATTCACTGATCAAAAACATTAAAAACATATTTTCCTCCTGTTAATAAAAATATATTGAAAAAAATTTTTTCGCAAGTAAAATTTTAAAATCTTAGAAAATTTTTCTTATAAGAGAATTATAAATTTCTATCTCTTTTTTTGCCATCTTTTCTGCTGAGAATTCTTTTGCTCTTTCCCTTGCCTCCTCTGATTTCTCATTATATGCCTTTTCATCCTCTAATAGCAATTCTAATTTTTCCAAAAATTCATTCTCATCTGGTTCAACAAGGAAACCACCTTTTCCATCTCTAAGAACATCAACAACACCCCTTCTTCCAATTGCAACAACAGGTTTTCCCTGTGCCATTGCCTCTAATAGAACAAGCCCCTGTGTTTCTGTAATAGATGAAAAAACAAATATATAACTTGATGCATAACAATTTATGAGTTTCTCAAAATTGAGATATCCAACAAAAAATACCTTCTCTTTCAATCTTTTTGTTTCCACTAATCTCCTTATATTACCTTCTTCAGGACCTTTTCCACCTATGATTAATATAATATCACTGTATTTCTTTGAGAGTTTTTCAAAAACATTTATAAGGAATGGAATATTCTTTTCTTTCCCTATCCTCCCTATATATAAAAGTATCCTCTTATCCTCAGGTATTCCAAAATTTTTCCTGAATGAAATCCCATCCCCTTTATTAAAAAACCCATCTTTAATCCCTGTAGGAATAACATCAATGGGTTTTGATACACCATAAGATAGGAGTTCCTTCTTCATCTCCAAGGAAGGGACAATAATAAAATCACATTGATTACAATATATCCTGCTTAATGTCTTTGCGAGGCTTGTTGAAACGAATTCAGGAATGAACCAGAGGTAATGAACATACGATACAAAAAGTGTATGATATGTATGAACAACAGGTATACCAAGATATTTCCCATAAATGAGACCTTCAAAACCAAGTGTGAAAGGTGTCTGTGTGTGTATCACATCAAGTTTTAAAGACCTTATTCTGTCAAGGAGCAACCTTGTTTCAACAAGGAATGGATTTGCAATCCTGTCTTCTGGGTCAAATGGAACTTTATGAGATGGAACCCTAATAACCTTGAATCTCTTATCAATATAATCTGGGAATCTTGGAGCAAAGATAAAAACATTATGCCCTGCTTTTTCAAACTCATTAGCGAATGTCTCCACTGAAACTGTCACACCATTCACCCTTGGTCTGAATGTATCAGTAAATATACCTATATTCATTTTTTTAAAATAATAAATTTTTTATTAAATCTTGAAAGAGACAAAAATTCTTTAAATCTTTCAAGCCCATCTAAAGGAATTATCCCTTCAATATATTCAAGATTGGAATGATAAATCAATTCATTATTTTTATATTCTGTCCATTCATCAAACTTATATAAACTATCGGAAAAAGAGAAACTATCGTTAAAAAAAGGCTCACCATCAAAATTATAGCATCTTATTAAGTAAGAGAAGACGAAATTTTTTATGAATAAAGGGTTTTCCCTTTTGTAAAAATTATATGATGGGAGATTGAATGAATTTAAGATTAAAGGTTGTGTTGGAATGAAGATAAAATCACCTTGTTTTGATAATTCCTTTTTTCCTTTCAATTTCAGTAAACCCTTCTCTTTTATGAAATTCATCTCTTTTAATTCAAGATATCCTGAAATCTCCCTCTCAATCCATTCCCTATTTTTATTTAAATATTCGTTAAAATGCTCTCCTGTTATACTATCAAATTTTATCTCTAATTCAATATCAGATTTTAAAACATTATAAGATATCTTCTCTTCTATCATCCTTTTTCTCTTCTCACCTATCTTTTTTATCTCAAATGTATCTTTTTCAAAAACAAGAAAAATATTCCCAGAATACAAAAAAGGTTCCTTTGAAGGAGATTTATAATCAGGGCTCCTAAAATATTCACCACATTTTAATAAAACTCCGAGAAAATCTATTGATGGGAAATCATCATTGAATAATAAACTATCATAAGCAACCGCTATTTCACAGGAATCTTTATAAATACTATACAAAAGTTTCATCCTTTCAAAACTCGTTCCTCTTCCCGATTCTATGATATCTCTCTTCTTCCTCAATTTAAACCTTAGAAATTCATCTTCAATATCACTTTTTTTTAAATCTTGTATCTTTTTTTCATCAATTGATATAGTATCATCATCAATCAGTATTTTTTTAAAAAAATTTCCGAGCCCCTTGAAATCAAAATCTGTGAATTCTATAAAACTTGAATATGTCTCCTTGGGTGGAGAGAATGGTTCATCTTTTAATGGTGGAAGTGAATCTGATTCAAAAATGATGAGATTCCCTTTCTCCTTCACCACAATATCACCTTTAACCCTGAACTTAATATTCCTATCATTTGGATTTAATATAACAACCATTTTATCAACAGGTATCTCACTTGAGAAGAAAATCTTCTCATAGATATAATCTACCTTTGATATAACCCTGTAATGTATTCTTAAAACAGAACTATCCTCAATATTTAGAAAAGAAACAACAATTTTTTTCATAAAACTATATTCAGGATAATCCTCAATCTCAAAAGGAGTGACAATATTTATTGCATTTGGTGTTACCTTAAATGAATTATTTTTTATAATAGTTTCTGCATCAATAATTACAACTGAATCCCTTCCTTCATCATAAACTATCTCTGAAAATCCATATTCTGAGCCAAGCCTTTTATCTGGAATAAAAATCTCCTTCACAACATCCTGAATAATTGTATCACTCCTAATCTCATAACTTATACTTTCAAAAACAACCCTTGGTTTTATATCCGCTATCAATAAGAGATAAATAAAACCCATCCCTCTTTTCTCCTTTCAAAATCCTTCACCTTCATATAGATTTCATTATATTCTGAAACAGGTATATCATCCCTTTTAACGATGATTTCCTTTTCTATATTCAGTGTCCTTCCCTCAAGATTAGAAGCAAGTGATAATTTAACAAAAGAATCCTCATAAAAGAAATCCATTGGTATACTTATAACAGAATCTTCAAGACCGAATAGTATTGTCTCCTGCGTAAAATAACCTGAAACAGGGAGTTTCAAGTTGCTCTTCCTTTTTTTCTGCGAGAATCCATATTCAAAAAACCATGGGATATAACCACAGGAAAATGGTTTGAACATCTTCAAATTCTTTATCTTTATTATATTCCCATTCTTATACTGAACATTTATATTAAAAAAGTCCGTAAAATCTTTTGTCCCCTGAATCTTGAAAGATAGTAAATCGCAATCCTTTAAACCAATAATATCTAACAATTCATCTTTAATTTCATCGTCACTTTTCCCGATAAATCTTCTTCTCATCCTCTGGTCAAATGAACCTGTATAATAACCTTTAAAATATGTATAAGCCGTGTCATTGTTTATCTCTGTCTCAATGCTTATCTTTTCCATATTCTCTTCAATTGAAAAATAAGGTATCTCTCTTAATGTATCACCTTCCTCTTTCACAATGATAACCTCCTGACCCCATTCAGATGGAGGTAAAAGAGACCTTCCACCCTGCCCTATTGTTGGGTCAAGATATATAATCGTATCTTCCTGGACAATTGCGACAATTGCATGATTTGTCTGGTCTGAAGGTATATTCTCTATCCTGCTACCAACGGAAGTTATAGTATAATATGCTTTAAAACCCGCTGCTCTCAACATTGCAACAAGTAATGCTGCCTTATCCTTACAAACACCTGACCTTTTTCTTAAAGTTATCTCAGGTGGATGTGGTGTATAACCTTCCCTCTCATCCTCTATCAATCCAAGGTATCTTATATCAGAGACAAAATAAAATAATTTCTTTATCTTCTCAGAATCATCTTTTACATCTTTAAGAAGACTATCTGTGAAACCCTTCACATATCCATTTGGTTCAAGGTTCTTCCCTGAAAGTTCATTCTCAATTCTTGATACCTCATACCAACTTGGTATGTTTGTCACTATCAATTTTCTGAAATTATCATATGGTGAACCCATAAGTGGTTCATATTTTGCCCCTTTTATATTTTCACCTTTGAAATTATAGTGAACAGTATCACCTTTCTCTTTCCTCTGGACTTTTATCTTCCCATTAAATATTTGATATTTTATATCCTTCTCTTTTGGAACAATAACATCGTATTCTTTTTCTTTTATAGGGGTATTAAATTCTTCAAACAACTCAACATAATTGAAATATCCTGAATATGGAACCTGATATTTTTTCAATGTTGATTCCTGTGACATTGGTCCAAGCCATGTTCCACCTTTTAATATTGTCTTGTATTCAAGTTTATCATTCTCTTTCAAATCAATTATTGGAAGTGTAAGTATTCTCTCTCCCCAAAATATTGTCCCTCCAAGGTCTGCTGGTGCAGGATTATCCTGAATGTTAGATAAGTCTATTGTGAGTGTATCAAAACCCCTTATGACCCTAACAAAATCTATGAATGCCTCATTAAAATATGGGGTGTAAGAAATTGTGATAGCATTTGGTGCATTTTCTTTATCACCAATTTTAATGAGATTATATGTTTCCCTTTCACTTGTGCCATCAGAATTGACCCTTTCTATGATCTTCTGCTTCAGAATAACATTTACATGCTCTTTTTTTATATCTGCAACACAACTTATGAAAAGAAGCAAAAACAAAAATCTCATTTAAACATTTTAATGAAAATAAAATAAATGTCAAAAGAAAAAATAAAAACGAAATACAGAAGAAACGAGGGGTCTCATTTAAACAAATGTGAATAGTCAATAATGAGATTGCCACGCACCTTTCAGGTGCTCGCAATGACGACTCTTTTGTGTCATTCAGAGCAGGTAAAGGACGAAGAATCACATATTCACCCGCATTGTGATACCGAAGGTGTCATTCCGAACATAGTGAGGAATCGCATATTAACCCGCATAGTCTTGGTTTTTGAAAAAAAACATTAACACCGTAGCAAAGTGGTCAATATGCGATCACCACGCCTGCCAGAGGCAGGCTCGTGATGACATCTTTGTGAATTGCGAATAGCGATAATGGGATTGCCACACTCACTTCGTTCGTTCGCAATGACGGCTTTTCTGT
>Ga0078972_1012570_pt1 | contig 14475 bp, 13 predicted proteins | sample YelNatPaOPGAMG01_FD_67568 | JGI IMG/M metagenome (GOLD analysis project Ga0078972, IMG submission 67568) | Hot spring thermophilic microbial communities from Obsidian Pool, Yellowstone National Park, USA - OP-RAMG-01 (SPADES assembly) (version 2) | ecosystem: Environmental > Aquatic > Thermal... | reverse complement strand
GCGATCCAGTTGGGGAGGGGTTCTACATCATCGTGGGCGGCGAGCCAGTGACCCACCAGGTCTTTGAGTACGCCCTGATCAGCCACGATCCCTACAGTAACGAGGCTTTGCGCTGCATGCGCCTTGCGGAGGTGTTTCTCAGCATCTTCAACAATGGGCCGGGGCTCGGCCTGCTGGGTGAGTACGTGCCGTGAAGCCGTGCTGCCATCTTCCGGAGGTGGCCCCGTGACGAATCGCCAGCGCATATTGGCCGCGTTGCGTTTCCAGCCCGTTGATTCGATCCCCTGGGCGCCGCGGTGGGAGCTATGGTTCAACGCTGCCAGCCGCGACGGCCGCTTGCCGGAACGCTACAGGGGCTGGGTCATGTGGGACATCGCTCGTGACCTGGGCATGGGCATCAAAGGCTACGGTGTCCGGCCATATATCGAGGTGCGCACGGGCGTAGATGTCAGCGAGCGCCAGGTGGGCGTTGACCTGGTACAGGCGATAATGTGCCGACCGATGGTCTTCTTGAGCGGATACGGCGTGTTGGCGAGTTGTTGCGCGCCTGAGTAGCACAAGCACCTAGCCAGTTCGGGAGGGAAGAGTTATGCCTATCGAAATGCGCGACATTGACTTCACCAAGCACCTGGACCTGACGCTGGCCAAGCTAGACAACCCAGGCCTTCTCCTCGTGGCGCGCGGCCTGGGCGGCCGCGGCCAGAATGCCATGGCCATCGGTTGGGCTACCTTCGGTATCATCTGGGGCTTGCCCATCTGCGTCGTCCTGGTGCGGCCTTCGCGCTACACCTATCTTCTGATAGAGGAGTGCCAGGATTTCACGGTGAATGTGCCTGCGCCCGGGATGGAGGAGGCCGTTGCGTTCTGCGGCAGCAACTCCGGCCGTGAGCACGACAAGTTCGCCGCCACTGGGCTGGTGGCGATTCCCAGTGCCAAGGTGAGTTCTCCTGTGGTGGAAGGCGCGCTCTTGCAGTACGAATGCCAGGTGGTGCACTTCAACGACGTGGTTCCGCCGCAACTCGCCGCCCGCGTGCGTGCCAGTTCTTACCCGAGCGGCGACTTCCATCGTCTCTACTACGGCGAGATCGTCGCCGCCCGGATCAGGGCGGACATCGTCTAGCAGGCCAAGCCGGGCTGAGCGGGGAGAGCAGGGCATTGCTCCTGCACTGGTTCAGGCCTGGCCTCCGTCGTGCGGAGCTTTCTGGCCAGGCGATGGCGCAGGTGGGACCACGCCGGGCCCGGCGTCCTCAACCTGCGGATGTGGTGATGGATCCGGTTCTGGCCGGGCCGGATCGGCCCCGGGCAGTTGGTGGGCGCACTCGGCTTCCGGGGATGTTTCGTCCTGGACTGCTGGGCCGGCCTCGGGGGGCGTCTGGGCCTCGGGGACTGTGTGCACCAGGACGGCATCTTCTCCGACAGCGTACACCTGAGCGGTGGCGATCTGCTGGCGGCCATGCAGCGTGTCGCGGATGACATTCTGCGATATCTGATAGGCGATCACGATGCCGTGTTCGTCGAGTGTGATGTCGCTGACCTCGCCCAGTCTGCGACCGTCGTTCGTGATTACCTGTGTGCGCAAGACCGACGTGGCTGCCCGCGAACCGGATCGGGCGTCAGGGCCTTCGGAGAGTGTGATGACCGAACTCTCATCGTCCACGAGAGTCACGTCTGCCCCGAAGAGCACGACGTGGCCGGCTGCGACGGCTTTGGCGCCGCCCGCAACCGGTGGTTTGCTGAGGATGATGGCCGTGACGGCATTCGCGCCCGGGTCGTAGAGGATCTCCTGGATGCTACCGACGCGGCGGCCGGAGTTGAGCGTGATCACCGGCTGGCCAAGCAGTTCCTTGACAGTGTGGCTGGCCATGTCAATGCTCTCCTTCGTGCTCAGCGGATAGTGGACTGCCGAAGCTCGTGAGATCACAGCCAATATAGCGATCAGGTGGCTGCCTGTAAAGGCGGGCCTCAAGGAGATGAAGTGGCTGCCAAGGTGTGGTTGGATACGGATATCGGCACAGACGTGGATGATGCCGTGGCGCTGACTCTGGCGCTGCTCTCGCCAGAGGTTGAATTGGTCGGCGTCAGTACGGTGTACGGTGATGTAGCCCTGCGCAGCAGGATGGTGCTCAAGATGCTTGCCCTTGGCGGCCGGTCGAGCATTCCCGTCTATTCAGGCTGCGAGCGGCCGCTGCTGAATGAACGCCCGGTTTACTGGGCTGGACACGAAGGTGTCGGCCTGCTGGGGCCCGAGGACGCCGGCCTCACACCGCAGCCGGGCCACGCCGTCGAGGCGATCTTGAGGGCGGCAGAGCAGTACGCCGGCGAACTCGTGCTCGTGTCCATCGGGCCGATGACAAACATCGGCATGGCCTTCGCGCAACGGCCCGGGCTAGCGAAACAAGTGAAGTTGCTGCTCATCATGGGCGGAGCAGTGCGTGCAAGCCGCACCGGTTTGGCCCTACCGCTGGCCGAACACAACTTTCGCTCTGACCCGGAAGCGGCCAGCATCGCCCTGCGCTCGGGCGCTCCTACAGTTGTAGTCCCTTTGGATGTGACGACTCAGGTACAGATCACGGCTGATGCCGTATCGCGCCTGAAGGCTGTGGGGGATGGCCTCCGCCAGGCGCTGGCGGATCAGCTGGATGTGTACTTGACAAGGATGGGCAGGGCGTGGACGCATATGCACGATCCGCTAGCCCTCTCGCACGCCATACGGCCGGGCCTGCTGACCCTTGAGAAGTGCGAGGTGCAGGTTGAGACGCGCAGCGAGATCGCTGCCGGCGCCACCTGGGTCAGGCTCTCCGAAGGGGCGCAGACCCAGGTGGCACTAGGAGTTGAGCGGGTGGCCTTCGAGCAGTTCCTGCTGGAAAGGCTCACTGCCTCGGGCTAGAGGCTGAGGATGCTGCCGCTCTCAGCCGAGCGCCGCTCCGCCTCCACAAGTTCCAGGGAGGCTCGGGCACTTTCGGGCGCGACCATCTCAGCCACGCTCTTGCCCTCGAGCAGGCAACGGGTGAAGTAAGTGAGTTCGCTGAGATAGGCGTCGCCTGCCACAGCGACGGGCTCTGCTTCCCGGCCAGGCTGGTAAAGAGTGACCGTGGGTTGAGCGGCGCTATCCATCTGGACCACGCCTCTCTCGAACACGGCCAGGTAACCGGCGCGGAAGGGGAAGCTCTCGAGATTGTACCAGGCACCCTCCAGGTTCACCTGGCAGCCATCCGGGTAAGCCCATTGGGCGGTGACCAGGTCCCAGCCGGGGGTGGCACCGGTGCGGCCAGCTGTAGCGTATATGCTTCTTGGGCGGCCAAGCACGAAGTTGACGTAATCAACATCGTGCACGTGCATGTCGAGCATGGCGCTGCCGCTGCGTGCCGGGTCGAGCAGCCACCCCTCCCAGGCCCAGGTGGGCTTTGAGGAGAGGCGGAAGAAGCTGGCCTTGAGCAGCTTCCCGAGGCGGCCGGTGTTCACGCAGTCCCGCAAGTAGTTGTACTCCGGCCAGAAGCGCAGGCACTGGCCAACCATCAACTGCACATTGTTCCGGTGGGCCGCCTCGATCATGGCGGCAGCCTGGTCACTGGTCAGCGCCATTGGCTTTTCGACGAAGACGTGCTTGCCGGCGGCAGCGGCAAGCTGTGTGAACTCGGCGTGCAGGTAGGTCGGCAGGCAGATATCCACTGCATCAACCGGCGCCTGAGCGATAAGCTCGCGCCCATCGGCGAAGGTCTGCACGCCAGAGAAGTCGAGCGGAGCCTGTGCCCCGCCAATGTTGCCCTGCACTGAGGCTCCGCCGGAGCGGCGTACCGGGTCCGCATCGGCCACGGCGACGAGCCTGGCGCCCGGCACCTGCTGCCAGAGGGTGGCATGTGTGCGCCCCATGAAACCCAGGCCAATCAGGCCGACTCTGATCTCGCTCATCATTTGTCTTGCCCTCCGAAAATGACATCTATAGCACGTCCGGCACGATAGATCATGTCGTCGGGATAGTGAGCCGGCGGGAATTGCTCCACAGTTGCCCAGCCATCATAGCCGACCTCAGCGAACGCCTGCATTACTGCCCCATAGTTGACGTCGCCCTGGAGCAACTCGACGAATCCCTCCAGCGTCCCGACGTTGCAGCGGAAATCCTTGAAGTGCACGGCCTTGATCCGCTGTCCCAGGATCTTGATCCAGTGCTGCGGGTACGAAGTGCGCAGGACATTGCCGACGTCGAAATACACGCCGACTCTTTCGCTGCCGACCTCATCTATGAACGAACGCATTTCGAGAGGTGAAGTCAGGAAACGATCCCACACATTCTCGACGCCGATATTCACCTGCCAGCGCTCGGCATCCTCGGCAAGCTCACGGAAGTCGGCAACAGCCCGTTCGTACGCCACCTCGTAGTCGGCGATCACGGGCTCGCCGGCCATGAACGGGCCGACAAACCCCGGCACGACCAGTATGGTGCCGGCACCAAGATGATGGGCAACACGCAGCATGTGGCGCACATGCTCCTTGGCTGAGGCCCGCTCCTCTGCTTTGTCGGAAATGAGATTCACGCTCCAGAAGATGCCGCTCGCGAGGGTGGGCAGCCTGAGGCCGTGGGCTTCGGCTTGCATGCGGATACGTTCGCATTCCTTCTCGCCCGTGTCGGGAGTTATGGGCCCGTTGTCAGCGTACGCTGGCTCAACCCCCTCGAAGCCAGCGTCCTTAGCCATGGCTAAGATGTCGTCGAAACTCTTGTCGGCGGTGAAAGCCCAGATGCTGATCGCCTTGTGCATGTCAATACCCCCTTGAGTGGTTTCTAGCTGTCGCCTGCCAGGTCGGCCAGCGCCGATGAGTCGCTTGTCGCTTGTGCGGACTGCGCCTGCGAGTACAGGCGCGGATCTATCACGAAACGCTGCCAGGCCACGACCGAGGCCAGGCCGAGTATGGCCGAGATCCAGAAGACTGCCGGGTAGCCCACAGCCGAGGCGACAACGCCACCGATGAGCGGAGCGATGACGACCGGCGGTGCCGTCAGGGTGTTGGCGAGACCAATGTACGTCGGGCGGTCTTGCGGGCTGCAGAACTCGAAGACGATGGTCATGCCTGAGGACATTCCAGCGGCATCTGCACCGGCCCGTAGAGCAAGGGCGGCAATGAAAATGGCAGGGTTGGGCGCGATCGCGGCGATGGCCATGGCGGCTGTCTGCATCCAGAAGGACACGGTGAGGATAAGCTTGTGGCTGATGCGGTCGCCATAGTGCCCGAGCAGCGGGTTCAGAGCGGCGGTGGATATGAGCATAACAGCGGTGAAAAGGCCGGCAGCGGAGTCGCCCATATGGAACTTCTCCACAGCGTGCACCGCCATGAAGCCGGAGCCCATGGTGCAGAACGTGGCAAAGGACCGGACCCAGAGATAGTTGCGGAAGTTGCGATCCGCCCTGACCACCTGCGGCAGACGCTGCAGGTAGGTCCTGAACGGGATGCGTGGCTTACTCGGCTCTACCGGTGGCTCGACGGTAAATGTGAGGGCGGCGAAGGAGAGCATCGAGAAGACAAAAGCAATCAGATAGCTGTAGGCGAAGCCACGTGGAAACACAAAATGGGAAAGCAGATAGGCCGATAGTGCTGCCCCGCCCACGCCTACAAGAGCGCCGATGGCATTTCCGGTGCCGAAGAAAAGCCCCCAGCGGTGCGGCAGGATGATCTTGGCTATGTACTCCTGCCAGGGAGTGGCAATCAAGCCACCACCGACCGCCTGCCAACAGAGCAGAGCGAAGACAATCGCCAGCGTGACCTGGCGGCTCTGCCCACGCCAAACGAGCATGAAAAGGCCCAGGAACAGATAGGGCAGCCTCTCGTTCAGGCTGATCCAGAGGATAAAGGGCAGCTTGCGGCGCATCTGGTCCGTCAGGTTGGCTGTGAAAACCTGAGGCAGACGCCACCCCAGGAACTGCAAGGACGGGATCATGCCGATGAGGACAGGGTTTGTCGTCAGGTGGAGCAGGTAGAGAGGTAGGACCGATGCAGTAGACGCACAGGCCGCGCCGACGGACCAGAAGGCCACGTCAGCCACGTTGGCGATGAAGTTGCGTTTGAAGTTGGCCCGGATGACCTGCTCAGGCGGGAGTCCCACTGGTTCCTCGTGAGGAGACGCTCTTGCCGAACCGCGCCTGACGACGAGACCGGGAGGCCGGCACTTCGTGCGTTGGCCCCAGCGGCTGCAAGGCTGTGAAAAGGTACATCAGGAGGGCGACTTGGTCAAGCCAGGTTAATTGACAGCTTCGCCCAGGCATGTTAACGTTGTGGCTCGTGGTCACGCGGGCGCGATCGTGGCGTCCTGAGTCCGGCCTCGGGAGGAGGTGAGCATTTAGTGCGTGTTGAACTACGCCCGGGTGAGTCCCAGGAGATGTTGCTCAAGCGCTTCCGTCAGGAAGTGACCCGAGAGAAGATCTTGTCCGAGATACGCAAACGCCGGTGGTATGTGTCGAAGAGCGAGAAGGCTCGCATTGACAAAGCCAAGGCGATTCGCAGGGCACGCCGCAAGATGCGTCAGCGCGAGCGGCGGGAGTCAAGAGGCCGCTGAGCTCGGTCTTCTCATGTCTCGCGAACCCATGTGGGGGACGGTGGAACTCGATACCGTCCCCCTGTGTTTTGCCGCAGTATCTAGGGCGTGGCTGTCGGCGTTGCGGTTGCGGCGGTGGTTGGGGCGGCCTGAAGCAGGCCGCTGTTCAGAACCACGACGCGGCTCCATAGTGCATCGAGGTCGTCGGTGACAGCCATAGGGTTGCGGTCGAGATCGGCCAGGGCCCTGGAGACGAGGGCGGCTACGCTGTCCAGGTCTTGCTGTGCCAGCCCCGGCAGGCCGCGGTAAGTCTGAATCTGGCCCAGGAAGGCCTGCAGTGTTCCGCGCAGCGCGACAATGTCACCCCGGGAGGACTGTAACCTTGCCCAGAGTGTCCACTGCTGGAGGCTGTTCATAGCCAGGGCGGCACGCATGGCCGTATTGGTCTCTTGCACGGACTGTGCTGCTGCCTCGGCGGCCGCCAGCCCGGCGGCCAGAGTCTTGGTTTCCTGAGTCAGCCTAGCCATCCCGTCGTTGAACTGGGCAACTGCAGCATCTGTACGCGCCTGGGTGGTCGCAACAGCGGTCGCGCCTTCGGCCTGGCTGGTGGCGAGGGCGCCAACGGTCTGCGCCTGAGCGGTTGCGGCGGCTGCAGCATCCTGCCGGATCGCGGCGATGTCGGCGGCCGACTGAGTGGCAATCGCGGAGACCTGAGTGCTCATGGCCTTCTGGCTGTCGGCGTACATGGCCATCTCGCCTTCCAGAGTGCCGAGCCTGCCGGCGTGGTCGGTCAGTTGCTGACCAAGCTGGGCAACATCGTCGTGCTGGTTCTGAGACAGGCGGTCTATGCGGGCGTTGGCCTGGGCCAGTTGGGCCTGGAGGGTGGCCACGCTCTGGCTGTTGGCGGTGGTGGGGTAATAAAGGTCGGTGTAGGCGTAGTAGCAGGCGTAGTATATGCCGGTGCCAGCGGCGATGCCGAGGATGGCGACGAACAGAATCTTGATGGCAATCCACAGCGCGACAGCCACAGATCGGGCAGGTGATCGCCGGTTACCGTCACTAGGCATTGCCTTGCCTCCTGCCAGCCGGAGTTGTATCTCTCGCTGCACAGCCTTATGGCAGCTGAGCGCGAGGATAGCACCCCATGAGCCGGCGGTCAACGCAGTCTCCAGCCCGGCTCTATGGTACGTCTGTCTATCGTGCTATAATCTCCTATCTGAGGTGAGGCAGCCAGAGTGAACGCCGTGATCCGGTCGAGCGTGCTCCGACCGCCGGAGATAGAATTTCTTGGCCGCATCGAACGCAACCTGGCCATAGTGGCCGATCTCAGCCGGGCCGATGTGCTCATGTGCGTTCGGGTGGGTCGGGACATTGCTGTGGCCTCCCAGGCGCGGCCGCACTCCATGGCGCCCATCCATCCCCAGGATATCAGCGGCACACGGCTCAAGGCTGAGGAAGCCAGCCAGATCGAGCGCGCTCTGGAGTCGGGCCGTCCTTCCAGCGCTGAGATCGAGCGCTGGGGGACGCGCGCTCCGATGGTGCGCCAGGTCCACCCCGTCCTCGGGCCGCAAGGGCGTGTGGTGGCTGCCATCACGATTGAGACGAACCTTATTGAGCACGAACGGCAGCGGCGCCGCCACCCCGTTTTCCGGCGAGCGCTGGCGTCGCTCCAGAAGGCGGCGTTCAGCGATGAGATCCCGGGTGTGGTGGAACTGATCCCATTTGGCGAACAGGACGGTGTCATCTACGTAGACGTGCAACGCCGGATCCGGTACCTTTCGGGCATTGCCACGAACTTCTACCGCAAGCTCGGATATATGGACCCGCTTGTCGGGCGCCACGTCGAGTACCTCGAGACCGGAGACGACGAACTGGTAGGCCAGGCCCTGGACGAAGGGCGCTGCCTGCGTGGCGAGTCCAAGGCTCAGGACCGAGAATGGGTGCGGCAGGTGGTGCCGGTTCTGGGCGAGAATGAACGCCCCTTGCAGTGGCTGAGAAGCCGGCTCTGGCCCAACAGAAGGGTGGGCAAGACCAGTGGTGTCGTCGGGGCTTTCCTCATGGTTCATGACGAGACGGAGGCCAGGCGGCGAGAGCGCGAACTGCAGGTGAAGTCCGCCATGATCCAGGAGACGCACCACCGGGTGAAGAACAACCTTCAGACCATTGTGTCGCTGCTGCGCATGGAGGCAAGGCGGACCACGTCCGAGGAGGCCAGGCGCGTGCTCGAGGAGAGCATGAACCGCATCCACTCAATCTCGGTCGTGCACGAGTTCATGGCCAATCAAGGTGAGGGCAAGATCAACCTGCGCGAGGTGGGCCAGCGGTTGGTTGCCCACATGCGCCAGATGGCGAACTCACCCAATCATCAGATCAGCTTCACGCTGAGTGGGCCGGACATCTTCGTCCCTTCGCAACAGGCCACTTCCTCGGCCCTGGTTATCAACGAGTTGCTCCAGAACGCTGCCGAGCATGGGCTTGCCGGGAGGGACGTCGGCGCCGTTTCGCTCGTGCTGGCGGATCTCGGTGACAGGGTGCTTATCCAGGTGTCGGACGATGGCGCTGGCCTGCCGAATGACTTCGATTTGCATCGCGACGGCAGTGTGGGTTTGAATGTGGTGCAGGTGTTGGTGAGAGACGATCTCAAGGGCGAGGTTTCGCTGAGCAGCAACGCAGGTGTGACCGCCACCGTCACGTTCCCGAAACCGGTTGAGAGGTGAATGCTGTGGAACGAAGAAGAGTGATTATCGCCGATGATGAGGCCATTATCCGCATGGACCTGCGCGAGATGCTAACGAACCTCGGCTATCTTGTGGTGGGCGAGGTGGCGGATGGCACCAGCGCGGTCAATCTGGCGAGGGAGCTTCGGCCCGACATCGTGATCATGGACATTAAGATGCCGGACATGGATGGCATTGATGCCGCACGTGTTCTCACTCAGGAGAGGATCGCCCCGGTGCTTCTGCTCACCGCCTATAGCCAGAGCGAGCTCATCGAGCGGGCCAAGGAAGCGGGGGTGGTCGGCTATATTGTCAAGCCGGTGCGGGAATCGGACCTCTCGCCTGCGATCGAGGTGTCACTGGCAAGGTTCGCCGAACTGCGGGCGATGGAACGCGAGGTCGGGGACCTGAAAGATGCCCTGGAGACGCGCAAGCTGGTGGACCGGGCCAAGGGGATTCTGATGGACACCCAGGGCCTCACCGAGTCCCAGGCGTTCAGGCGCATTCAGACCATGAGCATGAACACGCGTAGGGCGATGAAGCAGGTGGCCGAGGCGATCATCCTGGCGCATGAAGCGGCGCAGGGAGCGCAGGACAAGTAAGCGCCATTCTCCCCTACGAGGCAGCCGGCCAACTCACGTCTAGCGTGGGCCGCCTGGCGCAGGATGAGGTTGCATGAAGCTTTCAGTGCTAATCCCTGTCTACAATGAGCATGGCACACTGCGCGAGATTGTCAGGCGTGTCCAGGCGGTTGATCTTGGGGACATTGAGCGCGAGATCATCCTGGTGGACGATGGCTCCACCGATGGCACGCGCGACACGGTGTCGGAACTGGGCCGGCTGCCTGGAATCCAGGTCTATTTCCACGATGTGAACCAGGGCAAGGGCGCGGCGGTGCGGACTGCCATGTTTCACGCCTCCGGCGATGTGGTCGTGGTACAGGACGCGGACCTCGAGTACGATCCGCGAGAGTATTTGGCGCTACTGCGGCCCATCCTCGAGGGGCGAGCCGAGGTTGTGTACGGCTCGCGTTTTCTGGGAGCGCCTCGGCGGGCGATGCTGTTCTGGCATATGGTCGGCAACAAGGTGCTGACACTCATCACCAACATCCTGTACGACACCATCATTACCGACATGGAGACCTGTTACAAGATGGTGCGTGCGGACGTTCTGCGCGACATCGAGCTGCATGCGCGCCGGTTCGATTTCGAGCCCGAACTGACCGCCAAGGTGCTAAGGCGCGGCTACCGCATCTACGAGGTGCCCATCTCCTACGCCGGCCGTGAGTACTCTCAGGGGAAGAAGATCACCTGGCGCGACGCCTGGGGCGCCATCTGGACCCTGCTGCGCTGCCGGTTCAGCGGCTGATGCGGCCGGGCTCTGGCCTGGCGTTGCGTGTGATGCATCTCGCTGTCGGTCGGCGTTGGTTGCCAGCAGCGACGGCGGCTATCCTGGCCTGGGGGACGGTGTTACGCTGCATAGCCCTCAGCTACGGGCCGCTGCACCCCGACGAGTGCCTATATGCTACCTGGGCTCTGGCTATCGGCAAGCACCGGGACCTGTGGTTGCGGTCGGTGGCGCTGGATAAGCCACCTCTCTATCCCTACCTGCTGGCGCTATGGGCTCAGGTGGGTGGCTATGGGCCCACCTCGTTGAGGCTGCTAGGCCTCGCTTTCTCATTGCTTGGCCTGGCGCTGCTGGCGAAGCTTGCGGTGAAGCGGTTCGGGCCCGCAGCGTCAGTGCTTTGCCTGACCCTGGCCGCCCTTTCGCCCGCGGCGGTCGCGCTCGATGGCAGCGCGCTAACGGACCCGGCGGCTGTGAGCATGTCAGTCGCAGCTTCGGCCGCTGCTGGCTCGGGCCTGCCACTGGCTGCCGGCTTACTCCTTGGGCTGTCTGTAGCAACCAAGCCGCAGTTGCTGGCCTACCTGCCACTTGTCGCCCTCGCCGGCCGCCGGCCGAACCGTGAGCGGACGGTGCGGGTTCTGCTCGGGTTTGCGGCCGTGATGCTGTCGCTGGTTGCCTGGGAGGCGATTCGGCGGCCAGAGCAGAGCTTTCTCGCCCTGGCGTTCGCGCACTACGGCGGCCTGCACCCGGCGTCGTGGCAGCTTGCCGGCAGATGGGCGGGCCTGTTGAGCTGGGTGTGGGGCAGGGCCTCAATGGGCCTGGCCCTGGCAGTGGTTTGCCTGTTCGCAACGGTGCTCGCCTGGAGGCGAGGCTCACCAATCGCGGATAACGATTGGCTGGCCGTGGGGGCTGGCCTGAGCCTGCTGCTCTACATCGGCGTCAGCATGGGTTTGGGTATGCCGGCTTGGGACCGCTACGCCCTGCCGGCTGTTCCCCTCTGTGCGCTGCTTGCAACCTGGGCGCTCTCAAGGCTAAGCTCGCTACTGCCCTGGGCATGGTTCCGTCAGGTCTTCGTCGCCATGGTTGCGCTCGGCCTAGCTGCGGCGATGGCTGGCCCGGCTCAGGAGGCAGCGCAGCATCGCCTTCCTTTGGCTGACACATCCCGCTGGCAGGGAATCGAGACCATAGCTGCCTACGTGCGTGGCCAGGTGCCCGGGCGGGCGACACTGCTTTACCAGGATTTCGGCTGGGAGATCCACTACTACCTGGAAGGCTTTCCCCAGGACATGCGTTGGTTTGAGGATGACGCGGCTTTGCTCCGCGAGGTCGGCCGAGGCAGTCCATGCTACCTGCTTCTGCCGGCCGACGACACTGGTCGCGCTCAGGTGGCCATGGTGAGGGGCGCCGGCTATGACTTGCATCCGTGTGTCGTTGGCTATGGGCACAACGGCCAACCGACCATGGCATTATGGCTCGTAGAGAGGACTTCAGGGTGACGCTGGCGCCTGCCAGACGACCCTGGCCAGAGCGTGCGGACTGGCTGGCCCTGGCAGCCCTGCCAGTGCTGGTGCTGGCGTTCACGTGGCAGATATCGCTGGCCGGTCGGATCCTGGCCGGGCCGGATGCCTTCGCCTACTTCTACCCGATGTACGAATATGCGTCGAGCCGGCTGCTGCATGGTCAACTGCCACTCTGGGATCCGTATCTGTTCCTGGGCGCGCCATTTCTGGCTAACCCGCAGGCAGGTGTCCTCTACCCCTTGCACTGGCCGCTTCTGGGGCTGGCTGCACCCAGCCTGGCGACGGCGACGCTGTGTCTCCACTACGCCCTCACGGCGTGCTTCATGTATCTGTTCCTGCGCATCGGCTTGCGCTGCCGGCCGGTCGCTGCGGCCAGTGGGGCGATAGTATGGGCTCTGGGTGGCCTGGCGGGTTCGCAGGCGGAGCATTTCAACCAGGTAGAGGCCCTGGCCTGGCTGCCACTGCAAGCCCTGCTTCTGGAGGAGGCATGTTTCCCGGTCGGACGGCGAAGAAGTGGGGCATACGCGCTCTATCTCGGTGGCGCGGCCGTCGTAACCGCCCTCCAGCTTCTGGCTGGCCATGCTCAGGTTGCCTACATTAGCCTGGCGACGCTTGCGTTGTATGGACTGGCGCGCGCCAGCCTTCAGGTCCCTGTACCGCCGACCAGGGGGTGGACCGGCCGGGCCGGGGTTGCCGCCAGTTGCCTAGGATTTGTGCTCGCCGCGGCTGTTCTGGGCGTCGGTTTGGCCGGAGCCCAGTTGGTGCCGACGCTTGAGCTATCGCGCCTCTCGGTGCGCGCCGGCGGGCTCTCCTATCGTGAGGCGGTGTCCTTTTCCTTCGGCCCGAGAGCCTGGCTGCTTGGTCTCATGCCTCATTTTGGTGGGGAGGAGCCCTTCAGCGAGTACCTCGCCTACATTGGGGTCACCGGGAGCCTGCTCGCGGCCGCGTCGGTGTTTGGAGGTGGCCTGCGGAGATGGCTTGGCCTGAGCCTTACGCTGGCGGGTCTCTTCCTGGCCCTTGGCGTGTACAACCCGGCCTACTACCTGCTCTATCGTTTGTTGCCAGGCCTGTCCCTATTCAGAGTGCCGGCACGCTGGCTGCTCACCGCCGTTTTCGGCTTGGCAATCCTGGTGGCGGACGGAGTTGAGCAGTGCGCGCAGCAGCGGCTGGCTCTCGTTCCATTCCGTCGCATCGCTCGGCCACTCACGCTGGCGTTGGCTGCCCTGGTGGTCGCGTATCTGTTGGCGAAACCTCGCCCCTCCACGCTCACGCTGCTCGCCTGGGCTGGATTCGGGCTGGCTTTCTACTCGGCGGTGCGCTTCTTGGCCAACTCGGCCATGAGGACTTGGCTGCTGGTCGTCCTTCTCGTTGGCGAGCTCTACATTGCGGCTCAGGCGCTGCCCTACAACCAGGCGACAGCCGCGCAAGTCTATAGTGCTCAGCGCCGCGCACCCCAGGTGCTGGCGGCTGAGGCCGGGCGATACCGGTTTCTGGCGGTATCTAGCACTCGCTTCGACCCCGGTGACATGGCTGACGTGCGCGATGCCCTGGCCCATGGGCTCAGCCAGGCTGGCCGTTATGCCATCACTGTGGCCAGCAAGTGGCAAGAGGTGATGGCACGGAACCTGGCCATCCACGCCCAACAACAGGCGGTTGATGGCTACGACGGTGGCGTGCTGCCGACGGAGGATTTCCTCCACTTCCAGTCGCTTTACCTGCCGCCAGGCCGGCTCGCCCTCGATGGGCGCATGAGTGAGCACCTCGAGCGCATCCCGAGCGCAAGACTGCTGGCGCTCAGTAACATCCGCTATTTGCTGCGCGACCGTGTTGATGATGTCTGGGTGGACGGCGTCTACTACGACCTGGAGTGGCGAGTACCAATCGCGGGCAATGGGGCGCAGTTCGCACTGCCCTCCTTTCCATCGGACTCACTGGGTGTCATCGTCGAACTCCAGCAGCCGCCTCAGGGCGTTCCGGTAGCAGTGGCGGAACTGGAGATAAGGCTGGATGGGGGATCAAGGGCATTCACTGTGCTGCGCACCAGCGATGGCGTGATCGCGGAGGCCGAAGGCGAGCCGCCAATCATCTCTCGGCCGATCCCCGGGCGAGCGGACCTGGCATACATACTCCTCCCTCTGCCTGGCGTCACCTATCCGTCCCAGTTGCAGGCCCGCGAGCTGGGCACGGGTGGCCTGGCACTCGCAGGCATATCGCTGGTGAACCGGGCGGCCGGTGTCGGTGTGCCGGTCACGTTGGCTGGCCAGGCGTGGCAAGTGCTGAACTACGGTGACATCAAGCTCTACGCCTTCGATGATACGCTGCCAAGGGCATACTTCAGTCCCTGTGCCGAACAAGCTTTGACGAGCGCGGA
>Ga0078972_1012569_pt1 | contig 14475 bp, 15 predicted proteins | sample YelNatPaOPGAMG01_FD_67568 | JGI IMG/M metagenome (GOLD analysis project Ga0078972, IMG submission 67568) | Hot spring thermophilic microbial communities from Obsidian Pool, Yellowstone National Park, USA - OP-RAMG-01 (SPADES assembly) (version 2) | ecosystem: Environmental > Aquatic > Thermal... | reverse complement strand
ACTTTGAACATAGATTTCTCCGTGAAGCGGTGTAAACTGACAAGGAAATGAGGATTGGTGAAGCATTACAAATAACTTTAGAGGACATAAATCTTCACTCTGATCCGCCAACAATACTAGTAAGACAGCAGTACACTAAAACATGTGCACAATACTACACCTTCCTAATCACAGAAGCGAAAGAAGCTTTAATAGAGTGCGCCTATTCTTCATCATGGCCTCTTGACCTTCTCGTTTCCTCGAGGACCGTGGGATGGCCAACCCATTTGCTTGAGACCGAATCCCTCAGCTTGAGAAAGCCACGCACTTCAATCCTCATCTCCTCCAGTCTATCCTCGTTCAATAGGATTGTTCTTGACTCTACAAGCTTTGTCAGAAGCTCAGCCCAAGTCCTACAGCCGAGCTCAACCTTCAACCTTTTAAGCTCCTTCAACAGTTCATCAGGCAGATTCTTTATGAGAATCGTCGCCAAATCGAACACACGAGATATGTTAGATAATATAGAATATAAAGATTATACCAAATTTTTAGGCCTAACAATTAAACAGATTCTGGGCCCTGATGAACTCACTATTTGAGCGGCCGCCAACATATGCTGAATGATTTCATGGCATACGTTGAACTAATTTTATGGCACACATTTTCCTCTAACTTTAAGAAAACGGTTACGATTCCATCTTCCTGCCCTTTAATATGAGACATATGGAAACTGTGGCTATCGCGATAGAAGCATGCACGTTAATTAGATTCAGCGTCTAGCGGTAGGCTTCATTAGCTATAATGCCGACGAACCATCCACTAGTGCTCCCTAATGCATAGCGTAGATTATGCATTATTCCCACAGGCTTAATCACTTCACATACAATAGTATTTTAACGTAATGTTATTCCAGAAAATGTTAGTTGTATAAGAGGAAAAGCAAACATCAGCCTTCGTTTTCCCAAGAGAAGCATACAACATCCCCAATAGGCCAAAGTCTCGGCTAAGAGAACAGAGAGGAGATAAAAAAATGAAGAATGTTTGAGATAAACACGGATGATTCGAAAACCTACCTGCCATAAAGAGAAGATTGAGGCGACAGAAGAAAGACCTGCCACAAATCCAGTCGAGAGATGAAATCGGATAACACAATCTTAACATGGTTTTATCATTCTTTAAACCATCCTTCCGCTCACCCCTAATCAAACATTTCCACAGACTTGTAAACATTCAAAAAAGGAATCATCTAGTAAAAATAATCCTTTAGAAGTTCAGGATATATGCGGGAACTATATAAGTCCCGAAAAGTTCAATTTGAGTACATTGAAGGAGGAGTTCTATCCTAAAAAGTGGTTGGCATTGTATTTTGTTATTAAAAAAATATTGCAAAAATTTTAACTTTCATTAAAAAATTGTCAGACTTAAGGACAAAAAGTATATAAACAAGCATCACCAATATCCCCTAGGTTGAAAAGATATGTCTGAACCGAAAAAGGTTGGTAGAAGAACTTTTCTCAACTACGCCATTGCGGTCGTTGCCACAGGAGTTATAGTTGGTGCAGCAACATATTATGCAGCACCAAAGGGTGCGACGACAACTGTTACAGCGCCAGCAGCGACGACAACAGTTACAGTTCCTGGTGCAACAACAACTGTTACAGCTCCGGGTGGTATGCCTAAGGGGTCAATTACTGCGTACATGGTCGCTGAACCGGGACCAGAGGCCTTAAAATCTATTTTATCGATCTTTAAGAATAAAACAGGCATAGATGTAACACTGGAAGTATATCCATACGCAACGCTTCAAACGAAGCAAGCTACAGTCTTATCAGCAGGCTCTTCAACGGTTGACGTTGTTTACTCTGATGATGTATGGCTAGGACAATATTATGAAAGTGGTTGGGTTGTTCCAGTAGATGATCTTATAGAAAGGGACAAGAATGAAATTAATTTAGACGATTTTCCAAAGGGCCTACAAGAAGGTAACATGAAGTATGCTGGTCACTATATAGGACTTGGTTCCATAAGTGCAATTTACATTTTCTATTATAGAAAAGATATCCTAGAAAAGTTCGGATACACTGAAAAAGATCTTGATACATGGGATGGTGTTTACGAAGTCGCAAAAGCTATGAAACCTGATCTCGAAAAAATGGGCATGGAGCCAATTGGTTTAATGGGTGCGAGAGGCGTTCAGGCTACTTGCGCCTACTATCAGTTCTTAGGGGCTTGGGGAGGAAGAGTGTACGATCCAACTACCTACAAGCCTGAAATAAACAGTGATGCTGCAGTTGCCGCCTTAGAATTTGAAGCAAAGCTGGCTAAAGATGTTGGTATTGCCTCTATCCCCTCTGATGATTACGGTGAATTACAAGCGAACTTTTTAAATGGAAGGGTTGCTATGATGCCTGCTTGGCATAACATGGCCCCGGCTCTCCTAGCGCCTGATTCGCCGGTAAAAGATAAATGGAGGGGAATACCAATACCTAAAGGTCCTGTAAAACGTGCTCCAACTTTAGGAGGATGGTGTCTTGCTATTTCCAAGTTTTCAAAGAACAAAGATGCGGCATGGGAGTTTATTAAATGGGCTGCTAGTGCTGACACATGTGTTTATCTGTCAAAATATCAAGATATGTCTCGGTATTCAAGTTTTGCTGATCCATCAAAATCCGTTTATGCCAATGCTTCATTAACAGATCTAGCGATAGCTTGGGCAAGACCAAACATTCCACCTTGGCCCGCAATGTCTGATCAGATGGGGATTGCTGTAAACAATGTCCTTTCAGGAGCTACAACAGCTAAAGCAGCACTTGATGATTTACAAAAGAAATATGAAGATATACTCAAGAGTGCCGGCTACTATAAGGGATAAAAAATTTTTTCCCTCTTTTTTTTTGGTGGACTCATGATGAAAAAGTTTAAAAGTAATTATGATATTATAATCTTGCTGGCTCCCAGCATCATTCTTCTTATCATTACCACGCTCTTTCCACTTATCTACTGCATTTGGATTTCTTTAAATAGTATCATTATTTTCTATCCTGTTCCAGTAAAGTTTGTTGGCTTTGACAACTTTATTAATTCCCTTCTGAATCCTATTTATGGGTTTTGGACATCAGCATATAATACTTTGATTTTCACTGGTTGTTCCCTTGCAATAGAGTTTATACTAGGGCTTGGAATAGCACTTCTCTTAAATAAAGAGTTTAAGGGAGTTTGGTTTTTAAGGTATATACTAGTTCTTCCACTTTTGATTTCACCAATTTCTATTGGCTTGCTTTTCCGTCTTATGTTTCTTCCAGGCGATTGGGCGTTTGTAAACTGGATTCTTACTAGTTTAGGATTAGGTGTTGTTCAGTGGCTTGCGAACCCAATGCTTGCAATGATTGTTCTAATAATCACTGATGTCTGGGAATGGACTCCTTTTATGAGCTTGATATTTCTTGCAGCTTTACAAATTCTTCCTCCGGCACCATTTGAAGCTGCTTCAATAGATGGTGCTTCCTCTTTACAAATTTTTAGATATCTAACATTTCCAATGTTAAAAGAAATGATGATAATCGCTTTCCTTTTGAGGCTAATGGATTCGTTGAAAACATTTGACATTATATATATAATAACTCAAGGAGGGCCAGGTACATCTACACAGAATCTTAATTTTAATGCTTTTCTTCAAGCCTTTACATTTGGCAATATCAGTATTGCTGCGGCACAAATATTAATGCTAACATTTATTGTAATTTTTATATCGATATACCTTATAAGGATGGTAAGGGAGCGGGCATGAAAAAGAAGGATTTAGTTACCTACTTTCTCGCTTTCCTTTTAGGTGCTTGGCTTCTATTGCCAATAATTTGGATGCTATTGATATCCTTAGAAAATCAGGTGCAGATATTTATGAAGCCCTCGTTTGAAAAATTTTTTCCAATGACATTAGATAACTATGTTTATCTATTTACTGGAGGGACTAATTTTGCAAAAACAATCGTTAATAGTTGCATTATAGCAGGAATCACCGCAATACTTGCAGCAATAATAGGTACAATGGCCGCCTATGTTATACAAAGAGTTCCATTACGTAAAAGTATCAAAGATAATCTCTTTAATTGGATAGTAACACAGAGAATAATGCCATTTCTTGCAGTATTAATCCCATTTTACATCCTTTATTCTCGATTAGGATTATATGACACATATTATGGTATGATCCTTATTTATCTTACTTTTACGATTCCATTTACAGTTTTTTCTATGGTCGGATATCTTAATGAAATTCCCAAAGAAGTAGATGAAGCCGCATTAGTTGATGGCTGTTCACGAATAAATGTGTTATTTAAAATTGTTTTCCCATTATGCAAAGCAGGGATTGTTGTATCAGCATTACTTAATTTTGCATTATGCTGGAATGAACTATTAATAGCATTAATACTGACTGGAGAAAATACAAGAACAGCCTCAGTTGCCGCCGCACTCTTCTTGCCAAGTGCTGGTAGAGGCGCTTTATGGGGGCCTGCTGCAGCTATAGGAATATTTTTCATGTTTCCAGTATTAATATTATCAATATTTGTTAGAAAGAGTCTGATAAGAGGACTTACGGTTGGAATGGCGAAGGGCTAAAACTTTTATTTAAAAATTCTTTGAATTAGAAAAAATTAATAAAATTGTATTAGAATATGGAACGATTTGGCTCATGAGCGTGTTTTAAAGCAAATGGGTGTCGCTTGGAGGGATCTGCTTTAGTTTTGCTTTTGCTATAAAATCTTCTACTTCCTTATATGACGTGGGCCCCTCCATGGGGCCAAACCTTGTTACTTTTATAGCGCCTGCGGCGTTAGCAAATTTAATCACTTTTTCTAGAGGTGACCCTTTTAACAGCTCGACAACGAATGCGGCATCATATACGTCTCCAGCTCCTGTAGGGTCTATTTCATTTACTTCAAATGCTGGTTCAATAATAATTTTTTCTCTCGTTAATGCAATGGAGCCTTTATCGCCCATTTTTATAGCTACAATTTTTGGCCCAAATTCAAGAAGTTTTTTAGCTGCCTCAATGGGATTTCGAATTTCAGTTAGCGTTCTAGCCTCTTCTTGACTTAACATTACAATGTTCGAGGCTTCTAGAAAAGGTTTGCAGAGTTCACGAATTGCTCGTGCGTCAAGAAGTTCTGGACGAAGGTTAGGGTCAAAGGTGATTGTGATGCCTGCCTTTTTAGCGAACTCTACAGCCCTAAAACAGGTCTTATAGTTTCTTCTATTTATAGCTAAGGTTGAACCCATTACATGCAAGACTCTTGCTTTAGATATATATTCTACGTTCACATAATGGGGTGATAGTTGGCCGGCTGCAGCATGTCTCATGTGGAAAATGAACTTTCTAGCACCAGATGAATTATACATTACAAAAGCTGTTCCAGTAGTATAATTTTTTTTAATTTTCACATAAGAAATGTCAACACCATCCCTTTCTAGGCGAGTGACCGCTAACTGTCCAAAATCGTCATCTCCAACAACCCCAATAAGGCCACAACGTAATCCAAGTCTGGCACATGCATCAGCAAATATAGCTGGCGCACCACTAGGATAGGGGCCCACATATTCGCCGACAACATTATGTGGCACATCCCTTTTAGTGCGCATAATTTCAACCAAAATTTCACCCAACGTTACTACATCAACTCTTTCCATGCTTTCTCACTTAAAGTTCATTAAAAAATTGCTGGTTAGTGTCGTGTATTTTTTTGTAAATTTCGTATAATTTAGCATATGTATCGTGAATTTTTTCGCAAGGATTGCATGTTTCCTTTACGTACACTATTCTATCAATAATATCTGGAATATCTTTTTTTCCAGTTATACCTGCCATGGCTAGAATTGCCGCTCCTAGCATTCCTCCATGATAAAGATTGAGCACTTGAGTTGGTTTTCCATAAATGTTGGCTTTTATTTGTCTCCAAACGGGGCTTGCCGCGCCCCCTCCAACTAATCTGAAAGCTGTCGGTTCCACACCTAATTCTTTTATTATTTCTACAGTTCTGTAGAGAGAAAAGGTTATTCCCTCCATTAATGCGCGGATCAAGTGCTCTCTACGATGGGCTAGCGTCAAGCCAAAGATTATCCCTCTAGACCTTGTACTACCCATAACTCTTTCTCCCATCAAATACGGAATAACAATCAGTCCATTAGATCCAGGTTCGACTTTTTCGGCTTCACTATCCATGACTTTGTAAGCAGAGACACCCTTTTTTATAGCCTCTTGCATTTCTGCATACCCGAATTCATTTCTAAACCATCTTAATAATCCCCCTTCCACTATACCAAAGGAAATCCATCCTGAGATAACATGGCGTAAGTTCATTATCCTCCCATCGAGTAAAGGTTTCTTTAAATAGAATGCCACAATAGATGCTGTACCAGATATGTCGGCGGCACGCTCTTCCTTTACAATACCTGCACCAAGTAGAGTGCATAAGAAATCACCTCCTCCAGCAACTACTGGAGTGCCTGAGCAGAGACCTGTTGTCTTTGAAGCTTCATTAGATACTTCTCCTACGATTTCATATGAAGAGTGGATTTCAGGCATTTTATCTAAATCAATTCCTATCTGTTCTGAAAGCTCGTCCGACCATTTCTCTTTATCTGCATCATAAAGTAGTGTGCCAGATGCTTCAGAATGGTCAGTCGATAAAGCGGTTGTTAACTTAAACACTATATAATCTTTTGGAGTTAGAAACTTATAAGCCTTTTCATATATTTGAGGAAGATTTTCTTTTAACCATAATATTTTTGTAGCAGTCCATGCTGGAGTTATTGGATTCCCACTTTTTTTTAATATAAATTCTCTATCAATTTTATTCATTAACTTTTCACATTGTGGAATACTTCTTTTATCGCACCAAAGTGAAGGCGAATGATAAATGAGTTCGCCATTTCTATCAATTGGAACTGGCGCATGCATTTGGCCACAAACTCCAATTCCCGCTATACTACTTGGATCCACTTTTGAGAGTTTCAAGACATTTCTTATATTTCTAGCCACAATATTCCACCATAGTTCGGGATCTTGTTCAGCCCATCCTGGCTGCTTGCAGACAACATCATATTCTTCATATGTATCTTTAATAAGGTTTCCCTGGTTATCAAATATGCCGATTTTTGTCCCTTCAGTCCCTACGTCAACGCCTAGATAATATACTGAATCCATAGCAGACACCCATCACAAAAAGATTATCTATTTTATACATTTAAATATTTTATGTTTCTTATATAATGATGACGTCAAGTTAATTTTTTCTGTTTATGCAGCTTAATAGTCTTGCTTTGTTTTATTTTTAGCATTTTGTCGCTTTGAGTGCAATCCTGTACCATATCTTGTCTACGGAATGAGGGCCTTTTCTAATAGCATTAGGACCTGTTTCAAAAATATTTCAGTCTCCAAGAAAAACAAAAATATTAATAATGGCATTAATTTCAAAGTATAGGCGATGAGGTTGAAGGGAGTAGTGGGGAAAATTCTGAGGATTGATTTATTAAATAATATGGTGCGCACAGAAGATATTCCGGCGGATTGGCTGTATAAGTATCTAGGTGGGCGAGGTCTTGCAGCAAGATACTATTATGAGGAAGTAGGCTCCAATGTTTCTTCATTTTCGCTTGAGAACAAGCTTATTGTGATGACTGGTCCTCTTACTGGTACCGGTGTGTTCGGCTCAACTAAAGCGTATATTGTTAGCAAGTCGCCTCTAACAGGCCACTATTGTGTAACCAATGCCGGCGGATACTTTGGATCAAACTTGAAGCGTGCAGGCTATGATGGCCTAATTGTTGAGGGTAGAGCTGAAAAACCCGTCTACATTTACATAGTTGATAGCGATGTTAAGATTAAGAAGGCAAGCCACCTTTGGGGCTTAAAAACAGGTGATACGCAGAAAGCGGTATATGATGAAGTTGGAGAAAAGCGAGCGTCCGTGGCATGTATTGGTCCTGCTGGGGAAAGGCTTTCCAGGATCGCGAACGTTATCTCAGACTTTTCCGGCAGAAGAGGCGGAGCATTTGGAAGAGGCGGAATAGGGACTGTAATGGGTTCAAAAAACTTGAAGGCTATAGCCGTCTACGGTTCAATGGACGTTGAAGTAGCTGACCAGGAAAAGCTATTCAGCTTCCTTAAAGAGTGCACAGAAGACCTGAAGGAGACAACCAGCAATCACACAAAATATGGTACTCTACAGTACACTGAAGCACTCTACGAACTGGGTGCCTACCCAATAATGAACTTTAATAAGACAAATGCTGGAGAAGGTTTAATGGAGAATCTGTTCGCCAACGTTTTCCGAGAAAAATTTTTTGTGAAAGATGTGGCATGCTTTCGTTGCCCCGTAGCATGCGGAAAGCTTCTGGAGGTGAAAGAGGGGCTGTGGAAGGGAAAACAATGTAAGATCGAATATGAGACAGTCTGGTCCTTTGGGCCACATTGCATGATATTTGACCCCAGCACGATAATTGTCGCAAACTGTCTAGCGGACGAATACGGGCTAGATGGGATCTCCGCAGGTTACATTGTAGGTTTTGCAATGGAACTTTACGAGCGTGGAATAATAGACAAAAATGACACAGAAGGACTTAACCTAAGATTCGGGAACGCGGAGGCAGAAATAGAACTTCTAACTAAAATTGGCAATAGGGAAGGGATAGGAAACGTTTTAGCTGAAGGTTCAGTTAGGGCTGCTGAAACAATAGGAAGAAACGCAAGCTACTTTGCAATGCACGTGAAAGGTATGGAGCTTACAGCGTACGACCCTAGAGCATTCTATGGAATGGCTCTAACCTACGCTACATCATCGAGGGGGGCATGCCATAACGTTGGAGGATGGACGATAAGAGACGAGCTGCTAAAGCCTAGGATCGACAGGTTTGCAGTAGAAGGCAAAGGAGCTCTAGTGAAATCAATCCAGGACGTGAGAGGATACATAGACTCATTAGGCCTTTGCACAATACCAAGACGTGCCCTAAACCTAACCGACGAGCCGAAAACCGAAATAGTAAAATATGTCATTGGCAAAGACTTTAGTATCGACCTGCTAAATGTAGGGGAAAGAGTATACAATCTTGAAAGAATAATATTAAACAGGGAAGGTGTTTCAAGATCAGATGACATATTGCCACAGCGTCTTATGACAGAAAAGATTCCTGATGGGTTGGCAAAAGGGCGTATAATAACACCGGAAATATTCAACAGAATGTTAAACGAATACTATTATGTCAGAGGATGGAGCTTAAACGGATACGTAACCGAAAACACTAAAAACAGACTCCTCATACCATAAGGGGAAGAAAACATGCTTAACATTAAGCCAGAAGAGGTTGTATTGGACCTTAAAACACACGTAATGCAACCATATAAACGTAGAAGGCAGGTTAAGTTAAGCGACTTAAAAGAATACTTAAGCAGCCCAGAGGCCGCTGATAAAATCCTTTCGCAAGGGAAGGATCCAATTATCTACGAATATTCTGAGCATTTTTTACTGGAAACTGGAGGACATTTAACCTTTGGAGTGACAACAATCTTTCCAGGAAAAATAGGTAAAGAATATTATATGACTAGGGGGCACTATCATCAAAAAGACACAGCTGAAACCTACTTTACCCTTTCAGGCAGAGGATTATTGCTTATGCAGACAAAGAATGGTGAAATAGTATTCCTTGAATTAAGGCCAGGTGTTATTGCATACGTTCCACCGGGCTGGGGTCATCGAACAGTCAACACTGGTAGCGAAAAACTTGTATACTTTTTCATATACCCTTCAGACGCCGGCCACGATTACGAATCAGTTAGAAAAGGAGGATTTGCAAAAACGATAGTGGAAAAAAATGGTAAGCCGGAGCTTGAAGATAACCCCAAATTTAAACCTATACCCTAATTTTTATTACCTGAAATACCTTTTTTCCATGGACTTAAGAAACTTTAGACTTTCTGAAGCTAAAAAATCAGCATTTGGAGCTAACTGCCTCCATATTGCCGTTTTAGTTGCAATATTCTTTAGCTCTGGAGTAAAAGATTCTATTGTAATCCACCCATCATAGTCCACCTCAGCAAGCCCCCTAAAAACCTCACACCAGTTAACGTGTCCCGTTCCAACCACACCCCTATCGTTTTCGGAACAGTGGAAATGGCAAAGCATCTTCCCTGCCATTACTATGGGCTCATAAAAGTTCTTTTCTTCTATATTCATGTGAAACGTATCCAAGTGGACGCCAATATTATTTTCATCCACATTCTTAACAAGCCTAATTGCGTCAGCCGCTGTGTTTAGAAAGTATGTTTCAAACCTGTTAACGGGCTCCACACCAAGTACTACTCCATAACCTTTCACGGCATTGCATACCTTCTTCAGACCCTTTACAGCATAAGTCCATTCATCCTCCGTTCGACCTCTACCAACAATCTTACCCCATGCGGTGTAAATCACTCCACTAACCAACTTCGCACCGAGCTCGGAAAAAAGCTTCGCACATTCCTTTAAATAATGAACACCCCTTTCCCGAACCGCTTCATCTGAGCTTGTAATATCAGTCTCTAAAGTTAAACTAGTTGACCCAACACATTCCATTTCCAAATCCTCTAAGACCCTTCTAACCTTCTCTAGTCTAAAGTCTCCAATCTGTTGCGGCGAGACATAAACTTCTATCCCGTCAAAACCAAGCGACTTCGCCTTCCTTACAAAAAATTCAGTCTCCAAGTCGAAACGTTCAGTCCAAAGAAGACTATGCAGTGCATACTTAACCATTTTTCCTCACACAATACCATTACATCTACAATTTTATATGCTTTGTTAAACATTAAGAGTGAATTATCCGATGAAGGTCAAGTTTTTGTAGAAATTTCTCTACATTAAAATTCTTTTCAATAAAAACATTTTCTGCTATTTTGAATGTTTAACCCTTATGCCCTGGCTCTCCAGATAAGGACCATGCTTGTCGTGAAGGTGATTGTGAAAGCACCGTTCTCTCTATCTTTCTTAACGCATAAGTGTGTTTGTATATGCTATCATATAAAACCTTTATTTTTTTAAAGTCTAGCATATTATATCCTGCAGGTTAAATGCTGTAACATACCTGTGGATCGCCTTCTGAACCCTTTCCACAACATACTGCTGCGGGTCGCCTATGCGTCCGAACCTTCTAATGTTCTCGTAAAGCCTCTTTCTAGCCTCAACTACTCTAGGCTCCTTCATCACATACCTTCCAACACACAACGCTATCTCACGCCTATTAGCTCTAGCATATTCTTCAAGCTCTCGCCCACTCAAGTTTTTTGGCGCAAACATCCTCCAAGGAGCCTTCTCCACCGCCTCCTCCTCCATCACCTCCATAATCCTTGAAGGTTTAACGTCCACTTTTCGAGCTATTTTAGACTCCTCCATTTCCAGCTCTTCTAGAGCCTCAACTATTGCGGCCGCGAACTCGGGTCCCACGTTCGCCGCGCCGACACCAAGTTTAGGAAACTGCTCTAGCATGGAGGTTTCAAGCCAGTCCGTGTAATGCACTTTGAGGAAGAGGCCGTGCCTATAAGCTGTTTCAGACAAGATCCTAGCCTGCTCGGGCACAAAACTGTTCACCATGTCCACCCTCATTGTTGTGCCAACCTGTCCGACAACAAACAGCAGACGATCTACAGCCCCCTCGTACCCTGAGCATGCAAGCCTCCCCTTCAACAATACTATAAAGTCTTCGAGCCTTTTAGGCTCCGTCACACCTCCAGAAACCTCTTCGCTTCCAACCTCATAATATACTTCCGGAAGCCTCTCCCTAAACCTAACATCCTCAATATAGGCGATTAGCTCCGCAGTTCTCCTCGCTATCTCCCCCACATCAAGCGTGCCCAAAGGGTCCTCGGTGGCGTCAACATGAATAATGCTAAAGCCGCATCTCAGGTCCTCAGCGAACATTTCCAAAGCATACCTCATAGCCTCACTCAAGCCCACATCACTCCTACCCCTGTCCCTAACACTCTGATATGGGCCACCATGGTCTCTTGCAACAAGCCAAAAACCCCTGTAGCCGACCACTTCAGCAGCGGAGCGGACAAAATTCATAAGCCCCTCCTGAGACCAGCCAGTGTAACCTCTATCCCCGTCAACCTGACGAGGGGAGACGACAAACATCGGAACAAACCCGGTTGCAACAGCCTCCCTAAAAGAGGCCAACACAATCTCCTCGGACATAGGACAAACACCCAAAAGGGTGGCCCTCCCACGGTTTTCACGAAGCCAAGAACGAACATCCCAGCCCATAGCCAAACCAACCATAAGACCATCACAATATAAATCTTACATAAAAAAAATTGTGACAACGGCCGTAGAAAAGTTGGTTAGAAAATTCTAGAAAGTGGTGCTCTCAGCCCTTTAATAGGATAGGGCCTTTACTATATCATATAATTCTTGATCGAGTGTCTTTATCTTCGATACTGTTTCCTCTATTGATACTGAACTACTTTTGTCCCCTTCAGTGCCACCATCATGCCGTATTTTCCCTCCTTGACGAGGTCGACTGCTTTTACGCCGAACCTGGTTGATAGGACTCTGTCGAAGGCTGTAGGCTGCCCCCCTCTTATTGTGTGGCCTAACGCTGCATGCCTAACCTCGCATCCAGTCCTCTTCATCTTCACAAAAACTTTTGTTTCACAAATATTTTAGGTTTTCTCAACCCTTTCTAGTAGGGGTTTGAGGTTCTGGAAGAGCCTTGCGAATACGTTGCACCTGTTGCATGATCCGAAGTCTGGACTCTTGAGCTCGCAAAAATATTCCCCACTCCTGTAATCGTAGGAGGCGTATGGGCAGATCCAGTATATTGTCTTACCTTTAGAGGACATCATTCTACAGCTATCATAGTTAGCGTGGATTGAACATTATCCATGCCCCTCACCTTCGAAATAACCTTCCTAAGATCATCTAAGCCTTCAGCCTCAAGCACCACAACAACATCATACACTCCATCAACAACATAGGCTTCAACAACACCATCCATCCCCTCAACTCCCTCAAAACATCCCTCTCACACCCAAGATCTACATGCAGCATCACAAAGGCCTTAACCATAAACCCCAAACACTATAAATTTGGAAGAGTATAAACCTTACTTGCATCATAAGAAGGTGTATGGCTACGGCCTTCGTCCTCCTAAACATCCTCCCAGGGAAGGGGGAGAAGGTTGTGGACGTGCTGGAGAAGATGAAGCATGTTAGGGAAGTGTACTTGCTCGATGGAGCCTACGACGCCATCGTAAAGCTTGAGGCAGAGGATACGAGAACATTGAAGGAACAATAATATGGGACATAAGAAGGGTTGAGGAGGTCACATCAACAATAACATTGATCGTAGCAGACTCTAAAGTTTAAAGGAATCTTATGGGTATAGGTGAAGCTGTTTCGCACACTGTATACAGTATCTGCGCCTCCTCCTCCCATGTATGGCCATCACGTCTCCAGGCTTTAGTGTTCTCTCACACGTTTCCCTCAAGATATGAGATTGTAAGGTTAACTTTTTCTCCGAAGTTCGTCCTATATATTCTCGGCAATTCGAAAACCGTTTAAATGTCTCCTCTTGGTAGCCTCTATAACAAACTTTTCCTCCTCATCTAATATTCTGATTTAGAATAAAACGATTGCCAAGAGAAGAGCAAAATAGAGGTCTATGGCAAAGCTTAGCAGTGTTCCGAAAACTAGGTCTAAAATTATAAGTTTCTTAACCGCCTTCTTTCTTACAAGAAGAGTGTATAAGAAGACGGTTATGGAAAATAATGAAATTTGAAAGAAGACGCCAGCATAATCATTAATACGTATGGTTGCATCCGCAAGAACATGTAGGAAAAAGGGAACTAGAGAAGATGAAAGCGTAAACAATACCATCATATTCAAAACAAATTTGAGCAGTAAATCTTTCATCAATATTCTTTTAATAAAATAACGCTATTTAATTTTTTAAAGTGATAGAAGGAGAAAATGGTACTATTTACTTCCGACGAAGAAAAAAGCATGGGGAAATAAAGAAGCTAAAGTATTATCTGGGGAGAAAGGCTTTGAAACATTTTCGCCGATAGGTCTGATATTAAATGCACTATTTGAGAAGCCGGGTCATCATCGAATAGACAACCCCTTGTCTCTTTTGTCAGCATATTACGGTCTAATTGTTACTGTTGTAGTTGTCAATTAAGTTGCTGGCTTCTAAGCATGCTGTTAAGGAATTGATTACCAATTGTTTACCACAGTCTCGCCTACTATCACTCCTTATCTTTTTTAAAAAGAGGTGGATTATTACTTATTGTTTACAAAAACTTAGTGAGCTCTACCAAACTTCTAATCTTCTTCACATCTTTTTTTCTAATTTTTTCATGTCTATCAACTAGTATGGCGTTGAGGCCGGCATTTAATGCTCCAAAGTAATCGTTTTCTAGAGAGTCTCCTACAAACAGTATCTTACTCCTATCTAAACAGTATTTTTCAAG
>Ga0078972_1012568_pt1 | contig 14477 bp, 15 predicted proteins | sample YelNatPaOPGAMG01_FD_67568 | JGI IMG/M metagenome (GOLD analysis project Ga0078972, IMG submission 67568) | Hot spring thermophilic microbial communities from Obsidian Pool, Yellowstone National Park, USA - OP-RAMG-01 (SPADES assembly) (version 2) | ecosystem: Environmental > Aquatic > Thermal... | reverse complement strand
TGAGCAGGCGCATCGAGGTTCTCGATCCCGGTGAGATCGAATCGGAATTCTACATCAGGCTCTACACACAGAACGTGCCTGGGGCGATGCACAAAATAAGTGGAGTCTTGGCGAAACACATGATCAACATGCAGATGTTCTACCAGCCGATGTTGACTATGAGGGGAATGAGGTCGCCCATAGCCATAATCGTAGACAAGGAAAAGGGAAGCACAGTCCAAAGGGCCCTGAAGGAGATGGAGGAGCTGGGATATGTTGAGGACACGCTGCTATTGAGGCTCTTTCACTGAAAGAGGTTAATCTTATAGGGCAAAGCAAGAAGCTCGTTGCAAGCATGAGAATCGGATTCATAGGTTGTGGAGGAATCGCTGGAGCACACGTCTCTAGACTTTCCAAGATGGAGGATGTCGATTTTGTAGCTTTCTGCGATGTCGTAAAGGAAAAAGCGCAGGCATTCTCTTCGAAGCTAGGAGGTTCTGTTTACGAGGACTTCCACGACATGATCAGGGCTGAGAGCCTCGACGTTGTTTATATCTGCCTCCCACCATTCGCCCACTCCGACGAAGTACAGGTCTCGGCCGAGAGGGGCATAAATATCTTCATAGAGAAGCCGATCGCCCTTTCCTTGAAATTGGCGGATGAGATGGTTCGAGCTGTCAGGAAGGCAGGTGTCAGAAGCCAGGTCGGATACCTTCTTCGCTTCGGAGCTGGTGTTGAGAGGGCAAAGGAGCTGATCTCGTCAGGGAAGGCGGGCGACATATCGGTCGTTCAAGGAAAGTACTTCTGCAACTTCATAGGAGGTGCTTGGTGGAGGGACAGGGAAAAAAGTGGAGGACAGTTGGTTGAGCAATCAACTCACCTTTATGATGCGGTGCGCTACCTTTGCGGGGATGTCGAGAGAATTTATGCAGAGATGGCGAGGCGTTACTGGGTTGACGCTCCGGGCATGACTTCTGAGGACACGAGCTCAGCTGTGCTTCGTTTCAGGACTGGCGCAGTTGGTTCGCTTACAGCCACGACCGGTGCTTACGCTGGCGACAGGTGGGTAACAAGCTGGACCATAGCTGCTAAAAATTTCACGTTCGATTTCGAAAACGCCAACTCTTTGACGATCTACTCTACAAGCAAGCCCCCAACTGCTGAAACAATTTCAGATCCGGAAAGGGACATGTTCTCCCTTGAATCCAGGGACCTTTTCGATTCGATCAAATCAGGGAAGGAAACGCGCACCCCAATCGAGGAGGGCATGAAGACGCTGGAGCTGACCCTTGCAGCGGTCAAGTCTGCAGAGGAGCACAGGGCTGTCGATCTTCCCCTTCCAAGAAGGTAGCGCTGAATGATTTCATCTGCCAAAGAATTCCATCTCTTTTGTTAATCACTCCCACTCTATCGTTGCCGGAGGCTTGTGCGTTATATCATAAACTACCCTCGTGACTTCAGGAATCTCATTTACGATCCTTGAGGAGATCTTTTCAAGCACGCCATACGGTATCTTTGCAAAGTTTGCCGTCATTCCATCTGAGCTCTGCACAGCCCTCACAGCAACTGTGTAACCGTATGCCCTTGAGTCGCCCTTAACGCCCGTGCTCATCGAGTTGGTCAAAATTGCGAAATATTGCCAGAGCTTATTGCCTGGAAGCTTTCCAAGCTCCTCCTCCACTATGCTGTTAGCCCTCCTTACTATCTCAACCTTCTCCTCAGTCACTTCCCCAACTATTCTGACTGCCAGCCCAGGGCCCGGGAAAGGCTGCCTCAGTGCTATCTCCTTCGGCAAACCTAGAGTCTCTGCAACCCTCCTCACCTCGTCCTTGTATAGTTCCCTGAGAGGTTCAACTATGGCCTTGAACTTGACTTTTGCTGGAAGGCCCCCCACATTGTGGTGCGTCTTTATCTTCTCCGAGTGCCTTTTGATTCCTGACTCTATCCTGTCCGGATATATCGTCCCCTGAATGAGGAAATCGGCTCCAACCTTCCTCGCTTCCTCCTCGAAGATCTTGATGAACTCCTCCCCTATCAGCTTCCTTTTCCTCTCCGGATCATCGACTCCAGATATTTTGCGCATGAATCTCTTTCTGGCCCTAACTGTGGTAACTTTGACGCCCATATTTCGGAAAGTTTTTTCGATGAATTCTGGCTCACCCTTTCTCATGAAACCGTGATCGACGAAAATGGCTGTGAGGTTTTTCCCGATCGCCCTCGCTGCAAGAACAGCTGCCGTGCTCGAATCAACTCCGCCGCTGAGAGCTATTATGGCCCTTCCCTTGCCAACAGATTCTCTTACCTCCTTGACAGCCCTTCCAACATAGTCTGCAGATGTCCAGCTCTTCGAGCACTTGCAAACTTTGAAAACGAAGTTACCAAGCATCTCAATTCCACTTTCAGTGTGGCTAACCTCTGGGTGCCACTGCAATCCATAGATCGGCTTGCTCCTGTGCTTCATCGCTGCAACTGGGCAGCTCTTGGTCCTGGCTAGTACTTTGTATTCTTTCGGTATCTCGACCACAGAATCGCTGTGGCTCATCCAAACCCTTTCCTTAGGACCAAGGCCATCGAGAACCCCTACCGGTTCTACCACATCTGCTTCGACAACGCCATACTCACGGCCTGGGGCTTTGAGAACCTTTCCTCCAGCAATTTGGGCGATGAGCTGGTGCCCGTAGCATATTCCCAAAATTGGTATTGCCCCTTCAAGGAGCTTCCTATCGATCTTTGGCGCATCTTTTTCATACACGCTCTTTGGTCCACCCGACAAAACGATCCCCTTAATCTCCATCCCACCGACGCTCCTCCCTAGTTTGGTGCATCCATCGAAAATCTCTGTATAAACTCCAAGCTCCCTGATCCTCCTCGCTATGAGGTGGCAGTACTGGCCACCGAAGTCAAGGATCGCTATCACCTCGCCCTTCTTCAATTTTTAATGCTCCTTGAATGCCTGCACCTCAACTTTCAACTTAAATATGTCTGCTTAGCTTTGGCTCATCAACTTTCTTGGACCATTTCAGTTCAAGTCCCCGAAAGTTTAGCTTTTCAATACCAGCTCTCTTTAGAAAATCGATGAACAGCTCTAGGCCGAAGTTTTTGTGCATCTGCCGACAGAGTTAAATCTGCTCAGCTGAATCGGATATTCTGGGGAAAAATGGCTGAAAAGTTTTCCTTTCACGTCGTATCTGAGACCCACTGGGACAGGGAATGGTACGCTACTTTTCAGATGTTCAGGAGCAGGCTGGTCAGAACGATCGACCATCTACTCAAGATTTTGGAAGATGACCCGGAGTTCAGGTACTTCACGCTCGACGGCCAGACCGTAATCCTCGAGGACTACCTCGAAGCAAAACCGGATGCAAGAGGCAATTTGGAGCGCTACATCCGGGAAGGCCGAATCCTCGTAGGTCCTTGGTATGTCCTGCCGGACGAGTTCCTGGAGGGTGCCGAGGCCATGGTCAGGAACTTGATGCTGGGCCACAAGATATCATCAAAATTTGGTGCTGTGATGAAGGTCGGGTACATTCCGGACACATTCGGCCACATTCGCCAGCTTCCGCAAATACTACGGGGTTTCGGGATAGACAACGCCGTAATTTGGAGGGGTGTTGGGGAGGAGATAGAGAAGACTGAGTTCAATTGGCTCTCCCCTGATGGAAGCTCTGTTTTGGCGATATACCTTCCGGATGGTTACTGCAACGCTTCAAACCTTCCTCTTGATCCTGATGATTTGGCTGAAAGAGCTGAGATGTTGGGCAAGAGGCTCAGGCCCATGGCTACAACCAGGAATGTCCTTCTTATGAACGGCTGCGACCACCTGGAGGCGCAAGCTGGCCTCCCTTCCGCGATGAGGGAAGCGAACAGGAAGCTAAAGGATGCTTCGCTCATTCACTCGACCATACCAAATTATGTCTCTGCCATCAAAGCTGGCAATCCGGAGCTTAAAATTTATTCAGGGGAGTTCCGTTCTCCAGCAAGAGCATTTCTTCTCGTAGGAGTCCTTTCGACGAGGATGTGGATCAAGCAGCTAAACGAGAGGTGCGAGATTTTGCTTGAGAGGTGGGCCGAGCCCCTTGCAGCTTTGTCTTGGCTTGCAGACAGGAGCGACGAAACAAGGAGAGGCTGGTTGGCTTCCATGAACTGGCTTGCATGGAGGTACCTCCTTCAAAACCATCCACATGACAGCATCTGTGGCTGCAGCATCGACGGAGTTCACAGGGACATGGTAACTAGGTTCAAATGGGTAGAGGAGATAGCTGAACTGGTCATCGAAGATTGTCTCCAGACAATTTCTCACCACATCGATACAACCCAGAGGGGAGATGCAAAAAGGGAAGGCGGAATTGCTGTCATAGCCTTCAACCCATCATCAGGCCCAAGAACCGATGTTGTGAGAGGAACGATCGAGATCGATTCGGCATTCGATCTGCTGGACGATAAAAATGAGAAGGTCGATGTTCAGGAATTGGGCCGGACCAAGGATGCGAAAAAGGTTGAGTTCATTTTCGTGGGGAAAAACCTTCCTGGATATGGCTACAGGGTTTACCAGGCTTTTCCTTCAAGATATATGCCAAAGGCTGTTCGTGAAACAGGCAAGGAGGAGATCGAGAACGAATTTTACAGGATCAAGGTAAACAGGGCGAATGGTACCTTTGACATAATCGACAAGGTGAATGGGTTCACATATGCTGACTGCAATAGGTTCGTGGATGTAGGGGATGCGGGCGACGAGTACAACTACTCCCCTCCAGAAAAAGATTTCGAGGTAGATCGGCCATCCAAAATACTTGAGTGCTTTAGTGAGTCAGGACCGGCAATGAAAACGCTTACTCTCAAGATGTCCTATTCGGTTCCAAAGTCGCTCTCTGATGATCGAAGGTCAAGATCAAGTTCGCTCGTCGAAATGCCGATCTCGACGAAAGTTTCGATCTATCCGGGGGTTAGACGAATCGACTTCTCTACGGTCGTTGAGAACAATGCACGCGACCATTGGCTGCGCGTTCGATTCCCAACAGGAATCTTTACGAAGAGTGTTTACTCTGAGGGGCACTTCGATGTTCTGGAGCGACCAGTTGGTAAACAAAGGGAGAAGGAGGATTGGATCGAGAAGCCACTAGGAACATTTCCGCAGAAGAGCTTCACAGATGTAAGCGATGGCAGGAAAGGCTTCCTGCTCGCAAACAAGGGCCTTCCTGAGTGCGAGGCTGCTGAAGATAGGAGCGGCGTGACGCTCATCCTAACGCTGCTCAGGTGCGTCGGCTGGCTCTCGCGAGGAGACCTTTCGATGCGTCCTGGAAATGCAGGCCCAACCGTAGAAACGCCTGAGGCTCAGTGCCCGGGCAATCAATTGTTTGAATATGCTGTAGTCCCTCACAGGGGTAATTGGGAGAGCGCCTTCCACGAAGCTCACAACCTCAACCAACCGGTACACGTGATGGGTGCAAGTCCAGGACCTGGAAACATGCCCCCTGAGCTCAGCTGGATCTTTTTAGAGCCAGAAATCCTTGTCGTTTCAGCTGTCAAACTTGCAGAAAGAGAGGAAGGAATCGTTGTCAGGATCTACAATCCTGCAGATTATGCAGTAGAGGGGAAGCTGAAACCATTCCAAAAGTTTGCCAAAGCCTACATTACGAATCTAAACGAGGAGCCGATCAGGGAAGCCGATGTGGGCGAAGATGGCGTGATCAAGCTTGAATTGAAGCCTAGGGCAGCCGTTAGCACATTGCTGCAATTCTAACCAAAACCTTTGGCGCTATCCCTTTAAATTGGGGCTGGCGCCAGATTTCAACGCTTAACGTTCAGGTGATATGGCATGGAGGTGGATGGGGCTCAGAGAAGTGGAAGCGGTACGATCCTTCGAATGTCGGTGGCACTGGCAAGCATCTTGAATGAGGAGCTGCACATCTACAACATCAGGAAGAAGCGCAGCCAACCCGGGCTCCGTCCCCAACACCTTGAGTCCGTTTTGGTTGCAGCAAAGCTGAGCAACGCCGATGTCCGGGGAGCGAAAATAGGTTCAGAAGAGCTATGGTTCAAGCCAAGTGGCATATCTGGAGGCAAGATTGAGGCTGAGATAGGAACAGCTGGAAGCATACCGATGCTTCTCCTGGGCGTTCTTCCAATCTGTGCATTTGCAAAGAGCCCGGTGCAACTCCACATCGGGAAGGGGGGCACAGATGTAAGGAACTCACCAACTGTGAACTACATTAGGTATGTTCTAGCTCCTACGCTCTCCAAGATGGGACTGGAAGTGAGCATAGATGTCAAAAGCTTCGGGTACTATCCGGTAGGGATGGGGGATGTGACCGTAAATGTCAGGCCTGCTCAAAAGCTCAAAGGTCTTCGCATTACAGAGTTTGGCGAGGTTGAGGAGATCAGAGGCATATCGGTCTGCACATTCCTTAAGGAGAGAAGGGTTGCAGAGCGCCAAGCCGAAGCTGCCACCAAGCTTCTTGGAAGTGAAGGCTATGGAGCGAAGGTTGAGGCCCTTTACGACATGTCGAATCCCATCCAGAGGGGGAGCTCAGTCGTTCTTTGGGCAAAAACGACGACAGGAGCCCTTCTTGGCGGAGACTCTATTGGGGAGCTTCGAAAGACAAGCGAGGCCGTTGGAAAGGAGGCTGCGCTTAACCTCTTGGAGGAACTGCGTGCAAGAGCTACTGTAGATGTGCACATGGCCGACATGCTGATCCCCTACGTAGCTCTAGCTCAAGGAGGCTCGGAGTTCTTGGTCCGCTCCATGACAGAGCACCTGCAAACAAACATCTGGCTGGCGGAGGAGCTACTGGGCACGAAGTTCGTTTCGCAGAAATCTGGAAACCTTTACAGGATTGAGAAGATTTAGTTGGCAATCCCCATCAATAAAGTCTAGGGCTCTTGGGAGCTCATACATGAACCCTTCAGGCTGAAAACCTTCTTCCTCTACGAATCTTTCTATAGAGTTTTCATGAGGATCATCGAGGCCGAGTGCATTATCAATCATAGCTGAAGAGCAAGGGGAACCCAATAGGATCTCTGGAATCATGTACATGCGCCCAACAGATTGAGCTCCATAACATTCTCCTGAATTCTAGCATCTGCAGTTGGCTCTTAGCATCGTCCCCCAAGGCAATTCTCCATTCAATTGAAAATATCTCGAAATGCTTTATGAGCTGGCGTGGGCTTGCGCTCGGCTTTCGGTCATCACGGCTGCGCTTACACCATAGTTGAAGCCATTAAGAAAAATAATCGAATAGAATTGAAGCTCGCACTACCAATAAATAGTCCAAGTGCACAGTTTGATAGCGATTCAGTGGATTGAGGATCAAGAGGCAATTTGAACAGGTCAAGAAGTACTACAGAGAGTTCATAGAGTTAAGAAGGCGTAACGAACACATGTATGCCATCGAAAGGTCAGCACAACTCCTCCTACAATCCTTCTTGGATTTAGGCGCTACGCTGTCAACATTCCTAGGCGAAGCGAAGCCCGATACCTACAGGGGGATCGCCAGGTACCTGTCGAAAAAACTGCATTTGAACCCCGATGAAGCCAATTTCTTGGAATCGTTGGCTGGCTTCAGAAACATCTTGATTCACGGTTATGCTGCAATTGACGAGAAGCTCGAGGAAAAGGCCTTCAGCGAGACAGAGGAGAGGCTCCCAAGGATCATCGAAAAAACAGAAGCTCTGATCAGCAATCTCCAAGTGGACCCTCCCGAAGCTTTTGAAAGGCTTGCCAGCATCTTTGAGAAAAAAAGGGTACGCTATGCCATACTCTTTGGCTCTATGGCCAGAAGAGGAGCTGGAAAAGATTACGATATTGCCATCTCAGCAGAGATGACCAGCGCATTGGAGCTCGGAGGCCTTCTGGTGGAGATAGCTGAAGCGCTGAACGTTCACGAAGACAGGATTGACCTGGTACTCATAGAGCATGCCCCAAAGCACCTCGTGCATACTATTATTATGGAGGGCAAGGTTATCTACGGAAGCCGCGAAGAAGCTTACTCCGATCTTGCAAAACACTACATAGAATACTTGGACATGAACGAGACATTAGAGGCACTCAAGGAAAGAAAGCCTTCAACGCCATCTCCCTGACAGGCATAAATTACTCAATATGGATTTCCTCACATAACTTGGGTCGCGAAAGATAAGATAGACTACGCGGAATAGATGGGGCCAATCATCGTCTACCTCACCAAGAAGGACAAACCAGTCTTGCTTGCAATCTTGGACACAAGCGAATTCCTCTCTAAAACAGCCAAGCATCAGATCAAAGGCTCCGACACCAGTTGAAGTTTTTGGCTGGCAGATGCTCAGAGTGCATACAATCAAAAAGCACTACAGCTCGTGGTCATTATTAAGACAATGATTCTTCCTTTACCCTAAGTGTCATCCTACATATAGACGAATTTGATCTAGGGAGCCCACAGTTTATTGGTGAGTAGTTCACGTGAGAAGGAGCTTCATCTGCAGCCAGAATTTTCTGTAGTAGTTCTTGACCCAGAATTCTTGAGACATCTAAAATCTCTATCGCCAAGATCTTCCCGTCACCGCCCAAGTCTATTATGGCGTTTTCGTTTATTTCTTCGCTGAAGGCATATTTGCCTTCTCTCAACCGTACATATATTATGTCAAAATCTTTGTGTCATATTTGACCCTCATGCTATCTCCCCCCTCAAATACCTCTCAGGCCTCGCCCAGTAGGCTGTGAGAACAACCTTCTCACCACTAGTAAAATCGGCAGGGGATCTAAAGCTTTTCTTGCCAGAGCTCTTGATGGCCTTAACTCTCGGGACTACGATTTAGCATCTTCTTTCTCAGAGAAGCTCTACCTCAAATCCATTATCCAAAGGAAGCTGGGCAATTACCCTAGAACTCACTCGATATTTCAATTCTCAAAGAGATTCATGACTTCGTGGACTGGTCTGGCGGAAGAGTTTTATATTGTGCAAGCGAATCTAGTATGAAAGTTGGACTCCATATGAGCGCGCCGAAAAAGGCTATGGTGATCAAGGTCGATGGCAGGGTCCAGAGGACTGGCTACAGGAGATTCGTTCTAGATACCGCTCAAGAGATCGGAATCTCGGGATACGTGAAAAATGAGAGGGACGGATCGGTGACGATCTTCGCGCAGGGAGGAGACAAACAGCTGGAGGCATTCCTAGAGAGGGTAAGGGCGCCACCTGAGCCGATGCTTGTCAGGAGCTTCATCGAAAAAGCTGGCAGGATAAATCCAAGGCTCAAGTTCTTCGAGATCGAATTCGGGCCCCTGGCTATGGAACTGCAGGAGGGCTTTGGCGAAATGGGGAGCGAATTTAGAGACTACAGACAAGAATTTAGGGGATTTGTTGGTGAATTTAGAGACTACAGGCAAGAATTTAGAGGATTTGTTGGTGAATTTAGGGATTACAGGCAAGAATTTAGGGGATTTGTTGGTGAATTTAGGGATTACAGGCAAGAATTTAGAGATTTCGCCCAGAGGACGGACCAGAACTTCAAGGTCATAATGGAGAAGTATGGCGAGATATCCGATAAGCTCACACAGGTCCTTGAGACATTGCAGAGGGAGTCTATGGAGACGAGGAAGGAGCTCACGAGGGCGATAGATACGCTATCCGAACTCGTCAGGAAGTTCATGGCCGGGGCGGCAGGTCCCCCAGCTCAGTGATCTGGTGTCATTCTTCAATTGCTTAAGGCAAAGAGAATAGGTTATCCCCCAATACATGGTTCTGTATTTGCGCAATGCATTCTATTTCTAGATAAAAAACGTTAACGCTGAATCCAGCGTGAAAGCTGGCATTGCTGATAGAATAGATCGCTGCAAGGCACCCAGCTATTTCCTATTGGCGCTACAAAGTAACAACGTGGTTCGTAGTATGGTGTTTTGATCATAATATTTTCTAGGAAAAATGATTCAATATTTCTATATATTTTCATCTCCCAATTGACGATCTCTGGAAACCCAGCTCTGGTAAGATAATCGAAAGCTCTTTGTGTTATATCTGGATTTGACGCCCTTTTAACGTACCCCGCTTCCTCGAGTTCCCTTAAGTATTTTCTGAGCATTATTACCATTCGCGGCCAAAAGTCATCTGATGTGCTCGGGCTGAATTATCGAAATATCGTCTTGGTACATCCTAAAGTCCCTTACGTTTCGCGTTGCTATGGCTCTTGCCTCTCCCTTCAGGGCGCTGGCAACTATGATTACATCTGGCTTGATTTTCGTATTGTGCTTGGCGCAAAGCGAACCGATCATGTCCGCGAGGGACTCATCAAAACCGATCACTAAGGATCCTGCTGATCGAAGGGCCTCGAATGAAGACTTGACCTTCTCCGCTTCCTCTCTTCCGACTCTGTACGCACCATTCAGAAGTTCGGCAAGCGTGATGGTAGCGAAGACCCCTTGGATCCTGCCCGCGGCAATAGATTTCAAAAGACTCTTCGACGCGCTGGACCCTCTTTCTGACTCATTCTTGGCGTTGATGAAGATACTGGTATCTACGCAGATCTTGTCTATAGTATGTCTCCGTCTCACTCTACCCAACCCTTGCGTAACTCGGACATAGTTTTACTGGTACTCTTGCCGGGAAAGGCCTTCCTGAGAACGTCCAACAGTTCATCAACTACGTCGCTCCGCTTTCCCTTTATGATAAGCTCTCTCTTATCGTCCGCTAGCATGGCCTCGACGTAATCGCCCTCTTTGATTCCAGCCAATCTTCGAAACTTCACAGGGACCGTAACACGGCCCTTCGCATGAACCTTGAGACGCATCTTATCCAATTGTTACCATGCTAAGGAGTAGGTACCACTATTTAAAGATTGGGTACCACTTACGCTCCTCTGCGTCGACGAATAGCATCCGAAGCCAATCAACGGCCGCCATGTCAAGCAGTATACAAAACAGCTCTTAGAGAGGTTCAAGAGTGAACTTGGCAGGTTCTCAACGCAACCAGAACAAAACTTACCTTTACCTTAAAATCAAATTCAAGCTCGTAGCGAACTGGAAAAATCAATGCCGTCTAGCTAACAGCACTCCTCTTCAACGAATATCTGCCGCCTTCAACAAGACCAAAAACTAGCCTTGGACGAAGAAACAGGACCAAAATGAATTTTGAATAGACCTGCATCATTATTCTGAAGGGGCATTAGGTTGAAGAAGCTAGTGCCAGTTGTGTTACTTTGTACTCTAGCGTTGCTATCCATTACCGTGGTCAAATCTCTCGATCCTCCTACCGCTACAGTTGCCAGCGTGTGGACGACGGATACAGGCAACGTTGGAAAACTAAACTTCGACTCGGGTGAACCAGTACGCATACATTGGCAGGCTGACGGGACAGTCGACATCGAACTCAAATACATAGACGGCACGCTTGACAAAAAATGGACCAATCAACCAAGTTCAGGCCATGTTGATTGCATACCCCAGCTGGGCATGGGCAAATACAAGATATACGTCACAGGCGCAGATACATTAGAGATCGCGTATGGAACATTTTTCGTCATACCTGAATTGGCATTTGGTACTTTCACAGCGACAGTTGCAGGCCTAGGGTCCTTTGGGTTGGCAAGGCTCAAGAGAAGAAAGCGTCACGAGATTTAGCTCACTGTGCTGCCGGTTCAACGATACGAGTTACGTCCTGTGGATTGGGCTTTGTTCCCCGGAGCCTTTCCCGTGCTAGATTGCGAGAACTCTTATCGAATCTACCATATACGTTAAAAGACACGATGTCTTGTTCGACTTGAAAGTTGGGGAACTTAAAGACTATGACGATTTCAATGATTATTCCGTGATAAGGTAGATGATCTTCTCCAGAATGCCTTCTTCCCAAAACAGAAGTTATAGAGCCGAGTAGCATTGTCATCTTGCCTCTTAGGGTTAAAGCCTTTGATGGTTTGCTTGTGGAGTTGCCCAATGAGGCAATCGAGCATATCCTAAGAAAACACCCAGACATGTTATCAATTCTCAATCTGACGAAGGGTCAATTGGTCCAGAAAATCATAAATACCATTGAGAAACCGGACGAAGTATACATCGACATTTACAACGCTAGGTACTTCCTGAAGAGAACAAATGATTTGTACATCAATGTCATCGTAGGCGGAGGAACGGTAAGGACAACATACTTAATAAGTACAGACACATATGCTAGGATGCGGAGAATAAAGTGGTTACGACGTCTCTTTTGAATCTAAAGCTGGAGAGGTTGCTACCTGAGGTTCAAAAGCTGGCAGGGGTAAAGTTGCCAAAAGATGTAACAGAGATCAGTTTAGAGCCGGATTTAAACCTCCTGCACATCAGATTCAGGAAACCGGTCAAGGCAGAGCTGGGAGAACCCTTGCATCCAAAAATCCATCTGTTCAGGGAGAGAGAAACGGGGGAAATAGTTGCAGTGGACATACTGGATCCGGAAGAGATGCTGTCAGCAGCACATTGATGAAAATTTACCATAGTCACGATTCAAGCTCAAGTTTACAGGCTTCTTCTACGTTGAGCGATGTAGTGGCCACGCGGAACCATTGTGAGGACCAAGCCATGCAAAAACCCACCGAAACAAGGATAGAGGTAGATGAGAAAGTCATAGCGGGTGAAAAACTACCCAAGACCATGATCCTTTACGCAATGGACATAGGGCATTTTATCATAGCGGCTAAACCCTTGAAGGCTCTCGAGAAGAGCGCTCTCACGAAGGCAAATGTTGAGGTAGCCAGCATATAGCATAACAAGGTTTGGTTAGTTTGTTGGATCCAAGCTTTGCCATTTTGTCGTAAATGATGCAGCGGCATAAGGATAGGTTGAGTGTTAAAGGCAACCTATAGGAGAAAAGTATAATAGAATAGCATCATCTCATATCATGCATGGCTTCTAGTAGTAAGGTCGAGCATTATAGGCGTCTTAACGGAAAGTATCTCCATGAAGCTGAAGAGCTCTTAGCGAAGAAGGATTATCCTCAGGCTTCAGAGAAGTTTTGGGGTGCAGCCGCAGAAATCATCAAAGCCGTAGCTGCTAAGAAAGGCATCACGCTTGGGACCCACAGAAGCTTGGCAGAATATGTAGAGAAGCTGCAGGAGGAGCATCCTAAGTTAGATCTGGCCAGGGCCTTTGACGCCGCAGAGGGTTTACACATCAACTTCTATGAGGACCATCTGCCCGAAGCTACCGTGAAGAGAAGGGCTGAGGCTGTCAGAGAATTCGTCAAGAGGATGGAGCAGCTTCTATAGAAGCCTTGCAATCCGCCTAGGCTATAAGTGGTGCGACGATAAGAATTCTGATTTGTAAGATATATGAAGTAGTTGTGACCGATCTACGATTTAACGCAGAAGGCTCTTGAAACGTATTAACTAAAAAATTATTTCCCGCTGCCCATTATTGCCGGAGGAACATTTTTCGTCATCCCTGAATTGGCATTTGGTACCGTCACAGCGACAGTTGCAGGCCTAGGAGCCTTTGGGTTGGCAAGGCTCAAGAGAAGAAAGCGTCACGAGATTTAGCTCACTGTGCTGCCGAAGTGCCACCAGCTTGATACTTTTTGTCGTAAATGATGTAGGAATATGATGCCAAGTTGACCAAAAATTACGTCATGCGTCGGAGCCACTCATATCGAATCATGGCTCACAAAGATCGGTAAAGGTTCGTATGAAAAGGCCTCTCAATACATGGTTCTGTATTTACGCAATGCCTTCTTTTTCTAGATAACAAACAATACATTTCTATAAATTGCCCTCGACACGCATATATCTCCCTTCTTTGAAAAGATGTTAAAGCAAGGTGGAGGATAATCCCACGAACGCTCTGAGTTACCACTCCTTATCTTCCTTCTGGAAGAAAGGCTTCAGGAATGGAAACTGGAAAAAGCTCAGCAAGATCGAAAAGGCACTGTATATAGCATCGCTCTCCCTGGCCAAGATGAGGGGGAAGATAGTGAACTCGAGGCTGATCCTGGAGCTGCAAGGCATCATAGGTAAGCTCAGAGAGACAGCTGGAGGAAGGCTGATGATGGGAGCATACCAGAGAGCTATGAAGCTCTATGAGAGGTTCTTGACCATAGGGCTCTTCGAGTGGGCACCGCAAGTAAGAGCTTGGTTCAACGATCCGAGCTACGTCCTGTGGATTGGGCTTTGTTCCCCGGAGCCTTTCCCGTGCTAGATGATGAGCATTTAACATATCGTCAGGATTGATGAAATGGAAGGCGTAATCCTGGCAGCGGGTAAGGGAACTCGAATGCGCCCCTACTCAAATGCTGTCAACAAGGAGATGTCTCTTATTGGATCCCGCCCTGTAATTGAATATTGCGTCAAGGCCCTCAGCTCCTGCGGCGTAAGGCAGATATGCGTAGTATTGAGCGAGGGTAAGAGCCAGATCTTCGAGTACCTGAGGGATGGCTCAAGCTTTGGAGTTAACGTGGCTTATCTATATCAGGATATGAGCTATGGAAGTGGGACGGCAAAGGCAGTTGAAGCAGCCTCGAATTGGGTTCGAGACAGATTCATGGTACTTTACGGCGACTCCTTCTTCC
>Ga0078972_1012567_pt1 | contig 14478 bp, 9 predicted proteins | sample YelNatPaOPGAMG01_FD_67568 | JGI IMG/M metagenome (GOLD analysis project Ga0078972, IMG submission 67568) | Hot spring thermophilic microbial communities from Obsidian Pool, Yellowstone National Park, USA - OP-RAMG-01 (SPADES assembly) (version 2) | ecosystem: Environmental > Aquatic > Thermal... | reverse complement strand
GCGTAGTCGCAATTATCACCCAAGAACAATTGAGCAAAGATTACGCGCTGGTTGTAGAGGAAGAAGTTCACGCTGCCGAAAGAGTTCGCAGGCTACTTGCTGGAGATAAAGTCAGGTATTATGGCGAAAAAGTTGCTTTGATCGGGGCAGAAACCTTAGAGGCAGCGAAAGAGGCTGCTTCTTTGGTTGAGGTTGAATATGAACCGCTCCCTGCCGTAACAGACCCGAGAGAGGCAGTCAAGGAAGGGGCACCCCTTATCTGGGAAGACCGAGAACCTGTCCAAGGTCCAAACGGCGAATTGCTTTACAATGTCGTTTCGGAAAGCCACCATCAAGAAGGCGATGTGGAGCAAGGCTTTGCTGAGAGCGACTACATTTTTGAGGACGAGTTCTATGTCCATCGGGTGCATCAAACTTACCTTGAGCCGCAGGCGACAATAGCGTCTGTTGATGAAAAGGGCAAGATTACTGTCTGGACATCTACTCAAGGCATATTCGCTGTCCGAAGCAACATTGCGAGGTCTTTGGGGATTCCACTTTCCCGCATCAATGTCATTGGGATGACGATAGGTGGCGGATTTGGTGGGAAGTATGGTGGGATCACGGATGTTTATGCGGTCATACTTTCCCTCTTCACACATCGCCCAGTGAAAATAGTCTACAATCGGGAAGAGGAATTTTTGGATGCAAACCCTGCTCCCGGGCTTTATGTGCGAATTAAAACGGGAGTCAAGAAGGACGGAACGCTCGTTGCGAGATATGTCTATGCACTTTGGAATGTGGGTGTTGGTGGAGGGGCATCTTGGGCAACGGGTGCTTTCGCTCGACTTTACAAAGTCCCACATATCAAATGGGATGCCTACGAAGTTGCAACAAACACCCCACCAGTTGGCGCTTACAGGGCGCCGGGTTACCCGCAAATTATCTTTGCGGGAGAGACTCAACTTAACCGAATTGCAATGGAGTTGGAGATTGACCCAGTAGAATTGAGGCTAAGGAACTTAAGGGATGAACCTGGCTTCAGGGAAACTCTCATGGTGGTTGTTGAAAAATCGGATTGGTTCAACAAGGAGAAAGGTGAAAACGAGGGTTGGGGTATTGCTATGGGATGGTGGCAAAATGCCTCTTCGCCAGCAGCAGTATTCGTTTCAGTCCATGAAGATGGTTCAGTTAAAGTCTTCTGTGGAATGATGGACATCACTGGGTCCGAAACTGGAATTTCTCAAGTTGTAGCGGAGACCTTAGGGGTGAATTACGAAGATGTGACTTTTGTCAGGGGTGATACAGACTCTTCTCCTTTCTCCCCTCCCAGTGGCGGTAGCACCATCACCTTTAGCGTAGGGAGTGCGGCTAAACGAGCGGCAGAAGATGCATTAAGGCAAATCCTTGAGGTCGCTGCCAAACAACTTGATGTCAAGGTTGAAGATTTGGAATGGGGAAATAAGCGGGTTTGGGTAAAGGGAGACCCTGAATGCTCACTTAGTTACGCTGAAATTGCGAGGGCAGCAATGAGAACTTCAAGCGGTCCGATAGTAGGTAAGGGGACTTTTGGAGCTGATCCATCTGATGTCGCTACCTTCGCCCAAGCGGTCAAGGTTCGCGTGGACGAAGAAACAGGTGAGATCACCGTTATTAAATCTGTGCAGGCTTTGGATGTGGGGCGTGTTGTTAATCCGATACTTTGTGAGGGACAAGTGGAAGGAGCCATTACTCAGTCCATATCGTGGGGGACTATGGAGGAGATGAAATATGATGCCAGTGGAACGATGGTCAACCCTAATTTGGGAGACTACCAGATTCCGACAATTGCAGATGTGCCCTCACAGATTGAAATTTCCCTGTTGGAGTTCCCTTCAAGGCATGGTCCTTATGGTGTGAAGGGCATTGGTGAGCCACCAATAACTGCCGGGCTGGCAGCAGTTGTCAGCGCCATTGCCGATGCGACAAAATTATGGGTGCATGAAGTGCCTGTCACACCGGAGCGATTGATTTTGTCTATGGAACAGTCTAAGGTGGGAGTGTGATATCTGTGACAGCGTTGGAAATTCAAGACTTAGTAGTTGAAGTTAATGGATACCCGATTATCAACAACTTGACGCTAACGGTTGACGAAGGAAAGCGGATAGGTATTGTGGGAGATTTTAGAGATTCTGAAGCAGTGTTAGATGTTTTCAGTGGTCAGACTTTGCCAACCAGTGGCGAGATTTGGTTTTACAACATGCCTCCCAGACAAGCGTTCCAGCGCGGGATTATTCAATGCGAACCCAATCTTCAGCCATTAGAGGCTTCTCTGGCTCTGGTGACCAACCAATTATCCTTTCCCTCCCATATAGAGGCTATCGTTGTCGTCCACCCACTTATAGAATTTTTCAATGAACTTATTGAAAAATTCTATATATTGATCAAATTGACACCATCAAGGAGTGATGTCAAATCATGAAGCAAAACCAGTATATATTTGTTACGTTACTTTATATCATTCTAGTTATTTTTATAAACCAAATAATCATATATAATGTTACGTTAGTTAATCCAGATATTGGTTCGTATTCTATAATCTGGTTACTTTTCCTTTTATATAACATAATAGTAATATTGATTTTAACAAAAAGTATGAGTAACTTCTTTGTAAATAGTTACGTTATGTTGACAAAATATGTAACGATTTCTTCTTTACTAGGTTTTTTGTTTTTAATTTTTAAAGATTTGATTATAGTAAAGGAATTTAATGTTATTACTTATGTTAAGTTTTTGTTAACATTATTGTTTGTTTCATTATTCGTTAGTTTGGTTTATTTTTTGGAAGTTAGTTTCCGTAAATATCGTATTTTTTGGATTGTTGGATTTTTGGGAACAGTGGTTTTATCTCCATTATTGGTAGAATCTGGAATGTTTGTTAGAGATTTGAGATTTAAATCTTTGTTGGATTTTTGGAATTGGATTGTGCCATATCAGTCAATTGAGCAGTTGCGTCAGTTTGTTTTGCTTGAAGGGTGGCAAGGTTGGGAAACTGCATTAATGTCTGTCATGCACTTATTAGTCTATTGGTTTATTGTTGCTTCCATATGCTTATATGTTCGTCAATTTCAGTTAAGTTGGAAAGTTACTTAAATTACTGAGGTGATAATTATGCGGAAATATTATCCTGTCACAGTTTTGCTCTGTCTTTGGTTAATCGCTACAGCCTTTGTCAATTTGAGACTAACTCCAATGGTCATCTCTGAGCAAACTAACGGATATCGCTTACTGGGCAGGTTGATTGCGAAGGCTTTGTGGCAGCAATCGGAAGTTTTCCGCGATACTGGGCGTTGGTGGATGGTGCTCCCGCTCCTGCGCATTACGACCTTCTTAGACCCAACTTTTGCTGAGGCTTTTGATTTCGCTGGATGGCACATTGCTTACAACCTTAGGGCAGAGGAGAAAGACGAGCGACAGAGAGTTCAATGGGTAAGGTTAGGCATTCAAGTTTACGAACAAGGCTTAGAACGCTCTCCCAACGACTTTAGCCTTCTTTTCGGGTTGGGATGGACTGCTTATGACAAGTTAGGCGACACTGTTTTGGCGGCATATTACTTGGAACGAGCCTTGAATGCTCCCGGAAAATTCACGAAGGACATAGATTGGACTCGCCACATGTTAGCCCATACTTATGAACGGATGCCAAACATGAGGCTTGCATTGAAGCATTGGGAGGATGCAGCGTTAGATGCACCATACAACCCAGTGGCAAGAGGTGCAACCGTAACTATTGAGGAGCGTTACACCCCTGCAGAGGCAATGAGCCAGAACGGTTACTATGAAGAGGCAATCCAGATCATGGAGAATATCATTAGGCATCCTGACAAGAAATTCGCCACTATTCCCCGCCACATGCTGGCGCAAATCTACAAAGAGATGGGGGATTTGGAGTCAGCCTACGCAATAATGAAGCAAATGACCGAGTGGCACAAACTTGAACCCCGTGCTGAGTTTAAAGCCGAACAACTTGAACAAATGCTCAGACGAAGGCGCTTACAGTTGCGAGAGTAGTGATTGTGAGTTCGCTATCCGATCCTGTCTATATTCCCCAAGTATGGTCTAAGCACCTCAGGGACGATAACGCTTCCGTCGCGTTGTTGATAGTTTTCCAGAATTGCTGCCAGAGTTCGTCCAACTGCCACACCTGAACCATTAAGAGTGTGGGCGTAACGAGGTTTAGCGCCACGATGTGGACGGTAGCGCAAGTTCATGCGACGGGCTTGAAAATCTTCACAGTTACTGCATGAGGAAATTTCCAACCACCGGTTCATTCCTGGCATCCAAACTTCAATGTCGTAGGTCTTTGCTGCAGAAAATCCCATATCGCCCGTGCATAAGAGGACGACCCGATGGGGCAAACCCAGCAATTCAAGGACATGACATGCGTCTCTGACCATGCTCTCAAGTTCGTCGTAACTTTGTTCAGCCGTTGTGATTTTCACCAACTCAACTTTGTTGAACTGATGAACTCTGACGACACCTTTAATGTCCTTGCCAGCAGCACCCGCTTCCCTCCGAAAACATGCCGAGTAACTGACATACTTTAGGGGCAAATCATCGGCATCCAAAATCTCCTCCCGGTGCAAGTTCGTTACGGAGACTTCAGCGGTAGGGATAAGCCACAAGTTATCGCGTTCGCAAAAATACATCTCTTCGCTGAACTTTGGCAATTGTCCAGTCCCTTCCATGCAGTAGGGCTTAACGAGGAATGGCAGGAAGATTTCCGTGTAGCCGTGTTCGTGGGTGTGGAGGTCAAGCATGAAGTTGATGAGGGCTCGTTCCAAAGCAGCGCCCAGACCCTTCAGCCCATAGAACCGTGAACCCGAAAGTTTGACGCCTCTCGCAAAGTCAATGATTCCCAGTTGCTCTCCGATTTCCCAATGCGGTTTCGGCTCAAAATCAAACTGGCGAGGCTCACCCCAAGTCCTGACGACGACATTTCCGGTCTCGTCGCTTCCCACTGGCACACTTTCGTGAGGTATGTTGGGCACAACCAAAAGGGCTTGTTCCAGTTCGCTTTCAACTTCTCTCAACTTAGCGTCTAACTCGTTGATGCGTTCGCCCACTTGCCTCATTTCCTCGCGAAGTCCCGTCACATCTTTGCCCTCTCGCATCATCATGCCAATCTCTTTGGAAACGACATTCCGTCGGTGCTTGAGGGCTTCAACTTCGGCGATAATCTGCCTCCTTTGTTCGTCCAAAGCGAGAATGCGGTCAATCAAATCGTCATAGTTGTCTCCTCTCGTCCTTAGCCGTTCTTTGACGAATTCCGTTTGTTCCCGAATTAGCCGCAAATCCAACATGGCAATACCTCCTTTGAAACGGCAGCGAGTAGCGAATGGCGAATAGCGAATGGTTAACTTATTCGCAGCGAATTGCGCTTCGTGAGTTATGAGTTCAGCGAAATGCACAACCCTCAACGCGCAACCCCCAACGCTCGTCGCAATTTTTTCGCCTGCTCATAAGCCTTATTGAGTGCTTCCCCGAACTTAAGCCAGTCCCCTTGCTCGCGGGCTTGCTCGGAATCCTGTAAATGTTTCAGCAACTCCATTATCATTTCAGTGCTAAGTGCGGGGTGCGGAGTGCTGGGATTGATATTGGGTGCAGGTTGCGGAGTGCTGGGCTTTATCGCCCCATCGCGAATCGGAGATTGGAATAATTGCGTCAATGCCTCCCAAAGGTCTTCACCCATGACGACCTTCTTTCCTGCGGAGACGATGACCCGCTTGATTTCTGGAAGTGGCGTTTGTTCTGCTTGCAAGTAAACAGGCTCAACATAAAGCAGGCTATTACCGACAGGGAGGATGAGCAGGCTACCGCGAATGACCCGAGACCCTTGCTGGTTCCAAAGGCTGAAGTATTGCGAAATCTGCGCGTCGGCGTTAATTCGTGCTTCTATCTGCTGTGGACCGTCAACCAACTTGCCCGGCGGGAACTTGTAAACGAACAAGTCACCATATCTGTCGTAATCGCAATGTGCCGCCATCCAAGCGACCATGTTTTTATCGGGCTTGCCGTAAGGTGTGAAGGGAATGAGAAGCATGAACCGGTCTCTGCCATCGTCCGGTGAACGAATAACCGTGTAGTAGGGTCGGATTGGAACGGGCTTACCTTCAACACCACTTTGCTCTTGCGCAATTTCCCACGCATCTTCCTTCAAGTAGAACTGGTCTGGGTTGGTCATGTGGTATAGGCACATCATCGTCGCTTGAACTGCAAAAAGGCTTTGCGGGTAGCGGATGTGAGCCTTGATGTCTGGCGACATTTCTTCTCTGTCTCGGAAAAGAGTTGGGAATGCTTTCATGTAAGTTTTCAGCATCGGGTCTTGTGGGTCAAAGGCGTAAAAGCGCATTTCGCCTGTGTAGGCGTCAACGGTGACTTTAACAGCGTTTCGCAGATAGTTCACTCGGATTTGGGGAGAAATCGGGGTAGAATAGGGAAAGTTCACTGTCGCAGTAAAGGTGTCAACAAGCCACACAATCCGCCCGTCACTAGTGACAACGGGATATGGGTCTCGGTCAATGAGCAGGAAAGGCGCAACGGCGTTAACTCGTTCCAAAATGCGGCGATACATTAGCAAGCGGCTTTCAGGAGTGATGTCGGTGTTGAGAAGCAGTCCCAAGTCCATGAAGCGGGCAGCAAATAGCAATCGCCGCCACCAAGAACCGATAGGAACACCAGCATCGGCTTCATATCTCGTTTCCTTCCAACCACTATGCCCCTCGTCTCCTTCGCTTCGTCCTAATTCACCGCGCAATGGATAATCAAACTCAGGTGCGCGGGTTCTGACAAGCACGAAATCAGCGATGGTGTATTGAGAAGTTTGAGCGGCTTGAGGTTGCTGGTCTTCAGGTGTCGGGGGCGGAGGAGGTTGATTGCTTTGTGCCTGCGTTCCCTGTCCTGTCTGAGTTGGCGAAGTTTGTGGTTGAGCAGGTTGCTGTTGTTGCTGGCGTCCCCTCACGAAAGGTTGACGGCGGCGGCGCTCTTCGGGCAAAACAAGTTCACCAAAGTAAATCTCAGGTCGGCGTATCTTGGACGGGAAAACTTCGGCAACTTGAGGCGGTATGTCTTTGATTACGAAACTTGGTGACCCCTCTCCCGTGAACTCCGTAACCAGCGACATGACAATCCCGTAACCGTGAGTGTAGTGGAGATGCCTGTTGACCCAAGTCGCAATTTGGTTTGGCAGAAAAAGTTCGCGTGGTGCGATGGCAACTTGCCTCAGGCGACCACCAATGTAGTAGCGGTCGTAATCAACTGCCGAGAAGCCATACTGCAAGTGAAGAGATTGCAATTGTGAGAAAGCATCCAACAATTGGTCAATGTCCCACAGCCTTATGTTCGCCAAAGCCGTTCGGTGGAACTTGAGTTCGCTCACAGAAGGCATGGGTTCTCCGGGATGGTATCGGATGCGAACTTTGTCAAGGTTGTATGCGTAGCGGGTGAAAGCGATGTTGTGGACTAAAAAAGGTCGTTCCCGTTCTCGTTCGTTAGGTTTGACGACGAAGGCTTGAATTGCCGCTGGGAAAATTAAGCGACCAACTAACCAAGTCGCAAAAAGTGTCATGAAGACAAACCTCAGCCGTTTCAAATTACCCTTTCGCATCTCAGACAAACATAACAAAGCGCTGCCCAAGGAAACAATTATCAGCAACCAGAAAGCGGGGCGTGTCCCGTAAACATCAGCAAATCCAGCACCAAACAAAACTCCCCTCCCAGAGAACAGGATGCTGTAACGACCAAAGTATTGGGAGACGGCGAGGGTGAAGAGAAAGATTGCGGTAACAGCCAGAAGCGGTCTTGCCGCAAAAACAGGTGCTTCCATCCCGCTCTCTTCAAACCTGAGCAACTCATCGTAGCGCAACCTCAAAACCATCCCGACCAACCCAAACATCAATCCCACCAAGATGAAAGTCACCCAAAATCGCAGGAAGGGCAGGGTGAAGATGTAGAAGCCGATGTCGTGGTTGAAGATTGGGTCAGTGCGGTTGAAAGGAGTGGCGTAAAGGAAGTGCATCAAATAAATCCATCGGCTTCCAGCAATCAAACCCGCAATGGTTGCTAAAAAGACACAAACGGCAAGTGCCCATTTGTCAAGGGCTAAATCAACAGCCATCTTGTCCGTGTCTCCAAAAAGTCGTTCCCTCAAAGGAGTTGGAACCTTCTCCGCAACCTTTCGGGCAAGTCTATAAGGGATGTAAACGAGCGTGAAGAAGACGGTGAAGCCAATCGCGAACATAACAATTTGCCAAAAGAGCCTGCGAACAAAAACTTCACCGTATCCTTCCGACGCAAACCACAAACCTTCAGCACAAATCCCTAACAACTTGACGACCACAAAGAAGGCTGTGGTTGCAATGACCAATCTCCACAGCCAAAGGTTGGTTCTCTCCATCAGGCAGACGACCTCCAGATTCATTGTGGGTTTTGCGTTGCGAGTTGAGCCTTTCCCACTGCCACGCTCAACCCGCAATTCATAACTCACAACTTGCAAAATCAATTTTGCCACGCAACATCTCCTGATGCATTGGGGCTTAAGGCTTGAGTTGTGAGTTGCAAGCAATTAAACAGCCGTTTAAACCTCAACTCGCAGCCAAGTGTAGCATTTGCCCAATCTCAGCAATACAATTCCGCAATAGTAGGGTTTTACCCTGACAATCACTCAAAATGGAGGGCTGACAATAATGAAGCGGAAAAATCGCTGTGAGGTGAGAGTGACTGTGCAAAGTCAGATGGTCAAATTGCTTGAATCGGGTGTGCTGCTAAGGTTTGATCGGACTTTAGACGAAACCTTGCAACACATAGTTGATGCTGCCCGATTGGTCATCGGGGCAAATTATGCTGCTTTGGCAGTTTTAGGTGAAGACGGTCAATTTTCGCGTTTCTTTTATTCTGGGATGAGCGAGGAAGAGGCGAGGAAGATCAGGGAGTTACCAAAAGGTCGTGGTGTGCTTGGTTTGATCATAGAGGAGGGTAAGCCACTTCGTCTCAAAGATGTGACTAAACACCCGAAAGCCTACGGTTTCCCGCCTCACCATCCTGTCATGAAGTCCTTCCTCGGTGTGCCAATTATTGTCAACGGCAAACCTTTTGGGAGGCTTTACCTGACCGAGAAAATTGGCGGACGAACATTCACGAAGCAAGACGAGAAATTGGCTCTTCTTTTGGCGGCTCAGGCTGCTGCAACCATTGAACGGGCAATGTTGGCGGAACAGGCAAACCGAACGGAGAGGCTTGAACTTCTGAACGAACTTGTCAGCAAACTGAACCGTTCGGCGGACGAGAAGAGTGTGCTGGAAACCGCAACGGAGGGTATTCACGCATCGCTTCCTTTCGCTGAGGTTGCAACAGTCCTTTATCGCCCTGACGAGTCGTTGAGCCTCCTTTGTTTCCCTGAAGGTAGCCGTTTAGGGCTGCAACTTCGCCGACCATGCTTGAAAGTGAACAGAACCCCTTTTGCGACTTGCATGCAGGAGAGGAAACCCATCATCCTATCGGACATGGATGTGGAAAAAGCCAAAACCCCTTTTGAAAGGTGGCTTGCAAGGCGAGGTTTTAGAAGCCTGAGTGCTGTTCCCGTTGCCCTCGGCGAGCAGGTTCTCGGTGTTATCTTTGCTGCAGCAGTCTATCCTGACGCTTTCAGTCGCGACGATTTAACTTTCTTACAGACCGTTTCTGACCATGTCGCTGTTGCTTTAGCGAATGCTCGTCTCCTTCAGGAACTTCGGGAAAAGGAAAGGGTTCGTGGTCTTTTGCTTAACAAAGTGGTAACGGCGCAGGAGGAGGAAAGGAAGCGAATTTCTCACGAACTGCACGACCAAATTGGGCAGTTGCTAACAGCCTTGCTCATCCAACTTCAACTCTTAGAACGAGACCTTCACGAACCGTCCCTAAAGGACAGGGTCAAGATGCTAAAGCAATTAGCAGAGGAAATTTCCGTTCACTTACATCACATTGCTTGGGAGTTACGCCCTCCTGCTCTGGACGAACTGGGGTTATTGGCTGCGTTGGAAAGGGTCACGGAGGAATGGTCAAAGAGGTTCAACATCCCTTGCGAGTTCGTGACTAATGGAACCATAAATGGCGAGATGCAGCCTGAAGCGGCAATTGGTGTCTTCAGAATTGTCCAAGAAGCGCTGACTAACATCGCCAAGCACGCAAAAGCATCACATGCTCGTGTCTCTGTTCACCAAGAGGACGGTGAGTTGGTAGTTATGGTAGAAGACAATGGCGTGGGTTTTAAGGTCAGTGAGATTTTGCGTCATCCCGACGAAAACAGAAGGCTGGGTTTGCTGGGCATGATGGAACGGGCGTCAATGCTTTCGGGTAATCTGACCATTGAATCTAAACCGGGTAAGGGAACGAAGGTTCAGGCTCGTATCCCTATGACAAGAGGCTGGTATCGGCGATTTGGGACAAGTTCAAGCGTAGGGAAAGGCTTTGTCAGACAGAAGTGAAAGGAGGGACCGTTATGCCAGAAACCATTAGTGAGCAAAAGGTAATTAGGGTGCTTATCGTTGACGACCATGCGATTTTGCGAGACGGTTTGAAAGCACTACTGCAAGATGAGCCAGACATCGAAGTGGTAGGAGAGGCAGGAACTGGCAGAGAGGCGCTCAAACTCATCCGCCAACTCCGACCCGATGTCGTCTTGATGGACATCTCCATGCCCGATATGACTGGGCTTGAGGCTACCGAAGTGATCAAAAAGGGCTACCCAGAAGTCAAAGTTATAGCCCTGACCGTCCATGAAAGCGAGACTTACCTGAAGAGAATGATGCAAGTCGGAGCCAACGGTTATGTTGTCAAGAGGGCTGCAGCGCAGGAACTGACCACAGCCATCAGGACAGTTATGCGAGGTGGCGTTTACATTCACCCCGACATCGCCAAGCAGTTGGTGAGCGAATTGACTAAAACTCAACCAACGAAACAGGAACGACAAAAACAACTGAGTGAACGGGAATGGCAAGTTCTCCGACTAATTGCTCTGGGCTACACTAACCAACAAATCGCTGATAGGTTGGCATTGAGCGTCAAGACCGTTGAAACTTACAGGGCGCGGATTGCCGACAAGTTAGGGCTCCGCACCCGTGCGGAGTTGGTCAAATATGCTTTGCAACACGGTTTGCTTGACGAAGAACCAATCGCTTAATGGAGGGATGAGTTATGGTTTACTCCCGCACTTGCCAGTATGCTGTCTGGGCGCTTTTGGAATTGGCTCGTGAACAGGGAAGCGACGGGAAGGGATGGGTGAAGGCAGAGCAAATCGCTCAAAACTTGGGATTGCCATTCCCCATGACAGCGAAGGTTTTGCAAATGCTCGTCCACGCACACATCCTTGACTCGGTTCGTGGTCCAACAGGTGGTTTCAGACTTCGCCTCCCACCGGAGAAAATTCGACTGCTTGATGTCGTCTTGGCGATTGATGGTCCTGAACTTTTTGAGCGGTGCGCTTTGGGTCTGCCGACATGCGATGAAGAGAACCCTTGCCCCGTCCACAACTGCTGGGTTCCCATCAGAGACCAATTGCGTGAACTTTTCAGTAAGACCACAATCTCCGAACTACTCAAGTCTTGGTCACCACAAGTCATCAAACGGGTCTCTGAAGGTTTCCGACCAATTTGAATTCCGCAAAAGCAATGACGCTTAACGGACAGGTGTTCAAGATGAGGAAGCGGTTTTGGGCTGTCGCCATTGGAGCATTAGTCGGACTGGCACTGCAACAGGTTATCGCTTTTGCGGCGGGGGAAAGTTGCAGCAGTTGAGGCATAACCGCAAGCCCCGTCGGGGCTGCCCTGTTCGGTGCCATCATCGGCTGGCTGCTGACGAACGCGAAAAGATAAGTGCTGGGATAGTTGCGAGTTGCGGGTTGTGTGTTCAGAGAAAAATCCTGACCCACAACCCTCAACGCTCAACTCGTAACTCTGGGGGATGGTCAAAGCCGTTTACTATTCGCCACTCGCTACTCGCCATTCGCTACTTCGCACCTACTCGTAAACCCGCACTTCAAAGACTCGTGCCGATTTGTCGCCGTTGGTGGCGTGGACGATGAGCCTAATGCCTGTCGCCAGTTGTGGCTCAAATTGGTGGACTCGTTTGCGTTGGTAATTACCTTCAACTTTCGCAACTGTTTTTGCGCTGTCACCATACAGCACCTGCAATTCGTAGTCTCGCACCGTCTCGGGTTGCGGTCCCCAAACCATTCGGCGATGGAAACCTTCTTCATGGGTCAGCGTCAGTGCTCGGTTCAAACCCGTGTCAAAGGTCAAGTGCACCTCACGAATGCGTTTGGGCTCACGGAAATGCAACTCAAGCCACTGAGGCATTGGTTGCGTCGGGTCAGATGCCCATCGGTTTTTGCGCTCATAGACGCCACGATGTACGCCGTTGATGACATTGACCGCTTCCCAGCCACGAACTTCGCTAGACGCTCTCACTTCAGCCGTTCGGGCGATATCGTAAGGGTCGCTGTTGGTCATGCCGATGATGTAGGCATCTTGCTTGAGCAGAAGTTGTTGCAACTCTTTAATGGCTTCTTTGCCAAGTTCTCTCGGCGTGCAATTGTAGCGGACGCAAAGGGCGGCTGCCGTCCCGACAGCCTGACCCATCACGCTGCAAGTTCCCATCACGCGGGTGCTGGCGTAAGCGACATGGGTGGCGCTGATGTTGCGCCCTGCGAAAAGCAAGTTGACGATGTTACGGGAGTAGAGGCAGCGGAAGGGAATGTTGTAGAGCGGAACTTGGACAGCGATGTTTGGCGGTTCTTTCGTGTCAATGCCTTCAGGTGGGTGCAAGTCAATTGGCCAGCCACCGTAAGCGACACCGTCTTCAAAGATTTCTCCCCGTTGCAAGTCATGTTGGGTTAGGATGTAGTCGCCGATAAATCGCCTACTCTCCCGCTTGCCCGGCAAAAAACCGAGCCATTCAAGAGCCCAATTTTCGCTGTCAGGGTGCAAGCCAGAGTTTTTGATGTGGTCCCAAACGCCCAGCGCTATCGCTAAAAGTTCGTCGCGAATCTGTTCGTTGTCCTTAATCGTGTCAAGTTCGCCTCCCCACTCAATCCACCAGTAGCCGTATCCCCAATATGTGTGCGGTCGGTGAGGCAAATCCTCACAGCGAGGGAACTTGCGAATCCAATCGGGAGGCTTAAAGGGCATGGGGCGGTCATATCTTCGGGCGATGAAAAGGATGCTGCTACCCAGAGTTTTTTCGTCGGGTTTCGGCGGCGCTAAGGATTCACCAAATTCGTCCCGTCCTTCCCGTCCCTTGCAAAACTCTGCCCCTGCCTCCACTCCCAACCGACCATCGCCGCTGCAGTCAATGAAAATCTTGCCTTTGACAGTGAACAAGTCTTCCGTGCTGTTTCGCAAAGCGATGACGGCGGCGATGCGGTTTTCGCTTGCCATTTGCACCCCAACGCAACTTGTGTTGAGCAGCAAAGTTATGTTGGGTTCGCGCCGAACCCATTCATAGAGAAGCAAGTCCCACATACTGGCGCTCCTTTGTGGGTTGCGGACGGCGCATTCCAAACGCAACTCTTCCAAGATGCCCGTTTCGCGTGCGTCGGTGTCTTTGCGACCTCCAGACCAATCTGCGCCAACTATGTGCATACGAATTTCGCTGGACGAATTTCCGCCCAAAACGGGGCGGTCTTGAATCAGCACGACGGACGCACCATTGCGGGCTGCTGCGATGGCAGCACAAACGCCTGCCATCCCACCACCCACCACGACGACATCGGCTTCCAAAAGTTTCTCGGTCACAACCCGACTCTCTCCCAACGAGACCATTCCTTTTTCGCCCCCTTGAGGTGAAAACTTGCCCTCAAATGAGAACCCCATTGAGCCGAAAGTCATCGCTTGCAGCCACTTCCTTCTCGTCGCCATCGCAAATCACCCTGTATTTAAGGTTGTCGCAAAAACTTGTCAGTCTTCAAAAAATGTCCTGCCCCTGCTTGAGGCAGTGGTCAAAGAGGGCAGAGCAGAGCGGTCTTTTAAAGCAGTGGCAGGATTTCGTCCTGCAAAGGCAAAGTCGTCACTTCAACTTTCCAATTCCCCATCCCTCGTCCCTCGTCTCCCGTCCCGTCCAGAACCGCTATATTGATTTCGGTTCGTGTTCCGATTTCAGGACCGTAGATGCCGGGTTCGATGGTCACCAATGTCCCTGGGACAATTAGGCGTGTGTCTTTCGTCTCGTAGTCGTCCAAATTCACTCCCCAGCCGTGAACTTCCGTTCCGAGGCTGTGACCTGTCCTGTGGATGAAGTCTTTCGCTCGTCCGTGTTCGGCGATGACTTTGCGGACGACTGCATCCACATCGCAACCTCGCACCGGCTCGCCCCGTTCAATTCGCTCCCTCAAAAACTCCAACGCCGCATCCCTTGCTTCCCTGACAATTGCGAATTGCTCGTTAAATCGTGGTGGGACAGTTGTGCCCGTGTAGCCGCACCAAGTTATGTCGG
>Ga0078972_1012566_pt1 | contig 14479 bp, 12 predicted proteins | sample YelNatPaOPGAMG01_FD_67568 | JGI IMG/M metagenome (GOLD analysis project Ga0078972, IMG submission 67568) | Hot spring thermophilic microbial communities from Obsidian Pool, Yellowstone National Park, USA - OP-RAMG-01 (SPADES assembly) (version 2) | ecosystem: Environmental > Aquatic > Thermal... | reverse complement strand
TTAAACCCTCACTTAAAAAGTAGAGGAATAACAACAGTAATAAACATGTGAAAACTTTTATAGAGATGAACAAAGAAAATAGCAACATTCCAATATAACACCAAAATCCTACAACAAATAAAAAATTCTTTCTCATTTTCCAAATATTCTTGCTTTTTTTATCTCCAACTCCATATTTATAAAACTGCTTTGCAAATTCTTTCCAATTTTTTCTCATTCTCCAATAAACTATTGCATCTTTAGCAAAATAGAAATTAAATCCACCTTTCATTAACTTAATGTTAAATTGTGTATCTTCTCCCGTTGTTAAATCAGGATATCTCCCAACTTTTTTCCAACATTCTTTTTTGAATGCAATACTACGGGAAGACATTCTAGAAGGGTTCATAAAGATTTTTTCAGGTTGAGGAACAACTATTAAGCCTTCAAAATATTCAAAATCGTTAGTGTAATATGGCTTGTAAATACCAACAACTACATCGATTTTTCTATTTTCTAGAAAAGGTTTTGTTATATTTTTTAACCAATTTTTATCAAGTAAGCAACCTGCATCGGTTACAGCAATAATTTCATTTTTTGCTTTTTTTATTGCTATATTTCTTCCTCTGCCCACAGAGGCTCTATTTTCTTGAAAAACTTTTATCCACTTGTATTTTCCAGAATATTTTTTTAAAATTTCATACGTTCCATCTGTAGAACCGCCATCTACAATAATAAATTCATCAGGGTTTTTTGATTGTCTTATCACAGAATGTAAAAATTCTTCTATGTTAGTAGATTCGTTCTTTACCGTTGTAATTAATGAAACTTTCATAAATAACCCTCAATTATATCTACAATTTTTTTGCTCACCCCCACCTCACCAAACGGGTTTCTTATCTCTCCAATTTTTTTCTTCAAAAAATTTAAAACAAAATCAACGCTTTTATCCATTACTAAAGCAGCTACACCAACTTCTATGGCCTCGGGCCTCTCGGTTTTTTCCCTGAATATAAGGCATGGTTTTTTAAGAATAGTGCATTCTTCAGCAAGTCCTCCACTATCTGTTATAATTCCTAGTGAATTTTTAAGGTAGAGTATAAAATCTGAGTATCCCATAAGGTCTAAAATCTCTACATTTCCTTTTAATTCTTTCCATAAACCGAATTCTTTGAGTTTGTACTGCGTGTTGCTATGTAGAATTAATAAAACTTTGTGAGGTATATTCGTAACAAGTTCAACAAATTTTTTCATTCTCTCATAAGAGTTTACATTTTCTTGTCTATGAATCTGGGCTATGATGTATTTTCCTTTCAGCTTCTTTCCCTTCTTTTTTTTAACAATATAATTTACAGCATCTACGATTGTATTTCCTGTTAAAAAAATTTTTCCAAGTTTTATTTCCTTCCTTAAATTTTCTACTGCTCTTTTTGTTGGTGCAAAAAGTAAATCAGATATTTTATCAGTTATTCTTCTTGAAATTTCTTCTGGAAAAGGTTCGAATAAATCATAAGTTCTTATTCCTGCTTCAATATGTCCAATAATTGGCCTATTTATGAGAATGCTTCGTGAAGCTATTGCTGTGGCAGCAGTGGCCATAGTATCTCCTTGGCATAATGTTACTTTAGGTTTGAGTCTAGTTAGAACACTTCTTAATTTTCTAGTGATTTCAAGGCTCCAGATACCTGCTTTAATCATCGACTTTAAAAAATGGCCTTTAAATCTTCCAGATTTTTCTTCTGTAAAATCAAGCTTAACATCTGGCTCTTTTAACCCAAATTCCTTTCTTAGATCTTCTATATTATGTTGCCCCGTATGAATAAAAAACCAAGGAATATTTCTTTTGTCTAATTCCTTCATAACAGTAAATGTCTTTATAAGTTCAGCTCTTGTGCCAAGAACCAGAGCTATCATAATTTATTTTTTGGAATATTAATGATAAATGTGAAAAGGTATAGAATTTTTCTAGCTGTAGGCGAGCATCCTCTTTATAATAATTTGATAAACTTTCCACCACAAAATGCTATTTTTATTAACTATTTAAAAAGAAGACTCACCACCTCTAAACTTTCTGTATATGAAAAAAGGAAAAACATAATCAGGAAAATAGTAACAAAATTCACCTCTTCACTAAGAATTCCAAGAATGTTTTATTTTAAGACTGATGCTGAACTAATTCATTCCTCAAGAGGAATCATTCCTTTAAACAAGATACCATGGGTTATGGATATAGAGCATGCAAAATCTTTTTTTGATGATCACCGAGTATTGTTAAGCAATTATGCGAAAAATATAGTTAGAAAATTTCTTTTGTCAGAATACTGTAAAAAAATCATGCCACATTGTTATATGGCTCAAAAATCTTTGATTTCTGCTTTTGGAAAAGATTTGAATGACAAGATGCAAGTTGTTTACCCAGCAATATTAAGTAGAAAATTAAAAGTTAGACACAATTCCTCACAAGTTAGATTACTTTTTGTGGCAAACAAGTTTTTCGAAAAAGGAGGAAAAGAAGTCTTAGAATCTTTTGTTTTCTTAACTAGAAAGTACGATATAGAACTTACACTTAAATGTAATGTACCAACAGAATTTAAAAAAAAGTTTGGAAAATATAATAACCTTAAGATAATAGAGGAAAATCTTCCTTACGAAACTCTTTTCAATGAAATTTATTCAAAATCGAACATATTTATTTTTCCAACTTACATAGATACTTTTGGGTTTTCTTTGTTAGAATCTATGTCTGTCGGCTTGCCCATAGTTACAACCAACATATTTGCAATACCCGAGATAGTTGAAGACGGAAAAAATGGATTTTTGATAGAAGCAAGAAAATACGATTGGGCAGCAGATAACGGGTTGATGAAGGTTGAATTTTTGTTTGATCCTAAAAAAAGGATGAGCATGTATAGGTTGAATAAGCCAGAAATAGTTAGGCAATTAGTAAAAAAAATTTCTTTGTTGATAGAAGATTCATCTTTGAGAAAAAGAATGGGAAGAGAAGGAAAAAAGCTAGTAGAAAAAGGAAAGTTCTCAATAAAAGAAAGAAATAAGAAATTAAGAGAAATTTATGAAGAATCCACCAGAATATAATAAAATGAAATTAAATATTTCATTCATTATACCAACTTATAATTCAGCAGAAACAATAGAAAAATGTTTAAAATCAATTAAAGAACAAAAGTTAAAAAATGCTGAAATCATAGTAATCGATGATCATTCAACGGATAATACAATTTCTATAGCTAGAAATTACGCTGATGTATTGATAGTAAAAGAAAAACGTTCAGGGCCTGCCAAATCTAGAAATATTGGATGGAAAAAAAGTAAAGGAAAACTCATTGTTTTTGTTGATTCAGATGTTTATTTACCTAAAGGATTTGTAAAAAAGCTTTTACCACTTTTAAAAAAATACGATGGTGTGATTTCTGATCCATCTAAAAATGATTCATTTGATGTTTCGTTTGAAAAATGGGCAGAAGCTGCAAATTTTTTGATGATAAAAAAAGAAATATTAAAAAGCATCGGAGGATATTCAGAAATTTTTCCTTATGCAATGGGTGAAGATTCAGATTTGCTTATTAGGCTCATTAAAAAAGGATATAAAATAAGAAATCAGAAAATGAAATACGTTCATAATGTTTCTTACAAACCTCAGATAAATTTTTTGAAAGTATTTTTCAAACATTATCTTTGGATATTTGTTTGTAATTTAAAAAATTTTGATGTTCCTAGATGCAGAGAGTTATTGTTAGTAAAAATACCTATGGGAATGTTTGGCCTACTTAAAAAGTATAAGAGGCTAAAACAAATAAAACAAACCTTAAATAACCTGAGAAGAAAATAATTTTCATGAAACCAATTTATGATGCTTGGTTAATTCAAATTGAAGTTACAAATGCTTGTAATATTGGTTGTGCCAATTGTACAAGATTTGTCGGACATCACAAAAAACCCTATTTCATGAATTTAGATTTTATTGAAAAGGCGATAGATTCTTTAGAAGGTTTTAAAGGCGGAATAGGGATAATGGGTGGAGAGCCAACTTTGCATCCTCAATTCGAAGAAATATGTAAGCTCATTCAGAAAAAAGGAATAACACATAAATGTGGTTTATGGACTTCTGGTTATAAATGGAATGAATATAAAAAAATAATAAAAGAAACTTTTAAACTTGGAGTATATTTCAATGACCATTCTGATTCAAGACAAAGGCACCAACCTATACTAATCGCCATTGAAGAAGTTGTAGAGGATAAGAAATTAATGTGGCAGTTGATTGATAATTGCTGGGTTCATGAAATGTGGTCACCATCTATAAATTTAAAGGGTGGATTTTTTTGTGAAGTTGCCGCAGCTTTAGATATACTTTTTGATGGACCAGGAGGATATCCAATAGAGCCAGGATGGTGGAATAAAACTCCAGAAGAATTTAAAGATCAAATTGAACGATATTGTCCTATGTGCGGCGGTGCTCTTCCATTTAGTTGTCCCTCTAACAAAGAGGCTTACGACTTCGTATCACCAAAAAATTATGAAAGACTTATCAAAATAAACTCTCCTAAAGCTTTAAGTGGAAGAATACAAATATTTGATAAAAAACTAAATAAAGAAGAGATAGAAAAACTTTTGAAGGATTGGAAACCTTGGGATTATTTAAGAGGCGGTCGTCGTAAAAAAGACTTAAAACCTGATGAAATATTGATACTTAAAGGGCTTTCAACACAAGAAGTAGTTCACTCATTTTTACGATACCCATTAGAAGCTATTTCAACAATAGGGAAAGAGCCACAAAAGTCACTAAAGCTTTTTCTTCACGGAATAGAAAGAGATGTTAGAAAATTATTTTGTTTAAGATAAAATTTGAATAGCTTGGTTAAGAGTTTATTAACTAATCTTTTCAAAAGATTTGGGAAAAAGGGAAACAATAAAATGAGTTTTAAATCAAAACTTTAACATTTTTCATAAAATTTATCAGAAACTTAAGGATTTTCTTGTATAATTTTAAATATACAAAAAGGAAAGTTGTTGAAGAAGATATAATTAAAAAATTTAAGTGATTAAATGAGCATGACCAAAAAGCTAATTTCAAGTACAGTCTATCTTTTTTTAGATTGGTTTATCTCCACTTTAGCAGGTTTTCTCTACTGGTTTATTGCAGGTAAAACTTTGCTTCCAGAAGAATATGGAATAATAGCAACTTCAACTAACTTAGCTATGGTTTTATCTGGAATAAGCTTGCTAGGTTTAAACGTTTCTGTAATGAAACTTTTGCCTGAATATTTAAGCAGAAAGCAAAACAAGAAGATAGTTTCTCTTATAAGATTTTCCCTCAAGATAATAATTTCAACAAATTTAGTTCTTGCATTAATTCTCGTTTTGTTTTCAAATTCAATAGCGTCTATACTTAAAGTTTCTACAGAAGTTATTTGGATTTCTGTAGCAATTTTACTTGTGCTTTCAATTTCATCTCAATTCTATTCAATAATTTATGGCTTTCAGGAAATGAGAAAACTTTTTACTAGCAATTTTTTTGGCCAATTGACAAAAGTTATTGTTTCTTCTTTACTAATCTTTTTAGGTTTCAGATATTTTGGTCCTTTAATAGGATTTTTATTGGGTTTTTTTCTCATTACATTGATAAGGTTTAGGTTTTCCTATCCCCATTTTTCAATTTCTATGAAAAGCGCAATAAACAAAAGAGAAATAATGTTCAATTATGCTTTCCCTGCTTTTACTTCCTTCCTAGCATGGACTTTATTTTTGAACGGTCAATACGTCTTGCTAACGATTTTAAAAAATCCAGAAGTTACAGGAATTTTTACAATTGCAATGGTTTTGACTTCAATAATAGCAACTTTTCCCTCAATTTTAAATTCAGCCCTTTTTCCAATCATTTCTTCTCTTTCCGTAGATAAAAATTCTGAAAGAAGGCAAAGCTATTTAATTCAAACAGTTTTCAGGTATAGTCTATTTCTAGCTTTGCCAATAGCAGCATTTCTTGTGATTTTCTCCAAGCCTGTAATTTTAATTTTTTCTAGAGCTGAATATCTTAAAGCTTCAGAACTTTTTCCAATTTTAGCTTCAGGATCTTTAATTTATGGTTTAGGAAACATCTTTCTTTCGAGCTTATATGCAATAGGAAAAACAAAGATAAACAGAAATATCGTAATTTTAACAACCTTTACTTTTCTTCTTTTAGCAATACCTTTAGCTACAATTTTGGCAGGTTTAGGAATGGCTTTAGCTTATACCCTATCCGTAACTCTTCTAGCAATTTTAAGTTTCCTTTATATTAGAAAGTTCTTGAAAGTTAAGTTGCCATTTAAAGATGCGATTAAATGTATTGTAGCTGTTTTTATTTCCATTTTATTCTTATATGTAACAACAAGTTTTACTACTGGACTTCTTCTTGGAATTCCTTTAGCTATAATAGCTGGGCTGATTTACCTAGAAGTTTTAATATTGTTGAAATTTTACATTAAGGAAGATATTAGAATTCTTGAAATTTTTGCTTCTAAATCTCCTTTGTTCAAAAAACAAATTTTATTTTTGGCTAAATTCCTTTCAAAATATATCTAAAAATGGAATTAGAGAAAATAAAGCTACTATGAGAATCATTATTATTGTGACTTGCATTTCGGTTAATGGTCTTAAATTCATTATGATGTGAGTAATGCTGTATATTTTCTTTCCATATGGAGGATTTAGTTTACCATCTTTTCTCAATTTTCCCAAGCAGCTTGCTTTGAATCTTGCTCTTGCCTTTAAGAAAAATTCAATTATGAAAGGGAGTAAAACAATCACACCAACCTTTTCCATATTTCCAACAATCACACCACTTGCAACAATCGAGCCGAGCAAGTAAGTTAAAGAATCTCCAGGCAAAATTCTTGCAGGATACCAATTGTATTTAATAAAACCTAGTAAAGAAGCAAAAGAAATCAAAAATATAACTGAGCCAATGCTACCGTGAAGCAAAGCATACAAGCCTAAGCTCAGCATGTAAACAATTCCCATTCCTGCTTCACTTCCATTAAAGCCTGCAAGCATGTTAATCACATTGCTTGCACCTACAAAACCAAGGGGAACTAAAACTAGAGGATAAAAAATTCCAAAATCTACAGTTCCAAAAAATGGTATGCACATGGTAGTATCTCCAGCCATGATAACCATCAAAGGAATTGCTGCTGGTAGCGTGATCAAAGGCTTAACCCATTGCGGCAACCCAAACCTTATATCTTTACCTTCTTTTGTTTTCACAGGCTTAGATTTGATCCCTATATCATCCAACAAACCAACAAACATTGTTATGAGAATTGAAGACACAACAGCAAGAAAGTAAATCACTTCACTCTGCAAGCCATAAATAAAAGTTTTTATTCCTATGTAACTTAACATCCCAGCTAAAATACCAAACGCAACACAAATTCCACCACTTGTCGGTAGCCTTGGTCTATTTTTCTTTTGAAGGTCTAGGCCAACAATTCCGGCCGAATACAAAAATTTAATGAGTTGTGGAGTTATGAAAAAAGTAGTTAAAAAGGCAATTAAAATTGAAATCATCAATAACATGTTCTCACTTAAATTTTATTTCATAAATTATATTTCCATCACACTGGTAGCCCCTTTGCCAATATTGTTGACATTCTTGAAGAGAAGCTCCATTTTCATAAACTTTAACAAAATTTTCAGGATGAGCTTCCAAAAATTGAACAAATTCCAAATCATACCTTTCTGCAAAATGTTGGTTTGCTGGATCTACACTAAACTTCTGTATGAAGAAGTGCGTCACACCATTTTCTTTAGCCACCTTTACAGTATAGTTGACATCTCTACTTAATGCTAAATCTGGAAGAGTTGAAGTACCGACAGCATTTCTTTGACAATTGTAAATTGCCCTATGTGCCCATACAGTATACAAGCTCACATTTTCTTGCATATGTGTTTTTACCCAATTACATGCTTCAAAAAAGGTTGGAGAGAACTGCTTGACTTGAGCCATTACAGCAAGTTTGCTGGAAGCATTCATATAACTTAAAACAAAAACAAAGATGAAAACTAAAATGCCAAGATATTTGAATCCTTTTTCTAGAAATTCGTAAAATTTGCCATACAATAAGCCGGCAAAGAGTGTAAACAAGGGAATCCAACCTAGAGTATATCTTGCCGTGTCTTCTGCCCTACCAACAACGATTGGGAAAAGCAAGAAAAATAAAAGCAAAAACAACATAACATAAACACTGATGTTATCTCTTTTTTCAATTAGCAAGAGAGCTCCACCGATAGCTCCAAAAACAACGAGCCAAAGTGAACCATAAGCAAAATCAAGGTAACTTATTATACCGATTTGATAAACACTTGCCTCAGTTCCAGCTTGTTCAACCCTACCGGCAAACTCATATTTGTTTTTGAAATTGTTGATATTGCAACCAGAAGTATCAAACAAGTCTATTACCGGAATTCTGTAGCAAATTGGCGTGCCGAAATAATGATAATTTCTTAAGAAAAAAGTGAGAGGAATTAAAATCAAAACTGCAATTATTGGCAAATATTTTTTGAAAGTATTTAAAAAGCTTTTACTTTTTAATAGCTCGTAAAGAAAGGCAAGACCATAAAAAAGATAAAAAGCTATACCAGGTATTTTTGTCAAAAATGCAAAAGCAGCAAAAATTCCCGAGAGCCAAAAATATTTTTTATTGTTTTCTTTTTCTGCTAACAAAAAAAGCAAGAAGGCTAAAGCAGTGTAGAATGTGAAGAGAATGTCTGTATAGAAAAGAACAGAGTAAGTTACAAAAGAAGGAACAGTTACAACAAGAATTGCAGATATCAAGGCAACTTTTCCATCAAAAATTCTTTTAACGAGAATGTAAACAGCAATTCCTGTTAGCATAGCTATAAAAGGTGTTAAGAACCTAACAATTTCTTCTCTGAAACCAAATAGCAAGAAGAAACCTGCTTCAAGCAAGTTCCAAAGAGGAGGTCTTGTATTGCTGCCTTTTATGAGAGAAGTGTTTTCAAAAGGCATCCAAATAAAATACTCTTTTTCTTCAAAAATTTTTTGAGCAAAATAAGTGTGAAATCCTTCATCACCAAAATTAGGCTTTGTGCTATAAGTAACATTTAATTCTAGGGCTAGAATTGTTGATAAAAAAATTATTAAAACTAATAGTTCTGGCTTTTTGATTTCTATTGTAATTTCTTTGTCATTTGCTATCTTTATCACCTGGAAATCCCTTAACTATACTTAAAATTTTGATCAAGCCTTCCAAAAGGACCGAAAAAATGTAATAGAATTCTTCCTATTACTGAAGGGAATTCTGCTTCATAAAACTTACAATTCATGAGTCGTTTTTCTCCTATAGAATATTTTACTTTACCAAATACTTTTAGCATATCCCTAATAAAAGAATTTAATAAAACTATATCAGGGCTCCCGTATCTAACATTCCTTCCACTAGAAATTTTAATATTTCCATCACCAAGTATATGTCCAATAATTCTTGCCAATTCTGGTGTTAATTTTAAAGGCAACTTCATTTTTATCCAATAAGCTCTAGAAGAAGGAGCTTTTATGGCTATTACGTTTTCATCTAATTTCTTTATTTCTTTTTCGGTCAAGTGTTATCAACTAATAACTATTTTAAATTTATAATTAAATTTGTTGTGTGTGAATATGAAAAGAATATTGAATGTGGGTTGTGGGAGAGATACTTACGGTACAGATTTCATCGACATAAATCCAAAGAGGCCAGAAGTTATAAGATGTGATGTTGACGAAGAAGAATTTCCATACAAGGAAAATACATTTGATGAAGTTTATGCAAAATTCATTTTTGAACATTTAAAAAATCCAAACAATTTCTTAAAAAGAGTGCATAAAATTTTAAAAAAAGGTGGAAAACTTGTTCTAATTACAGACAACGCAGGGTGTTGGGTCTTTCACTTTCCACTCAAATTTTTGTACTCTAAACAACATTATGAAAACTCGGTGAGAGAAGGTGTACTAGATAGGCACTATGCTCTCTATACACCTCTACATTTAAAAAATCATTTAGAAGTTGCTGGTTTTAGAAGAATAAAAATATCATATTTTTGGTTCGAGGATAAAACAACTAGCCTTAAGAATAAAATATTATTCAAGATTTTGGTTTTTGTCGCCAGGGTAATTTCTGTTTTTACTCCTAAAAAAATTTCATTTCCTCATATAAAATGTGTGGCGATAAAATGAATGATTTGAGAGGATGATTAAGTGAAGATAATGATCTGTTCTGACCTTGCACCACCGTATATAGGTGGTGGAGAATCATATGTGATTAATTTGGGTTCAAGGCTTGCAAACCTTGGCCATGAGGTACATTGGATTACTACTAAATTACCAAATACAACCTCTTATGAAATTTATCAAAACATTCATATTCATAGAGTTCCAATATTTTTTTCAAAAAAATACTTGTTTCCGGGAAGACAATTTTTTCCCTTAACAGGAATCTTACCGGCAGCAAAATTAGCAAAAAAATTGGATGTTTTACAGTTTAATACGTTTGTAGCAGGTACATTTGGTTGGCTAGTTTCCAAACTCTCTGGAAAGCCTTCTCTTCTTTGGTGTCATGAGATGTTTGGTGAACTATGGAAAAATATAGGTAGAAATTTTCTTGAAAAAACAATTTATCCTTTTACAGAAAAATTCATAGCACATTCTCCTTATGATTTTTTTGCATGTCCTTCAGAATATTCAAAAAAAACTTTAATCAAAGCTGGAGCACCAAAAGAAAAAATAGCTGTCATTTATCATGGAATAGATTCCAACTTATTCCATCCAAACCTGGAAGATGATTTAAGAGATAAACTCGGTCTTAGAAAATTCAAACTATTTGGATATACAGGAAGATTAAGTATAAGTGGTGTTGGCCAATCTAAAAACATACCAACACTCTTAGAAGCGACAAAATATGTGGTAAAACAATTGCCAGATGCTAGACTCGTTCTTGGAGGTTCTGGTTTTGATGAACTTAAGCCGATCATTAAAAAACTTGGAATCAAAAGCTATGTTGTTTATGTTGGGGCTAGGCCTTTTAAAGAAGTTCCAAAATTTTATGCAATGTGTGATGTTGTTGTAGGTGCTTCAATAGCAGAAGGCTTTGGGTTCATGTATGCAGAAGCTTCAAGATGTGGAAAGCCTGTAGTGGCAACTAATACAGGAAGCATTCCAGAAATCATAATCAACGGAAAAACAGGAATTCTAGTTCCACCCAAAAATCCAAAAGCTTTGGCAGATGCCATAATTGAGCTTCTCACAGATGAGAAAAAAGCGAGAAAAATGGGTAGAGAAGGCGCGAAATACACGAAAAAATTTACATGGGAAAATTCTGTTAAAAAACACTTGGAAGTTTATGAAAAACTTTTATCATAAAATCTTTATAGATGAATTATCAAATTGATTTGTATGGATAAAAAGAAATTAATCAAGCCAATGCCTCTTTTGATAGCCTTGGCCATAATTATCTACCTTGGTATTTGGGTAAGGCTTAGCACTATAAACACACCAACAGTTCTTGATTACGACCCTTGGTGGTTCTACAGATATGCTAAAATGATTTTGGACAATGGCTTAAAATTACCAAAATGGGACATCCAAAGCTTCTCTTTTCCAGGAAGACCAGTTTCTCCATTTCAAGGTTGGCCTTACACTATAGTCTTCTTCCATAAACTCTTGAATGTTTTTTCTCATGTTGATTTCATGCGTTCTGCTATCCTTTCCCCCTTAATCATGGTAGCTTTGATAACAATACCAGCTTTTCTGTTGGGAAGACTTTTAAGCAACAATTTAGGCGGTTTGGTCACAGCCTTTTTTGCTTTGCTTATGCCTTCTTTCATTGGCGTGAGCATGGCAGGCTATTGTGATTCCGATGCACCAGTAGTTTTCTACTATTTCCTTTCAGTTTTTGCTACTTTGCTAGCAGTTAAAAAACCAAAGCTAGTCTACATAATTTTTGCAGTTCTAGCCAATTTGCTTTTCGTCTGGAATTGGGGCGGTGGCTGGATAACCTTGATTTTGTTTACAGTCTTTACATTCATCTTCCCAATTTTTAGAGCTTTGGAAAATTTCATTCACACATTTTCTTTCAAGTTTGAAATCAAAAAATGGATAGAAGAGATGGTTTCAATAGGAAGGCCTGTATTTCTCATAGCCTTACTGACAAATATCATTTCATTTTTCCTTTTCAATTCAACACAATTTGCTTCATTTTTTGGTGGTCTTGCTTTTACCGGCTTAGGTTTGATTGTGAGATGGCTTGTTCTCCTCATCTTATTTTTCTGGTCTGGTTCCTTTGCCTATTATTTTTTCAATTCTTCAAGAAAAGAAACTTCTATAACAAAAAGATTTTATTACTCGCTAGAGCTTTGTGGGTCTCTCATCTTTTTCTACCTAATCTTCAATTCCTTCATCACAACTCCAACTAAACCACTTATCGTCAATGTTTCTGTAGCAGAGCTTCAGGTTGTGAACATTTTCAGTAGAGAAGGTTTTATTTCCGTTGCTAGCAGGATAGGTCTGTTGCCAACAGTTCTCTCTTTTGGCCTTTTTGGCCTAGCCTTTTACAAGATATGGAAGAAAGAAAAAATTTCTGAAGAAGAGATATTCTTTTTCCTTTGGCTCTTAAGCATGTTCATGTTGATTTCTAGAGGTGTAAGATTCAGCTTACAGTTTTCAGTGGCAGCAGCTGTTGCAAGTGGTTATGTCATAGGAAATTACAAAAGATATCCATCAATAGTTTTGTTGATAATGTTAGTTGGTCTTATTTTCTTGCAACAGCTTCTCATTAAAACCCAATTTGATTTAGCAGCTCTACTTTTTATTATTTTGATTTCCACCTTTGCTATTTCCAAGAAAGAGCAAAAACTAATTGAAATTTTAGTCTTGGCTACTTTTACATTTCAGCTTCTTTTCTTCTTATCAACATCAATCCAAATCAGTCAAGCGAGTGAAATGGAAATAAGTCAGAACTGGTATAATGCTTTAGATTGGCTTGTTGAAAATAGCAATAAAGACACTATAGTAGCAACATGGTGGGATCCTGGTCACATACTAGCAGGCTACAGCTATTATAAAAATAAACCATTTAAAGTTATGGCAGATGGTGCACATTGTGGTCCAGAAGATTGTGTGATATACAATCACGATATAAGAATAAGCGACATGGGAAGAGCTTTTTCAACAACAAACGAAACAGAAGCCGTAGAGATATTGAGAAAATATACTTTTCTTTCACCAGAACAATGCCAAAAAGTCAAATCAACTTTTAGTGATAAAATTTATGATAATGTTCTTAAAGAAGACCCTTGTAAGCCTGTGAATAAAATGTATGTGATTGCAAGCAGCGATTTAATAGGCAAATATTACTGGCTTTCTTACTTTGGAAGCTTTGATTATGAAAAGAGAACAGGCGAGGGAAGAAACTTCATTCAGCTTCAACTCACAAACTACAACCAGCAGCGTGGAATCCTCGAATATGGCAATGGAATAATTTCAATAACTCAAAAAGACAACAAGCTTGTTGCAATTTTAAACCTACCTCAAGAAGGCATAAGAAATGCCATTATTAGAGACATGATATATTTCCGACAAGGAAACCAAATAAATCAAAGAACAGAAAACGCAACAATTAACGGCTTACTCTTTGTTGACCCAAGCTTCCAAGTTGTTATTTTCATGGAGGAGAAAATAGAAAATTCTATCTTCACGAACATGTTTTTCTTTAACGGCAAAGGATTGAAAGAATTTGAAATACCGGAACTTAAAAATTTTGAGCTAAAATATTCAAACCCAGAAGTCAAGATTTTTGAAGTCAAGTTTTAGATTTTTATATTAAAAGCAACAAAATCTTATCATGTCTAGGCTTCCCCGGCAACCATTTGAACGCATTTTTAAGAAAGTTGGGGCAAAGAGAGTTTCTCAGTCTGCTCTAGACGAAATGGCAAAAATCATGGAAGAAGAGCTTTACAAGATAGCAAAAGAAGCAGCCTTGCTTGCAAAACATGCAGGCAGGAAGACCATACTCGATGAAGATATTCGCTTAGCGAGAAGAAAGATTTAACTTTTACCCTTTTTATTATTATTAGAGCCCTATGAGCTTAGAAGAAATTTTGGCAGAAATTGAAAAATCTTCTGGCTTGAGTAGAGAAGAAGTAATGAAAAGAATTGAAGAGAAGAGACAAGAGTTTGCAGACATGCTTACAGAAGAAGGGGCAGCTTACCTTGTGGCAAATGAGCTTGGTTTAGATTTACTTGAAAAGAGAAGGCGCCAACTTGAAATCAAGAATATTGTTGCTGGCATGAGAAATGTCAATTTCATTGGCAGGGTCTTTAACATTACACCAATTGTGAATTTTGAAAGACAAGACGGATCTTCTGGCAAAGTCGTTAACATTTTTGTAGGTGATGCCACAGGTTTTGTGAGAATTCCTCTTTGGAATGATCAAGTTAAGCTTATTGAAA
>Ga0078972_1012563_pt1 | contig 14486 bp, 12 predicted proteins | sample YelNatPaOPGAMG01_FD_67568 | JGI IMG/M metagenome (GOLD analysis project Ga0078972, IMG submission 67568) | Hot spring thermophilic microbial communities from Obsidian Pool, Yellowstone National Park, USA - OP-RAMG-01 (SPADES assembly) (version 2) | ecosystem: Environmental > Aquatic > Thermal... | reverse complement strand
CCCTTGTCATTTCGAAGGAGCGAGTCTCGAACGAAGTGAGAGGCTGCGACTGAGAAATCTTGGTTTTCTGACCAGGATTTCTCGCTTCGCTCGAAATGACAGAAACAATCCATTCGAAATGACAGGGACGATGCATTCGAAATGACCGGCGCCTCATTGAATTCGTGATTACTTTCGAGAACAGGTCTATGCATCTTGACGTGCAAGAGGACGCTGAATGCAGGATGACCCGAGGCCGAGATTGATCGTGATTGCAGGCCCCACCGCCGCGGGAAAGAGCGCGGTGGGGATTGAGCTCGCAGCGGCCGTGGGCGGCGAAATTGTCTCCGCGGATTCCGTCCAGGTGTATCGGTATATGGACATCGGGACGGCCAAGCCCAGCGTAGAAGAACGGGCCGGCATCCCTCACCACATGCTGGACATTAGGGAACCGGATGCATATTATTCGGCTGGCGACTACGTGCGCGATGCCCGGGCCGCGTTGGGGAATATCATAGCCAGGGGCCGTATTCCCCTTGTGGTCGGCGGTACGGGACTGTATATTCGATTGCTCCTCGGGGGCGTGGTGGACGCGGCCCCGAGGGATCAGGAGTTGCGGGAGCGCTTAAAAAGCCAGGAGGAACGCTTTGGGCCCGGCGCGTTGCACAAGAGACTGCAAGAAGTCGATCCGGACTTTGCCCAGCGAGTGGCGCCGGGAAACCTGGCAAGGATTTGCCGAGCCCTGGAGGTGTATGAACTCACGGGCCGGCCTTTTTCCCAAATCCAGGCTGAGCATGCGTTTCGGGATCGTCCCTATCGAACGCTGTTCATCTGTTTGTCGCAGCCAAGGGAGGCGCTCTACCAACGCATAGACCGCCGGGTGGACGAGATGATCGCCGCGGGCTTGATGGACGAAGTCCTGGGCCTGCTCAAGATGGGATACGACCTCGGTCTCAAGCCCATGCAGTCCATCGGGTACCGCCACATGGGGTGGGCGCTCGCTGGCCGCATGAGCGTGCAGGAAGCAATCGAGCGCATGAAACAAGATACCCGGCGCTATGCAAAGAGGCAGTTCACATGGTTTCGATCCGAACCCGGAGTATTGTGGTGTGATCCTACTCACAAGGACAGGATTCGACGTATGGTTGTTGATTTTCTGGCCTCAGATTGACGGCCAGAAGATCTTTGCCCTGAGATGTCCTCGGGACCCTTTCCCGCGGGCGTCGAGGGTTACGGCACGGGGGTGCGGACATGCCGAAGACACATTTTAATATTCAGGACCAGTTTCTCAATCAGGTGCGGAAGGCGCGAATTGAAGTGGAGTGCGTCTTGCTCTCAGGCGAGGGCGTGAAAGGGTTTGTGCGGAGCTTTGACAGCTTCTGCATCATCCTGGAGGATGCCCAGGATATTCGGCTGCTCTACAAGCACGCCTTGAGTCTGATTCGGCCGGCGGAACCCGGGACGAAAATACCCGGGCTGGTGTAGGCGTCTTTCGCCGAGAGGACGTATGCCAAGGGGGGAGCGGCGCCGCGCGGCCAGGCGACGGATTCACAGCCGTGGGCTCAGGGGATTGCCGCGTGCAAAGGAGCGATTCTCTTTGGAGAGAACCCCCGAACCCCTTTTTGACGCGCCGTCGCGTCACACGGACAACTCGACGCCCACCGGACAGTGGTCGGAGCCCATCACGTCTCGTTGAATAAAGGCGGATTTCACCATGGGAAATAATTCCGAAGAGACAAAGACGTAGTCGATGCGCCAGCCGATGTTGCGCTCCCGCGCCTTGCTCTTGAGGTCCCACCAACTGTACTCCACCGCGTCTGGATGCAGCCGTCTGAATGTATCCACATACCCGGCAGCGATGGCCGCGTCTATCCACTGCCTTTCGATGGGCAGGAACCCCGATACTGTGGAGTTTTCCTTGGGCCTCGCGAGGTCGATCTCGTTGTGGGCCGTATTCACGTCGCCCACAAACACGATATGGGGATTCTTCTTGCGCATCGCCTGGATATGATCCAGGAACGCGGCGTAAAAATCCATCTTGAACTGGAGTCTCTCGCTGCCCATCTTCCCATTGGGGAAATAGACATTGAACAGCATAAACTCGGGATAATCGAGGCGCATCAGGCGGCCTTCCGCGTCGAAGCGGTCTATCCCCATGCCCATCTCTACATGTAGAGGCGCGTTTTTGGTGTACACTGCCACGCCGCTGTACCCCTTCTTCACCGAGGCAGCGCGCCAGAAACTCTGGTACCCATCAGGCGAGATGAGCTCGCGGGGCAATTGCTCTTGGCTTGCCTTGGTTTCTTGAATGCACAGGATGTCCGGGGATTCGGCCATGAGCCAGTCGAGAAACCCCTTCTTATGGACGGCGCGTATGCCGTTCACATTCCAGCTCAGTATTTTGATGATTTTCGGCATGGCAGGGATGGGTCCGTTGAAAAGAAGCTTCGCGTCTGACAAAGGTCAGGCCGTAGGACGATTCGGAAGGCGGCCGCGGACGTCGCTCTGCGGAGCGCAGGCAGGATCGCGGGCGCTGAACCTGCCGCCATACTCTCGGACGACGCGGCCGACCTCCGTGAGGTTCGGCGTGCATGTGGTGCCGAAGGCCGGACTCGAACCGGCACGAGCTCTCGCCCGCCACCCCCTCAAGATGGTGTGTCTACCAAGTTCCACCACTTCGGCGCCCTCACGCGAAAATGTATCCCATCCATGTCGGTTCGTCAACAGCAAAGAGTGGGCCGCGCGATGCGTGCAGTTCATAAATAAGCGTAAAAAGTTAATGATTATAAATAATCAAACAGAATAGTTCAAGTTAAAAATGGCTTGACAACTAAACCTATCGGTTATAATGTCTTTTTAAGACAGAACCCATCGTCAGGACGACTCGGCAACCCCGCCGCTACTCTTCACTCTACGCTCGCTCGCCTGTCGAGCACGCCATCGAATATACCGCCAGGGGTTGTCAGCATCTGACGAGGGAGGCAGGGACGCTGCAGCATGTACGGAGACGCGATCCATGGACATTTTGACTGCGACCCAGGCATCGAGAAGGCTCCTGGCGCATTATTGGGTGAGCCGGGGCGTTGACCGCGGCGTCGCGGCGGACGACGCGTCTCATAGCACAGGCGCACGCGGCGCATTATTCTGGAGTGTGATGGAAGGCAGACCAGCGCATATCCCCGTCCTCTGCGAAGAGATGATCCAGGCTCTGAGGCCGCGATCGGGCGGGGTCTATCTGGACGGCACTCTTGGCGCGGGCGGATACGCCGAGGCCCTGCTCGAGGCGTCAGGGCCCGACGGCCGGGTTATCGGGTTGGACCTGGACGCGGACGCGGTGGAGAGGGCGCGGCAACGCCTGGCGCGGTATGGCGAGCGCGTCATCCTTGTCCATGCAGGATTCCACGAGGCTGGGGAGGTGTTGGGCAGACGCGGCATAGGGGCTCTTGACGCCGCGGTTCTCGACCTGGGGCTCTCCTCGGACCAACTCGCGGACTCGAAAAGAGGCTTTAGCTTCATGCGACCAGGGCCTTTGGACATGAGGTTTGACGCGTCTGGCGGCCCCACGGCCTTGGAGTTGTTGCGCTCTTTTTCTGCGAGACAACTTGAAGAAATACTTGCAACATACGGTGAGGAAAGATATTGCAAGAAACTAGCCCGAGCTATCTCGCGGGCAGCCGCGGGGGGCGAACTGGAAACAACGGAGGACCTGGCGCGTGTGATCGAGAAGACCGTGCGCGGTCGTCGGGGCAGGATTCATCCTGCCACTCGGGTGTTTCAGGCGCTCCGCATTGTCGTGAATCGAGAGATTGAAAACTTACGGCGCGCGCTGGTGGAGATACCGCGACTTCTCGCCGCGGGGGCGCGTTTTTGTGTGGTTTCGTATCACTCCCTGGAGGATCGGGAGGTGAAGGCTTCGTTTCGGGAGCTCGTCCGTCGCGGTGATGACTGGCGGCTCGTGACCCCCAAGCCCATCAGGCCGTCCGCGGAAGAGATCGCGAGGAATCCACGGGCGAGGTCGGCCCGCATGCGGGTGATCGAGAGGGCGGCCTCGGTTGAGAAAACGGAAGGGATGCGACGTTGAACGGTCATGGAGCGATCGCAGACGCCGCTGGGGGCTTGGCCCGGTTTCTCCCGGGAGATGCGACCCGGGAGCAGGTTCGGCGCAAGGGCGTCGTGGTAGGGATGAGCCTGGCTGTTGTGCTTCTGCTGGTTGGTCTGTTTTACGTGTGGACCAGGATGCAGCAGGTTCAGATTGGATATGAAATTTCCAAGCTCGAGGCGATGAACAAGGACTTGAAGAATCGGAAGCGGGAATTGCATCTGGAGCTGTCCTCCCTGCAGTCGCCCCGGGAACTCGAAGCCAAGGCGCGAAAGCTTGGCCTCATATATCCGCCCATGGGAAAGGTGGTTCATGTCCCCTAAGGGCAAACCGATACAGTGGGTTTCTGTGCGCATCGCAATGGTGGCCTTGGTGTTTGCCGCGGGCGCCGCGGGGCTGCTTGTACGGGCGTATCGGCTGCATGTCTCTGAGGCGGACGCGTTGAAAAAACGGGCCGAAAAGCAGCGCACCATGGTGCTGCAGCTTGAAGCCCGTCGGGGGGCGATCTTGGATCGCACCGGCGAGCAGATGGCGGCAAGTCTGGAAGTGCGTTCGGTCTATGCGCGGCCAAGGAAGGTGTTGGACAAGCAATTTGCCGCGCGAACCTTGGCAGGCATTTTGGAGATGGACGAGAAAGCGGTTTTGAAAAAACTTCAGGAGGACCGGGCGTTTGTATGGCTTCAGCGACGGGTCTCTCCGCTGGTGGCTGAGAAGGTGAAGGCTGCGGACATCGAGGGCGTGGCCACGGAAACCGAATTCCACCGCTTTTACCCGTTCAAGGACTTGGCTGCGCACGCCCTGGGTTTTGCAGGGATGGATTCCCGAGGGCTGGAAGGGCTGGAATTGAGCTACGATGCGGACCTCCGGGCCGATCCGGTGCCGATCACTGCCCAGCGCGACGCGCTGGGGCGGCCTGTGATGTTCGCGGCCGTGGGGCTGGACCCCAAACGAAGAGACATACACCTGACCTTGGATTGCACGATTCAGTACATCGTGGAGAAGGAGCTCCAGGCTGCTGTCACAGAGGCACAGGCCAAAAGCGGCCTGGCCGCGGTGATGAATGCGGATACCGGCGAGATCCTCGCCTTGGCCATACGGCCGACCTACAACCTGAACTCATTTTCCCGGGCCTCCGCAGACGTGAGGCGCAATCGATTTGTGGCCGACGCCTTCGAACCAGGATCCACGTTCAAGGTGTTTCTCGCCGCGTGCGCATTGGACCTCGATCGGGTCGTCCCGGACGAGAAGTTCGATTGCCACAATGGACGATGGCGGTATAATGGCGCGGAGATCCACGATGTCGTCCCGCATGCAAAGCTCACCTTTGACGAGATACTTGTCCATTCGAGCAACATAGGGGCTGTGAAGATATCGGAGAAATTGACCCGAAACGAGTTCTATCACTACTTGACGAGCTTTGGATTCGGCGAGGTCACCGGCGTCGATTTGCCGGGCGAGCGCGCCGGCATGTTGGCGCAGCCGGCGAAATGGTCCAACTTGACCAAGGCCAACATTGCGTTTGGCCAAGGCATAGGGGTTACCGCGGCGCAGCTTTGTGCGGCATTCTCCGCGGCCATAAACGGCGGCCTGCTCTATCGGCCTCACCTCATGAAGCGCGTGACCAACGCCCTGGGCGAGACCGTGCGAGAATATCATCCGGTGGTGGAGCGGCGGGTCATAAAGGCCGCCACAAGCCAGCGGCTGGCGTCAATCTTGAGGCGGGTAGTGCAAGAGGGCACAGGCAAGGCCGCGGCCATTCCTGGCATGGACGTGATTGGCAAGACGGGGACCGCGCAGAAGGCCGACCCGTCAGGCGGGTACTCGGAAGACCGTTATGTTGCTTCGTTTATCGGCGCGCTCATGGACAGCAGGCCGAGGTTGGTAATCTTCGTGCTCCTGGATGAACCGGGGGTGAAAAAGAGAACAGGCGGCAAGATCGCGGCGCCGGTGTTCAGCAGGATCGGATCGGCCATTCTAGGCGTCTGCGGCGGCAAGCCGGTGGAGATTGGCCCGGCCATGGTCTCTGTGGATAACATCGATCCCCAGCGAGAAAGGGCCGTCCGGCAGACCGCGGTGGTGAAGAAAGGACCACGGGAAGGCGAATGGATTGTCCCTGATTTTCGGGGCATGGACATTCGTCAAGTGGTGGACATTTGCGGAAAGATAAAATGCGATGTCTCGCTCTTGGGGAGCGGCGTCGCCATCGACCAGAACCCCAAACCGGGCGCGGTGTTGAAGGAAGGCGCTCGCGTGAACATCACGTTTGGCGAGACAGCGTCGTGACAATATTGCTGAAAGACATCCTCGAGATTGCGCACGGTTGCACGCTGCAAGGCGACCCGCTTACGCCTGTCACTGGCGTGACCCATGACAGCCGGCGAGTAAGCCCGGGGTGGCTGTTCGCAGCCCTGACCGGCCAGACAACCGACGGCCACGCCTATATTCCCGCAGCCGTCGCGGCGGGCGCGGCTGCCATCCTCGGAGAAAAGCCTGCGCCTGAAGGCTGGACCGGCGTTCCGTACCTCCATTGTCCTGAGGCGAGGATGCTCTTGGGACCCATCGCATCGCTCGTGTACGGGCGTCCGACCGCCGCCTTGAAGGTCATTGGCGTCACCGGCACCAACGGCAAGACCACCCTCAGCTATCTATTGGAAGCAATCTTGAAAGAAGCCGGCCTCCATCCAGGGGTAATAGGCACAATTTCCTATCGCTGGGCGGGCGCGGAGCATGCGGCGCCCCACACCACGCCAGAGGCGTCGGACCTGCAGCGCCTCCTCGCTCAGATGCGCAGCGAAGGCGTCACGCACGTGGTGATGGAAGTCTCTTCCCATGGGCTGCATCGAGGACGACTCGAAGGCTGCCTCTTCGATGTGGGCGTGTTCACCAACCTTACCCAGGATCACTTGGACTATCATGGGACTCTCGAAGACTACTTCGAGGCCAAGAAGCTCCTTTTTACACGACTGCTGCCGGCCAGCGCGTCCAAGGAGCCGTGGGCCTGCATCAATGGAGACGACCAATACGGCAGACGACTGCGGAATGAGATTACCGCGGTCACGACGTTGACCTACGGCCTCGGAGCGACCAACGAGGTGCGCGCAGAAGACGTGTCGGTGACGCCGGCAGGGATTTGGGGGTCTGTCAAGACGCCCAGCGGGTTCATCGAGATTCAATCGCAACTCACCGGCTCCTTCAATCTGTCGAACATCCTGGCCGCTGTGTCTGCGGCATGGGTCTTGGGGATCGACGAAGATGCCATTGCAAGGGGCATTGCGGGACTCTCAACGGTTCCCGGTCGGCTGGAAAAGATCACGTGGGAGCGCGGTACGGTATTTGTTGACTATGCCCATACGCCCGACGCCTTGCGCAACGTCATCGAGGCATTGCACGCGCTGCGCGGCGCGGGAAGGATTATCACGCTCATGGGATGCGGCGGCGATCGAGACAAGTCAAAGAGGCCCCTTATGGGATTCGAGGCCGCTCGTGGGAGCGACTTTGTGGTGGTGACCTCGGACAATCCACGTTCGGAAGACCCCTTGGAGATCATTGGGCAGGTGGAAGAAGGGGTGTGTTCAGCAGGGTTTCGGCGCCGGCCGGCCGAGGACTGCGACGACAGCTTTGACCGAGCTCAGTACACGATTATACCGGACCGCAGGAAAGCCATCAGCGCGGCCCTGCGAATGATGCGGCCGGGCGACATCCTACTCGTCGCGGGCAAAGGTCATGAGACGTATCAGGAAATACGCGGGGTGCGCCATGCCTTTGACGACCGAGCGGCGACGCGAGAAGAGATCGCCCGAATACATGAGGAACTTGAAAGGCGTGCATCCGCGGGAAATTGCGCGGCCCGCAACCGACGCGGGCGTGGTGAGTTACAGAGATGAGAGCTCAGAGCGGACCTTACCGGACATCGGACATCTTGCAAGCAACTCGTGGAGTGCTGCTGCGCGGCGGGGCCGAGGTCTGCTTTGACGCGATTTCCACAGATTCCAGAGACATACAACCAGGCGATCTTTTCGTGGCCCTGCGAGGCGAGCATTTCGATGGACACGATTTTCTGATTCCGGCCCTGGAAGCCGGAGCCCGAGGCAGTTTGGTGGCTGCAGATGTGAACAGGGACTTCCTTCCTTACTCCTCCTCTTTTGTCCTGATCCAGGTTCAGGACACCCTCCGAGCTTTATCCGATCTTGCATCAGCCCACCGTACATATTATCACGCCCCCCTGATCGCAGTCACCGGCTCTTCGGGCAAGACCACCACCAAAGAAATGATCGCGGCCATATTGCGACTGACGCATACGCCGCTGGTCTCTGTGGGAAATTTGAACAACCTTATCGGCCTGCCCATGACCGTCCTGGCTTTGGATGGGACGCACACCGCTGCGGTGGTGGAAGCGGGCATCAACACGAAGGGCGAGATGGAACAGCTCGCCCGAGCGGCTCGCGCGGACGCGGCAGCCATCACATGCATCGGGCCAGTACATCTCGAAGGCCTTGGCGACGTGGCGAGCGTGGCGCGGGAGAAGTTCAGGCTTGTGGAATCTCTGTCGCCGAGTGGAACCGCGATCCTGCCGTTTGAAGAGCCTCATTTGAAGCCGTTGCTGCATCGATGTCGAGCGCGGATATCGACCTTTGGCGCGGACGGCGCGGATTTCAGCGCACGAGATGTGTCGGCGGCCGCGCAGACATCATTTACCCTGGTGAGCCCCCTCGGCAGCGAACGAATCTCGCTGGCCGCGCCAGGCCGCCATAACGTCTCCAACGCCTTGTGCGCCGCGGCTGCATGCGCAGCCCTGGGAACAACGCTGGATGCCATCGCAGAGGGGCTCAGAAGATTTCGCGCGCCTGCCTGGCGCATGGAAACCGCGCCTCTTCCGGATGGTCGGACGCTCATCCAAGACTGCTACAATGCGAATCCTCAATCTGTTGCAGCGGCCTTGCGCGCCTTGGTGGATTGCGGGGGCGGCCTGCCAACCATGGCTATTCTGGCTGACATGATGGAGCTCGGCGCGCAGGCTCAGATGCATCACGAGAAAATCGGCAAGATGTGCGCGGAGCTCGGCGTCGATCATTGCGTATTTGTGGGTTCTTTCAGGGAGTCTTTTGCCCGCGGCTTTCTTGCCGGCGGTGGGAGACCGTCGCGGCTGGCCGTCGCGGCGGACCACGAGACTGCGTGGGAGGCCGTCAGGGATCGACTTCCTCAGTTTCACACCATACTCGTCAAAGGATCGCGGCGCATGAAGATGGAAATCATCGCTGACAAGATACGAGGGGAGAACTAACCGGTGCTTTACCATCTCCTTTACCCTCTGGCATCGAATATGATCCTGTTCAATGTCTTCAAGTACATTACGTTCAGGACAATCATGGCCACGTTGACGGCCTTGATGGTCAGCTTTCTTCTGGGGCGCCCCCTGGTGGATTATTTGCGGGCGTTCCAGATAGGTCAGATGATTCGGGACGATGGCCCGAGCAGTCACATGGAAAAGAGCGGCACGCCCACCATGGGTGGACTCCTCATTCTGTTTGCCATGACGCTGTCGTGCCTGTTTTGGATGCGGTGGGACAACATTTACGTATGGCTCGTCCTTGGCGTGACCCTTGGCTATGGCGCGGTGGGCTTTTTGGACGACTACCTCAAGATCGTTCGGAAGAGCCACAAGGGCTTGTCAGGTAAGAAAAAGCTGGGCAGCCAACTGATCATCGGCGCGTTGGTGGGGTTTGTCTTGTGGATGGATCCTGGGTTCAAGACCACCATGGCGGTCCCGTTTTTCAAGAATGTGAATCCTGATTTGGGCATGTGGTACATAGCCTTTGCTGCATTGGTTTTGGCCGGCGCATCCAACGCCGTGAATTTGACAGACGGCCTGGACGGCCTGGCCATCGGGCCTGTCATGGTCTGCGGCATGACCTACCTGCTCTTTGCCTATATCGCCGGCCACCTCAAGCTGGCTCAGTATCTTCAAGTCGCCTATGTTCCCGGCGCCGGAGAGCTGTCGGTCCTCTGCGGCGCGATGCTGGGCGCAGGCATGGGGTTCTTGTGGTACAACGCCTACCCCGCTGAAATATTCATGGGAGACGTGGGATCATTGGCCCTTGGCGGCATGCTCGGCGGCGTGGCCCTGGTGACCAAAAACGAAGTGCTTTTGGTCATAGCGGGCGGACTTTTCGTGATCGAGGCGGTTTCTGTCATTTTACAAGTGGTCTCGTTTAAGACGACGGGCAAGCGCATTTTTCGCATGGCCCCGATACATCACCATTTCGAGCTGCAAGGTTGGCCGGAGCCCAAGGTGATTGTGCGGTTTTGGATCATCTCGATCATTTTCGCGTTGATGGCGGTCAGCACGCTGAAGCTGCGCTGACCATAGGACGGGCGCTGGCTGCAACAGCCGGCGCCGTCAAAAGAGGTTGACTGTTTGATATGGCGCGTACAGCCGTAGAAATGTCCTCGAACGAATCGGTGAAACAGGGATTTGGGACCGATCCGATCCTGTTGGTCGTCACCGTGATCATCCTTGCCATCGGCATCGTCATGGTCACGTCATCGGGGTACATGATTGCGGCGGGGAAGTTCGGAGACGGCTTTTACTACACCAAGAAACAGGGTCTATCCATGGTCCTGGGCTTGGGGCTCATGCTCGCGTTGGCCAGGGTCTCGCCGTCTTTCTGGCGGAGGGCGGCCGCGCCGCTTTTGGGGGCCGGCGTGTTCCTGCTTGTGCTCGTGTTCATTCCGGGCGTTGGTACGGAACTCGGCGGATCTCATCGGTGGCTTAAGACGCCGTTCGGCTTTTATGTACAGCCATCGGAGTTCATCAAGTATGCGGTGATCATCTTTTTTGCGGGGTCCCTGGCGAAGAAGGGCGAAGGGATACGAGATTTTGCCGTCGGCTTCCTGCCTCACGTGCTGATTATGGGGCTCGTGGTGTTTCTGCTGCTCATGCAGCCCGACTTCGGCTCAGCGGTGATCGTGGCGGCCGTGGGCTTTCTGATGTTGTTCGTCGCGGGCGTGAAACTTCAGCATCTGCTGGGCAGCGTCATCCTTTGCCTCCCATTTTTGTTCCAGATTGCCGTGAGCGCGAACTACCGCATGGCGCGTTTGAGGAGCTTCTTGGACCCCTGGGGAGACCCTTTGAATTCGGGTTTTCAGATCATCCAGAGCCTCGTGGCCTTCGGATGCGGCGGGATCTGGGGCGCGGGCATTGGGAAAGGCATACAAAAACTATTCTACCTCCCCCAGCCCCATACGGACTTCATCTTCTCTGTGGTGGGCGAAGAGCTGGGGCTTGTGGGGGTCGCTGCGCTCATTATCCTGTTTTATCTGTTGGTGTTCCGAGGCTTTGTCGCGGCGATCAAGAGTTCCGACGATTTCGAAAAATTCTTGGCGTTCGGCATTACCACGTTGATCGGATTGCAGGCGATGGTGAACATGGCGGTGGCCATGGGTTTGCTGCCAACCAAGGGCCTTCCGCTTCCTTTTGTCTCCCTTGGCGGTACGTCATTGGTCATGAATCTCGCAGGCGTAGGGATACTCATGGCCATTGTCAGGTCCCGCGGGCGTCAGCAGAGAGAGGAGGCGAGATGAGGCTCATCATAGCGGGCGGCGGCACAGGCGGCCATCTCTTCCCGGCCATGGCCATTGCAAGCGCAGTGCAGGGACTGGCGCCGCGAGCCGAGGTCCTCTTCGTAGGGACTCGACACGGCATCGAGGCGCGCATCCTTCCCGAGCGAGGTCTGCCGGTTCGGTTTATTTCCACACGGGGCATACGGAAAACAGGGCTGATGAACAGACTCTTTGCCGTGGGGGAGCTGCCGTTTGCAGTGATTCAGTCCATGCGTCTCATCAGGGACTTCCGACCAGACGTGGTCCTCGGCGTGGGTGGATACGCCTCAGGGCCGGTGGTCGCGGCCGCGGCGCTCCTGCGGTTGCCCACGGCGATTCAGGAGCAAAACTCGGTCATGGGCACCACAAACAGGCTGCTCGCTCGTTTCGTGGACCGTATTTTCGTGTCCTGGGAGCGGACAGAGCCGGAGACTGCGCCAGAAAAGACGATATTAGCCGGCAATCCCATACGGCAGGACCTTTTTGACAGCCCGGCATTTCCGGACAACTCGGATCGTTTTAAGCTCCTGGTCTTTGGGGGTTCGCGGGGCGCGTCGAGCATCAACCGCGCATTTGCCAACCACGTCGAGATGCTGAAGCCCCACGCCGACGAGATAGGCGTTGTGCATCAAACGGGCAAAGACGGGCGCGCGGAAGTGGAAGCCGCGTATCGAGCTGCGGGTGTGCCTGCGCATGTGACTGAATTCATAGACAACATCGGGTCATTTTACCGCTGGGCTGACTTGGTGGTGTGTCGAAGCGGCGCCAGTTCATTGGCAGAGCTTACCGCGTTTGGCAAACCGGCCATCGTCGCGCCATATCCCTATGCCATCGGCGATCATCAGATGAAGAATGCCCGACATCTCGAGGCTGCCGGCGCAGTACGGATTGTTCCTGACAGCGAGCTGGCAAACGGCGCGCTGGTGAAGGCTGTTGTGGAGCTTATGTCGAACCAGATCGCCCTCGCGGCCATGGCCCGGAAGTCGCGGCAGATGGGACGTCCCGAGGCCGCAACGAGAATTGCGGAACACATTCTACAGATGGCAAGGAGCCGCCAATGATTGGGACGCTCTTTCAACGCATCCGCGACGTCCATTTCGTGGGAATCGGCGGCGTCGGCATGAGCGGCATAGCCGAGATCCTTTTGTCTTTGGGATTTCGGGTGAGCGGCTCTGACCTGCGGAGTTCCGAGACCACGCAGCGCCTTGCGTCGCTGGGCGCTAAGATTTGGATTGGGCACCACGCGGATCATCTGGAACGTGCGGATGTGGTGGTGGTGTCCTCTGCGGTGTCAAACGACAATCCCGAGGTATTGGCGGCGCATGAACGGCGCATTGCGGTCATACCCAGGGCGGAGATGCTTGCTGAGTTGATGCGGATGCAGACGTCCATTGCCGTGGCAGGCATGCACGGCAAGACGACCACCACGTCCATGATCGCATGGGTCTTGGCCGCAGGCGGCTACGACCCCACGGTGGTCATCGGCGGCAAAGTCGATTCCCTCGGGGGAGGCGCTCGCCTCGGCCAAGGCGAACTCCTCGTGGCAGAGGCGGACGAGTCGGATCGCTCGTTCCTGAAACTGTTCCCCACCATCGCCATTATCACGAACATGGATCGAGAGCATCTCGATTGCTATGCATCCATCAAAGAGATTCGGGCCGCGTTTCTGGAGTTTATCAACCGCATACCGTTCTACGGCTATGCGATCTTGTGTCTGGACGATCCGGAAGTGCAGACAATCATCCCCGAGGTCAACAAGCGCTTTTTCACGTATGGGTTGTCCTCCCAGGCGGCGTTTCGCGCAGCCAAGCCCCTGCTTCGGGGACATTCATCAAGTTTTCAGGTTTTTAAGGAAGACATACTCCTTGGAGAAGTGACGCTGCCGATGCCCGGGCTCCACAACGTCATAAACGCGCTTGCAGCCATCTGCACGGCCGACATCTTCGAGGTGCCTTTCGAGGTTACCAAGGCAGCCCTGGACGGTTTCCCAGGGGTGCAGCGTCGGTTCACGGTGAGGGGATGCGCGGCAGGAGTAACCGTAATCGATGATTACGGGCACCATCCCACTGAGATCAAGGCGGTGCTCCAGGCTGCTGTGCAGATAGCCCAAAAGCGCATCGCGGTGCTGTTTCAACCCCACAGATATACACGAACCCAGGCGCTTTTCGAGGAATTTCTCACCGCGTTCAACAATTCTGACCTGTTGTACGTGATGGACATCTATCCGGCGAGCGAGCGCCCCATCGACGGCGTCTCTGCAGAGGCCCTGTGCCGCGGCATCAAGAGCCGAGGCCACAAGGCCTGCCGGTATCTTTCCAAGGCAGACAACATCCCTGAGGTGGTGGCCCAAGAGCTGCAACCCGGCGATATCCTCATCACGTTGGGCGCGGGTGATGTGACCAAACTTGGCCCGCAAATTCTCGAGGCGCTGAAGGCGCGGGAGGCGCGGGATAGGTGAAAATCTCCCCCATCATGGTTGACGCCATACGTCGATTAGTGCGAGGGATCGTGCGCTGCGATGTATTCATGCGCGACCTGACGTCCTTTCGCATTGGCGGCGCAGCCGACGTGGTGGTAGAGCCCAGCGGCATGGAAGACATGGCGGCCCTTCGCTCGTTTCTGTCTCGGGAAGGGGTTCCGCACCTCGTGATGGGCGCGGGAACCAATGTGCTGTGCTCAGACAAGGGTTACCGAGGGGTTGTGGTCAGAACCGCTGGCCTGAGGCGTATGGAGACCACGGCGAACGGATCGTCGCCAGTGCGCATTGCGGCAGGCGCGGGGATAGGGCTGACCAGACTTGCCACTCAGG
>Ga0078972_1012559_pt1 | contig 14491 bp, 13 predicted proteins | sample YelNatPaOPGAMG01_FD_67568 | JGI IMG/M metagenome (GOLD analysis project Ga0078972, IMG submission 67568) | Hot spring thermophilic microbial communities from Obsidian Pool, Yellowstone National Park, USA - OP-RAMG-01 (SPADES assembly) (version 2) | ecosystem: Environmental > Aquatic > Thermal... | reverse complement strand
TAAATCGATGTCATCGTTCAACTTAAATTCCATGGATGAGCTGGAAATCGCCTTAAAAGCCCTGTTTAACGCGTCGTCTGAAAACATGTTTAAAATTCTTCTCAGGAATCCCATAAATTTGAAGTCGGCGCCGTAGAGTTTCTGAAAACGGGACTCGTAGTGTGAAGTGGCGTTTGGGTCCCCTTTTATCAACGCTTGGGCCGCGGCTTCCCCGGCGAGTCTGGCGGCGTTAAGGCCTGTTATTAACCCGCCTCCCGTCGTTTGCTTAACCTGCGAGGCAGCGTCGCCGACGACCGTTAGACCCCTGTAACAAGTTTTCTTTATAGGTCCGGTTAAAGGGATGAGGTGGGATTGGAACCTTGAAATTTCAGCTTTGCGCAGTTTGTCTGAAGCGGTGGGGTGGTGGGTTTTAAACTCATTGAACATCGATTTCACATTAGGGAAGATGGAGCCTAAACCGGATTTTCCTGACCCGTCTGAGAGGGGGGCTATCCAGCCGTAGAATCCTGGTGAAAATCTTCTGGTCAAGTAGACTTCGACGACGCCTTCCCCCCCGTTTTCCACATTCTTTAACCAAGCTTGAAACCCATATATGAATCCTAGCCGTGACTGGTTTAAAATGCCTGAGCGATGGAGTAGGGTAGGTGGAAATCCCTCCGCGTCGATGGTGATGGGGGACAACTCTTCTCGACGCAGACCTTTCTCATCTCGATAAGAAATCTTCCATTTTCTGTGGGAGGCGTATTCGATTTTGGTAACCCTCGTGTGGGGGAGGTATTCCCCACCCATTTTAATGACGGTTTCAGCGAGCCACTTATCGAACCTCCGCCTATCGATGATCAAGGTTTGCGGTTGTTTAAACTTGAACGTTAAGCTTTGCCCTGATGGGGAATAGAACCTGTACCCTGAGACCCGCTGTTGAATTATCGAATCTGGTATGCTCAGCCCTATCCGATTTAAGCCGTTGACGCTTACGTGGCCTGTGCAGTGTTCAGGGCCTCCGGGGGAGCGATGCTCCTCGAAGACCTTAACGTGGACTCCTAGTTTTAAGGCTTGAATCGCGGTGTAGCATCCAACCGGTCCACCGCCTAATACTGTTAAAAAGTCTTCCAAGAAGGTCGCCGAGGCTTATCTTAAACTTCCAGCCTCCTTTAGCTCAACCCTCCTTTTCTCCTTCATCAGTCTGCTGACCTTAATGAAGCCGGCGACCTCAAGCTTTAACATTGTTCTGTTAAGCTCCCTGAAGCTTAAATCGTTGATCGCCTTCTTCACTTCCTTATATAGTTCAGTGTCGTTTAAAGCCCCTTTTTTAGAGAGGATTTCGATAACCGCTATGTGGATGGGTATGGTCGACCAAGCCCTCATCCATTTCCACTCTTCTTTCAGCTGATCCGCAGCTGTGGAGCGGCCTTCACCTTCAACCTCTTCTCAAAGCCTTGATACCAGTTTTCCATGTCAGGTGTAATGCTTGGCTTAACTTTTTCCATGGCTTTTTTGAAGTCTTCAAGGGTTACTTCCCCAGCCTCCAAGTTTCTCCTCAACGCGTTGAGGCCAGCCTCCCTGCATAGGGCTTCAACGTCGGCGCCGGAGAAACCCGCTGACATCCTAGCCAGATCTTCAAGGTCCACGTTCTTTGAAAGAGGCATGTTCTTGGTGTGTATTTTATATATGTTGAGTAGCGACTTGAAGTCGGGTGGTGGAACGTAGATGAGGCGGTCGATTCTCCCTGGTCTAAGGATGGCGGGGTCGAGGATGTCTGGGCGGTTTGTCGCGGCTATAACCACCACGTTTTCCAAGCTTTCAATCCCATCCATCTCCGTTAACAGTTGGCTGATAACCCTCTCGGTGGCCCCTGAATCCCCGTAGCCCATTCCCCTACGGGGGACGATGGCGTCTATTTCATCGAAGAATATGATGGAAGGCGCGGCTGTTCTCCCCTTTCTGAAAACCTCCCTTACAGCCTTTTCGGATTCTCCAACCCATTTACTGAAGATTTCAGGGCCTTTAATGGAGATGAAGTTCGCTTCACTCTCCGTGGCTATCGCCCGGGCTAAGAGGGTTTTACCGCATCCTGGAGGCCCATAAAGCAAGATGCCTTTGGGAGGTTTGATCCCCAACCTCTTAAAGGCCTCAGGGTTTTTTATGGGAAGCTCCACTGCTTCCCTTAACTCTTGTTTAACCTCCTCTAACCCGCCTACATCCGTCCACTTCACCGATGGCACCTCCACGTATACCTCCCTCATGGCTGTGGGCGTCACGTCCCTGTAGGCCGCGGTGAAGTCGCTCATCTTTACAACCATCTTCTCCAGTATTGGAGGTGGAATCCTCTCCTCTTCAAGGTTTATTTCAGGCAGGTATCTTCTGAGGGCCTTCATGGCAGCCTCCCTGCACAGCGCGGCGAGATCAGCCCCCGTGTAGCCGTGGGTGATTTCAGACAGCTTTTTTAAGTCGACGTCTCCGTTCAACGGCATGCTGCGGGTGTGGATTTGAAGGATTTCATATCTGCCCTGTTTGTCGGGTACGCCTATCTCAATCTCCCGGTCAAACCTCCCCGGCCTTCTTAAAGCGGGATCGATGGCGTTGGGCCTGTTGGTGGCGCCTATCACGATGATGTTTCCCCTAGAGCCGATGCCGTCCATCAGCGAGAGAAGCTGCGCCACAACCCTTCTCTCAACTTCCCCGGTTACCTCCTCCCTCTTGGGAGCTATGGCATCCATCTCGTCTATGAAGATGATGCTTGGAGCGGTTTCCTGAGCCTTCTGGAAGATCTCCCTCAACCTGGCCTCTGATTCACCGTAGAATTTAGACATGATTTCAGGTCCTGAGATCACGTAGAAGTTGGCGTCGGATTCATTGGCCACCGCTTTGGCCAGTAAAGTTTTACCGCATCCTGGAGGCCCAAACAGGAACACCCCTCTCGGCGGCTCTATTCCAAGCCTCTGAAATAACTCCGGATGCCTTAAGGGTAGCTCAACCATCTCCCTTATCCTCTGAATCTCCTCCCTCAAACCCCCTATGTCTTCATATGTAACCATGGGGATTCCTTTCTTCTCAGGAGTCGGCTCCGAGAGCACTTGAATCTTCGTGTTTGAACCAATTTTAACCGGGCCTCTAGGCCTAGCCCTCACCACGATTAAAGGTATGGCGCTTCCGAAAATGGACAGCATGGCCATGTCCCCTTCGACGAACGGCATATCCATGAACCTTCTGTGCACGAAGCTGATGAACTCGTCATCTACGTTCAACCTAACATCGGTGGGAGCGAAGGTTATCGAGAGGGCCTCGGAAACGTCAGCTTTTCTAACCGTCACGTACTCGTTTAAGGCTACTCCAGCGTTTCTTCTTAAAAGGCCGTCCATACGTATGATCTCCTGATCTTGATCTTCGGCGTAGGCCGGCCAAGCTATGGCCACTGTCTTCTTCTTGCCGCGCACCTCGACGAAGTCGCCTGCTGTTATCGAAAGCTTCTTCATAGTCGCGTTGTCCACCCTGACCTTGCCGTGTCCAACATCCCTTTGTTTAGCGTCAGCTACCCTTAACTGAACTTCTTTACTCATAGTTTTCTACCTTTTACAGCTAAGTTTAGAGAGGTTAAGGCTTAGTCTGCCTCCATCTTCCTCTAATGATACCGTGATTGTATAGAACGCTTTCACCGTTATAGGCTTTTAATCTATTTTATAAGTTTTACGAGTAGGCTCCATTAAAGCCTCGTCATGTTTATAATTTGAACCTCCCCCACATCCTTTAAGGACTTGAGAAGGCCTTCAACTCTTTCTATTATATCGCTTTCATCCTCCGACGTGATGATATGAGCTATTAAGGCTGTTAACCCAAATGCGATCGGCTCCTCAGCGACCTTAAACAGCTTAACCGTCGGCGGTAGAATTCTCCTCACGTTTTCTCTCAATTTCTCCAGATCGACTTCAACATCTGATGGAAGTATCTTGATCGATGTTAACATTTCACCCATGGCTTCTTTCCCTCACGGTCCCATAAAACCGCATTTGGGGCACTTGTAAGGTCTCCCAAAGCTTCGACACTTCTCGCAACGCCATATGACCACCTCGCCACAAGTGGGGCATGGGAACTTCACAGCCTCCTCGTCCGGCAAGATTAACCGCCCACACCAATTGCATGCTGGCATTTTCACCGTTTTCGCTTCACTCACCCGTCTACGCCTCCCTACTGCTTCGACGACATCTCGTATTTAAACATGTTTTATAAATCCCACTGGAATATAAAACATGAGACCACTAGGTCGCTGTCTGAGATGCAGAGGCTTTACCTGAACGAAAGCATTTTCATCCGGGCGGTGACATTGTGGACGACGGGCGTGGCTGTGATGGCGACTTTATGGGCTTTAAGCTACAGGGGGGCGCCCGAGGGCTTTCTCAGCGACAAGCTTATCGTAAGCGCCTTGGATTTCAATCAACCGAGTAAAATCTACGTTTTCGTGGAAATATTAGGGTATAACTTGGTGTTCACATGCGCGCCCATTCTTGTCGCCAACCTGTTTAGGGTTAAATGGCTTCCGTTAGGGTACTTGCTCGCCCTATACCATTGGGGTTTATATGGATTGCTTTTAGGAACAAACTCCTTCTACTTTCGACTGGCGTTTAGGCCGGTTCCCAGCTTTGAAGGCATGTTTTCAGGCGCTGGTTTTTACGAGATTTCTTCTTACACCATTATCGCTTCATCGACCTACAGTCTCCCCTTAACCAAGGTGAAGGCGAGCTTTCTCAAAGCCTTAAGCTTTCAGGATCGTGTAGGTTTAACGGCAGGGTTTATTATGTTGTTTTTCTCCAATCTATACGAGGCTTGGAATATTTAAAGGGCGTTAAAAATGGTGGATGTCCTTCTAGTGCAGCCCCCGCTACCGCCCCCCATGAACGCGTACGTTAACGATGTAGTTTTAACTCCTCCATTGGGGCTGTGCTACATAGCTTCATGTCTCCGAAAAGAGTTTGAAGTTGAAATCCTCGACTCCGCGATTCTAAATCTTACATTCCATGAGATTAAAGATAAGGTGAGGAAGGCGGCTCCTAAAGTCGTCGGCATCTCAACAAGCACCCATACTTATAAGAACGCCCTGTCGATCGCCGAAATCGCCAAGAAAACCACGGGGTCTTACACCGTTCTAGGGGGACCCCACGTAACCTTCACGGCGAAAGAAGCTTTGAAACACCCAGAAGTGGACTTTGTGATAAGAAACGAGGGCGAGATCACCATGCTTGAGCTGTGCCGAGCCTTACTTAAAAACGAAGGCTCAATCGAGGCGGTTAAAGGAGTTTCCTACCGAAGAAATGGAGTGCCGTTCGATAACCCTCCTCAACCATTAATCTACGAGTTGGACGCGCTGCCCTTCCCAGCCCGGGAGCTAACCCCCCTACACTTATATAAGATTCCCGCCTCGATCGTGACCAGCCGCGGATGCCCATCCAGCTGTATCTTCTGCGCGGCGAAGGCTATGTCCGGTGGAGCCTACAGGGTTAGAAGCCCAGTAAACGTGATCGAAGAAGTAAAGCAAATATACGAGAAAATTAACCCCCCATTCCTGTTTGTGGCAGACGACACCTTCACCGTGTTCGAGGAAAGAACCAAACAGATATGCGTGGGGCTTAGGGATCTAGGTGTCAGATGGGTTTGCGAGTCGAGGGTTAACACCGTGAATAGAAGGCTTATAAGCCTCATGTCCCAGTCCGGTTGCTTCGCGATTCAATTTGGCGTTGAATCTGGTTCACAGAAAATATTGGATTCCATCAAGAAAGGAATCACCTTAAATCAGGTTAAAAAAGTGGTGCAGTGGTGCGTGGATGAAGGAGTACAGCCCGTTTGCAGCTTCATGGTTCCCCACCCTGAAGATGACTGGAACACAATCATGGAAACAGAGGGTTTAATGAAGGAGTTGAAGAAGATGGGAGCGCAGCTCTACGTTTCCCTGACAACCCCCTTCCCGGGAACAACCCTGTATACAAACGCTGAGAAGTTTGGAATCGAATTCCTCACGGAAGACACGGATGAATATAACTTAGCCACCCCTGTCATAAGGACTAGACACCTCTCAGCAGAGGACGTAGAAAGGGCTTTTGACCGACTGGCAGCCATCTCTAAGGAGACAATTCCAGCTGAAACGTCCTAACCCCTTTTCCTAGCCGGCAATCGTCCTCTGAGCGAAGTAGCATAACGGGTTTTTAACAATCATTTTTACGTGTTTAAATGAGGATACCTGTTGAACCGCCCACAGAAGGCTGATTCGCCCTCCCTATTTTCCATGTTTACACTCCCAATGGTTATTTGTGATTTAGTTTGGGGCGGAACGTTTTTGAACGATCAATGTAAAGGGGTGTTGGAGACGGTGAGTTATGCTCGAAGGTTTCACTTTCATCAACATGTTCTCCTCTCACCGGATAGAGGCGTCTAAAAGAGGGAATGAGAGAATAGGCTTATTCAGGCTTCGCACTTTTCCTTTTAAGGCTTAGGCAGTAGACGCGATTCAGATACCCATCAAAGCCAGGCAAGGCGTCAAAACAACAAGCTTGCTCACTGGGCTGGGAATGCGCCGACTGAGGTGTTAACGTAGACGACGCGAGGCATTCGGGATGTTCGGCGAGTTAAACTGCCCCTTACAATTTTTTCAGGTTTCAGCCGCAACGCCATACTAATCCCATTTTACGACTTAGAGGTCCCTGTTTCAAAGTTAGGGTTACGGCTGATACTCCATTTCCCTGAACTATGCTCTCGCGGTGTTAAAAGTCTGATACAGATCGATATTATCCGAGGAAGTTGATTCCTCAATTTTCTTAAAAAGAAAAAGAAATTTAAGCTGCATGAAAGAAGTTATAAAAGAGGAGTCTTGGCGACTAAGGATGTTGAAAGGCCTAGGAAGCCCAAGCTTCCGAAAAAGAGACTACTTAAGAAGGCGCCCCAGAGATAAGCCTAATTCCTTACCCTCTACGCAAAACCGTGAAATTAAGTCATTTATCCCGGTAAAGGCCACGTAATCTTTCTTTTTTGAAGCTTTTTCAGCAGTTGTCGTATAATTATAGGAGTAAATGGAAAAATTATCTCACCGCAAATTTATTCTAAGCTTTCATCGCTAAAACGGGTTTTAACATGACTTGTGGGTTCTCCTTTTCCGAATAAGTTCGCCATGAGCATGCACATCAGCAGGGCCATCACGCCCTTCGTGGAAGGCTGGTAGGTGACGTTTCGAGGGTTAAACTTAACTCGGGAAATTAATCCCTCTTCACACATCATCCTTAAATGGTCGTTAAGTATCTTACGGTTTACGCGAATACGTTTTATCATATCGCTGAAACGACATTTCCGAGCCTCAGCCAGGTGGCGTAACATTTTAACCCTAGTCGCGTTTGCTAAAACTCTGTGTAAAGCCGCCACATCGTCTAGGCATTCGTCCAAGTTCACCGGTGGATGGAACCCTTGAGCATCCCACTCATCCACAACCACTTCAAGTAAAATTTTTTCCCCATTCGTCAACTTCAAACTTAACTTCAAGGCTGACCTAGTTAAGGATGATCCTAGACCTTAAAGAACTTTATCCAACGATGTTAAATATGAGATTTGATTGAAATGACATATTAGCTTACACGACGCCTTATGAAAATATCCTTCTGAACTCTACTTAAAGCACACATTTCCCGCCAGAGATAAGGTCACCATTGGCTACAGAAACGGGTTCATGGAAGATAGCCTAGAGGAAAAGGTAATAACCAGAATTGTTACGTTAAACCGCATGGAAACGTTAGTCCACTGCTGTTAATATTATTGAGGATTAAACGCGTTCATGCCGTTTGTGTTTTAAAATAAGTAAAGCGTGAGTTGGAGGTTGACTCAACGATATTCGTAGGTTTCGTTGGGCTTTAAAACCTTAATGTTCACGTTAGGGGCGTATCTTTTAGCCTCCTCCTCGAATTGCCTAGTGTCTTGGACAAGAACGGGAAAGGTTTTATAGTGCATCGGTATCGCAACCTCAGGTTCCAAAAGCTTCAACGCGTAAGCGGCCTCCATGGGCCCCATTACGTAATGTCCTCCGATGGGCAACATTACAAGGCCTGGTCGATACAGTTCTTTAATTAACTTCATGTCGCCGAACACAGCGGTGTCCCCGGTGTGGTATAGCCTTCTCCCCTCGGCTTCGATGACGTATCCTACGGGAAGGCCTTTCAGGCTGGTGTGGACGGCTGGAACCATCGCTACTTGAACGCCTTCAATCCGAACGAAGGCCCCTAGACTCATTGAAAACTTCTTCACCTGCCCCAAGTTCTGTGAGAGCTCTGGAACGGAAACGATGGTGGCGTTGGTTTTCCTAGCGATTTCCACGCTATCCCCTAGGTGGTCATAGTGGTCATGGGTCACCAATATTAGATCCGCTTTCTTCACGTCGGAGGGCTTGATAGGGGACTCGGGGTTACCGGTTAAATATGGGTCGATGTAAAGAACTTTATCGCTGGTTGAGATCTCAAAGCACGCGTGGCCTAAATATCGGATCTTCACCATTCAACCACCCAATCTCCTCCTTACTTAACCGCTTAAAAAATTAATGTTCCCAACGCTAAACCACAACTTAAAACCTTCTGAATCCACAGGAACCTCATAATTATTCAGAGTAACTTGATGTTGAACATGTTTTCCTTCATTAATCTTTTATATATGTTAAACGAATTATGGGAATCAGTGTTCTTTATGGTTGAAAAGAAGGGTAGGGTTTTTAACCCAAAGGATTTAGAGTCACTGGTCTTCAAGTGGGGTACTCAACAATGGGTTCTCGGAGACCGCTTTAGCCTAGGGTTAACGGTTATTCCTCCAAGCACAGCTCACGAACGGCACAGCCATCCCGGCGTAGAGGAAATGTTCTACATCATCTCAGGGGAAATGGAGGTAATCTTCTACTACGGGGATAAGCAAGAAATGTTCTACGCTGGGCCAGGATCCTATGTTCACATCCCAGCTGGAGTAGAGCACTCAGGCGGAGGCCACAGCGTGGAGCCGGTTAGATTCCTAGTAATCTACAGTCCACCGGGACCGGAAACGTACCAGCTTAGAAACGACCCGGAGTGCACAGTTCTCCCGCCGGGAAAGCTACCAGCATATCACTGCAAGTAACCTAAATAATCGTACAAACCTCAATACGGTCTCAGCTACGATTTCATGTTCACATCGCCAGTTAGAGAAAAACGGATCATTTTCCCCTTGTTTTTTAAGCCCACTTTCCGTGCCCATTCAAATTTCACATCCCTTTTAAACCATGGACCATAAATGAATAGAGCCAACGCATCATGGCCAAAAATCGTTAAACACATCTAGATAAGAGGTGCCTAATGCGCCTTTTGTAAATTCCATGCTGGAAGTTTTCATGGAGTTTGGGTGCGGTACGATCCCCTTGCTTAATAAATTTTTTATTTCAAATAAAAATATTAAAACATTTAATTGTAAAGCAGGTTAAACCCTGTTAAGTTGAGAGGTTTGAAGAAGTTTGGGAACGTTTTTTAGGCGTTGCCAGGTTATTCTGATTTTATTTGTGGCGTCAAGTTCAGCATGGTCTAGGGTTGAAGCCACCTCTTCTACAAGCACCTTCCTCCACGTGTATTTCCTAGACGTAGGTCAAGGGGACTCTATTTTGATCATGTTTCCCAGCGGAGCTGCAATGCTGATCGACGGCGGGGAACGCTTACAAGGCGTTAAGATAGCGAAGTATTTGAGTTCCTTAGGGTTAACGTCGCTGGATGTCGTTGTGGCTACGCATCCCCACGCGGATCATATAGGCGGATTAATAACTGTGCTTGAGCTTTTTAAAGTGGGATTGGTCATCGATTCCGGTCAAATAACCTCCACGAAGACGTTTGAGGATTATTTGAACATCATCGATAAGAAGGGTATAGCCTTTAAAATCGGCAGGGAGGGGGACAGCTTAGAGCTGGATCCAAACGTTAAGATAAGCATTCTATCGCCGCCCACTTCCCTTTTCACCGGAACAGGATCCAATTTAGATGACAACAGCTTGGTCATAAAAATGGTTTACAGGCAAGTCTCATTTCTGTTCACTGGAGACATAGGAAGTAATGTTGAATCTCGCTTAACTAGGTTTAACATCGACGTTGACGTTTTGAAAACCGCTCATCACGGAGGCGAAACTAGCACCAGTAGAGGATTCCTCCAAGCCACCACTCCTCTCGTCGCGATCATATCCGTTGGAGCTGAAAACCCATATGGACATCCTAACCGAGAGACCTTAAGCAGACTCGCCTCATCCGATGTGACAGTGTATCGAACTGATCAACATGGCACCGTAACCATTTCCACAGACGGCTACTCATTCCTGGTAGTGACCGAGAAAAACGCTCCCGCTCAAGCCTATACTAAGTGGAGGGAAAAAGCCTTCAAGGTTACGTTGAACACAAACTCAACAGTTACGGATTACCAGTTCCGCCAATCAGCTAAGCAAATTTCGTTCAAAGTTTCTGGACAAACCGATACCATAGGCTTTCTCACCATCAACATCCCAATAGCCCTGCTAGGACCACCCTACACGCTTCGATTCGACGGCAACCCCATCCAAGCTGAAATCCATCAAACCTGCTGCCACGCCTTGATTAAGCTCAACTACACGCATAGCCAGCACACCGTAACCATCAACGGGGCCACAGCCATACCAGACTTCCCATACCCACCGATAGCGTTGACGGCGGCAACCCTCACACTCCTATACGTTGTGAAGAGGGGAGGAAGGAAATGGAGACGACGGTAAAGGCTACGATAGATAGGATAGAGGGAGAATTGGCTGTGGCTTACTCCGATGAAGATGAAAGCGTATACCATATTCCACTCGGTAAAGCGCTTGGGCTCAAGGAGGGCGTAAAGGTGACGTTAACACTAAGAAACGGGGAGATTTCAGAGGTTAAAATCGAGGAGGAGAAAACTGAATCCACTAAACAACGACTGGTTAAACTTATGCGAAAGCTAGTGGAGAAAACGCGAAAATCAAGGAAAAATGAAAGTTAGGAGTTTTCGGAATGATTTCACAGGGAATTCGCCTTGAGGAATTTTGGTCGCATAAACAATTTGATGAGAGGGTAAGGAATGCCAACAAGATAGTACCCAAGAATCACGTTTCTTTACTCTATTAAAAAATATTTAGGGGGCCTAATTAACGGGTTATTGGCCTTTTTCTCTAAACGGTTCCGTTAATAAAATGAAATTTTATAGATCCTCATGGAGTTTAGCCTCCTGAAACCTGAATTCAACATGTAAAGGCTTTGTTGTAAACTTTAGTCGAAGAGCTGAGCACGCCTTCGATCATTTTCAACTTGTTTTCATTCTAACTATGTTTGACACGGCCTCTATGACGTATTTTATATGGGAGGCGTCGACGCCTCTATGGGTTACCATTCGAACAGTTGTTTTTCCATATATTGAAGCTTTAACATTAAACTCCATAAGTTTAGAAGTAAACTGCTCAGAGGTCATGCCGAGGGTGGATACGTCGACCATTACGATGTTAGTTTGGACCCTTCGTAAATCGACACCTAACCCTAGGTCCGCTAACCCGTTTGCCAGCGTTCTCGCATTCTCATGGTCTTCTTTCAGCCTTTCAATCATGCTTTCCAACGCTATGAGGCCAGGGGCGGCGATGACGCCTGCTTGCCTCATGGCGCCTCCCAGCCTCTGCCTGTTCACCCTAGCTCGATCGATGAATTCCTTATCGCCAGCGATTAAAGATCCCACAGGCGCCGACAACCCCTTGGAGAGGCAGAACGAAACAGAGTCCACATCTCTGGTTAACGACTTAACATCGATGTTTAAGGCTATGGCGGCGTTAAAGATTCTAGCTCCATCCACGTATAGTTTAGCGCCGTATTTTTGAGCCACCTCGGCTATTTCACGCGTTTGCTGCGGAGTGATGCAAGTTCCTCCAGCTCTATTATGGGTGTTCTCCAAGCAGATGAGCTTCACCTTAGGTTGATGAACCCTATGCTGTTGGAGCAGTCGATCCTCAACATCAACCGGGTTTAGAGCGCCCATATTCCCTTTAACTGTTATCGGCATCACCCCGGCGACGCCGGAAATCCCAGCCGCCTCATAGTAAACTATGTGGGATTCGGCTTCAAGTATCGCGGCGTCACCCCTAGAGGTGTGGGACATGACTGAAACAAGGTTCGCCTGGGTACCACTGGTGACGAGCAGCGCCCGCTCCTTACCTAATTTTTCCGCAGCTTTCTCTTGAAGCCTGTTAACAGTCTCATCTTCCCCGTATTGATCATCTCCCAGCTTCGCCGTTAATATGGCTTCCAGCATCTCTCTTGTGGGGAGCGTCACAGTGTCGCTTCTTAAATCTATAAACTCCAAATACTCCACCCTAATTCAAGGCGTTTAAACTAAGCGTGAATTTAAACGCGAACAGCCGACGCTCATAGATTCCCGCCCCGTAACCTCATTACTTATGAATCGTGCCGCGTTCGAGCGTGGGATGTTATGGATTAACTAGAAGTTGAAGTTTGCCCATTTATTTAGGTATTCCCACCAGTCTTCCTCGCTTAGGTTGCCCAAGCTCTTAAAAATGTTGAATAGCTCCCTTAGCTCTTGGTGATGTCTTTCCTCCTCCTTAATAATCTGGGAAATAATGCCCTTCACCCGTTCATCCTCAACCCTGTTCACGATGTCCCTAAATCGATTCATCATCTCCTCCTCGTTTTTAATATGCGTCTCTAAGCCTCGGTTTAGCTCAAACTTTTCGACTTCCGAGAACACCTTGCCCTTAAGGACGTCGACGACCGCTTGTAATATATCCGCGTGTTTGATGGAGTCTAGTATTAACCCATGAAGCATCAACTTCACAACCTTGTTTTCCACGTTTTTCAACAACTTATTTAACGCTTCAGCGGTCTCTTCTTCCATCATCCTCTGCCTTTCAAGCATGCTTATAAACGCCGGATCCGTAACCTTCACCTTTAAACCCCTAAACCTAGATTATTAGTTTGATTAGATAAAAGTGTATTGATACCGTTGGATAGCTGTTTTAAGCTTCGGTAAACGGGCGTTGTAGCACTTGAGCCTTCAAGGCAGGGATCTAAACGGCTCAGCGAAAGGAAAGTTGAAAGCGAGGCAAAACAATAATAAGCTGAACAAATTAAAATTTAAAAACGTAGCGAAAATTATGGTAGATGTTGAGGGGTGCTTAGATGGGTGAGGAAAAAGTTGGTTTTGTAACCATGGGGGAGGTAAGGGGGAGAATAGAACGGATACCTGAGATAGGGGTAGGAGTTTTAGGCTACGCTTTTATGGGTAAGGCTCATACAAACGCTTACAAGAAAATGCCGTATATTTTTTGGCCTCCTCCAGCCATCCCTAAGCTGGTCGCCATATGCGGCCGTAGCGAGGAGAAGGTCAGCGAAGCGGCTAGAAGATATGGATACGCGAAATATTACACGGATTGGCGTAAGTTGGTGAGGGACCCGGAGGTTCAGCTTCTCGACAACGGGGCGCCGAACAACCTACACGAGGAGCCTTGCGTAGAAGCGGCTGAAAACGGCAAACATATTTTATGTGAAAAACCGTTAGCTAGAACCGCTAGGGAGGCGAAGAGGATGCTGGAAGCTGTCAAGAAGGCTCGGGTGAAAGCCATGGTGGGTTTTAACTATCGCTTCGTTCCGGCTATAAGGGTCGCTAGGAAGCTGATCGAGGAGGGGGCGATAGGGCGAATATATCATTTCCACGCGAAGTATCTTCAAGAATGGATTATGGATCCTAATTTTCCACTGGTTTGGCGGTTGGATAAGAAAATCGCGGGTTCAGGGGCCCTAGGCGATTTAGGCGCCCATGTAATCGACCTCGCCCACCACTTGGTAGGGGATTTAAAATCGCTATGCGCGTTCACGAGAACCTTTGTAGACCGAAGACCCCTGCTGGAGGATCCGAAAAAGACGGGTAAAGTGGAGGTGGATGACGCTTTCGAAGCCATCGTCGAGTTTAAAAACGGGGCGATCGGGTCGATTTCATGCTCGAGGTTCGCCGCGGGCAGAAAGAACTATCAGGTCATAGAGATATATGGCTCTAAGGGCAGCGTGGTGTTCAACCTTGAAAAGCTGAACGAGCTAAAGGTTCATTTAAGAGACCATGAACCGAAGGATTTAGAGCCTAGTTTCCACGACACCTTGGTAACAGAGGCGTACCATCCCTATATGGAAAATTGGTGGCCCCATGGACATATCATAGGTTGGGAGCATGCCCAGGTTCATGAAGTATACCATCTCCTCGACGCGATAGTGAATGATAAACCAATAGGCCCGCAGGGAGCCACCTTTGAAGACGGGTATAAATGCGCGGTGGTCTGCGACGCGATCCTAGAATCCGCCGAGAAGGGTAAGAAGGTAAACATCAGATACTGAGGCCTCAATTTCTAGTCGAATCGAACCTTCTTCCCCCCATTCCCCCATGTCGCGGGTACGCGGGGGTGAGCGAATTCAAAGGAGATGTC
>Ga0078972_1012558_pt1 | contig 14491 bp, 13 predicted proteins | sample YelNatPaOPGAMG01_FD_67568 | JGI IMG/M metagenome (GOLD analysis project Ga0078972, IMG submission 67568) | Hot spring thermophilic microbial communities from Obsidian Pool, Yellowstone National Park, USA - OP-RAMG-01 (SPADES assembly) (version 2) | ecosystem: Environmental > Aquatic > Thermal... | reverse complement strand
TCGCCAAACGATTTGACTATGTGTCTCTTGAGACTCCGGATGTACGCGAGGCAGCAGAAGTGGATCCGCGGGGGTTTCTGGCTCTTCATCCTCCCCCGGTCATTTTCGATGAGGTCCACTTTGCGCCGAATCTGTTCCCCTATATCAAGGAAAGAGTAGATGGCCATCGCCAGGAAAAGGGACAGTATGTCTTGAGTGGTTCCCAGAACCTCTCACTGATTGGCAAGGTGACCGAGTCCCTTGCAGGCCGGGCAGCGATATTGAGGCTTCTTCCCCTCACGAGGCGTGAGGCTACGGGGAGGCCTCAATCTCCTCTCCCATGGGAGGCGAAAAGGCAAGGGGAGCAACGGAGAAAGACGCCTCTGATCGATCTTTGGAAGGAGTTTCTTCGTGGTAGCTATCCTGAGTTATGGGTCGACCCGGATCGCGATCTTACGCTCTGGCATGGGAGTTATATCCAAACCTATCTTGAACGAGATGTCCGTTCCCTGCGGCAGATTGGAGATCTGACCCTTTTCCAGGGATTTTTGCGACTGCTCGCAGCACGAAGCGGTCAACTTCTCAATCTGACCGAAATGGCAAGAGATCTCGGATTGGCTGTCAACACCGCCAAGGTATGGCTATCGATCTTGGAGGCGACGTTTCAGGTATGGGTCCTCCGTCCCTATTTCGCCAACGTTGGAAAACGTCTGGTGAAGACCCCGAAGGTATACTTCATGGACGTGGGTACCCTCTGCTATCTGGCAGGGTTGAGGGATCCTCTCCACGCCACCTCGAGCCCCATGAGCGGTTCCATCTTTGAGACCGCCGTTCTGAGCGAGATTGTCAAGACTTTCGCACACCGGGGAGAAGAGCCAAGAATTTATTTCTGGAGGACTTCTTCGGGTACAGAAGTAGATATTGTTGTCGAGATGGCAGGAAAGTTGATTCCTATCGAAGTGAAGCTCTCTTCCACCCCAAGGCCGACGATGGCCGATGGGATTAAGGTATTTCGAGAGCTCTTCGGCAACACGGCCTCGGAAGGGTATGTGATCCATCCGGGGGAAATCCGTCTTCCCTTAGGAGGGGGAGTGGTTGCCCTCCCCTTTTCAGACCTTTAAACCCGGCTGGCCCGCTTTTTGATGTACTATTGAAGTTGTCGCGGATATTTCCCACCTCCATAAGGACTTGATGAGGTGGTGGCCCCCCGGGCCTCTTTCTTGTCATTGTGAGGCCTTTTAGGGTGTGTCCTTGCGAGGGTCCTTTTTGTCTGTGATTGCGAGGAGCCCCTTTCCCCCTGTCATTGCGAGGGGGCCTTTCTTTTGTCTTGTCATTGCGAGGAGCGAAGCGACGAAGCAATCTCGCCTCATCCCGCGCCGCTCGCCCCCGAGAGGCCCCTCGGGTTGCTTCGCTCCGCTCGCAACGACAAAAGGGGAAAGACCCCCTCAGGTTGCTTCGCTCCGCTCGCAAAGACGAAAGGGGGGCCTCATCGCGAGGACCTTATTTGGGGCGTCCTTGCGAGGGCCTTTTTTGTCTGTCATTGCGAGGAGTGTAACGACGAAGCAATCTCGCCTCATCCCGCGCCGCTCGCCCCCGAGACCCCCTCAGGTTGCTTCGCTGCGCTCGCAAAGACGGAGGGGGGTGTCATTGCGAGGGCCTTTTTTGTCTTGTCATTGCGAGGAGCGAAGCGACGAAGCAATCTCGTCTCTTCCCCGAGACCCCCTCAGTTTGCTTCGCTGCGCTCGCAACGACGAAAGGGGGGTGTCCTTGTGAGGGGCTTTCTGGGTCTGTCATCGCGAGGGGCCTTTCTTTCGTCTGTCATCGCGAGGAGCGCAGCGACGAAGCAATCTCGCCTCATCCCGCGCCGCTCGCCCCCGAGACCCCCTCAGGTTGCTTCGCTCCGCTCGCAACGACGGAAGAGGGCGTCATTGCGAGGGCCTTTTTTGTCTTGTCATTGCGAGGAGCGAAGCGACGAAGCAATCTCGTCTCTTCCCCAGGGCCATCTCAGGTTGCTTCGCTGCGCTCGCAACGACAGAAGGGGAAGGGGGCCCCTCAGGTTGCTTCGCTTCGCTCGCAAAGACGAAAAGGGGGGAGACTCCCTCAGGTTGCTTCGCTCCGCTCGCAAAGACGAAAGGGGGGAAGGCCCCCCCAGGTTGCTTCGCTGCGCTCGCAGCGACAACCTCCCTTTCCAGGCTCGGCCACCCCAATCTTTTGGGGAAGGTGCCCCTCAATGGAAGACAAAAAGGGTTCTCGGACCCTTCGTCAACCGACCGCCTTGACGTATCTCATCCGCAGGTCGTAAAGGATGTGATCCATCAAGCGCTCTTCGTCCGAAGAGAGATTTCCCTTCGTCTTCTCTTTGAGCATTCCGAGGAGGTCGATCGTTTGCTTGGCCAGAGGCAGGTTCTTTGTGATACGATTGGTCACGGGATCCTCAACCTCGCCCAATTGAATGAGAGCCGAGGTGCTCAAGGATAGGATGAAGTTTGGAAACGTAATGGGAGGAAGGGGGGCGTCATCCCCCAGCGCCTCTTCCCGTTGAGATTCTGCTCTCTTGGGTACTTCTTTTTGGGTCTCCTCCTTTGCCGAAGGTGATTCCTCTTCTTTTCTCGCACTAAATCTCCTGTCCTTGACCGAAAAGCCTTTAGCCAACTCCTCTTTTTCTCGATCGTCTGCCATACGCTGCCTCCCAGGAGCGGGGCACCCCGGCCGGGTGGTTCCTCACTTTCGACCCGTTCCCGTAGGACCCTTACCGCCTCCAGATGGTCCACCCCGGGGTCTACCCCTTTGTGGTTCCTTTTGAGATGGTATTTCGTCTCTATTTTATAATGAGTGAGCCACTGAGGCAAGATGGGGAGGAGTGAGAAAAAGCCGATTCGACCCCCTTGCGATGTCGCTTAAGTTATTGAAATCACAAATCTTTTATTAAATATCCCTGCCCGTTCTTTTCCCGGGGGGAGGTAGACCGAAGAAATTGAAAAAGAGAAAAAGTGGCAGGGCGAAAGCACTTGACAGATAGGAGGTCGTGATTTATATTTGTTGTTAGCATTCATCTTAGGTGAGTGCTAATTCAAGCAAGGGGTGATATGAATGACTCATTTGCCGGCGGTGAAGAACTCTCTTGAATCCTACCTTGTTCAGATTAACAAGTTCCCTCTTCTCTCGCCAGCCGAAGAGTTCGAGTATGCGGTCCGCTACTACAAGGATAAAGACATCGAGGCCGCTCACAAACTGATCACCTCGAACCTTAGGTTCGTGGTGAAGGTTGCTTTTGAGTACAAAGCCTATGGGGTGAAACTTCTCGACCTGATTCAGGAGGGGAATATAGGACTCATGATGGCCCTGAAGAAGTTTAACCCTTACAAAGGTTACCGGTTCATCTCCTATGCGATCTGGTGGATCCGAGCCTACATTCAGAATTTCATCATCAAGACCTGGAGTCTCGTTAAGATCGGGACAACCCAGACCCAAAAGAAGCTTTTTTATAAGATCGGAAAGGTTCGAAAGGCCTTGGAGTCAAACCAGGAGGATGAAAAGAGGTACGAACACCTGGCCAAGGATCTCGATGTTTCGAAGGAGGATCTCATCGAGATGGAGCAAAGGATGTCCTCGCGGGATCTTTCCCTCGATACCCCTTTCGACGAGGATCGGGAGCTCACCCACCTCGACATGCTTCAGGGCGATTCGATGAACCAAGAAGAGGCCCTCGCCGAGGAGGAAGAAAGAACCTTGCGAGAGCGTCAAGTTCAAAATGCTCTGAAGCGACTGAATGAAAAGGAGAAGTACGTGATCATGAACCGTGTCATGTCGGACTCTCCTCTGACCCTTCAGGAGATCGGGACACACTTGAAACTATCGAGGGAACGGGTTAGACAGATTGAAAGCGAAGCGCTCAGAAAGCTGAAGAAGGAATTTCAGACGACCGTGAGCCTTGAGGCTTAGCAGGAGGTAACGGAACATGCCCATCTACGAATATGAATGTACCAACTGTAAGGAAGTGTTCGAAATCCTTCACAAAATCGATGAAGATTGTAAAGTGGCTTGCCCGAAGTGTCTGGGGCCCGCGAGGAAGCTCATCTCAGCAAGCAATTTTGTGTTGAAGGGAGCAGGCTTCTACGTAAACGACTACCCTTCGAAGAGCCGCGAAGAAGGGAAGAAGAAAGAGAAGGAAGCATCCACAAAGACGACAAGCGAAAAGAGCGGGGAAAAATCTGTCGAAAAAAAGGCCTGACAGAAAAACGATACTGAAGGGAAAGGGCCGGGCATAGCCGTGGTGTTACAGCCCGGCCTTTCGGTTCCGTAGAAGGGCCGCGATTTCGTTCAAGATCAGAGATGCGACCTCTTCCTTGGAGGCAAGGCGAGGCTCCCGAATCTCTCCTGAGGGAAAGAGAAGCTTCACAAGGTTGGTTTCTGCCTCAAACCCCGCGTCCGGTCTCGTCACGTCGTTGGCGACGATCAGATCGAGGTTTTTCTCCGTCAGCTTCTTTCGGGCATTGGCAACCAGTTCGTCCGTTTCCGCGGCAAAACCGACCACCAACCGGTCTCCTTTGTTTCTGCCGATTTCTGCGAGGATATCGGCGGTCTGCTCCAGTTGAAGAGAAAGCTCCCGTTCACCTTTCTTGAGCTTTCGGTTCAGGGTCGTTTTGGGTCGATAATCCGAAACGGCTGCCGCCTTGATCACAACCGTGGACCACGGGAGATGTTCGCTCACCGCCTTCCTCATCTCTTCGGCCGTACGCACGGAGACGATCCTGATGTCCGGTCGTGGGGGACGCAACGACGTGGGACCGCTGATGAGAACGACCTCTCCGCCCCTCCGTTTGGCCATCAAGGCCAGGGCATAGCCCATCTTGCCGGATGACCGATTCGTGAGGAATCGAACAGGATCGATCGGCTCCTGAGTCGGCCCGGCAGTCACAAGGAATCGTTCCCCAGCCAAGTCCTTTTCGGTAAAGAGATCCTCTATTTTTTCGATCACATCCTCCAGCTCGGCCAACCTTCCTTTTCCATACCATCCGCAGGCAAGCTCTCCCTCGCCCGGTTCGATGAAGTGGAATCCTCGTTGAATGAGGATCTCCACGTTCTTCTTGACGGCGGCGCTTTCCCACATGTTCACATTCATGGAAGGAGCAAGAAGGACCGGGGCCCGGGTCGCCATCACCAGGGTCGAAAGAAAATCATCAGCAATACCCGCGGCGATCTTGCCCAGGATGTTGGCAGTGGCTGGAAGGATCACAACAAGCTCGGCAAGATCGGCCAGGGCGATATGGGCAATCTTCTCATCCTGAATCAGCGCAAAAGGATCCGTCACAACGGGCTTTCCTGAGAGGGTTTGAAAGGTTAGGGGGGTAACGAATTCCTGGGCATTTCGAGTCATCACCACGTGAACGCTCGCCTCCCTCTTAACCAAGAGCCTTAGGAACTCAGCCGCTTTATAAGCGGCAATCCCGCCCGTTACGCCAAGCACAATCTCTTTTCCCTTCAACATACGATCACCCGCTCTACCCGTTCTTTCGACGCCCTCTCGAAGCGCCCAAGCTTTGTAAAAGGAATGCCATTTCGAAGGCCCTATGGTCATATACCATAAAAGGTCCAAATCTACAAGAAAAGGCGTCCCTCCCTCCAGGGACCGTGGGGTTTGGAACCATTTTTTCGTAGCTTCTGAGGTATGATGGGTCTCGCTTCGGTGAGGATTTGCCCTGGCTATCCTCAAACTTGGTAGAGGCCCGGGCTTTTGAACCCGAATGTTGCGAAAATGCAACTGGCGGGTGAATTTGACATTCCCGGGCTTCCCCTGCTATCTTGAAGGTAGAACGGCAAGAGATTCTTCGGCCCGGAGGGAGGGCAAGGGATGGCTGAGCGAGATCCTGTAGAGGTTCTTCGAGAACAGCTTGGGAGAATAGAGGGACTGGCAGGTCTTCATGCCGAGCACGAGGTTTTTAAGCAGTGGCTCGCCGAAACGCGAGGCCTTCTCGAGCAGACGTTTTCTACGAAATCGCTCCACTATCAGAGCTTCCTCGCCCTTCGGTTCAGGGAAGTGACGGTAAAGGCCTTCGCCTCCGTCGAGATCGATAAGCTCAATGCCCAGCGGTTCAGAAGGGACCTCGAAAATGCAAAGAACATCCTTCAGGGGGCGATCAAAGAGCTTACGGTCGACAGGACCCTTTTTAGGAAGATCCAGACGACGCCTCGAAGCGTGGAAACGACCCTCAAAGGGGAATATTTCATTGGTACAGGGGTGAAGGATTCCTCCATTCTTGGGGCCATCCAAAGAACCTTGGAGGAAAGCGGCCTCTCAATGGTTTCGACGGAGCAGGCGAACTCGACGAGCGACTCCTTGGGAGAGCGTATTGAAAGGATCAAACGGGCGCGAGTGGGTATCTATGATCTCTCGGATCCCAAGAACCGCGAGGTCTGTATCGAACTTGGAGCCGCCCTGGCCCTTGGAAAAACCGCCATCGTCACATATCAACAGGGCGCCGCTTTACCGGAGGCGCTTAAGCCGGTCGCTTCCATCGAATACAAGGACACGAATTCGCTCTCCAATGCCCTGAAGAAGATGGTCAAGTAGGCCACATCGCAAGAAATGCAAAATCTCTCGGGGAAGGCGAAACCGGGGGGGCTTTTGCGAAGTTGGGTCGGGTATATCGGAGGAACGATCATGTTTGAAACCCCTTTGACTCAGATGCTCGGCATTGAATACCCCATCATTCAGGGCGGCCTTCACTGGCTCGCCCGGGCCGAACTCGTCTCGGCCGTCTCGGAGGCAGGGGGATTGGGAATTCTATCCAGCCTCACCTTTCCCGATCAGAAAAGCCTTCGGAACGAGATCCGCCGCGTAAGGGAGATGACAAAAAAGCCCTTTGGCGTCAACCTTTCGATGCTTCCGGAGTTGGGTGAAGGGGATCGGACCGAAGAAATCCTCGAGGTCCTTCTTGAGGAGAAGGTCCCGGTGGTTGAAACCTCTGGAAGAAGCCCGGAGCCCTTCATTGGAAGACTGAAGCAAGAAGGAATCAAACTCATCCATAAAGTCCCTTCCGTTCGTTTTGCTCGAAAGGCAGAGGCGATCGGCGCCGATGCCGTCACGGTCGTCGGATTCGAATGTGGAGGGCATCCAGGGATGGACGAGGTGACCTCCCTGGTGTTGATCCCCAAAGCAGCCCGGTCCCTGCGCATCCCTGTTATCGCTGGAGGGGGGATCTGTGATGCCCGAGGCTTTGTGGCAGCCCTGGCCTTGGGGGCTCAGGCCGTGGTCATGGGAACACGATTCTTGCTCACTCACGAATGCCCCGTTCACCCCAAGATCAAAGAGCGACTCCTTCAAGCGACGGAGACCGATACAATGATCATCCAGCGATCGATTCGAAACGCCGTTCGGGCCCTGCGCAACAAAGCTGCCGAACGGACCCTCTCGATGGAAGAAAAGGGAGCTTCTCTTCAGGAATTGATGACCGTGATCAGCGGCCGGATGAGCCGCGAGGCCTATCTTGAGGGTGATTTCGATTCGGGGATCATCCCCTGCGGCCAATGCATCGGTCTGATTGAAGGCATGAAGAGCGTCCGGGAGGTGATCGAGGAGACGATCGAGGGCGCCAGAGCACTCCTGGGGCGGTTAAGTAGCATGACGATTCCGTCATAGAACCTGAGGCCCGTCACGTCCAGCGCCAAAGGGCGACGATGAAGGTGATGACAAAGACGAAGACCAGGTTCATATAGGCCATCAGATAGAAAGCCTTTTCGTGCCGCGGTGGTTTCCCCTTTGTTTCCCCTGTGATCAGGCTTCCTACTACAGGCATCCCAAGGATTTTCTCATCGCCGTGGGGCGCGGTTTTGAGAAGATCGGTGAGGTCGCTGCCCGCCCCATGTTTCTTCATATGAGTTCCCTCTCTCCAAAGCCTGCTCGAACTCACATCGTACACCCTTCCCTGATAGGCAAAATAAGCCGGCCTTCCCTCCTTGCCATCGAAGTAGGAAAGCTCTGCCAAAGAAAAGGGTTCTCCGTTTCGCACGGCTGGAAGCTTCGTCCGTTTTTTCATCCGTGGACCGATCACAAAGGTCACGACTGCCGCTGAAGAAGCCATGATGATAAAAAGAATGATCTTGATGCCCAGAAGCACCCCAAAGCGGGTTGTATAAAAGAGATGGAAAGACGGAATACGGGCAAGGGTGAGGAGCGTCCCTGTAATGGCCATGAGGCCGATGCTAAGCCATCCCAGGATGAGCTCTCCTTTGGGCAAACCCCGCGCAGCGTAGGCGGGCTTGAGGAGGATATGAACGTAGAGGATCGTCCCGAACCATGCAATGGCCGTCAGAAGATGGAGATAACCGATAACCAGCCGAACGGCCTTCTGAAAGGGATGTAGGGGGCGATACAATCCCTTCGCTTTAAGGTCATTCCTGAACTGTTCTCCTGCCCCAGTGAGCTTGCCACCCATGGAGTCGACATGGCAGCGCTCGCAATCGTATCCCGTCTGCTCCGCATATTCGGGAGTGGCGAGCAATGAGGGGACGAAGAAGAGAGAAAAAAGAATCGCGACGAAAAAGCTCTTCATAGACCCGAAATATACGAGATGGCGAGCCCTCTTCGCAAGGAGTCCATCGTTCAAAAGGAATTGCCATGGCAAGAATTCCGTTTCTCCCGCTGCTCCGCTTCTGTCGTCTTGGCGCGGTTTGAGATAAAGTCTCGGAATTTGTACAATCTATCGTAATCATGAGTTTTTTGACAACAGTCAGCTCTTGCTGCATCCATGGAACAATGGAATGTTGGAATATCGGAATAATGGTTTAAAAGCGCATCACTTCTGGGTCCGGATCAAGGGTTTTTGGATCAATTCTTACAGGGCGGCTTGACAATGTCATGATTCGTAATATACTTCAAGGAGGTCGAATAGAGACCCAATATTCCGCTATTCCCACATTCCATGATTCCAATTGCGGAGCGAAGCGGAGCTATTAATCTTCTCAAAATAGAAATAACAGACGTCTCCCTCTCCCGCCTTGGCGGGAGAGGGCTGGGGTGAGGCTGTTCCCTTGGAATTGCCCCCTCACCTCGATCCTCTCCCCCGGGGGAGAGGAAGATTTATTTTCCCTTCGTTTGTCCAGACTAATATGAGCATACTAATAAGTTCACCGTAGGAGGGGTCGTAATGGGAAAAAGGGTCATCGAGTCCGAAAAGGTTCCTAAGCCGGTTGCCACATATTCTCAGGGGATTCTGGCGGAAAATCTTCTTTTTATTGCCGGGATCACGGCCTTTGATCGCGACGGACAATTCGTCGGGATGGGAGATGTGAAAGCGCAGACCGTCCAGATCCTTGAAAATATCAAGGCCGTGGTCGAAGCAGCAGGGGGTACGATGGAAGACATCGTCCAGACGACTGTTTACGTTACAGATCTGGCCAACTATCCTGCCGTCGAGCAGGTCTATAAAACCTATTTCCCAAAAGAGCCTCCTGTGAGGGCTACCCTTCGGGTCGATCTCGTAAGGCCCGAATATCTCGTGGAGATCTCCGCGACCGCTGTGATTGGAAGTTCCTCGAAGGGAACATAAGGGGAAGATATGGGGTCAAATCTCCACCTGATGTTGCATCCTGAACAACCGCTGGGGAGACTTCTGGGAGAACCGGGCCTTCGGCTAGTGGTTTAACCACAAATTTGTTTCGCACCCCCAAAGGGGGTCTGTCCTTGTAAACCAGGGAACAATATGCCATAATAGCAAGGATGATACCGAGACAACTATTCGATCCACTGATTAAGGCCCTAACCGAAGCTCCAGCAGTTTGCCTGCTAGGCCCGCGACAGGTTGGAAAAACAACCCTTGCCCTTTCAGTTTCTGAGAAGCTTGAGGCTATTTACCTCGATCTTGAATCAGAACAGGATCGTGCAAAACTCACTGAACCTGAAATGTATCTTGAGAGGCATCTCGACAAACTTGTGATCCTGGATGAGGTTCACAGAACTCGTAATCTCTTTCCGGTCCTGCGTGGCCTCATAGACCGTGCGAGGCGTGCTGGCATGCGTACAGGCCGCTATTTGCTTCTTGGCTCTGCTGCTTTGGCCCTGCTCCGTCAATCTGGAGAGTCGTTAGCCGGCCGAATACGCTTTCTTGAACTTTCGCCTTTTACTGTTCTCGAACCTACAGATCGTTCCATTGATACCCTTTGGCTTAGAGGTGGTTTTCCAGAAAGCCTCCTTGCTGAGAGCGAACAGAAGAGTTTTCGCTGGAGGCAGGATTTCATCAGGACCTATCTGGAACGAGATATCCCGCAGTTTGGACCCCGCATTGCCGCAGAAACCCTGCGCCGTTTCTGGACGATGCTCGCTCATCGTCAAGGCGCGCCGCTTAATTTATCCGAGCTTGCTCGAAACCTCGATGTTGATACCAAAACAGCGGCACGCTACCTCGATCTTTTAGTGGATCTCTTTCTTGCGAGGCGCTTACCGCCCTGGTTTCCCAATGTGCGTAAGCGATTTGTAAAGACACCTCGGCTTTTTTTACGTGATAGCGGCCTTGTGCACGCTTTATTAGGGATTGTGAATTTAGAGATGCTTCTCTCTCATCCGGTCGTCGGGGCGAGCTGGGAGGGTTTTGTTATCGAAAACCTCCTTGCCTGTGCCCCTGAAGGAGCGAGTGCCTATTTTTACCGAACAAGCGGTGGAGCTGAGATCGACCTTCTCCTCTTTTTGCCTGATGGGAGGCGATGGGCTGTGGAAATCAAGCATAGCATGAACCCACGCCCCAGCCGCGGTTTTCATGCTGCATGCGAGGATATTAAGCCCTCTGAAAGTTTTGTGGTTTATCCTGGAACAGAGCGAATCCCTTTGGGAGAGAACCTGGAGGGTATTGGGTTACTTGAACTGGCCGGGCAACTCTATCGTTATCGTGAAGACGGTGAGGTCAGACAACTGTAATTCGGGATTTTTCAAAAAGCTCCTCTCGATTTCCTAAGTCGAACCTTTTAGGTTCTGATGGAAAGGCCGGAAGGCCATTCGGTGAAGAACGAGGTATTTGTAGTGGGTCCTCTCCCAAAAGTGAGCGCCCAGATAACGCTTTCATTTACAGCAAGTTAGCTTGAGTCAAGCGTGGCGCTATGTTGCCGGTTCTTAAACCTCGATTGCCTGAGACCTTGGTTGTACGCTAACTATCTGGAGCGAAGTCCCTGGCCAAAGCCGATCGGTATCGCATTTGGGCCTTTTTGCTAAGGTTTTGATATTTGTTGCTTTTTCTTAATGTACGCTTTTGGGAGAGGAACCATAAATTCTTTACCTAATTGTTTTCAATTCGTAGAAATCCTTTTGTAATGATTGCAACGCCTTTATAAAAATTGGTTCTTGCTTCATCTGCCATAATATGGCAATATTCAGGTATCCAGTTTTTGAGATGCTCGTCCATAAATCTCTTTTCTAAACCCAGAAATTTTAAAGCCGTCACTGAGTCATTATCCCTCCATGCCTCAGCCTCTTTATAACAGAGAAGTGCCATGAACTTCAATTCGATACCTGCATAGTCAGGTAGTTCATCTGAGAGATCTATCCCTATGCCTGAATCCGCGTATTCCTTAAGCACCTTCTCTGTCCATTGTCCCATTACTCTGCCTTCACCCCTCCATACAGATTCGTATGGCGGAGGCGGTCCGTATTCTTTTTTTATCCCCCTGAAAAGTCTCGTAAAGTCAACAGTAAGGTTTTCTGCAACCTCTACCTCTGGTATGTCCTTTATGGAATTTATAAACGTCTCAAGAACCATTAAACCATCTTTTATTTCACATTCATCACCTGAAAGGGCTTTCTTAAGAGTTTCAATGAATTCATCTTTTTTAAGCTTTTTTACAAACTCCTCTCTTGGTCTTTCCATGTAAAAAGTGCTCAAAAGCATGTATATCCTGCTTCTGCCCTCGGCATATCTCCCAAGCAATGAAATCTCCTCTTCGGTTAAATCCATACCTTCCATCGCGTCTCTTTCTTGATCGTAAAGGCAGGTTATCATCCGTCCATCCAATCAGGGTCAAACCTGAGGTGCACCCTAAAGATCTTCAGTAAAGATCTTCAGTCTCTTAGTACCTTATTTCTCAGCAGTTCCATAAAGCTTCGTCACCGCAGGACCATTTTCCTTGTGACAGCCAAGGCAGATACCTCTGTCAACGTGTCCCATCCCGCCAACATCCTTATATTTCCTCTGGTAGAGATAGTCCGGTGCAAAGTTAGAAATGTGACAGGAGACACAATCAATGCCCAGAACCTCGTTGTGAATTTTATGGAACCTTTGATCAACCTCCATTCCAGTGCTCTTTCCTACTTTGATCTTCCCAGACTTTATTGATTTTGCGGTCTTGGGGATATCCAATGCGAAAGCAAAACTTACAATGACAAACCCCATAGCAAAAACAATGGCTATTGCTCTCGTTCTCATCTCTCACCTCCTAAATTATGTAATAAACCTGCGGTCTTGTGCCATGTTCTCTGTTGAGCTGTATAGCCCTCTTTTCTGCGATTAATTTAGATACCTCACTATGAGGGTCATCAATGTCACCAAAGTATCTTGCATTGCCAGGGCACACCTTTATGCACGCAGGTGAAGTGTCGTAATCGCCACCAGGCCTTTTGCCTTCTTTTAAAGCCTTCTCAACCCTGTGCCAGCAAAGAGTGCATTTCTCAGCAATGCCAGGTTTTTTTCTGTGAAGGGCATGCAGTGCCTCGGCTGGTAAGTTCTCGCAAGGGATCTTTTCCTTCTCATAAAAGGTCTTTTCCTTGTCAATAAAGTGGATCACACCGTAGGGACATGCAGCGATGCAGTATTTCCTGCCCTTGCATCTGTCATAGTTAATAAGTACAACGCCATACTCGTTTTTGCTGATTGCCTTTTCAGGGCATGCCTTCATACACGGAGGGTTCTCACAATGCATGCAGTTCATCGGTGTAAATATCCTCCTCACATTCGGATACTTGCCCTGCTCATATTCAAGAACAAAATTCCAGTAGTTGCCTGACTGAACCATGTTCTCTGTCTTACAAGCAGCGACACATGCCCTGCATCCAAAGCAACGCTTCATATCAATCACCATTCCGAATCTCATTTTTCACCTCCTATGCTTTGTAAACCTTTACTTTTGTATCATTAAAGCTGTTCATACCAGAGATCCTATCAGGATATAGTTCAAGGATCCAGTTGGGGTTTGCCCCCTTCTTTGCATAAGCAGGCATACTGTTTGACCAGTGTCCGTAGTGGTAACTTATCGCCAATGTGTCAGGCCTTATTCCTTCTGTGAGCTTTGCCTTGATCTTTATCTTTCCTGCCCTTGATTCCACATAGACGTACTCTCCGTCCTTTATGCCTTTCTTATTTGCAGTATCCGTGTTTATGGCTACAAAGTTCTCATCAGCATCATGAGCGATCTCCCTCAGCACAGGCACCATCGCATTATCGCTCTGATTGAAATACATCCTCTTGTAGGTTATGAGATACAGGTCATAATCATTTGCCTCCATGTGAGGAGTCGGAAATGCATGCTCCTTTCTCGGAAGAGGGGAATAAACGACATCAAGATTATCAGTCCTGATATTCTTAATTCCATACTTGTTAACCGTCTCTTTAACCTTATCAGCAGTAATGAGAAGGTTTTCGGCATAGAAGTTCATTTTTGGATTTCCAGGGCCTTTAAACTTTGCCTCAATGCCCTTTAAATAGATATCTTCTAAATGAAGCTTCTTTGCCTTTAATCCATGCTTCTTGAGATATTCAATGTCTGTTCCATTCCCCTTTGCAATCTCTGCAACAACCTCCTCAGAAGAATACTTCCTGTTAGGGGAAAGCTTGATCTTCCATGCCTTATTTATCTCTTCAATGTATTTGTCCAGAATACCGAGCCTCTCAGCGAGCTCCATAAGGATGTCAAAGGCATCATATCTTAGATTATAGGCATTAACGATTGGCTGTCTTATCGCCATATGCTTTGCCTCAAGGTTCCACCTCGTATCAGACCAGTGCCATGATTCAAGGTATGCCTTATCAGGAAGCACAATGTCCGACATGTCCGCAAGTTCTGTGAGGATTGTATCAATAGTTACGCTGTAGATCTTCTGGTAGCCCTCTATCTGTTTTTTCACATCTGATGTGGAGAAGGGCCTGTTTGTGGCATAGGACATCATGAACTCAGGTTCATACTGCAGCCCATGTACCTTTGGATCAGCAAGTGTAAGGGCAACCTGCTGTGCTACATTGTGAGTTCCATGTGGGAAATAGACACTTTCCTGAAGATCTACCCTCTTTGGTGGATACTCGCACTTTGATGGCTCCATGGATTTTGGATTCTTATAAACATCATGCAGATGCATGCCACCAACTGCATCAAAGGCACCCACAAGCATCATAACTATCTGCCTTGCCCTGTTATTCTGGACTCCATATTCATGGGCACTTAGACCACGGAAGGTATGAATCACAACAGGGCGGTGTCTCAGGACCTTCCCCTCTTTTACAACAGTGGCACCAATCAGGGCATGTTCGCCGAACTCCTT
>Ga0078972_1012557_pt1 | contig 14495 bp, 10 predicted proteins | sample YelNatPaOPGAMG01_FD_67568 | JGI IMG/M metagenome (GOLD analysis project Ga0078972, IMG submission 67568) | Hot spring thermophilic microbial communities from Obsidian Pool, Yellowstone National Park, USA - OP-RAMG-01 (SPADES assembly) (version 2) | ecosystem: Environmental > Aquatic > Thermal... | reverse complement strand
TCTCGCTTCATCTCCTCTTTGGCGCCGGTGGCTGCCGTCTCTTCTTGCGTCGCGGTGGCAGGCTGCCGCCGCAGCGGCGGTCTTTTCGCGGCAAGCCAGTCCTGCAACTGGCGGGCGTAGTCGGCCATGGCGGCGCGCAGCGGCGCGCCGAGGTGGTGCTCAAGCTTGTTCTTCAGCCGCCAGCGACGCCAGAACAAGGGGCCTGAGGGCTCCACCCACGCCCGCTCCGGCACGGTCCAGGGGAACGGCGGCGCGCCACGCAGCCACTGCTCGCCGTGTGCGACGCCCGCTTCGGCCAGACACTGCTGCAGGGCGGCAAGCATGTCCCGGACCACCTGGTCGGCCAGTTCCCCCGCGACAAGGGCGGCGCGCTGCGGAGCCGGCTCCGTGCCTGCACTGTCGACCACCTCGCGCATCACCGTTACTGCCCCGCGCTCACCCAGCCCGCGGCAGAGATCACGCTGTTGCTGCTCGGCCTCATCCAGGCGCCCCAGCGCCGTACCGGTGGAGGCTTTATGCGCCGCCGGAGGCGGGGGCACCTGCTCCCGCAGGCCCTGCTCCAGGCGCAGCGCAAGTTGCCTGGCAAGTTGCAGCGTGCGGTCCCGCCCTCGCTGCACCGAAGCGCCGAGGCAATCGTCGAGCGCGGGTCGCAGCACGGCATCACGCCACGCGGCGAATCGGCTCGCCTGCGCCGGATCCACGCTGACCGGATGGACCGGGACGGCCTCGCCAAGCGCCTCGGAAAGCACGCGCTCCACGTACGCCTGCTGCTGCGCCAAGGCCTGCGGGGTAACGGCATCGCACTTGGTGAGCATGACCATGCGCTGCGCGTGCGCCTGTTGCAGGGCGCGCAGCAGATCGGTGTCGAGCGTGGAGACGGTGGCCGACGCGTCGATGGCGACGATGCCCATGTCGCAGCGCGGCAGGTAGTTCAGCGCGTGGGCAGAGGCGCTGGCATGCAGCGAGCCGAGCCCCGGAGTGTCGGTGATGACCAGTCCCGGCTCGAGGATCGCGGCAGGTACGGCGATCGTCACCTCGCGCATGCGTTCGGACTGGCCGCCACCCTCGACGATGCACTGGGCCAGATCCTCCGGTTCGATGACCGACGTGCGCCCGTCGGCATCCAGCCCCTCGATCCGCAAGGTGTCGCCATGGTGGATCCGCGTGACGACTGCCGTCACGGGAATCGCTCCGGTGGGCAGCAGGTCGCGCCCGAGCAGCGCGTTGACCAGTGACGACTTGCCGCTGCTGACCCGCCCGAGGATGGCCACCTCGATCCCGCCACGGTTTGCCAGCGCGCGCCGCAACGCATCGCGAAACTCGAAGAAGTGATGGCGCTCGACGATCTGCGTCATCAATCCCACCACGCCTTCCGGGTCCATGCCCTTCGGCAGCACGAGCGTCTGATGTCGTAGTTCGCGGGCGATGTCGTCCAGCAGCAGACCCAGCTCTGCGGCCAGGGCGCGGGCGTCGCGTTCGCCCTCCCCGTCCAGCGGACCGTACCCTCGCAGATAACTCGGCCGCAGGTCGTGGACCGCGTTGCGTGCCAGGGCCATGCGGGTCTCGAATCCCCAGGCCGCATCCACGGCGGCGTAGTTGCTTCGGCTCAGCGCCTGCGTCTCCATGAAGCGGCGCATGGCGCCGCGCAGCCGCTCCAGGTGCCGGCGCAGCGCGGCAATGCGGTGGGGCTCGGGAAAGTCGGTGTAGCGCGGAAACAGGGCGTCCGGATCCTGGTCGGTGAGCGCCTGGATGCCGTCCTGCACTTCGTGCTCGAGATGACTCAGGAGATTGAGGATATGGTGGCGCTGGTTCTCGGTCAGCATGCGGGTCAAAACAGGGCAACCGCCATGATCAGGACCAGCAGCAGTCCAACCAGGCCGAGATAGACGTTCATGTGGCCCGACTGCAGCGGGCTCACGGCCCGGGCCAGCCACTGCACCACGCGCACCGGCACGCGGAACACCTTCGCCTCGAACAGCGGCGCGACGGTGGCGCGATGCCGCACACGATGAACGAAATAGCTGCGGCCGTTGTAGGCCTGGTCGAGCGTCGTCTGCGGGCGGTAGACAAAGGAATAGAACGTGCGCATGGCATTGGAGAAGGTCAGCGCCGTGGTCGCCCCCTGTGCCGGGCGCGGAAAGCCGCCATACCAGACCGGGACACGCAGCCGCCGGTGCCGACGCATCGACCACAACAACAGGCCGATCGGCAGCAGCGCCAGCAGCACCAGCGCCACCACCAGCTTGGTCGGCGAGATGAAGGCAAAGCTCGACGTCAGCGGCACCAGCAGGAGGCCGTTGCGCAACGCCATGCTGGACTGCCCGGCAAACAATTGCGCGGTGACGCGATCGAGCCCATGCAGCCACCACGGCATGCCCACCGCCAGCGCCAGCACGGCCAGTCCAAGAAACCCGCAGGCCAGGGCATAGACGGTACGCACCGAGACGGCCGGCGCATCCTCGCGCACGCCTCGCCCCAACACCCCGAGGCCCACCAGCTTGATGAACGTGGCGAACGCAACGGCGGCGGTCAGCGCCATGCCGGCACCCGCCAGCGAGAGCGTGAGGCGGCCCCCCAGGCTGTCCAGGTGGAAACCCTGAAACAGGGTCTGGAAGGTGAACCATTCGCTGACGAAGCCCGCCTGTGGCGGCATCGCCGCCAGGCTCATGCCGGCGAAGACCACCCCGACGCCGAAAAACCACCGACTGTGCCGCAGCATCGCCTGTTGCCGGATGCTGTAACTTCCCGTGGCGCCATAGGTGCCGTCGGCGGCGAGCATCAGGCAGACCTTGGCGAGCGCATGTCCGGCCAGGTGCAGCAAGGCCACCAGGTAACCAAGCGACGCCAGCGCCAGCTGGCCCTCCTGCCGGAAAATCATGCTTGCGCCGAGCACTGTGACGGCAATGGCGGCATTCTCGGCCGAGGAGAACGCCAGCAGCCGTCGCCAGTCGTCCTCCTGAAACGCATAGAGCACCGAGAGGATCGCGCTCAACACGCCGGCCGCCACGGTGACCACGCCCAATCCGAGCTGGCCGGGCAGCCAGAGGGTGAAGCCGCGCTCTAGGCCGAAGAAAGCGGCATTGAGCACGATCCCCGAGAGCAGCGCCCCGCTGGCACCGCTGCCCTGCCCGTAGGCGCCCGGGTACCACTCGTAGAAAGGCAGCAGGCCGAGCTTGGCGCCAAAGCCGATCAGCAGGAGCAGGCCGATGGCCAGGGGCGCCCAACTGCCGCTCGGCCAGGCCTGGGCGGCAAACGCCGCAAACTGGATGCTGCCGGTGCGCTGGGCCAGCCAGAGCAGAGCCGCCAACAGGGCCACCGCCCCCACTTCCAGCAGGCCGAGCATGAACAGCAGGCCGCGCCCTTCGCGCGACGGACCGAGCCGTTCGCCGATCAACAGTACGGCGCCACCGAGGCTCATCAACTCCCACGCGATGAGGAATCCGGCGGCATCCTGCAAGCCGAAACAGCCCAGCGCGCCAAGCAGGCACAGGCTTGCGCCCGCACTCCAGCTGCGCCAGGACGCCCCGGGCGAACCCAGCGCCGTGGCGAAAAAGCCGGCCACCGCACCGAACCCGAGCAGCCATAGGGCATCCGGCGCCAGGATCAGGCGCGATCCCGCCCAGCCGGCGCCCAGCGGAGCGCAAGCGATGCCCTCGGGCAGACGGATCACCACGGCCAGCACCACCAATGCACAGCCCAGTGCCAGCGCGGGACGTGCCAGCGATCGGCCGATACCGAGCACCGCCAGCACCAGCGCCAGCAGCCACGACGCCGATGCGACGACCACCAGGCCTTCAGCGCTCATGGACGCGCCCTCCGTGAATCCGTTGCGGCTTGCGCTCCAGGAGCAACAGCAACGCCTCGATGATGGCCGCGGGATTGGGAGGGCAGCCGGGAAGCCACACGTCGACCGGCAGGACGCCCTCCAAGCCGTTGCCACTGGTCTCGGTTCCGCCGCACACGCCGCCACTCACCGCGCACGTGCCGCATGCAAGCACCCGCTTGGGATCGGGCATCGCCGTCCACGCCGCCTGCAGGGGTTCGCGCATGGCGGTGGTGACGGTGCCGGTGACCAGCAGCAGGTCGGCTGCGCGCGGCGAAGCGGTAAAGAAGATGCCCAGCCGGTGCAGGTTGTAGAACGGATTGTTGAGTGCCTGCAGCTCGGACTCGCAGCCATTGCACGAGCCGGCATCGACATGCCGCACGTGCAGGCTGCCGCGGAAGCTGTGCTCGATGTGCTCGGCCAGGCGCGCCTCCGCCGGCAGTACCTCGGGCGCAAGCGACCACAGCAAATCTTCTCGCTCGCGCACGCCGAAGGCCCATTCGCTGCTCGGCTGTAACGTCCCCGAAGGGCACGCCTCCACGCACAGCTGGCAATGGATGCATCGGCCGTAATCGAGCGTTTCGAGATGCCCGCGCGTGTCCAGCGCAATGGCGTTCGTCGGACAGGCTTCGGCGCAGCGATGGCAATCCTCCGTGCAGCGCTCGGCGCCGATGCGGGGCATGCCGAGCGTACCGTGCTGGCCATGCGCCGCGGGGTCCTTCGGCCACTCGGTGGTTGCCGTGCCCTGGATCAGTCCTCGCAGTGTCCACAACGGCATCGATCCTCCTAGCGGTCGCAGCCGGCGATGGTGAGGCCGAAACTGGCCTCGTTGATCGCGTAATCCATCATGTTGGTCTGATGCACCGTGAAGGGAAACGCACGCCAGTTGGAGAACGAGGGCGACTTGATCTTCACCCTCGCCAGCGTGCCGTCGGCGTTCACGTGCACCGCGTAGTAGAGCGAGCCGCGCGGCGATTCGGCCCAGCCCAGGCCGAAACTGCCCGGCATAGCCTCGCAGGGAACGCGGCATGGCCCGGAGGCCAGCTGCGGCAGCAACAGCTCCAGCAGGTCGAAGCTGGCCCGCAACTCGGCCGCGCGCACCTGCGCCCGGGCGTGGGCGTCGCCGGACTCGGCCAATGGCACCGGCACGGGAAGTTCGTCGTAGGCGGCGTACGGATGGTCACGACGCAGGTCCCGGTCCAATCCCGAGGCGCGCTCGATTGGTCCGGTGGCCCCCTGGTCGAACGCCACCTCCCGCGGCAGCACGCCGGTGGTGATCAGGCGGTCCAGGTAGCTGGTGGTGCGTTCGAGTTGCGCCAGGTAGCTTTCGACTCCCTTGCGCAGCACCGACAGGCGATCGACCCAGTCGGCCGGCACGGCCATCTCCCGGCGCAGGCCGCCCGGGCACAGCACGTTGCGCATGAAGCGCTGGCCAGTGAGAGCTCCGGCCAGTTGCTTGACCCGCTCCTCCAGCAGACGCCCCTCGGCCTGGCCAACTTTCAGCGTGGTCGCATCGGCCAGCTGTCCGAAATAGTGCAAGTGGTTGTAGATGCGCTCCAGTTCGGCAAGCAGGACGCGCCATTGCCTGGCGTATTGCGGAACCGCGCAGCCGGCGGCCTGCTCCACCGCCTGGCAATAGGCCAGCGCGTGCGCCACGCTGCCCACGCCCGACACGCGTTCGGCCAGCACGCACCCGTGCAACGGCGACAGCCCCTCGAAGCGCCGTTCCATGCCGCGATGCTTGAGGAACAGGCGCGGTACGTAGTGCACGATCGCCTCGCCGATGTAGAGGAACAGGAACTGGGCCGACTCCACCACGTCCGCACGGACGGGGCCGAAGCCGAGCCATTGAGCCTGCGGATCGACCACATCCGGCAGGGTCAGGGGAGCGCGCGGCACCCCTTCCGAGCGCTCGATCACCAGCGGAAACGGTTCGGGATGGCCGCGGAAGGTGAGCCCATACAGGTCCTGCATCTCACGCTCGTACCAACCCAGCAGCGGTGCGTGCAGGGCCATGCTTGGCAGCACCCCGTCGACAGGGCGCACGCACCATAGCTCGAGCGGCTGTCCGGTGGCGGGGGCGGCCAGATAGCGCACCTCCAGGGCATCCGGTTCTGCTTGCCAGGCGTAGGCCATCTGCATCCGCCCGCCACCGGCGAGCAACTGCTCAACGCGCGCCTGCAGCGCATCCGCGTCCAGAACGAGCTTTTGCAGCGGGGCGCTCATGGCTGCACCCCCAGGCCCTGAGCGATGCCGCCGAACAAGGTCTGCCAGGAGGGCGGCCACCACAATCCGAGGACCAGCAGCGCGACCAGCGCCAGCGCCATGGGAACGGCGCGCCACGCCGCGCCGCTGATCGGTTCCAGCGTCGCCGACTCCGGCACGTCACCCAGGTACATCGCGCGGAAATGGTCCAGGAAGGCCACGAAGATCGCGATCAGCAGCACCAGCATCACCACTGCAGCCCAGCGGTGGGCTCCGTCCCAGCCTCCGCGCAGGATGGCGAACTCGCTCAGGAACAGGCCAAACGGCGGTGCCCCGGTAATGGCGACGGCCCCGCACAGCCAGATCGCGCCCGAGACTGGGAACTCCCGCCACATGCCACGCATGTCGTCCATGCGCTTGCTGCCGAAGCGCTGCACGGCATTGCCTGCGCCGAAGAACAGCAGTGGCTTGGCCAGCGAGTGGTTGAGCATGTGATACAGCGCGCCGGCGATGCCCAGCGGCCCGCCGAAACCGAATCCCAGCGCCAGCACGCCCATGTGCTCGACGCTGGAATACGCCATCAGGCGCTTGACCTGGCGCTGGCGCACGATGAACAGCGCGCCGACCAGCAGCGAGATCACCCCGAGCACGATCAGCGCCAGATGCGGCAACCGGCCCTGCCCTGCCGCATCCGTCACGGCCAGCAACCGCACGATGCCGACCATGGCGGTGTTGAGCAACGCGCCGGACAGCATGGCCGAGACCGGCGCCGGGCCTTCGCTGTGAGCGTCGGGCAGCCAGGTGTGCATCGGGGCCAGGCCGACCTTGGTGCCGTAGCCGATCAGCGCGAGCAGAAACCCCATTTTCAGAAGCACCGGAGGCATCTGCGGCGCCGCTGCGGCCAGCGACGACCAACTAAGCATGTAGGTCTCGCCGTAGACGAAACTGCCCCCCCAATACAGCAGCACCGTGCCAAGCAGGGCCAGGCTGATGCCGGAGGAGACCACGATGATGTACTTCCATGCGGCCTCCATGCTCTCCGCGTTGCGCTCGAAGCCGATCAGGAAGGTGCTGACCAGCGTGGTCAGCTCGATCGCGATCCAGTACACGCCCACGCTGTTGACCAGTGGCGCGACGAGCATGCTGAGCGCGAAACCGGCGAACAGTGCGTAGAACACCGGAAGCTGCGCCTCGCTGTGCGCCGACTGCCGCATGTAGGCGATGGCGTAGAGGGAAGAGAGCAGATAGACCACCGCGACGCAGAGCACCACCCAGGCCCCCAGCGCGTCGACGATCAGGTAGCCGTGCAGCAGCGTGGTCGGTGTGCCGGACTGGAACGGCAGCGGCGCGGCCAGCGCGAACACGGCTAGCGCCGCGGCCAGGTTGAGGTATTCGCTGGCGCGAGCCCTGCGCAACAACAGGCCCAGGGCAACCGCCAGTGCCGGCGCACCCCAGAGCAACGCGATGTGCAACGCCACGCTCATCCGGTCAACCTCCGTAGCTCGTGGCTGCTGGTGCTGCCGATGTGGGTCAACAGGTAGCGCACCAGCACGCCGAAACAGGCCACGGCCACCAGCAGGTCGAACAGCAACACCAGCTCGATCATCAACGGCATGCCCGGCATGAGGATCTGCGTGCCGAGGAAGATGCCGTTCTCCAGCACCAGGATGCCCAGGATGTGACTGATCGCCTCGTGACGCAGCGTGAGCATCAAAAAGCCGATCAGCTTCATCGAGAACATCACGGTGAGTGCCAGCACCACCACATTGAATGTCAGGCCGAGATCGGCGGCCAGACGGATCGACACCACCATGGCGAAGATCACCGCGCCCGCGCCCACCACCAAGCTGGTGGAGGTACTGACCAGTTCGTGCACCTCGCGCGCAGTGTTCAGTCGTCGCAGGATGCGCAGGATCAGCCACGGCAACACCAGCCCGCGGAACAGCACGGTGAGGCCGGCCACCCAGTACAGCTCGGTGTAGCCGCCGTAGTAGGCAACCGCGGCGGACAGCAAGCCGATGAGCCAGGACTGCGCGGCAAAGGCCAGCATGTAGTCCTTGAGCCAGCGCGAGCCCAGCATCACGAAGGTCAGCAGCAGGCAGCCGATCGCGAGCAGGCTGAACAATGAGGCGGCAAGGGGCGAGAGGTGGGCGGCGAGCATGTCGGTCACCGTATCTGGTTGGCCACGATCGCCAGCACGGCGAGCAGGAAGGCGGCGGCCAGCGGCTCCTGGTAGCGGTAGAAGCGCAGGCGCGACTGCGCGGTCTCCACCGCGATCACCGCACACGCCACCAGCGCGAACTTGATCGCGATGCCCCCCAGGGCGCCCGCCAGGCCCAGCGCCGCGCCCTGCTTCGACAAGCCCCAGGGCAGCAGCAGCACGTGGCAGAAAATGGTGTAGAGGAGGTACTGCTTCATCATCGACGCCCATTTCAGCAGCGCCAGCAGCGGGCCGGAGTATTCGAGTACCCGCGCCTCCTCGATCATGTAAACCTCGATGTGCGTGCTCGAATGGATCGGCAGGCGATCGGTTTCGGCCAGCAGCAACACGAAGAACGCGGCCACCAGGAACAGGTGCGTGGGGCTCCAGTACACCTCGGGCCTGGCCACGAGCAGGTGGTTGACCACGAACGGCAGCATGGCGTGCGCCATCAGCGTGATGCCGACAAACACCAGGATCAGGATCGGCTCGGCGAGGATCGTGATCATCACCGTGCGGCTGGCCCCCATGCCGCCGTAGGCACTGCCCGTATCCAGCGCGGCCAGGTTCACGAAGAAGCTGCCAAGCGTCAGCACCAGGCCGCCACCGAGGATGTCGCCCATGTCCGACTGCGGCAGCGGAAAATCCGTGAGTACCGGAATCAGGATCGGCACGATGAGCATGGCGGTGAACGCCACCACCGGTGCGCTCCAGAACACCCAGCTGGCGGTTGCCGGAACCAGCTGCTGCTTGCGGAACAGCTTGAACAGGTCGCGATACGGCTGCAGCAGCGATGGCCCCTTCCCCCGCTGCACGCGCTCCTCGAAGCGCAGGATGAATCCTTGCAACAGCGGCGACAGCAGCAGCACGGCGGCTACCTGGGCGATCTGGTCGAGGATGTCCCGCATGGCGTTGCGTCAGTCGCGGGAGCGGAACGTTCCGGGAGAGCGACGGCCCCTGCGGGCCACCACGCGGACGGGCTTGCGCTCACCGTGGCCGGCCATGGCCGTGGCCACGAGAACGAGGATCAGCAACAAGGCAATACAGGTCATGAGCGGCTCCAGAGGGTCGCGTGCGATACCTGTAGGAGTCATCAGCCCTGAGGGCGGTCGGAGGCGGACCCCATCGCCTGACGGGCCGAACGATACCATGCGCACGATCAATTGCCAGCTTGCTGATTCGCTCGGCACAGGCGCCCGCGCAGGCCTGCCGCAGTCGGTTGCACGGCACGATGCTGCTGCCGGTCATGCCCCGCTTTGACCGCACGGTCGAGCTCGATGTGGCCGTCTGCCGACGTGTGCCTTTCAGCGCGATGCACGGCCGCGCCGCCGGCGCTTGCTGCCCCGATCCGGCGTCGGCTATGTTGCCCGCCGGGAGATGGCATGCCTCCCTGTGTACCCCCGCCGCAAGGCTGATGATGCCTATCGAACGCGCAGGTTGTCCGCGCGACTCGACAGGTTTCGCCCGGCGATACCCGAAGGGTGCACGCGGCAACGGCGCACGACAGCAACGTAGCGCGAGGTTCCACCCATGCCTGAATCGCTTGTTTCCCGGAACGAATCCCCCTCCCCTGCGGCACGGCCTGCGAGCGCGTCCCGTCGCAGCCGGCGCAGCACCGGCCGCCTGCGCAAGGCGGCCGAGCAATTGCTGGCCAGCGCCGACGTCCAGATCGGCGGCGGTCGCGACTGCGATATCCAGATCCACAACGACCGGGTATTCCAGCGGGTATTTGCCCACGGCTCGATGGGATTCGGCGAGTCCTACATGGACGGCGACTGGGATGCCCGCGACCTGCCCGGCCTGATGAGCAAACTGTTGCAGGCGCGCCTGGACGAGCAGCTGCGCAACGTCGGCACGCTGCTGCTCTGGGCGCAGGCCCGATTCGTCAACCTGCAGCGGGGCAAGCGCGCGTACGTGGTCGGTCAGCGGCACTACGACCTGGGCAACGACTTGTTCGCGGCCATGCTCGGACGGCGGCTGGTATACAGCTGCGGCTACTGGGCCGACGCGCACGATTTGGATGCCGCCCAGGAAGCGAAGCTGGACCTGGTCTGCCGCAAGCTCCGGCTGCGCCCCGGCATGCGGATACTGGACATCGGCTGCGGCTGGGGCGAGGCCCTTAAATATGCCGCCGAGCGCTACGGCGTGCGCGGCGTGGGCGTCACCATTTCGACGAAACAGGCGGCATTCGCGCGCAAGCTGTGCCGCGGACTTCCGGTGGAGATCCGCCTGCAGGACTACCGCGACCTGCACGAGCCCTTCGATGCCATTTTCTCGATCGGCATGTTCGAGCACGTCGGCGCCCGAAACTACGGCGAATACTTCGATGTGGTCCGACGCTGCCTGGCCCCGGATGGGCTGTCCGTGCTGCACACCATCGGCAGCAACCAGGCGCCGAATCGTCCGGATCCATGGATCGAGCACTACATCTTCCCCAACTCCCAGGTGCCATCGATGAGCCAGGTGGCGATGGCCCTGGAGAGCCGCTTCGTGGTCGAGGACTGGCACAACTTCGGCACCGACTACGAGCGCACGCTGCTGGCCTGGATGGCGAATTTCGACGCCGCATGGCCAGAACTCTCTGCCCGCTACGACGAGCGCTTCCGGCGCATGTGGTGGTTCTACCTGTCCGCATCCGCCGCCACGTTCCGCACGCGCCGGGACCAGCTCTGGCAGCTCACCCTGTCAGCCGATGGCGTTCCCGGCGGCTACCGCGTTCCTCGTTAGCGGCGTGACGCGCGCCGCGCTGCGCGCTGCGGACATCATGCGCGGCCAGGCACGGCGAAGCTGCCCCGTTGCCGTGCCTGGCCAACCGGACCGTGGCCGGAGCCAAGCGGCGAACGCCGGCGGCGGCCGGTCATCGCGTGATCCCTGCAGGCTGGCGCGGCCAGTCCGCTGCTCGAAGGCGCGAGGGCTACGATTCGCCGGTCCCGAACGACAACACGATGGCTTCCAGTGCGCGGATCTCGGCCAGTTCGTCACGCAGCCGTTCGCGCCGGACCCGCGTGTCGTCCTGCGACGACTGGGCCTGGACCCCGGATGCGAGCGCCGCCTCGGCACTCGCCATCCGACCCTGGAGATACTCGGTGGCCCGTCCCAGCCAGTGCTGCGCCCGTGCCTTCAAGCGCTCGTCGAGATCGTGCCGCATGCGGCCAGCGTGCATGCTGGCCAGGTCATCCGCGCGCGAACGTGCATGACGCAGCGCCAGCACGCGCCCGGGCCAGCCGGGGACGAGGCTGGCAAGCCGCTGGCTGAGCAGATACAGCGAGGGCGGTGCCTCCCAGAACTTGTAGTGGAAGGCGGGGGATCGCTCCACCGCGATATGAAGTGCGGGCAGTTGCAACGCGATACCCAGCCACCGGGCACATACACGCATCAGCTCATCGATTTCGCCGGAGAGGTCATCCCAAAGCGCCACAGCGGCCTGGTCGAAGACTTCTTCGGTGTGCTGGATTTCCTCGCCACGCCACGCATCGCATGCCTGGCGGATCGCACGCTCGGTGTGGTCTGCCAGGCGCTCCCGCAGCGTCCCGGTGCTTTCCCGACGAGGTTCGCGGACGAGCACATCCAGCTCGGTGTGCAGCTGGACGCGCAGCGCCTTGGCGAAGGCCTCCAGTCCGGGTTCGACGTGTTCGCGCAGGACACGACGGCGTTCGTATTCCAGCGCTGCCGTGAAGTAGGCGAGGCCTTGACGCAGCCGTTCGCGTCCCTGTGTCAACGTCCCGCGCGCTCCCTCGATCGCCTCTTTGGGTGCGTCCAGGGCCTTGATCTCGACCTCGACGGCGAATCCCGATTCGGCCAGCAGCGCGCCCAGGCGCCGCATCATCGAGCTGACCCACAGGGCGCGGCTTTCGGTCCGCAGGAACGCATTGAGCGCTGCGGCGAATGCCGCCATGCCGCTGGCCTGCCAGCCGGCCTCGTCGTCATCCAGGCGCGCGCGCAATCCCTGCCTCGCCGACAGCGCGAACAGTGGCGGCACCATGCCCAGGGAAGCGGCGAGCTCGCGCTCCAGGAAATCACGGGACTGCGCCCGTTCGGCCGTCGTGAGGTGGTCGACCTTGTTGAACGCAACGAAGACTTTCCCGGCATGCCCGCGGATCGCATGGAGGAAGGCCAGCTCGTGCCGACTCAGCGGCTGGTCGGCTGAGATCACGAATATCACGGCATCGGCCGCAGGCAGATAGCTCATCGTCACGTCGCTGTTGTGCTCGTACACCGAGCCCACCCCGGGCGTATCGACCAGATGCATCCAGGGGTCGAGCGCGGGCACCGTCAGCGTGACGCCGCGCACCCCTTTCACGTTGCGTGGATTGGCCGCCTCGGTCACGTAGGAGGCGAGCGTCGACACCGGTTCGCTGCGCACCTCGCCGGAGTTCAGCCGAACCGTCATCGCCGCCGGGGCGCCGCCGCGCAACTCGGTGACCACCGAGGTCAACGGGACCACGCCGGATGGCAGCAGATCGGCACCGACCAGCGCGTTGACGAGCGTGCTCTTGCCGCGCTTGAACTCGCCGGCAACCACCAGCTGGATCGCCTGCTCGGCCAGGCGCTCGCGCAGGGTGGCGAGCGCTTCGGTATCACCATGACGAAGGTGGCGTGCCGCCTCGATCAACGCGGCGACTTGGGCCCGACCCTTCTCGAACTCCCCGCTCATGGTCCATGCCGCACTGGCGCATGCTCCAGCTTCTCTATGTCCAGCCCCGTGCACAGCGTGCGCAGGGCCAGGTGCGTCCAGGCGAGGTCCGGCAGCGCCCCCGGGCGAAGTGCGTACCCACCGTTGCCGGTCTGGCAGGCGAGCACGAAATCGAGTGCATCGTCGACAAACTCCACTGGCGTGCCCAACAAGGCGCTGGATTCGATGCCGGCAGAGGTCGTCTCCAGGTTCGGCGAAAGCGAGTGGGCAGTCAGCTGGAACCCGAAGCCTGGAATGCCCAGGCTCCGTACGAAGCCCACTGTGACGGAGCTGGGCCTGGCGCTGCAGAGGGCCAGGACACGCAGGGCTTCAACGGTATCGACCAGGTTGGGAGGATTGCCATATCCGCCCTCGTCTCCTTCGGTGGCGAGCAGTGCCTCGCCGAGGTCAGACGCACTGGCATCGAGCACTCCGCAATGCCGCTTCAGCCACAGGGCATGGGCAAGGCGTTTCAACGGCGACTGCAGCGCCGTGGAACCCATGTCGGGCAAGATCAGAGGCAAGGCGCTGACCGCCTCGCGAACCTGAGCTTCGGCAGGGTCGCTCACGTCCAGTGCGATCAGACAGTTGACCCGGAAATACAGCGCGAACGGCTGTTGCTCCACCGCATGACGTAGCACGAAGCCCACGTGATCGTGCCCGGCTGGAAGCGCATCGCGGGTCAACAGTTTCCAGGCGGACAGGCCGTGGAACGTGTCGGCCAGATTGGGCTCTTCCAGGTAATAGCCGCGATAGAAGCAGAACCCGCCATCGGGCGACTGCCGTTCGATCAGATACTGGCGGGTGAGCTGCAGGTTGGCACGCAGCCGATCGGGCGAAATGGGACGGCGGGTATGGAAATAGGAAGGGGCTGGCATACAGGGCACGGTCGTTCCTTGCGGGGAGCTTGGGCTTGCCTGCAGGAGTCATCAGCCGGTACCGGCGGTCAGAGGTGGACTCCATCACCCTTCGATGCAGAAGTATTCCACGAACGTCAGCACCGGCACCAATGATCGATGCGCGATGAGCCCCATGAATTGGGCCTGTCCACCGCCTTCTGCGAGTGCGGGACTTCTTGCCGGATTCCGGGCGCTCGGCTACTGTTTCGCGAGGGAGATGGCATTCCTCCCGGCATGACCAACCGCCGCAAGGCTAATGATGCCTACCCACCGCGCGCCACGGCGACGGACAGACGGTAGGCATGGCTTTCCTCCGCAAAGTCCGTTTCCGGGTGCGTGCTGCATCAGCCCACTTGGAGTATCGGTCATGCCCCACCTGCAAACGGCTGCTTCCCCGGCGCTTGACGCGCGGCAGCTCGGTCACATCCTCGCCGTCTACGACGGCACTCCCGAAACGGTGCTCGCGGTCGAGCATGCCCTGCTGCTGGCCAGGCGTATTCACGCCAGCGTATTCATCCTCGGGCTGACCCGGCCGGTGGATCGCGCCACCGATGCCCCCATCGCCCGCGCGGCGATGGTCGATGAACTGATCGCCTACATCCAAGCCGGTCGCCATCTCGGGCTGGATGTGGACGCGCAGTGCCCGGATGAAGTGTCCCGCGCGACGGTCGAACGCTTTATTGCCGAACTGCACAT
>Ga0078972_1012555_pt1 | contig 14501 bp, 9 predicted proteins | sample YelNatPaOPGAMG01_FD_67568 | JGI IMG/M metagenome (GOLD analysis project Ga0078972, IMG submission 67568) | Hot spring thermophilic microbial communities from Obsidian Pool, Yellowstone National Park, USA - OP-RAMG-01 (SPADES assembly) (version 2) | ecosystem: Environmental > Aquatic > Thermal... | reverse complement strand
AAGTCGGGCGAGTTCAAACGCTACTACGCGCAGCACTACGCCACGCTGGCCCAGCCGAGCACGGCAGGCGACTGACACCGGCTGGTGCGCGTTTCGCGGCTTGGCGGCGCCCGCGAGCACACCCGCTCCCGCCGCGACAGCGCCGCCCAATGTCATCAGGGTCAGCGCCGACGCGCAGCGCCGTCCGCCGCATGCTGTTGTGAGCTGGCTCCCTCGGACCGGACTCGACTTTCACCGTCGCCGACGGCTCGAGACCGCTAGCCCTTACCGCTCTCGCGCTCATTCCACGGTGAACTGCCTTTGCAACTCGTGACGCTTGCTCGCGGGGTCGAACTCGCGCTGGATGTCGTCCCGATCGTTCCGGCCGAGTCGAGTCCAGCGAGTGACGCTTTTCTGGTTGGTGATCGTGTCGAAGCCATTGGGAAGAGAGATACCGATGAGGTCAGAGATCAGGTAGCGGTCGTGGAAGTCGTCCCAGACGAACACTTCTACGCGGAGACCAGCGGAACGGACCGATGCTTGCAGGGCGTCGCGGAATCGTCGTTCGAAGTACCCGGCCTGATTGCGCATGGGGAAAACACGGCTTGGCCCGGAGCCCTCGTAGCAGACGCGGTGGATCTCGATCGCCGGGGCAGGGCTGCGCCGGCCCGCCGCCGCAAGAAGCTGCGCGAAATCCCGGTACCCCGGCCTAACGGGGTCAAGATGCGGGTCGATGAACATCAGGGAGTTCGCACAGCGCAAGACTGGGTCGAGTTGATAGAGGTAGTCCGCCATGCTCCGGTGGAGGCTCACCGACGGGCTCCGCGCCGCCCACCATTTCGCGCTCGTCAAGCGGTCGATGCGAGCGACGAGCGGCTCGTCCGAGAAGGCCTCCTTCACCCGCTTGGTGACAATGACGCCACCCGTGAAGGGAGTGAAGCCGTGCGTGCCGAGCGCTTCCTCGCACCACGCCTGATCGTGATCTGGGGCGGTATCCAGAATCCCAGGGTAACGCACGAGTCGGTTCTGCTGGACCAGCTTCTTAAGGAGCTCTTTGCCCCGGTCGTGCCACTGCCGCCCATCGTTTGTGAACAGTTGACCCCACTCACCCTTCCGAAGATTCCGCACCAGACCCTCGGTCAACAGAACATCTTTGATGGCGCGGAGCTCGGCGTCGCACGCGTCCTCGTGTGCATACGACGTGACATCGAAGACGTCTGGCGTAATCGCGTACTCGGCAAGGAGAGGCATCAGAATACCTCGCGCAGACCTTCCTCGAAGAACCCACCGGGCCAGGCCTTCACGAGCTCGCCCCGCTCGTTCAATGGCATCTCACGCACGATACTCTTCGACCCGTCGGGTTCGACAAAGAGCACCATCACATGCTCGGGGCGCACTGCGGGCATCCCTTCAGGCAGCGTGCCCTCAAAGGCCTCGCGCATGCGCCGCATGATGCGCAGGAGCAAGTGCTCGCTGTGGCTCTCGATGAGCAGTGTGTTCGCCCCCTCACCCAGGGCAGTATCGAGGAACACATCCCCGAGTTCGGCCTGCAGCGCGGGGTGCAGGTGGATCTCTGGCTGCTCGATCGCGAGGAGTTGGCCTTTCGAGGCATAGGCCGCGACCAGCACCGGGAGTACCTGACTGACTCCGATGCCGACGTCGCGGTGGCTAACAGCTGTGCCCGTGCGCTTGTCGATCAGCACGAGGTCTTGGAGCGTCTCGAGCCGCGACTCGACGATCTGTTCCACCCAACGCTCGGAGAGCGCCTCGGCGTCAGTGGTGGCGGCCACTAGCTCTTCGATCTCGGGAATCGTGTCGTCTGGATCGTCTGCGTTGAGCTCGTCGAGACGCTCGGCCATCTCGGCGACTAGCGCCATCAGCTCGCCCCGCTCGTCCCCTTGCAGTCGCCCGAGGAGGCCGGCGGCGAGATCGTGTAGGGCCTTGCCGAGCTTCGCCGGTAGCTCGCCCACAACCGTAGGCGCAGGCAGCAAGTCGCGCACCTGGAGTTCGTAAGGGGTCTTGAGGCGGCTCGCATCGCCTAGCCAAGCGTTGACCCGGCGGCGAACGTCCTCGCGGCTGCGAACCACGTCCCAGGCGTGACCGCCGCTCGCGAACCAGTCGGGATCGTAGTGCTGAGAGAAGGCCAGGTGCCGAGGCGGGTAAGAGCGCAGCGGTCCCAGGTAGCGCAGCCGCCGGATCTCGTCTTCGAGCGCCACCCCGAGCCCGCCGACCAGTTCGCGCAGCGCTCTGGGCAGCAAGAGGCGCGCGGCGCGCGCAAGGTCCTCCTGACGGCGGCCGCGGCTCACCGGCAGAAACGCTTCCTCGCGTTGCTGCTCCGCTTCGTTCGCAGCGGACTCCTCTTCGATGCGCGGGAAGAGACCGCCGGTTCTCGCCGTGATGCCGGGGACGAGCCCGTCGAGCACTTCGCCCAGGACGGCGAAGTCCTCCGCGCGGAGTTCCTGCGTCGTCGTAGCGAGCATGAGGAGGCCGCGGAAGAGCTCGCGGAAGACGGGGTGGGCGTAGTCGAGCCGGTCCAGGCGCAGAAGCCCCCCTGCCCGGGCACTCATCGAGAGGAGCGGCGCCCCATCCACCTCAACCGCGAAGCGCTCCACCCGCGCGCCCCGCTGCGGATCAAGCACTCGATTCAGGTCCCCGAAGAGCGTTTGCTGCTCGCTCGTGGACCCCGCGCCGACTGCCACTTCCACGACCACCTCGCGGGCCGAGCGCAAGAGCTCCGCCACCCGACCGGAGAGCCGCCCTGGGTCGATCTCGAACGCCAACTCCACCTGCCGCTCGCGCTCGCGCCGGTGCACGTACTGCTGGAAGCCACCGAGGTCAATGGACTCGCCACCGATCTGGGTTCGCTGCGTGTCGAGCTCGCCGGTCTCGACTGCGTGGTGCGCAAGCGCGAACGCATGAAGAATGCTTGATTTTCCCGCACTGTTGGCGCCGTAGATCAGCGTTATCGGACGAAGCGGCACGCGCTGCGCAGCCGCGAAGGCCTTAAAGTTGGCGATGCGGAGGGCGGTGAGGGTCATCGGAAGTAGTCCCTCCGCGCGGACTTCACCTCCTCCCAATCTCGCCGCAGGTCGTCCAATGTTGGACGAACCCCGAGCGTGGGCACTGGCTGTGAATGAGAGGGAATGAACCGGCAACACCCCTCGAAAACGCCGTAAATACGCTTGATGGCGGACGGCAGTTGATCTGGCCGGATCTGCCGGAGATTACCCATTTTCACATTGGGCCGAAGCCGAGCCGTCACATCCCCCAGGAGGTCTTTCTCTACGACCACCTCGCAGGTGCCACGTAACTCCTCGTAACCGCGTTCGATCAGCGCCTGCCTGGTCTCGCCGTTCGCACTGTCTGCATCGCGAATGATTCGATCGATCCGGTCACGTCGATCGCCGAACGAGTCTGTTCTTGGAGTTCCTGGAGTGACCTCACCAATGGCGCCAGGGTCACCGTGGATTACGTAGGCCTTGTATGCGTTTGCATCGTTCGGGAGCTGCGCCAAAAGCTCCGCTACAAACCAAATGTCATGCGTGAAAACGATCACCTGCCGTTCCGCAGACAAGTCAACGATTCGATCGACGACGTGGCGGAGTCGCTTATGGTCGAGGCTCGTGATCGGATCGTCGAAAACGATCGGAGACCGGTCCGGCTTGAGCGAAGCCTCAGCCAGGAAGTCCGCCAGCGCAATTGCCTTCTGCTCCCCTTCGGAAAGGATCTCCTGCAGCCCGTGTCCGGCCGTGAGGAGCTTCCGCCGCTTTGCCTCTCCTTCACGGCCGGGGAAGTCCAGGCTCACGCGAGGCGCGTGAAGCGCCTTGCATTCCGCTTCGAACAGCTCCTCAAATGCCCGGTTCATAACCTCGGTGCTCGCACGCTTGGCTGTCTCAGTGAGTCCGCGCTTGAATCCCTGGAAACGGTCCAGGTTGGTGCCGGCCCGCTCGGCCCACCAGGCGTCCTCGACGAACGTGCGGATCTCTGGCATGAGGGACCGCAGCGTAAGCCGATCCTGGAGGTCTCGCAGACGCTCCTCCTCGTTCGCAAGCGTTCGCGCGCGCTCCTTGCCCTGTTTGCGGAGATCCTCGAGCGTTCTCTCTGTCGCGTCCTTGGCCGCACTGAGCGCTGTTGCAGCGCTGCGTAAAGCCTCGGGCAACGAGGGGCAATCTGTGCCTTTGGCTAGCGCCTCTTGGACGCGTCGTGCGTGTCCCAGAAGGTCGCGCGCTGTAGCGAGTGGGGGAGAGGGGTTCCCTGGGTTCTCCAGGGCCTGCAGCAGGCGCTCCACGCCGGTCTCTATCTCCTCAGTCTGGAGCTCGCCCATCGGCGCGGTGAGCTCTTGCAGTCGCTTCCGTGCTTCATCGACTGCGCGCCGGAGCGCGTCGTTGCAATAGTCCCTGTACTTCTGCAAAAGGGCGACGGCCGCCTCGCCAAGCGGCTGGCGACAGTACACACAGGGCTCACCCACCCGGGGATACGGATCGAGCCCAATCGCCTGAATGTACGCTTCGGCCGCCTCGGTGAACTGCTTCCAGGCATCGCCGAGGACCCCGGGAACCAACTCGCTCGCCAGAGTCTGCCGCGTCCCCTGCTCGTGGGCCTCCCGCGCGGTCCGCAATGCCGAGAGCCCTTCCTGGTAGGCCTCCCGATCGAATCCGACGACCGCCTCGGCGACCCTCTCCACCTCATCGAAGATACGACCTTCCTCCTCTGCACGGGCGATCTGCTGTGGGGCGGATCCCGACCGAAGGGCCTCGACCTTCTCCCGAAGTGCGGGAAGTGACGCCTCTTCTTCGTCCGAGACTCTGGCCAGTGCCTCCAGCTCGCGCAGCTCGGTGGTCGCGTCGAGCCCTTCGAGCTTTGCGTAAAGCGCGCTCTCACGCCGGAAGCGGCTCAGGAAAGGATTCTCCCCTGGCTGCCGCTCGTCTTTAGCGCTCTGGAGCTTCTCCTGCACCCGCTCGATGCCGTTCCTAACGAGCGGGAAGAGGGAAAGGTCCACAGGCGTGTAGGAGTAACTCAGGTCTTCCGCTAGGTGGACGACGGCCGCGCGAGCGTCGAAGACATCGACCCTCGTCAGCGGCTCGACGCCAGCTTCGCCCCGCCACTCGATCGTCGACTCATCATCATCGACGGTAACCCTTATTTCGGCACGAGGTGTGCCGCCGGCAGTGCCCGCGCGGATGTTCGGCAAGACCGGCTCTGCCGTGCGGACGCCCGCGGCGCATTTCAGAATCCGGACATAGCCCGTCTTTCCGCTCGCGTTCTCGCCGAAGCAGATAGTCAACCGCGGGTGGAATTCGATCTCCTGGCCAGCGGCCAGGGCGTTGACGTGCTCGAGGTGCTTCAAAGACAAGAGTCGAAGCGTCTTGCCAGCGGAATCCTCGGAGCCGGTGGCTGTGAGCGGCGCAACGCTGTCAGCGGGTCCGTCCGCAAGTCCCTTCTCGCGAAGGAGCACCTCGTAGACGGCGTCAATCCGCTCATCCGACAGCCCGCGGCGCGCCGCGATTACATCGGTCACGAGCCGCCGGATCCAGTGGTCCTGCTCGTTCGCCCACGCAACAAGCTGATCGATGCCGGAAACTTGCGGTGTGCTGGGCGAGTCCGTGCTCACTGGCTGCCTCCGGTACTTCTCGCGCGCGCCTGTTCGACCCGCTTGAAGAGGAAGCTCACGAACGCGAGGCGCTCGATCGCGTCCATGGCGCCCATTTGCCCCACGTCCCCGTGGCTGTAAAGATTCCGCATGCCGGACATGGCGCCCATAGTCAGGAACTTGAAACCTTCCTGCTCACTCCGGTCGTTTGCGGTTTTCAACTCGTTGAGTCGGATCGGAGGCGACTCACCGCCGAATGCCTTGGCCATGAGGTCGCGGCCGAAGGTCTGGTGATCACCGGGTGCGTCCTGAATTGCTTTCTCGAAGCGTTCCAGGGCCTTGCGAACAGCCTCGTTGAAGTGGCCGTCGCGGAACATCCGCGCGACGTCATCGGCGAGTGCCTCGTGGAGCTGCACGCGGTCGTAAACGGCCACCAAATCTTGTGAAGGGTACCGAACGCGACTCGGCTCAGGGATCTGGATCGCCCTGAGTCCCGCGCGGATCCCGAAACCCAGAGCCTCCACCGGCTCTGCAACGGCCTCGAGTTGCTCGGGAGTGACCCGCTCACCCTTGTGCGCCTTCCATTCCACGCCGCCACGAACGATCGCCAGTACCAAAGCCTTGGGCTTGCGCGGGTATCGGCGCATTACGTTCTCGAAGAGATGCGCAATGTCCGCCTTCTTGTTCTGCTGCTTCTTCCAGCAGTCCGTGAGCCCCATGTCCTGGGCGACCTTACGGACGCAGAAACCGGTCCCCGGAGATGTCGACGGCGCGAACTCCGCAAGCGCCGCGGCGAGGCGTTCGATCTGCTCGCGGCGACTCTTCGTGATGCGCATGACCGCTTGCTTCCTGGGTGGCCGCCTTCTCCTGGTGCTTCCCCGGCTCATGCCTTCGTGGCCTCCAACGCCTTCGCCTGCTGCTCCATCTCTCGGAGCAGTTCCTTCATGTGCGCCTCGCGCCAGGAGGCGGTGAGGGAGCCGCAAAAGGCTTCTTGAAGCAACTGTGCGAACAGTTGCGATATACGGTCAGCACTGGCGCGCGCTACTACCGCTCGCCGTTCGAGATCTTGCTGCGCCCTAGCAAATCGCTGTTGCCGGTCCTCCTCAAGCGCCGGGACACGAACCGCGCCCAAGGCGTCCCTCGATACCGTCGCCTGGTTTACCCAGCGCTTAGCAATTGAGGGATAAAAACCGGCCCTCCAGAGCAGGTGAAGGAACGTCGCGAGGTATTCGGGGACCAGCTTGGAACTCCCGCACCTAACCCGAATCAGGTGGTTACTGAACAGGTAAGTCCGGGCATCAGGTGGCCTGAATACACAGGTCTTCCCGATTTTATCCTCGCTGTTCGTGCTCATAAAAAGCACATCGCCATTCTTAAGCCGATAGCGTTCGCTATCGGTCTCAGTCGGCACCGTGCGCAGGACAGCGAGGTCGAGGCGTCCACTATCGGAGATGTTGTTCATCCGAAGATGGGGAATGCCCTCAGGGACATCCTTCTCGCCACAGGCGAATCCGTTCTGCAAATCCACATAGAGCTCGCTGAGCGGTCGCGCCAACGGGTGTGAAAGGAGTCTCAACGGATCGCCGAATATCCTGATGAACAGCGCCGGGAGGATGCGGTCGGCCTTGGCGTCGGCTGCGGCGCGGAGGCGGCGGAGGCGGTCGGCTTGGTCGAGGATCTCGACGATGCGGCGCTGTTCTGAGAGGGGGGGAAGCGGCACTGCCTGCCCGAGATAGAGCTGGGTATTGAGGTTGCGCAGGCCACTCGTAGTGCTTTGAATGCGAGCCAGTTCGGCACGAGCAGGAGCGGAGTTCAAGTAGTAGAAGAGGAACTTGGGTACGACCCTTGCTGGATTGGTCCGCAATCTCCAGGTGAAATTCGAGAAGAGATACGTTTCGGGAAGGTCCTCCACGAGCGCATTCTTGCCGAGGAGTTGCTGACTTCCGGACGACGTGGTCACGAGAATGTCGCCTTGTCGCAGCTCGTACTTGCGCGCCGTCTTCTCCGTGACAGAGCGGATCGCGGGGTTGTCCAGAACCAGCTTTCCATCGTGAATGTTCGTGGAGCGCAGTACAGGGTAAGTCGGCTTGGAGCCATCCGGGTCTGCTCCCCAGGTGCCGCTCCCGGCTGCGTGAAGAAGACGTTCAAGAGGCACCCGCGGCCACTCCATCACGCTCCCTCCTTCCCCATGCCGCGCTTCCGCCCCGTTGGTCGGGCTCGCGTGCCCCTCCGCGCCTCCAGCATCCGCCGCGTCTCGGCCAGCTCGGCGGCGATAAGGTTCTCCTCGGGCAGCACGGTCCGGTACTCTGCGGCCAATACTTTGTTGGGCAGATTGGCCAGCGCATAGCGCGCGAGCATCTCGTCGCGCTGGGCGCAGAGGATCAAGCCGACCGGCGGGTTCTGGTCGGGGTGCGTCCAGTGCGCGGCGGCGTAGTTGAGGTAGGTGTGCATCTGCCCGGCGTCAGCGTGGGTGAAGCGGCCCAGCTTGAGGTCGATGAGCACCAGGCAACGCAGGCGGCGGTGGTAGAAGACGAGATCAACCCGGTACCACTCGTCGCCGATGCGCAGGCGCTTCTGGCGGCCGACAAAGCAGAAGTCTGTGCCGAGTTCCAGCAAGAACGTCTCGAGGTGACGGATCAGCGCCTCCTCGAGGTCGCTCTCGGAGTACTCGTCCTTGAGGCCGAGGAACTCGAGCACGTAGGGATCCTTGACCTCCTCCTCGGGCGTGACGACGTCCTCGGACCGAGCCCGGGCGCCCTTCGTGAGCATCGCGGCCTTGTTGCGGGAGAGCGCCGTACGCTCGTAGAACTGCGACTGGATCTGGCGGTCGAGCTGGCGCACGGACCAGCCTCCGCGCAGAGCCTCGGTCTCGTAGAACCGGCGGGCCGATTCGTTCTTGACGGCCAGCAGGCGGACGTAGGCGGACCAGGACAACGGGAAGGCCCGGGCGAGGGTGACCAGGGAAAGAAATCCTCCCGACAACGTCGGGACGATTGCCTGGTCCGCTGATTCTCCAGACGGCGTCTGGAGAATCCCGGGCGCGCTTGATGCGGCAGGTAGCGTCCGCTCCATCCGGTCGGTGGGCCAAGCCAGATGGAACGCGCGCATCTGCCAGAGGTTCTGGCGGCTGAACCCTCGCCCAAACCGGCGAGTGAGGTCCACCGCCAGGCGCTCGATCACGGCGCCTCCATACTCCGCCCGCTCCCTGCCGCCCTGCTCGAACTCCACGAGCCTGCGGCCGATCTCCCAGTAGGTGGCGGTCATCAGGGCGTTGATCGCGCGGGCGGACGTCCGCCGAGCTTCTTCTAGGAGACCTGCGATCTCGCCGAGCAGCGCGTCGTACGCCGGGGCCGGACGGGTAGCGATGGCCGCGTCTTGCTTCGCGCGCTTTCCAGCCTGCCGGCCAACACGTTCCGTCACGCCTCGATCTCCTTCAAGAGCCTCTCCAGCCCCTCGGCGATCTCCTTCTCAATTGCCAGTACCTCGCGGATGAGTTTCGCCGGGTCCTCGTCGGGCGCCTTCTCGGCCACGCGCGGCTTGTAGCGGGAAGCGGCGAGGTTGAAGTCGTTCTCGGCGACGGTGTCGAAGGGCGCCCACCACGAGCGGGGCTCGGGGCTTCCGGCCTCCAGCAGCGCACCCGCCTCGGCGCCGGGCGGGTTCTGGAACTTCGACGCCTTGTACTCGGCCCAGGCGGCTAGCAGAGCCGGGATGTCGTTCCGCTCGGGCGTCTCCGGCCGGCCACCACCCTGGATTTTGTCCGGGTCGTAGCCGTCGTTTCGCACCTCGTAAAACCAGACGTGCCTCGTCGCAGCCTTGCCTTTGGGGGGCTCCACCGTGGGGCGCCGGAACACGAGAACCGACGTCTTGACGCCAGCATACGGCTTGAAGACGCCCGCCGGTAGCGAGACAACGGCCAGCAACTCGAACTCCCACAGCAGCTTCTCGCGCAATTCCTTGTGCGCGCCCGTCGAGCCGAAGAGGGCGCCCTCCGGCACGACCACAGCGCAGCGGCCGCCGGGGGCGAGGGAGCGGAGCATGAGCGCGAGGAAGAGAAGCTCACTCTTCTTCGACTTCGTCGGCAGGTCCTGGCGGATCGACTCCTTCGGGATCTGCCCGGCGAAGGGCGGGTTCGACAGGATCACCTGGTAGCGACGGCTCAGGTCGTCCTCGGTGAGGCCGCTCATCTCGGAAAGGACGTTGGCGCGCTTCAGGTGCGCCTTGCGGATCCCATGCAGCACGAGGTTCATCATCGAGATCCGCATCATCTGGCGCGAGACGTCGGTTCCGTAGATCGCAGCCTCAAGGCGACGCCAGTCGGGGATTTTCTCGCCGGAGCCTTTCATGTAGGTCTGGAGGTTGGGGATCTCCTTCTTCGCCTCCGCAAGCGTCTGGCCGCGCTTGTCGAGCCAGTCCTCGCCATAGATGGGCACCTCCTGCGGCGTCTCGCTGTAGCGCGCGAGGATGCGGTCCACGACGTCGATCAGGAACCCCGCCGTCCCACACGCGGGGTCGTACACCGTGTCGCCCAGATCAGGGTCTACCATCTCCACCATGAAGGCGCGAATCTGGCGTGGGGTACGGAATTGTCCATTCAGTGCCGACTGGCCGAGGTGCGTGAGCAGGTACTCGAAAACGTCGCCCTTCACGTCAGGCCCGAGCTTGCGGAAGTCGATTGCGTCGAGCTCGTCGATCACTTGCTTCAAGACGTTCGGGTCGACGATCTCGAGCACGGCGTCGCGGAAGTACTCGGCCACCTGCGGCTCGTCCTTCACGAGCGAGGCCATGTAGGGGAAGACCTCGTCGCGAACGAAATCGCGCAGGTCGTTGCCGCTCTTGAAGCGCCACTTGCACCAGCGGAAGCGCTCGGCCTGCCCCGGGAAGAGGCGCGCACCGTTGCCGGCGCCGAGACGCCCCCTCAGCTCGCGGGTCGCCTCCTCCTCGTCGAGCAGCTTCAGGTAGATGAGGTAGGAGATCTGCTCGATGTAGGTAACGGGGTTGGTGACCCCTCCGGCCCACAGGATGTCGGTGATGCGATCGAGCTTGCGGCGCAGGCTCTGGTCCACGGGATTCCTTTCAGCTCGCCGTCTGGAAAACGCCTTCGTTAAGATCGTCCACGACCTGCCTCAAACCTTCCTCGCCGAAGAGTTCGATCCCTTTGCCGGCGGCGTCGAGGATCGAGAGCGGGGGCTCGAAGAGGTCTTCGAGACGCACCCGGCCGGTGGCGATGCCGCGGTTCTTGAGGAGACACAGGTACTCCGCCTGCTGCGGCGTGAGCGAGCGGGAGACAAGCCAGGCGCGGAACGCCTCCTCCAGCTTCTCCTCGCGGGTCTTGATGCGCAACCTTCCGAGGGCCGCGCGGATGAAGTCGACGAGGTCGCCCCCCGGGTCGCGGTAGGCGCGCCGCAGGTTCTCCTCGTTAAAGTAGTGTTCAGGCTGGTTCAAACGGCGAGCGAGCTCCTCCTCCTCGGCGGGCTCCAGCGGCTGCTCGTCGCGCACCTTGGCAAGCAGCGCATCGTCGGCGGCCCGCGCACGGATCGTCCGTTCCCAGTGAGTCACGTACTCCTTCTTGTCGATGCGTTCGCCCTCAGGGCCAACCTCAATGTAGGTCACCGCTTCTAGCCATTCGTCTTCGAGACCCAGCTCGATGAGATCGTGCGGCGGCTTTGGCGGGGTGACGGTTCCGCCCGGGATGCGGCCGCCGCCGGTACCGGTGAAGGCGTCGGCATCGCTGTCGTTGAAGTACTCGTGGTTCCTGAAGAAGTCGTACATGACGAACTTCGACTTCTTGATGTGAGGCGCGGTGCGCGTGCCGCGGCCGCGCATCTGCTGGTAGAGGATGGGGCTCCGTACGCGCCGGCAAAGCACGAGGTGTAACACCTCGCGGCAGTCGAAGCCAGTGTCGAGCATGCCCACACTGACCGCAACCATCGGATAGGGCTCGGTCTTGAACTTGCGGATCAGCGCGTCGGGGTCGACAACGTCCGAGGTGATCACCTCCGCGTAACGCCCCTTGAGGTCGGGGTGAAGCGCGTTCAGGCACTCAGCGAGGCGCGCAGCGTGGTGCTTGGTGATCGCGAAGACGATAGCCTTGCCGGGGCCCGGGTCCTGACCGGGGGCGAGCTCTGGGTACTGCTCCCAGGCGAGCCGGTCGAACTCCTCCATCATCAGGCGATTCGTGGCTTCGTTGGTCCAGCGTCGCTCGAACTCGACCGGATCGTAGTGCTCCTCGTCAACGTCGACGCCCTCAGCCAGGATCTCGGTGATACCGCTGGCGAAACGATACGGCACCAAGTACCCCTCGTGGAAGGCGTCCTGGATCGCGTAGGAAAAATCGGGCTTGCCCGGCTGGCACTGGTAGAAGTCGTAGGTGTTGCGCTCGATGTAGTTAGCCGGCGTCGCCGTGAGGCCCACATGGATCGCGTCGAAGCGCGTGAGCGCCGTCTGCCAAGCCCCGTAGATCGAGCGGTGGCACTCGTCGGCGATCACGATGTCGAAGTAACCGGCAGTGTACTCCTCCGCGCGTCCTATCATGGTCTGGAGCAGAGCCACGGTGATCTGCTGCTCCTGGCGCGCGATGCCGGGGCGCAGCCAGTAGCTCGATTGCGTCCGCAGGATGTCTTGGATCGCGTCGAGCGCCTGCTTGGCGAGCTGATCGCGATCCACGAGAAAGAGCACGCGCTCGGCCCAGCCGGCCTGAAAGAGACGCTTGAGGTACAAACAGACGAGGTCGGTCTTGCCCGTACCCGTCGGCAGCTCGATCAGAAAGCGGCGCTTGCCCAGCTCGAGGGCGTGGTCGAGTGCACGCATCGCGTCCGCCTGGTAGGTGCGCACGGTGCGGGTCTCTCCCTGGCGAAGATAGTGCTGAGGGATCTCGACGGTCGCAAGTGCCTTCCGCGTCGCCCGCATCTCGACCATGCGCTCGAGATCCCGGCGTGAGAAGAAACCCGTGACCTGCCGCGCGTCGTCGTTCTGGTAGTCCCAGAAATAGCTGAGCTCGCCGTTCGTGAGGAAGATGAACGGAGCGCCAAGCGCCTTGGCGTAGGGAAGCGCCTGCTGCTTGGCGACGTACGGGTTGATCGCGTTCTTCTTAGCCTCGATGACCGCCAGCGGACGGCCGCGCTGGTCGTAAAGGACGTAGTCCGCGCGGCCGCGCGCCGTCTCTCCATCGCTGGGAGGCCCGAGCACGCAAACGAACTCGCCGATCACGCGGATGTCACCCTCTGCTGTGGGGTCGAAGACCAGAGGGCGAAAGGCCGGGTCCGGGTTGAGGGGCGCGAGCCGGATCTCACGGTGGCTCCATGTGCCGTCCGCGTTCTCGATCTTGCTGCTCGTATACCTCTTGACTGAGAACTCGCCTCCGAGCGCGGGATCAGTGGAGCCTCGGTGCCAGACGAGGACAAGCTTTCCTTCGCGGCTACCGCCGCGATCGGCGCGGAACAGGCAATAGGCGCCATCAGGGATGACCGGCTCCATTGAGCGACCCTCGACGCGCGCCACGAAGTGATCGCGCGTCAAGCGAACGTGCCCTGATACCTGCATCCAACCTTGCTCGTCAGAGAGGTGCGTCACGACCGCGTCCGGCCCGAAGGCGCCGGCTGCAGCGATCAGGTCGTAGACGGGCGCGTGCGTGTCGTAAGGGCGCGCGTGGGATCGGTCGACGACACCTTCAGCCGCGCGCGCTTCCGTCGCGTGCACCTCTGTGCGGACCATCGACTTGTCAGCAGGGTCCCAGCCAGCCTGCCGGAGCAGCTCGTCGATCGCTATGCGGGCGTCCGCTTCGCTCTCGTGCCGGGTCATGGGGCGCACTCCATCCAGGGTGAGGTTAGCAAACGCGACCGGCACGCCATCTTCACGCCGTCACCCCGTAGCGCTTCACTCGGTTGGGCAGCGCCCGGTAGCTGGAGAAACCTACGAGCTTCACGGCACGCGTCTTATTGCCCGCGGCTTCGTCCAGCGCCCGCTTGAGATAATGGCGCGCCACCGTAGCGAGAAGCCCAGGCAAATCAAGGCCTTTACCTAAAGGACGTCCGAGGATTCCGTCTTGCTCGGCGCCCGGGAGCCGGAGAAACGCCTCGGGGAAGGCGCCAGCGGTCACCTTGGCCAGCAATGAGTGGTTCGTGGCCGCGATCACCCGGACGGCGACTCTCCGGCTGCGCGAGCTACCGACTGCCAGGATCTTGCCTTCTCGAAGCGTCCACTGCAGCTTGATCTGAACCGACTTGGCAGGTTCCCCGATCTCGTCGAGGAAGACGATACCTCCGGAGGCAGGCCACCGCTCAGACGGTCGAGCTCCTGATGCGAGCATCGCAGCGGGCCGAGGAGGACATCCACTGCCGCAGTGTAAATCTCCCCAAACTGGGCCAGCCGGGAAAGTTCGTGGCGCTCCACCCGAATACGACGGGACGTGAGTCGAAAGATGCACCGGATGTATGCCTCCGCCAGCACTTTCGGGAGGTTCGACGAGAGTGCTACCTAGCTAAACTTCCGGGCGTTTAGCACCTCACCGACCGCCCCGACGCCGGCCCTTGCCTGTTGTGGTCGCGCACAAAAGTCGGCAGCGTCGATCCGTGCCATCAGCACCGTGGAGTCTCCCGTGCTTTTAGCATAGTAGAAGGATCCTCACAGAAGCGCAACTTGATCTATCGCCTGCAGGAAATCAGCGTTCATGGCGGGCAAATCGCCTGCGACTGCTTGAGGCCGCGTCGCCTGGGACAGCGCGTTTGCTCAGTCAGCTAACTAGTTTCGTAAACCGAATCTTGTCACTCTGCCGCCCCCTGCCGCAGAATCGCGCCAGCCGGGAGCGAACAGCGGGGGGGCAACGATGGAGGGAGCCAAGAGACGGCTGCAAGTCGTGGCAACTGAGCCGGGCGAGGGGGGCGAGGCGCTGGCGCTCGCCGGCCAGGTACCCCCGGGGGGGCGGGCGACCGGTCGG
>Ga0078972_1012554_pt1 | contig 14502 bp, 11 predicted proteins | sample YelNatPaOPGAMG01_FD_67568 | JGI IMG/M metagenome (GOLD analysis project Ga0078972, IMG submission 67568) | Hot spring thermophilic microbial communities from Obsidian Pool, Yellowstone National Park, USA - OP-RAMG-01 (SPADES assembly) (version 2) | ecosystem: Environmental > Aquatic > Thermal... | reverse complement strand
CCAATGTATCCTCCTCGTCTAGGTGAACCGGCGCGGTACCTGCGCCAATCGCTGCTGCTGGCGCCTGGAGCACAAGCGCGCAGCGGCACGCGGGGCCCGAGGCCCTGGGCGCCTTGCTCAGCAGGGCCTCGGGGGCCCGCTGGCCGCCCTACACCGGCGTGGCCGCCAGCACCTCCGGCGCCCAACCGTCGTTGATCAGGCCGGCGGCGCGAGCCAGGCCGACGAAGTTGCGCTGCAAGGTGGCCGCATCCACCGGCTCATCGTAAGCATTACGCGGGTTCACCAGGCGCAGCCTGGCTGGGGCGATGAGCGGCAGCAGGTCCACCAGATCGAAGTGCTCGAGCAAGCCCCAGGCAGCCTGCGCCAGGCCGTAGCGGCGGCTGCTATAGTAGCGGGTGCGCACAAGATCCCAGTACGAGTAGAGCATGTCCTCGGTGGTCACGACGTCCAGCTTGCCGTCGAGGGCTGCCGCCAGGTAGGCGAGCAGGCCACCGTGGCCGATGCCGTACAGGCCGAGCTTGTGGCCGGCGCCCTGGCAATCCTCACGCGTGCGCAAGTAGTCGAGCCCGCGCAGGACGTCGAAGACGCGCAGGCCGAGGGTGGAGATGCCGAGCATCATGGCGTCGCAGGCCAGGCGGTATTCGCTCAGGTGGACGCTGGCATAGGGCGCAGGGATGATCGGGCGGCTCTCCACGGCGCCTATGCCCCGTGGGTCAAAGACGAACAGACGCTTGCCCTGGCGCAACTGCGCCTCCAGGCGCTCCCGCTCAGCCGGGATGGCGCTCGTCCCGCCCTCGAGCAGCACCAGGTCCGTCTCCGCCGGCTGCATGCCGCCGCGCGGGTGGATCATGACGCCGGTCACAACGACATCAGGAGCGCTGAAGAAGAAGATATGCTCGGTGCGGTAGCCCTCGATCACCTCGTCGCGGATGATGCGGGCGTTGATGGGGTAGTTGCGGTCCTCGCGGCCGATGCCGAGCAGGGCGGTGAGGGATTCGCGCAGCACGGCCGGCTCGGTCGGGGGCTGCGGCCGTGGGATGCGAGTGCGCGCATTCTCGAGGTTGAGGTCGAAGACGGTCTTGCTCTTCGGGAACGAAGAGAGGACCTGGCCTGTCGGCGTGGCGTTGAGAGCCTCGCCGGGCAGAATCTCAGGCTGGCCAGTGACGAAATCGCCCGGCTTGCCCATAAGATGCCGGCGCATCCAGTTCACGCAGGCCTGGCGCAAGTCCGGGTGGTACTCATGCGTAGACTTGGCGACCACCATGTCCACGTTGTCCTCGGCGCCGTAGAGCCGGTAGATCTCCTTGGCGCGGCGGACGGCCTCCTGCGTGCCTTCGATAGGGAAGAAGTCGTAAGCCACGGCGCCGACCAGCACCGGCTTGGGCGCCATCGAGGTTATGTAGTCGTCATGGTCGGGCCCGTTGATGAAGGCACCTCTCACCACCTGTTCCGCGTCCTGGGCCTGGCCGGTCTTGAGGTAGCTCTCCAGGGTCATGATGAAAGTGTTGGGCATGGCGGCGGCAATGCGCGGCTCGGCGAGCATGATGAAGCTGGACTGCGTGCCGCCGCCGGAGTTGCCCGTCAGGCCGATGCGGTTGGCGTCAACCTCTGGCCGGCTGCTGAGATAGTCCACAGCGCGGATAGCGTCCCACACGAACTGGCGTGCCAGGCTGGCGCCGCCCAGCGTGTACTGCAGGCCGGCATGGGTGTGCTCAGTGGTGCAGCCGCCGATGATGCGTTGCCCCGTCTCCGGTTCGAAGTACTGGTAGCGCTCCCCCTGGCCGGGCGGGTCCATCGCCAGGACGACGAAGCCGTTTTCGGCCAGGTCCACGCAGACGGCCTGGTAGTTGCGGTAGGCCTTACCATCCTCGGCATGGCCGCAGACAAAGAGCACGGCGGGCGCCGGCCCCCGCAGGTCTTTGGGAACGTAGAGGGCAGCGGTGACGTAGAACTCGGGCAGGCTCTGGTAGATGAGTTTCTCGATGGTGTAGCGACCGCGGTCAATCGTGCCGGTGACCTCCGGCAGCAGCGGCGTGCGCTCGCGAGGCAGCCCGCCGATTGCCTCGAGAAAGGCGGCACGGTAGCGCTCGCGATAGGCCTCGAACTGGGCGACGCTGCTTATGCTGCGCCGTTCCTGTTCGCGGCGGCGGAAAGCCTCGTCGGCACGGCGCCTCAGGTCGTGGATCATCTGATCGGAAACGTCATAGTACCCGTCTACATGTGAGCCGAAAGGCAACATGACCTGTATCCTCCCTGATTCTCGGCCACTGCCGCGGCGCCTGCCTGCGGCTGGTGGCAGTTGCCGCTAGCATAGCCCTAATGGGGAACGCGGTCCAGAGAGACGCTTCGTCCAGGTGGGCAGCGGCATCCTGGCGGCATTGTCATTCCGCCGCTTCGGTGTAATCTGTAGCCAAGCCAACATGGAGGCAAAGATGATAGCCAACCAAGCCAAACGCAAGATGCTCGCCGGGCAGCCCGCTCTGGGCGCAGTCGCCGTGCTCGGGACGCCACTGGCGCCAGAGTGCTACTCCCTGGCCGGCTATGACTTCGTCATCGTGGACAACCAGCATGGCGAATGGACGATGGAGACGAGCGCTGCCGCTTTCCGGGCCATCGCTCACGGCTCGGCCACTCCCATGGCGCGCGCAGCGAAGAACGATTTCTTCCAGATCGGCGGTTTGCTCGACCGCGGCGCCCTCGGCATCGTCGTACCCATGGTGAACTCAGCTGCCGAAGCAGCGGCGGCCGCCTTCGCCACCAGGTACGTGCCGCGCGGCGGGCGCTCCGTCGGCCCGTTCGGCGCTGAGTACCTGAAGGCTAAGGATTACGTGCGCGAGGCGGATGAGGAAATCTTCCTCGCCGTGCAGATCGAGACGCCCCAGGCAGTTGATCAGGCCGAGGCGATCATGGCCACGCCCGGCGTGGATGGCTGCTGGATCGGCCCGATGGACCTGGCGCTCTGCCTGGGCGTGGCGCCTGGCAGCCCCAGCCATGAGGCGGCGATCATGCGCGTCCTCGATGCCTGCCGCAAGACGGGCAAGATCCCGGGCATCTACGGCGGCGCGGACCCGGCGCACTGGCTGGAGCGTGGCTTCCTGTTCGTCACCGTCACGATGGATACAAGCGCTTTGCAGGCCAGCGCTCAGGCGACGTTGACGGACCTGAGCCGCTTCCGCCGCGGTTGAGCACGACGCCAAAGCGATGATCCTGGCCCTGGCGGCTTGAGCGGCCGCCCCAGCCGATCTCGTCGGCACAGCCGATCTCGTCGGCCCAGCCGATCTTGCTCGGCACCCGACCGCGAAGCGGGGCAAGGGCCTCGGTCAGGATGACGTGTGGGGCATGGGCGGCCCGGCCTCTGCTGGTTGGCCGGACCGCCCCGGTTCATCCGTCAATAGCGGAATATGGCGGCGAGCAGGCAGGCCTCGCCGGGGCCGCGCAGTTCGGCATCGGCGAAGACCTTGCCCCGGTTCAGCATGGTCTGGATGGCGGCGAAATCGGCCAGGTCCACGTCTCCGGGCTGAGCCTGGGCATGGACCTCCACTGTCGCCTTCTCTTCGTCGTACTTGCCCCAGATCTGGCAGCCAGTGGCGATGAGCAGGGTGTCCACCCGGCCCTGCGCCGCAGCAGGCACGACGATGGCCGGGTCCGACGAGGCCAGGCCTGTGCCAACCAGGGCGGCGTAGCGCTCCTGGGCGTCGCGGTAGGGCTTCTCGAACAGCGGCTGGACGATGCGCCAGGCCTGCTGGCGCAGGTCCTCGGCCTTGGCTATGTCTGGGTTGCCGGGGATGCCCTCGTTGAGCAGGTAGGGATAGGTGTTAGCCTCGCGGTAGATCGGGAACGTGTACTCCACGCCGGCCAGGATCAGAGGCGCGTTCTTGTCGCGCAGATATTCGCGCAAGCCGTGATCAATGTCGTGGAAATAGCGGAGCAAGTCCTCTTTGAGGACGTCCTTCACATTGTCGTAGCCGAAGAAGGCGCCGAACTGCTGCCCGCGGTTCTGGACGCCGCCGCCGTGGGCACCCAGGTTCCGTTCCCACTCATCGTACCTGAGAGTATCAGCCAGGCCCTGGGGCAGGAACTCCGCCTCGAGTTCGTTGATGCCGAAGCGGCTACCCTCGAACAGGCGCACACCGTTACGGCTGATGGCGAGCACGTAGTAGCGGCCGTCGCCTGAGAACAGCGGCAACAGAGGCTTCACGTGGAACTGACCGCTCACCACCACCAGGTCCTCGAAGCGCAGAGGCAGGCGGAAGCTGCGGAACACCTCCTTGGCCAGGAACACAGCCAGGCCGTCTTCGGGCTGGCGCCAGAACAGCGAGTTGTCTATCAAGTCGCGCGCGGGGGCGAGCAAGTCGCGCGCCTCGGGGGCGCGCATGCCATGGGCGACCAGGCTATCCTCCGCCTGCTGGAGCAGGTTGCGGAGGCGAATCGGGTTCTGCTGCCTGTCAGCGCCGGCCCTGAAAGTAGGCATGTAGATCGAAACGTGCCAGCCTGCATGACTGTCCAACAGAAGCCTGAGATCGTCCGTGCGTAGTTCGTCCACTTTGCCCAACTCCTGATGTGTGATTGCCGGCCTTGCTGCGATCCCACTCTGGCGGCGGTCTGCGCGAGCCGGCCTAACCCAACTCTTGGCCCTCATCCTAACAGAAAGTGCATCCGAACCCAAGCCTGGGGGAAGTGAATTGCGTCGCCCCAGGGACGTCGTATTGGGCCTTGTGTTCGTTCGTGGGGCCAGAGTGCCGGTGGAAGATCAGGCGTCTGGAGTCAACACGCCGGCCGGCCCGTGCAGTGGCGCGCGCCGGCACGGCCTGGTGCGCACGACACGCCCTCATGCGCCCGACGACGTAGTCGAGGGTGAACCATGTCCACAGAGCCGGCCGCTGTCGGCGGTTGCATTGCTCGACCATGTTCCAGGTCGGCGGGGCTGACACACTCCCGTCGTTGCCGTGCGGGTCACGGGGACGGGGGACGCCCATAAAGGGCTATACTACCGAGTCGAAGGGGGTACCTCGTTGGCCTGGCTTGTGCCAGCGTCGTTATCCATGAGTCGTAGGGGGTGGCTCGCACGGCTTAGGGGCAACCGCCAGAGGGCGGAGTGTGGGGCATGCAGTCGGCAGCGGAATGACGCCTGCTGCCCGCTCTGGTGCTAACATGGGGGCAGCAGCGTGGGTTGCCGCCATCGGCCGTGAGGCAACCGCTGCCGAGCGTGACAGATTGGTCGCTGCTGTGTAGCCTTGGGCGCATGGGAGGGAGACCATGGCAATAGCGATCGAGGGTGGGTTCGACGGCGCCAACCCTCAGGACCCCGGCGCCATCGAGCAGTTGGGCGAGGCCAGCTTCCTGGTCCACCCCTTCAGCGAGGATGGTGATGGCAACTACAAGTTCGCACTGAACGTGCGCGCCAACAACCCGGCTGACGCCGCCCAGCCGCTTCACCTCGAGGTTGACTGGGCCGATGCGGAGTATATGGCGGACCGCAACTTCATCCATGTCGGCTCCGGCTTTCGCTGGGCCTTCCAGCCAGCTCAGGTGAGCGGCACGCGCACAATTGTGGACATCGTGCTGCCGCCGGGGGCGTCCTACATCGGTCTGTGCCCGGCCTACAACCTGAACGACTTCCTGGCCCTCTCCGAGATGCTGGTTCGCTTCGGTTACGCCCGCCAGGTTGCCGGCCAGAGCGAGCAAGGGCGGGAGATCGCGACTTTCCGCCTGGGCAACGGCCCGGCGCCGGTACTGCTCACCGCGCGCTTTCATCCCTATGAGACGGCGGCCTCCTACTGCATCGCTGGCCTCATGCGCTGGCTGGGCCAGCCATTCAGGGAACAGGAAGCGCTGCTGAAGCGCTACACCTTCACTATCCTGCCCATGCCTAACCCAGACGGCGTCTACCTCGGCCTGTGCAAGCGCACCGCCATCGGTGGTGTGGACCTGCCGCATGAGGGTGCCGACGGCAAAGACGCCACTGCGCGCGCCCTGCTCGGCCTGATCACGAGCCTGCGCCCCGCTGCCTGGCTCGACCTCCATGGCTGGATGCATGCCGATGAGGATGGCATAGACTGCCATGACCAAGGCCTGGGGGAACGCTTCCGCAGCGCTGTCTGCAGCCCAGCGACGCGCGCCGTTCAGGGCAAGCCCGTCCCGCCCGACAGCGCCCAGCAGAGGTCCTGGGCCTCCTTCGCCGGCAACAAGTGGAAGCTGAACCTTGCCAGCGGCGACCCGCGGCCCGGCTCCCTGCATGACTATGCCTTCTCCCAGTTCGGCACCGCCTGGCTCGCCGTAAGCTACCGCTGGCCGGGGCGGACCGCGCAACAGATGGGGGCCCTGGGCGGCCCGACTCTGCAAGCTTTCTGCGCCGCCCTGTAGCCAGGTGCCAAGGCGCTGCGCTGCCTGGGTCGCTTGCCTGGGCCCTCACCGGCAAGACGGCGGCGCGCCCCCGCCGGGCCCGTTGTAAGGGCGCGTGCCAGGTGCTAGAATCCCCCTGGGAAGGGAAATGAGGCTACACGAATACCAGGCCAAGCGGCTACTGCAATCCTACGCGGTGAGCGTGCCCGAGGGCGGGGTGGCTTACACCCCGCAGGAAGCGCACGAAGTGGCGGCCCAGTTGGGCGGCCGGGTTGTCGTCAAGGCTCAGGTGCTGGCGCCCGGGCGCGGCCGTGCCGGCGGCATCCGCCTTGTGAGCGACCCGGAAGAGGCAGAGTTGGCCGCCCAGGAGGTGATGGGCCTGAGCATAGCCGGCTTGCCGGTGAAGCGGCTGCTGGTGGAGCGGGCCGTGGACATCACCGGCGAGCTTTACCTCGGGCTGGCGCTGCAACCTACCGGCGAGACGTTGCTCACCCTGGCCGGGGAGGCCGCCCCCTTCACCCACGAGCCGATCACCATCCACATAGACGATAGCGTCGGCCTCTTGCCCTTTCAGGTGCGGGAGGCGGCCTACAGCCTGAACCTCAGCCGCCGCGCCGCCGATGCCCTCATCCGCATGAGCCTGGCCCTGTGGCAGGTCATGCTGGCCAACGAGTGCCTCCGCCTCGAGGTGAACCCCGTCGCCGTCCTGCCAACGGGCGAGCTGGTCGCCGTAGATGTCAAGGCGGTGGTGGACGACAATGCCCTCTACCGGCATCCGCAACTGGCGGAATTACGGGAGGCGGAGGAACTGACGGCGGTGGAGATAGAGGCGCGTCGCTACGGCCTCTCTTATGTCGCGATGCAGGGCAACATCGGCTCGCTCGTGAACGGCGCCGGGCTGGCAATGGCCACAAGCGACACGATCGAGTTGCAGGGCGGCCAGTCGGCCAACATCCTGGATGTGGGCGGCGGCGCCCGAGCAGGGCGGGTGGCGGCAGGGATGAACATCCTCCTGCGGGACAGGCGGCTGCGCGCCATCCTGGTGAACGTGTTCGGCGGCATCACCCGCTGCGACGAGGTAGCCACGGGCATCCTGACGGCTGTGGGCTGCAACGAGGTGCACTGCCCGATCTTCGTCCGCCTCACGGGCACGAACGCCGATCAGGGCTGCGCCCTGCTCCAAGGGGCGCCGCTGCAACTTGTGCCGGACCTGGTTACCGGTGCCAGGCTGGCGGTGCAGGCGGCGGCTGCCGGGGAGCAGGCCGGGGCGGTGCCGGCTGCGGTCGCTCAGGAGCCGGCGCTGGAAGAGCGCCGCCCCGAACCCGGGAGCCAGCCATGAGCATATTGCTGCAGGCGGGCACACGCGTCCTGGTCCAGGGGATCACCGGGCGCGAGGGGCGGTTTCACACCGAGAACATGCTCGCTTACGGCACGGCCATTGTCGCCGGCGTCACCCCGGGGCGCGGCGGTGAGTGGGTGCATGGCGTGCCAGTGTTCGACTCGGTACGTGAGGCTGTGGAGGCCACGGGCGCCGAGGCTGCCATCTCCTTCGTCCCGGCCCGCTTTGCCACCGACGCTGTGTTCGAGGCGGTGAGCGCCGGCATCGGCCTGGTCGTCAGCGTCACCGAGGGCATACCGGTGCGGGACGTGGTCCGCCTGCGTGCTTTCCTGCGCCAGCATAACGCGCGCCTGATCGGCCCGAACTCGCCCGGAATCATCTCGCCTGGGCAGGCCAAGCTCGGCATCATGCCCAGCCAGGTGCATAGCCGCGGCCGGGTGGGCGTGCTCTCCCGCAGCAGCACCCTCACCTATGAGATCGTCGCCGGTCTGACGGCCGCCGGCCTTGGCCAGAGCACCGTGGTCGGCGTTGGCGGCGATTACGTGCTTGGAACGGGCTTCGTCGAGTTGCTCGAGATGTTCAATGACGATCCCGATACGGAACAGGTGGTGCTGATCGGCGAAATCGGCGGCGTCGAGGAGCAACTCGCCGCTGCCTTCATCGGCAGCAGGATGACGAAGCCGGTGGTGGCCTATGTGGCCGGCAGCAGCGCCCCGCCGCGCCAGCGTATCGGCCACCCTGGAGCGATGGTGGACATGGAAGGCAGCAGCGCTCAGGAGAAGATCGAGGCGCTGCAGGCAGCCGGGGTGCGCGTCGCCCAGCACCCGGCCCAAGTGGCCGAACTGCTCCTTGGGCAAGTGGACAGAGACGAGCACCGATGAGAACGGATAGGGCCGTGTCTTGATCCGTGCCCATCGGCACTCATCCGTGTGCGGGTACCGTCGGGCTATCTGCCGAGCGTAGGAGGGAGACGATGCAGGTCTTGGGCATTGACATCGGTGGCTCGGGCATCAAAGGCGCACCCGTGGATACCGACAGTGGGCGGCTCGTGCTCGAGCGCTTTCGCCTGCGCACCCCTGAAGGAGCCAAGCCGCCCGATGTCGCTAGCACTGTGGCCGAGATCGTGCGGCACTTCTCCTGGCAGGGGCCGGTTGGCTGCACCTTCCCTGCGGTGATCAGGCACGGCGTCGCTGCCAGCGCCGCCAACATCTCCGAGGCCTGGATCGGGGTCAATGTCGAGCAGTTGTTCAGCGAGAAGACGGGCTGCCCGACCACCGTGCTCAATGACGCCGACGCCGCTGCCATCGCCGAGATGCGTTTCGGTGCCTGCAAGGGCCGGCAGGGCGTCGTCTTCGTCCTTACTTTCGGCACAGGCATCGGCAGCGCCATCTTCGTCAACGGGCAACTCTTCCCCAATACTGAACTCGGGCACCTGGAGATCAAGGGCAAGGACGCCGAAGCCTGGGCTTCCGACCGGGCACGCAAGAAGCGCAACCTGAGTTGGAAGGAATGGGCCGAGCGGGTGGACGAGTACCTGGCCAGGATAGAGGCCCTGTTCTCGCCGGACCTCATCATCATCGGCGGTGGGGTTAGCAAGCAGGCCGACAACTTCCTGCCGCTGCTCCACACGCAAGCGCCGGTCGTCGTCGCCAGCATGCTCAACGATGCCGGCATTGTCGGCGCGGCGCTCGCTGCAGCCGATCGGGCGATGGGCCTGGCAACATCTGGCACCGGAGCGCCGCCGGCACCGGCTTGCGCCTCGGCTGAGCCTGTCGCCCCACCCTCGGAGCAGTGAGCGGCTGGCTGGTACGAGGCCGTTATACGAGGTGGCTGCACGAGGTAGCTACTGGATTACCATGACTGAGGTGCCTTCGGGCGCCCAGTCGTAGAGCCACTTGGCGTCCTCATTGCGCATGTTGACGCAACCATGGCTCATCGGCTGGCCGAAGTTGTTGTGCCAGTAGGCGCCATGCAGGCTGTAGTCCCGGTAGAAGTACATCACCCACTGGACGTTGGGCAGGTCGTAGCCCGGCCCCCACATCCGCTGCACCGGTACCTTGTCGTAGATGCTGAACGACCCCTGGACCGTCGGTGTGCCCGGCAAGCCGGTGGAGACGAGGAACGTCTGCAGCAAGTTGCCGTCCTCGAAGGCGAAGAGGCGCTGCTGCGAGAGCACCACTACGATCTGCTTGCCCTCGCTGATTGTGGGCACAGGTACCTCGCCGGGCGCCACCGGCGCCGGCACGGGCGGTGCAGGCGGGATGCTGAGCACTTGCCCCGGATGGATGATGCCGGCGTCACCGACCTGGTTGGCCTGCAGGAGCGACTGGAGCGGCACGCCGAAACGGGCAGCGATGCTTGAGAGGTTATCCCCCTTCTGGACCACGTAGCTGGTGAGCCCGCCCGGCGGCGGCCCGACCTGCAGCGGCGGCAGGGTAGCCACTGGCTGGGCGCTGGCAGGTGGCTCGCTTGTGCTGGTGGGCGTGGCGGCCGGCTGAGCGCTGCCGGAGAGGGCCTGCGCTGGTACAACCAGCGCCTGACCGCTGCGGATGAGCGACGGGTCCGTGATCCGGTTGGCGTAGGCCAGGTCCTCGGCGCGGAGGCCAAGGCGCGTCGCTATAGCCGATAGCGTGTCGCCCGGCTGCACGACATAGAGGGCGAGTTCAAGCCCGGATGGCTGGTCCACCAGGGGAGTTGGGCTGGAGGTGGCTGTCGCCTGGGGCGTGGGGCTGGCTGCCGCCGCCGGGATCACCAGGCGCTGCCCCACCAGAAGCTGGCTGCTTATGCTCAACCCGTTCGCCTCGGCCAGCGTTGCCAGGGGGATGCCGTAGCGCCAGGCGAGCCCGGTGAGCGTCTCTCCCCAGGCGACTACGTGCGTGTTTCCCGCTGTCGCCGTGGGCGTAGCGCCGCCCTGGCCGGCGCCTGGCAGGACCGGCAGCAGAGCCGCCGCCAGCCCGAGCAACGCCGAGATGAGCCATAGCCACCAACGCCTGCCTGAAGACATGCAACCTCCCTGACTGCGCCGGCCCCCAGAGGCCGGTACGACTGCAGAACATGCCTGCGTCCTCCGCAGGTGATGCCTGCGTCTTCCATGCCGACAGCGCAGCGGCTGAGGTTGGTCAGGCCAGCGCGGCCCGCCGGTAGCGCCACTGCCCCATAACGGCTAGAATGCGTGGCAGCAGGGCACGGACGCGGGTGCCAGGTGCGCCATGTCCGAAGCGGGAGCATTGGCCCGGCCGGTGCTCCCGCACAATACCTGCCTGCAGGAGGTACCATGGACAAGTACGGTTATCGCTTCTCCTTTGGTCCCTGGAACATCCATGAGGGGGCGGACCCCTTCGGGCCGCCGGTGCGGCCGTCCCGCTCCTTCGCGGACAAGCTGGCCGTCTACAAGCAACTCGGCTTCGACGCCGTACAGTTCCACGATGACGATGCCGTCCCCGGTCTGGATGGGCTCTCGCCGGCACAGATCAGGGAGCGCGCCCGTGCTGTGCGCCGGCTGCTGGACGATAACGGCCTGGTTGCCGAGTTTGTCGCCCCGCGCCTGTGGGAAAGCCCGATGACGATTGACGGCGCCTACACGGCAAACGACCCGGCGGCGCGCCGCTATGCTCTCGAGCGCTCCATGCGAGCGATTGACATCGCCGGCGAGTTGGGTTGCGATCTCATCGTGCTTTGGCTGGCCCGCGAAGGCACCTACATGCGCGAGGCCAAGGATCCGGTGCGCGCCACGGCGCAACTGCTCGAGGCCCTCAATGCCATGCTGGACTACGGCCCCGGCATGCGCTTCGCCATCGAGCCCAAGCCCAATGAGCCCATGGACCTGGCCTACATCCCAACCATGGGTCACGCCCTGGCCCTTGGCTTCCAGACCAAGGACCCGAAGCGCGTCGGCGTGCTCATGGAGTCGGCGCACTCCATCCTGGCAGGGCTGGACCCGGCGGATGAGATCGGTTTCGCCATGGCCTGCGGCAAGCTCTGGAGCGTGCACCTGAATGACCAGAACGGCCTCAAGTTCGACGAGGATCGTTCCTTCGCTGTCATCAACCTGCGCCGCGCTTTCGACCAGGTGCGCGTTCTGGACATGAACTGCTTCTGGGAAGTTGGCATCGTTGGCCTGGACGTGAAGGCAATCCGCACCCAGCCAGCTGAACTGGCCACCAAGCACTTGCGCAACAGCATGTGGGCTTTCCTCAAGCTGGTGCAGCTATCCCGTTCGCTGGACCAGGCCAAGGTGAATGCCCTCATCGCCGCCCGCGACTACGAGGAACTGGACTACCTCATCCTCAGCCATCTGATCGGGGAATGACGGAACGGGACATTACGGGATAGGACACAGATAAACACGGAAACACGCAGATAGATACGGGAGCGGGGGATTGAGTAGGACACAGATGAACAGGGAAGCACGCAGGCAGATGCGGGAGCAGAGGACCGAGTAGGACACAGATAAACACGGAAACACGCCGATAGATACGGGAGCAGAGGACCGAGTAGGACACAGATGAACAGGGAAGCACGCCGATGTACGGCTGTCGCTGCGAACTGCTGTTCATCTGTGTCCTTGACCGTAGACCAATCCGCAGCGTTGACGATGGAGTAGATTTTGGCAGAGCGTGAGGAGGTCATCACTCTCAAGCCGGCGACGGCCCGGCAGTTGGTGCGCTCTCTGGTGGCTGTGATCCTGGGCAGCCTGGTCCTGCGCACAGCCGCGAGCGCCATGGGCGAGAACATCCAGTTCTATTTCAATGCCATCAACGAGGCGGCCAGGTCGGCCGAGCACCCGCTGAGGGCCATCGCCGGGGCGCACATCTACGGCATTTCCTACACTCTGGGCGGCATCATCATCGCCACCTTCTTCGCCGCCGAGTTGATCGGCTCGCCCCTCTTTGGCGCCTGGAGCGACCGCTACGGCCGCAAGCTGTTCATCATCTTCGGCCCGCTCTTCGGCGCCGTTGCCGTGCAGATAACGGCGATGACCACGGCCCTCTGGCTGCTCGTCTTCACTCGCCTGCTGGAGGGCCTATCTACGGCCGCCAACGCCCCGGCTACCTTGGGCTACATTGCCGAGGCGACGGCGCACTCGCCCAAGTTGCGCACCCGCGTCACCGGCCTGTTCGAGGCGGCGACGATCGGCGGCATGGCCCTCGGCTTCTCCCTGGGGGGCTGGCTGTGGCGGCATTTCGGCCAGCCGGCGATCGTGGCAGGCATCCCGTTCACCAGCCCGGCTTTCGCCCTCAACGCCATCATCTACGTGGCCAGCCTGGTGATCATCTGGCTGGGCATGACCGAAGTGCACGAGCGGCGCCCCGCCGGCCGTGCCAACGGTGCCGCCAGCGATGGCAGCGTGCTGCGCCGGTACTGGCGAATCTTCACCAGCCCGCGCGTCATTTCCTTTGCCCCGGCCTGGATCGCGATCAATGCCGTGCTCGGGGTCTGGATCAACTTCACGGCGCGGGTCCTTACTGATGACCGTCACCACTTCCCGGAGCAGTTGCTGGTGGGGCGTTTCAGCAGCGTCCAGGCAGGCAACATCCTGGCCGGCTACCTGCTCGTTTTCGTCGTCGGCATCGTGCTCTGGAGCGTGCTTTTCGCCCAGGTGAGGAAGACGCTGCTCATGCTGATCGGCACGGGTGGCCTCTTCGCCTCTTGCCTTTTCATCCTGCTCATCAACCACCAGCCCAGCCTCAGTGCACCGGCACTCTTGCCCCTGGCCGGGTTGCTGGTGCTGAGCATAATGGTGCAGAGCGGCTTCACGCCCGCCGCCCTGGCCCACCTGGCCGACATCACCGAGGATCACGCTGCCGACCGTGGCGTGATCATGGGGCTGTATTCCGTGTTCCTGGGCCTGGGCCAGTTCATTGGCTCGAGCCTGGGTGGCCCGTTCGTGGATTGGCTGGGGGCGGATGGCATCGCGGTCGTCGCGGCGCTGCTCGGGAGCTTCGCCGCCCTGATGCTGCTGCGCCTGCAAAGGATGGAGCGCAGGGACGGCGTCAGCGAAGCCGCCACGTCCTCATCGTCGCCCGGGGTGGGGCGTGCGTGACCCGGCCGCGGAAATGTTCGCCATCCGCCAGCGTGGTGTAGTGCAGGGGCTGGGTGAGCGAAGCTGACCGACGCGGACCCACAGGGGTGCCAGCTTCGCTGGTTCAATCGGTTTGCTACCGGGCACGTTGGAGGCTCGGGGCGCCGTATGGCCGTGCCACATGAGGGGTGATGCTTGCCCTGGGATAGATGCTACAAGGCGCCGCACAACCGCCGCCTTGGCTTGGACGCCTATACTGAACCGGGTCGGGTCTGTTTCCTGACCATACGGGCACACGCTGGCCTGTCGCCATTCACGAACGATCAGCTCAATACTGTCGTCTTGACAGCCCTGCACGACAGTTGCGCCAAGGACGGCTGTGACGTGTACACCTACTGCCTGATGCCGGATCACCTGCACTTGTTGGTGGCCCCCCGTTTGGCGGGGAGTTCCGTCCTTACGTTCGCCGATCGTTTCAAGGGCCGCGCGACCCGGGCGAGTTGGGCGGCCGGCTGGGAGGGCCGCCTCTGGCAGCCGCGCTACCACGACCATGTCCTGCGTGCCGGTGAGGACGTGCTGCATGTCGCGACATACATCCTGGCCAACCCGGTGCGGCGAGGCCTTGTCGCTAGCCCCGAGGACTGGCCGTGGAGTGGCGAGTTGGTGCCGCTGCCCCTCCCCTAGAGTACCGTCGAGGCCCTCGGCGTGCTGTGCGGTACGCGCGACACGCCATCCAGCGTCAGGCGACGTAGTGTAGGGGTTTATCCCCGTCGTTCTCGGTCCTGACGACGCCCACAAG
>Ga0078972_1012553_pt1 | contig 14503 bp, 10 predicted proteins | sample YelNatPaOPGAMG01_FD_67568 | JGI IMG/M metagenome (GOLD analysis project Ga0078972, IMG submission 67568) | Hot spring thermophilic microbial communities from Obsidian Pool, Yellowstone National Park, USA - OP-RAMG-01 (SPADES assembly) (version 2) | ecosystem: Environmental > Aquatic > Thermal... | reverse complement strand
TGCGCCTGCCGGGGAGAGCAACACGTTCGTGTACGACACTTCGCCTCAAACCGGAAAGCCTCTCACCACCCACCAATGGTTCGACGGCACCCAGCATCCCTGCACCGTAGGGTGCAACCCTTGCGCGGTGGAGCGTGTGCGATTACCCTCTCCGGGCAATCACCCATAGCACATGCCACCGGAGACCCGAAGCGCGCATCAGCCTTAGGTCCGCACAGGTTCTTCCTTGCATTCCCCGGGCGCAGGCAGGTGCATGCCCCATCGTAGGCGAAAAGACCTTTGTATCGGTGAACCACAACCTCTCGTGCTGCATTCAAGGAGGAGCGCGCCATGCCATTCGTCATAACCCTGGGCTTTGCCACAGAACACGATCGGGACGAGTTCCTCAACCGCACCCGCAATCGCATTCGCGGACAAGTAACCGATCCCTCCATCCTACCCCCGGAAGACGACGGTCTCCATCGCATCGGCATCGCCGTTACCTCACCTTCGGCTGCACGGGATGTGTGCCACCAAGTGGTGTCATTCCTTGCCCACGCCAAGAACGATCGGGTGAACCTCGCATGGCCGGGTGCCAACGGCGAGCCTCAGTACGGGGACGTATCCGGAGCACAGGTGAAGGAGGCGGAGATCTTGGCCGTGCGCGTGAGTGCCGCCGCCCGCGCTCGGCTAGATCAAGAAAAAGAGGATCAACCCAGCACCTGATCAACAATTCCCCCCAGCGGAGCGTCTGCCATGCACCCAGCGGCCCTAATGATCATGACCGGAGCCTCCCTAGTCCTTCTAAGCGGCCTCCCACCGGCGCAATCCGAGGTACGGCCCGGATCGGCCCCAGCTCGCGCACACCGAAGGTCCCAAAAGCCTCATTTGCCGAGTGATCTGCTCGCCGGCCTGCGCATGGGCCATCCACGGCTCATTCTTACCGACGACGGTTTGCAAAGCCTTCAGCACACCCTGGCCACCGATGCTTCGGCTCGGGACATGCTTCGCGCAATTCGGGCCCAGGGGGAACGCATCCTTCATGAGCATCCCGTGCGCTATGTACTGGAAGGGCCACGCTTATTGACCCAAAGCCGCCTCTGTTTGGACCGCGTCTATACCCTATCCCTCCTCTACCGATTGGATCGTAAGGAACAATGGTTAACACGTGCGAAACAAGAATTGATGGCGGCAGCGGCTTTTAAGGATTGGCATCCCATCCATTTCTTGGACACTGCCGAGATGACCCACGCCGTCGCAATAGGTTACGATTGGCTCTTTCCTGCCCTCACATCCCAAGAACGCGACATCCTTCGCCGCGCCATCGTGGATAAGGGACTTCGCCCAGGATTGCAAGCTTACGAGGGAAAGGCGCCGTGGAAATGGTGGACCACCGTATCCCACAACTGGAACCAGGTGTGCAATGGCGGCATGGTCCTGGGGGCCCTCGCCGTTGCAGATGAGGAACCGATCTTCGCCCGCACAATCCTAAACGATGCCCTTACTTCCCTCCCCAGAGCTCTGGCATCCTACGCCCCCGATGGCGGCTGGATCGAAGGTCCGGGATATTGGTCCTACGCCACAGAATACACGGTAACCCTGATGGCGGCGTTGGACACCGCGCTCGGCACAGATTTTGGTCTTTCCCGAGCGAAAGGCTTCAACCGCACAGGAGGCTTTCGCATCCAATTTGTGGGCCCCACCGGCCGCACTTTCAACTATGCGGACGCCCACGACGGGGCCGGCAACGACCCCTGGATGCATTGGCTTGCCGAGCGCTTCCACCAGCCCGTGTACCATTGGGAGGCAGTGGCCTCCGCTAAGAACCATCCCACACCACTGGATCTCATCTGGTACCGAAAGCCTACCGTGTCGCCTATTTCTGCCCGGCTTCCGCTGGACGCCTTCTACAAGGGGGTGAACGTCGCCTTCTTTCGCACCGCCTGGGAGGATTCCAACGCGCTTTTCGTAGCCTTCAAAGGCGGCGACAACGAAGCGAACCACGCCCACCTGGACCTGGGGACCTTCGTGCTGGACGCGTTGGGGAAGCGCTGGGCATTGGATCTCGGCAGTGATAACTACAACCTCCCAGGGTACTTCAGCGCCAAAGAACGATGGACCTATTATCGTTTATCCACACCCGGGCATAACACGATCACCCTGGACGGCCAGAACCAGAACGTGCGCGCAAATGCCCCCATCATTACCTTTCGGTCCTCACGCTCATCGTCATGGGCGGTAGCAGACCTCACGGAGGGTTATGTGCCCAAGGCTACTCGCGTTTGGCGTGGGATCCAGGTGCTCAAGAAGCAGCAGGCAGTCCTCATCGAAGATGAGATAGATGCAGCGGATAGCGTGGCCGTCGCCTGGACGATGCATACAACGGCATCCGTCACCATTCATGGTTCCGAGGCACTCCTGTCCGAAGGAGGAAAGGTCTTGGCCGCGCGTATCCTCAGTCCCCAAGGGGCGGTTTTCAGCGTGGAGCCCGCCCACGCTGCACCGCCTCAAAACCCCAATGAGGGTGTGCGACGGCTTATGGTGGAGCTTCCCTCCGCCTCTGGACGGTGCCGGATTGCCGTGGTCCTGCAACCTGGTGTAGAACACGCAACGGCCGTACCGGTTAAGCCACTCGCCGAATGGATCCGCAACCCAACCACGAATGCTCCTGCCTGGCACGACCCGGCTACCCCTCCGCGCATCCATGAATAGATCCGCCGTCCGAGTACTGGTATCCGATCTTGGCCAGGTGCTACTGCCCTTTGATTTCACCGGCCGAGATGAGCGCTTGCGTGCTCTCTGCCGCGGGTGCCATTGTGATCCTGTGGAAACCCTATTGCGCCTCCACAACCAGATGGGCCTCACCGAGGGCCGGAGCCGAGCCAAGGAGTTCTTCCGCCGCTTCCTCCACGAGACCAACCTCGACCTCACCTTTGAGGAGTTCGAATGCATTTACTGCGATCGCTTCTGGGAAGATCCCCGCACCGTTAGCCTCATCGCGGCAACAAATTGCCCCGTGCGCGTGCTCCTCACCAATACGGACGAGATCCATTGGGGCTGGATTCGCAAGCGCTACCCCCATGTCGTCGGCCTTTTCCATCACACCGTGGCATCGTGCGACGTAGGTGTGAGTAAGCCAGACGAGGCCATCTTCCGCCATGTGGAACAACTCACCGCACGCCCCCCGGAAGAGCATCTGTTCATTGACGATGTACCCACCTACGTGGAAGCGGCACAGGCGTGCGGATGGCATGCAATCCCCTATGTAGGCGCCGGCCCTCTTGAGGAGGCACTTGCCTCCCTGGGATTGCTCTCCTGACCAAGCCACGGCACGCGCGCCAGCGCCCGGCGCTTCGCCTCTACCCGGAACAATTCCCCCGCATTGCCGCGGAGCAAGGGTTCTACCAGATCCAGGGCATCCGCCCGATCCAGATATCCCTGTGCTACTAGGGTGGAGAGGGCGCCGGCTACCCCTCGGCGAGCCAACTCGGCGTGTCCCACTACCGCCTCCACGGGAATGAAATCCCCGCCGAAGACCAGGATTTTGTTGGCCGGGACCGTAGCGATGAGCTGTTCCAGGAACCTTTGCGAACTCACAGGGTCAATAATCCACGCCCAGCAAAAGTCAATGTAGGCGTTCGCGTAGTGCTTCGCCAACGCACCGAACGAGGATTGATACGGATACCCCACATGCATGAATACAAAACGTGTATCCGGAGCTCGGCGTAGAAGGTCGCATGAGTGACGGGCATTCTGTTGCACCCAATCCAGGTTCATGGAACTGTGCCCGGCATGATATCCGGTGTGCAGCTTCACAGGGAGGTCCCGCTCCGTTGCCAGCCTCACGCAGAACCAGAAGAGGTGATCCTCAAGCTTTTTGCGATCGGCGCCGGTAATGGGTTCGCCCTTCACCAGCCGCCGAAAGATCGGCGCCGCCACCTCCGCGGGGATCTGGGCATAGTCCAATTTGCGCGCGTACGCTGCTTGACTCTTTACCGCTACCGCATACTCCCCGAAGGCGTCAAACCACCAACGGATTACGGCGTGCCAGTCGTCAAGCTCTCTCACCTCGATTCCCGCAGGGCCTGATAGATGCGCAGATCCCGGATCCATGTGCATACTGAGGATGGAGAGGTCCTGCATCAGCAAGAGTGGCTGGCGGGTGCGGCAGAAGGGCGCCTCCAGAGAGTTGACCTGGCAGTACTCAATCCCCGCCACGTCCTGGAGAATCTCCCGATAGAAGCCTGGTCGCACCCGCGCAGCATACGCCTCTTGAAGTCGCCCTATTGTTTCCCTGGAGACATTGCCGATGCCGTATAGCCGCTCGATGGCGATCCGGATGGCCTTGCCGTACCCGGTATTCTTCACCCTGGGCCACCAAGGCTCCAAATGCCTCCACTTGGCCACAGGGTCATCGGAAGGCGCAAAGAGCGCGCGGTGCTCTTCGGCCGGCATGCCCGCCACGCGCAGATCCGCATCGAGATAGTGGGAGAAAAGTGCGGCCCAATCATTGCAGGGGATCAACCCCGGGCCCGAGAATGCCGTCCGAACCTCCTCCTCAACAAGGTGTTCGTGCGTATCCGCAAGTGGGGTGGCCCACACGCGTTGGGCAATCTCTGCGTCTATCGTATCCGGCACATGTGTCACGGGTCCTCATCCACCTTTGGCACAAAGTCCCGCAGGTACTCGGCCGTCTCCTCGGGAACCGCCGTGGTGATATACATACCGGTTCCTAATTCAAAGCCCGCCGGCGTGGTGAGGCGCGGAAGAACCTCCACATGCCAGTGGTAATAATCCTCGCACGTGTCCCGCAACGGCGTGGTGTGGATCACCAGGTTATAATCCGGGTTATTCGCGGCAAGGTAAAGCAAACGTACCGTTCGGTGCAGGGCCTCCGCAATCCACGCCGTGGATTGGTGATGCCCCATTAGGAAGGACGATGCATGCTCCCTGGGGATGATCATCAGCTCGAAGGGGAAGCGCGATGCAAAAGGCGTAATCACGATGTATTCCGGAGCCTCCAGCACCACCCTCCGGCCCTCCTCCATCTCCTCGGCAATAATGGTGCAATACACGCAGTGCACCCGATCGTCATAGAAGCGCCGAGCCTCCTCGATCTCGTTGCGCACCTCCGCAGGAACGATAGGTGTCGCAATGATCTGGGAATGGGGATGCACCAACGAAGTGCCCGCAGCAGCTCCATGGTTGCGAAACTTAGCCACGTAGGCAAAGCTTCGATTCCGTCCTAACGTTGTGAGGCGATGCAAGGTAGCGGCAACCACCTGCTCCACATGGGCACGCGGCATCGTCGCCAGTGTTAGGTTGTGTTGGGGCGCCTCGATGATGACCTCATGGGCCCCATATCCCCCGATACTCGTGCAGATATCCGGCCGGCGTATTTCCAGGGGAGTATCCGGCGAAAGGGCCGCAAAACGATTCGGTACTACACGCACACTCCACCCAGGGCTGTCGGCAGAACCGTCGGAGCGCACCGCATAGACTTCCGGCGGTGTCTTACCCTCATTGCCTGGGCAGAAGGGACATGAAGGGTCATATTCAGGCACCGGAGCGCGATTGACAGTGGCCACGAACTGGTGCGGCCGCCGGGCGCGCTCGCTGGCTATGATCACCCAACGCTTGGTGGCAGGGTCTTGGCGAAGTTCAGACATATGTCACGGTTCCTTTCCGCTTGGTACACCACGCGCCTTGCCTACGGGTTCTGCGTCACAACTGCATTCTCCTGCACCTTCCCGCCGAGATTGGGCGCACGCCCCGGGGCCGCCGCACTCCGGGCACAAGAGATGGGCAAGACCGCCATCATGATTGAGGAGAGGACCATCGGTGGCACCTGCGTCAATCGGGGATGCTTGCCCTCCAAGAACCTCATTGAGGCCGCTAGGATCATTCACGAAGCCCAGAACCCGCGCTACCCGGGAATCGCACCTGCCACACACGGCGTGGATTTCGCCGCTCTCATCGCCCAGAAAGAGGACGTGGTGCGCCGTTATCGAGAGAAGAAGTACGAAAGCCTGGTACGCGGCAACGTTCGGGTGGTACATGGCCATGCACAGTTTGTGGACGAACATACCGTCGCAGTGGATGGGGAACGCTTCACTGCCCAAAAGATCCTCATTGCCACAGGTTCTCGGCCCGTAATTCCGGAAGTTCCCGGCCTGTCCCAGGTGCCCTACCTCACAAGCGACCTGCTCAGCAACGAACACGAAGTGGAGCTGAAGCACCTGCCTAACTCCCTGGCCATCATCGGCGGCGGCTACATTGCCCTGGAACTTGGCCAAATGTTTCGCCGCTTTGGAGCAGAAGTCACCATCGTAGAGCGCTCGTCACAGTTGCTTGCTCGCGGCTACGAACCCGAGGTCGGCTCTACTATTGAGGAGGTCTTCCGAAATGAGGGCGTAAGGGTGATGACCGGCGCCGAACCGATAGCCGTGCGGGAGGAATGCGGCCGCGTGATCGTGGACGTGTACCAGAAGGGCGAACAGCACCAAATCTACGCCGAGAAGCTCCTTGTGGCAGCAGGACGCCGCCCAAACACCGACCGCATTGGGGTGGAGAAGGCGGGCGTCCCGCCGGGAATTCTGCCGGTCCTTACCGAGGGGCACCTCGGAAGAGCCGACGATCACGCGGTACGGAACGCACCAAAGCGCCGGCGGGTGCCCACACGGCTGCCGTCAGTGCCGCGGCAATCCCGGCAGCCAACAGTTCACGGAGGAGTGTATCCTCCTAGTCACACATCCGCCTCTTCTCGGGTTCCAGGCACGTGTGATGCGTCGTGCAGCACCTCCGCGATAAAATCCCGGATCTTGGGCCGCGCCGCCTGCAGCGCCTGAATCCCCATATCTGTTGCCCGGTAATACTTGCGGGCCTTCCCCGCGATTACCCTTCGTTCGCACTCCAAGTACCCATCTGCGTACATTTCATGGAGCACCGGATACAGGGTGCCAGGGCTCATGGGGTAGCCGTGTCGGCGCAATTCCTCAAGCATCTCCACGCCGTAGATTGGAGCGCGGGACGCACGGTAGAGCACATGCAGCCGGATAGTGCATATGAGGAAGTCACGGGCAAGATCGGGCATCGTTTTGGCAATACGATATTGCGCACGTTCAAAGTGCCCGATTGCTGAATAATCGAATATTCTTACTCCGGAGGAGGCACGTCCCGTTCGGTAAGCGTGCTCTTCCCCGCACGCAGCTCTCGAACGCTCCCTGAAGGCATCACGGCTACCGCATGCGCCCCTTTGGGTATCTTTACCTCCAGCCGAAACATCCCTTCGCGCCGCTGCCACGCACACGATATGGGCCCCATCGGCGTGCGGACTGTTGCCGACGCCCCCTCCAGTGGGCCGGGGTTCGGTTGTATCACCACGTCCCGCCAGCCTACACTCCCGGGCGCCTGGCGAATGCCGGCTACATACCCGTACAGCCACTCCATCACATGGCCAAGCATGGCGTGGTTGAGGGATTGGTACCCATCCATCATTGCGTCCCACGTCTCCGGCAGGGAGGTAAGTCCCTTGGCCAGGATGCCGCCGTAACTCCCTAATCCCGTGCGGGAGTACACCTTATGCAGTACATCGGATCTGCCTGCTTGAGCCAGGGCGCGGATCAAGTACACATGCCCCACGTCACCTGCGGTCTGCTGCCATCCCCGCCGTTCCAAATCCGCCACGATATCCTGCACAAGCTTGCCTCGATCTTCCTCCGGGATAACCTCTGCGCAGATCGCCATGGCATTGGCGCACTGAGGGCTGCCCAGGTGCTTCAGAAGGTGCGTCGCGGGATCTTGAAAAGCCCTTCGGAAGTTTTCCGCAATGCGCGCATGAAGCGCTCGATACTGCTGAGCGATATCGCTTTCCCCTACCGCCTCCGCAGCCTTGGACACCGTGAGCGCGCAAAGGGCCCACGTGGCTGTTGCGGAAAGCTCCGGCGGTGTGAACCGAGAAGGACCGGGTCCATACCCGTGCCCATAGTCGTACCAATCGCCCAAGCCTCCCGGTGCCAGCCCGTTATGCGCCAATCCCGTTATGTAATCCACGTACCGCCGCATAGAGGGTAGGCATGTACGCAGCACTTGCGCATCGCCGTACCAGCAATAGTGCTCCCAAGGCACGAGCACGGCGGCCGCTCCCCATTCCACCGTGAAATCGAAGGCGCCAGGGAAGCGGCCGGCAGGATAGCTCGGCGCTACCGTGCGCACTAGGCCAGAAGCCTCTTGCGCATCCCCAATGTCACGGGCAATTTTCGCAAACCATTCCCGCCCATCATATCGGTATAGGTACGACCGAGCCAGCAGATAAGCGCACTCCAGCCAACCGAGCTTCTCGCGATGGGGGCAATCCGTCATGACCCAACTCATGTTGGAACGGAATGCCCAGTCAATCATTGTGTGGATGCGATTGTACAGATCCGCCGAACACCAGAAGCGCCCCGTTTCGGCGAGCGCGCAGCGGGTATGGATGAGCTCCATCCCCTCGATTATGGGGAGGCCGCGGGGATTGGGCGCTCCCTTGGGAACCGCACCCGACACCTCCACAAACTGCATCCCAAGGTAAAAGAATTGCCATTGCCGATCCACTCTGCCCCCATCGGTAGTAATGCTGCAATCAACCACGTATCCACCGAAGAGGCGCCCTTGGGCGTTGCGATGCTCGCCGCACCGAAAGACTACGCGATCCCCAGGCTTGCCTCCGCTAAGGCGTACATGGAGCTGTGCGGACATGTTCTGAGGGAAAGCATAGGCGAACACGCCCGGAGCCACCTCACGCACGTCGGTGGGCACATCGTGCCGAAACAGACCGAACCCGGGCAGGTTGCGGGGTAGCAACCGTGATGGTGGCGCGGGCACCTCGGTGGATGCCTGCCAATCCTCTGCGCGCAATCCGGCCCGCGCCCAGCCCTTCACCTCGCGGCGCGCGTCGTAATCCTCTCCGGCATACACGTGGGTAAATGTAACCGGGCCGGCATGCCAAACCCACGAAGCGTCAGATCCCACCCGCACGATGTCGCCGTCCTCCAGCTCGACTTCTAGTTCAGCAAGCATCAGATAGGGGGTGTTTGACAATCGTTGCGGGCCCGCCTTATTGTAGCGACCTGCCGGTGCATCGGGGTTGTGCCAAAAGGAGGCTCCCAGGGTCACGCCGATGCAATTGCGGCTTCCGTGGAGCCGCCGCGACAGATCGTATGACGCATAATAGAGGGTGCGCTCATACTGAGACCAAGGCTGATTGATGCCCGTGGGTGTCACACGCAGGCCGTTCACCCTTAAATCGTAATCACCCAGCCCCACAATATGCAGGATGGCCCGCTTCGGCGCACCGGGCAGCACGAATTCACGTCGCACAAGCACGGAATTGAACGGCGGCAGCTCCCCGCCCATTCCCGGAGCAATCCAGCGCGCCACCTGAAATGGGTTGGGTTTCGGCCCCGGCTCGATTGGTCCTCCAAGCAGAAGCAGGCTTAGGATCCCGGCCATCTTGTCCTCCCTTCGGCCCATTCTCAAAGAGCAGTGGGCCGGCTGTACCACGTATTCCTGCCGAGCATGTTGGCCGAGGATGGCCGATCCTCCTTCTGGGCACCATAGCCCGCGGGAATGAAAACTACAGGTTCACACGTATAAACCTTCGTCAGATTGCCGATCGTGGCCTCGGCGGGCAGCCCGGCTACATCTTTTGATCCTTTGTTGCAAGGAGGTTCCCATGCGTACTCTCCAGCTCCTGTGCGCTTTGCTTCTGACGGGGGTGGCTTCACCCTCTCTGGCGGCGGACCTAGGGGTGGGCCAACCGGCGCCCGATTTTGCCCTTCCCGATCAAGACGGCAAGATCCACCGGCTCGCCGACAGTCGCGGAAAAATCACGATTCTGGCCTTCTATCCCAAAGACAGGACACCTGGCTGCACATGCGAGATGGAGGCCCTGCGTGATCAGTTGGCCGCCCTTCAACAGCGCAACGCGGTGGTCTACGGCATTAGTGCCGACGATGTAGCCTCGCACCGCCGCTTTGCCGACAAGCTTCATTTGAACTTCCCCATCCTAGCAGACCCGGAAAAGAAGGTGATCCTGGCGTACGGCGTCCTCGGCAAGAACGGAGTGGCGGATCGCGTGACGTTTATAATTGACCGCAGCGGACGCATCATGAGCATTGACCGGGCGGTGAATGCTCAGTTCGTGCGCCAAGGCGGAGTGCTGATTAGCCGCCATGCCCTCAACTTGGCCCTGGCCCTCTCCGATTGGAAAGCCGAGATCGGTAAGCCTGTGCCTGATTTCTCGCTCCCTGCAGTAGGCGGACGCACGGTGCAGCTCTATGAAGCTCCCAAGAAAGCGTACGTTGTGGTCTTCGTGAGCAAGAATTGCCCTGTTTCCAGGGCGTACATAGGGCGCCTTAAGCAACTGGCAAGCGACCCGGCCTACGCAGACGTTGCCTTCCTCGCGGTCAACTCCAATTCCGACGAACCCATGGCCGAGGTGGAGGCTGATGCCCGGCAAAACCAATACCCGTTCCCCGTAGCCAAAGACACGGGCAACGTAATTGCCGATCACTTTCAGGCCAAGGCTACGCCCACGGTTTGGGTGATGAACAGCGATCGCATCGCCGTCTATCGAGGGGCCATAGATGATAACCAGGATGAAGCTCGCGCCACACACCACTACCTGAAGGACGCCCTGGACGCCGTCCTTGCCGGCAAGCCTGTGGCCATCGCCAGCACGCTTGCCTTCGGATGCGCGGTCCACAGAGCGCGCCCCGCTACCCCGTAGCGAAACACGGCCGCCGCAGCCCTACGCAGGCGCGTTCGTGGTATAATGTAGTGTTGAAAAGCCGCCGCTCCGCCCATCCCGGGTTGGCGGCGGCTTCTTGTATGATCGTAGAGCAGGCGGCGCGAGTGCGCATCCTCCCGACGCCCACAATTCGATCGCGCCTTACTTCGCACCCAATGCCGGCTTCATCCGGCGCATCATGCCTTGTACCGGCCCTGGGCCGATCCTAAACATCCGAGGACTCAATGGTCGCCTTCCTCCGCAAATTGTTCGACTCCAACGAGCGCGATATCGCACGGTACCGCGCCATCGTCGAAAAGATCAACGCCTTGGAACCCGAGATCCAGCGGCTTACCAACACGCAGCTTCGGGATAAGACGGACGAGTTCCGCAGCTATGTGCAAAGCGAATGGGCTAAGAAGATGGCCGCCCTCGAGCGGGACGGCATCCTGGAATCGGAGCGGCGTGACAAAACGCGTCGAGCGCTGGATGAGGTCCTGGATCCGATCCTACCAGAAGCCTTCGCCGTCGTGCGTGAAGCAGCTAAGCGCACGTTGGGCCAGCGCCACTTCGACGTGCAGCTTATCGGAGGCATGGTCGCCCATGACGGCCGCATCGCCGAACTCAAAACGGGCGAGGGGAAAACGCTCATGGCCACGCTCCCCCTCTACCTCAACGCATTGGCAGGCAAGGGCGCCCACCTCGTCACCGCCAATGACTACCTCTCTAAAGTAGGCGCAGTATGGATGGGACCCATCTATCACCTGCTGGGGATGACGGTGGGCATCATCCAGGGTCAGAGCCCGGAAACCGGCGACGAGGGCGGATCGTACATCTACGATCCGGATTATGAAGATCCCGATCCGCGCTTCACTTACTGCCGACCCATCAGCCGGCGCGAGGCTTATGCCTGCGATATCACGTACGGCACCAACAACGAATTCGGCTTCGATTACCTCCGCGACAATATGGCCTTCGATAAAGAAGACCTCGTCCAAAGGGACTTGCATTACGCCATCGTAGACGAAGTGGACTCCATCCTCATAGACGAAGCCCGTACTCCGCTGATCATTTCGGGTTTCGTTGAGGAAGACACCTCCATGTACTATGAGGTGGACAAGGTGGTTCGCACCCTTCGAGCCGGCAAGGAGGCTAAGGATCAGAAGGAGCGCGAAGATCCCAGCCACGACCGCAACAACCCAAACATCCACTACCTTGTGGACGAAAAGCAGAAAACCGTATCCCCCACAGACGCAGGCATCGCTAAGATCGAAATGATGCTGGGCGTAAAGAACCTGGCGGATGACCCTCGCCTAATGCACTACGTGACGGCCGCCATGAAGGCCCATGCCCTCTTTAAGAAGGACATTGACTATGTAGTGAAAGACGGTGAGATCATCATCGTAGATGAATTCACGGGCCGCCTGATGTTTGGGCGACGTTATTCCGACGGCCTCCACCAAGCCATTGAGGCGAAGGAAGGCGTCCCCATCAAACACGAATCCCAAACCCTCGCCACCATCACGTTCCAGAACCTCTTCCGCCTCTACCTCAAACTGGCAGGTATGACGGGCACCGCCAAAACGGAAGAAGACGAGTTTCGCAAGATCTACGGCCTGGATGTGGTTGTGGTCCCCACGAACAAGCCCATGATCCGCATAGATCATCCCGATGTGATCTACAAGAAGCAGGAACACAAATTCCGTGGCATCGCCGCAGAGATCCTTCGCCTCTACGCCAAGCAGCAGCCTGTTCTAGTGGGCACGCGCTCCATCGAAATGTCGGAAAAGGTGTCCGACCGTATCACCTCCACCAGCCTCCAAGTGCTCGCAATGATCTCCCTCATCCGACCCAAACTGGAGGCGGCCAAGGGGATAGACCGCGAGAAGCGTGAACGGTACACCGCTCTGCTGAACCAAGACCTAGACACCCTCTCTGTGAACAAGCTGGCCCCGCTGGCCCGCGAATTCGGGGTGAACCCCGATCCCCTCGCCGAAGAAAACCTTCGGGCCATCGCACAGATGCTGGACCTTCCCCAAAACGATGAAGTGCTTGGGCGCATAGACGAAGCTTTACGGCATACCATCCCGCACAACATTCTCAACGCCAAGTTCCACGAGAAGGAAGCCATCATCATTGCCGAAGCCGGGCGCAAAGGCGCCGTAACCATCGCCACGAACATGGCAGGTAGAGGTGTGGATATCCTCTTGGGTGGCAAGCCGCACACCCAGGAATTGCCTCCCCCGGAAGGTGCCTCTCAGAATTCCGAAGAAGAGACCGAAACCGCGCGAAGCTATCGCCGGGGTGGCAAGCCCTCGGTGTTGGACACGGTGACTACCGTTCTTACCAGCGAGGAGTGGCAAAAGGCTGCCGACGAGGTGCGTGCTCTAGGGGGCCTCTATATCCTTGGCACGGAACGCCATGAAAGCCGCCGCATAGATAACCAACTCCGCGGGCGATCAGGCCGACAGGGCGATCCAGGGGAGAGCCGCTTCTTCGTGTCCTTGGAGGACGAACTCTGGCGCCTATTTGGTGACCGCAGCCAACATCCCCTCTTGCGCACTTGGCCGGAAGACCAGGCGATGGATGCCAAGATCCTTTCCCGAATGATCGAACGCGCCCAGAAGAAAGTGGAGGAGTACCACTTCGAGGCCCGCAAACAGGTGCTCCAATACGACGACGTAATGAACAAACAGCGGGACGTGATCTACCGCGAGAGAAGGCGGATCCTGGAAGGCGCAGACCTCCGACCTACCATCATCGGCTTCCTGCGGCAAACCGTAGCCGACGCCGTCCAGATGTTCTGCCCCGATCCCGCCAACCCCGCCGAGTGGGATCTCCATGAACTCTACGAAGGTTTAGACCAGTACTTCCCACTCTCCCTGTATGCCAAGCCGGCAGATCTTGAGGGCAAATCTCGAGACGAACTTACCGCGTTCCTCACGGACCTCATCGAGCGGGCGTACGAAGACAAAGAACGCGAGATCGGCGAGACGCTGGGCGATCCTAATGCCATGCGGGAATTGGAGCGTCGTGTAGCATTACAGGCCATCAATAACAAATGGATGGAGCATCTGGCCAACATGGACTATCTGAGGGAGGGGATCGGCCTGCGCGGGTACGCCCAGCAAGACCCCTTGGTAGTCTATCAAAAGGAAGCCTTTGAAATGTTCGAGAACATGCAGCACGCCATCCAAGACGAGATTGCGCGCTTCATGTTCCATGTGCAGATCGTACAAGAACAGCGCCCGCGCCGCCAATACCAAAGTTGGACGAACCTGGAAGCCGAAGCACAACAGGGAGGCCAGGGCGCAACACAAACCGTTCGCCAAAAGCGCAAGCCCGGCCGGAATGACCCGTGTTGGTGTGGCAGCGGCAAAAAGTACAAGTTCTGCCACTACCCCGACTAGCCCATTCGCTTGGGGCCTCTACGGTGCGCATGCGGAAAGGATGTAACCGCCGGGATACGGGCTATTCCAGCCGCTGTTTCCTATGACGGATAGGTGCCTTGGGGGATGCGGCCATGTGCTCGATGCACGCTCCCTAAACGAGCCTAAACCTTTACCCAAGGAGCTATGTGCACAATGCCACCACATTCCTCCCCCGTCCACGGGGGACTGCAGGAGGGGGGTCCATCCCCTGTCCACGGCGGAGATAAAGAGGGGAGTGCCTCCGCCTTCCACGGGGGAGACCAAGAGGGGGTCCCTCCCCTGTCCACGGGGGAGGGCAGGAGGGGGGTACCTCTATGGAAGTATT
>Ga0078972_1012552_pt1 | contig 14503 bp, 10 predicted proteins | sample YelNatPaOPGAMG01_FD_67568 | JGI IMG/M metagenome (GOLD analysis project Ga0078972, IMG submission 67568) | Hot spring thermophilic microbial communities from Obsidian Pool, Yellowstone National Park, USA - OP-RAMG-01 (SPADES assembly) (version 2) | ecosystem: Environmental > Aquatic > Thermal... | reverse complement strand
GTCGAGGGTTTGGGGGGGTTTCGCGCCCCCCGGCCCCCCCCGGGGGGCCCCCGCCGGCGCGCACCCCGCCAAAACCCCGTCCCGGGTCAGGGCCGGCCAGGCGCGGAGCAGGTTTGCCGGCTGCTGCCGGGTGCAGGTTGGACCAAATACGGTTGCAGTGCTAGCCTGGCCTTCTCTGCCAGAACAGCCGGCGCAGCTTGCCCCTCAACCGCTGCCAGGCGGCATCGGCCTGGCCCGCCTCGCGCGGCGAAGGGGGCACCGCCGCGTAGGCCGCGCGCACATAGGCCCGGCCGATGGCCCGGGCCTCGCCCAGCGCCCCGCCCGCCCATTCTCCGCGCGCTTCGAGCGCCCGCCCCAGGCGTTCACAGAACTCCAGGGCCGTCTCGCCCGTGGCCGGGCCCAGCCGCACGCGCTGCGCCGCGCGCAGCATCCGCGCGTACGTCTGCCGGGCCAACTGCGCAGGCGCAGCCCGGCGCTGGGCCCTCAGCCTGCGGGCTGCCCACCAGAAGAGCCCTGCCAGCGCCAGGCCCGCCCCGGCCAGCACCCCCAGGGCACCGGCCAGGGTGCTCGCCGTCCAGCCCCCGCGCACGTGGGCAGCCGCGGCGGTAGGCAGGGGCGCAGCGCCGCCCAGGGGCCGCGCAAAAGCCGCCCGGTAGGGCGTGGGCTCGAACTCGACCCAGCCATAGCCCGGGAAGTAGACCTCGGCCCAGGCATGGGCGTCGCGCTGGGTCACGGCGTAGGCGCCGCGGGCATAGTCGTACTGGCCCATGGCAAAGCCGGCCGCATAGCGCGCCGGCACCCCCACCGCCCGCAGCATCACGGCCATGGCCGTGGCATAGTAGTCGCAGTAGCCGCGCCGGGCCTTGAAGAGCAGATAGTCGGCCACGTCGTCGCCGGGGGGCGGCGCTGGCATGTTCAGGTCATAATCCAGCGCCCGCAGGTACGCCTCGACTGCCACCGCCTTGTCGTAGGGGGTGCCGGCGCCCGCCACCAGGGCGCGGGCCAGCTCGCGCACCCGTTCAGGGATGGCCGGCAGGGCCAGGTAACGCGCGGCGATTCCGGGCGGATAGTCGGCGCCGGCGCGGCGGAGCTGCTCCACCGTCGGCGACGGGAGGTAGGAGACGACCGTATACCGGTCCGCCTGCAGCGACAGGCCCACCAGGTCATCGGGGCTGCGCCTGACCAGGCCACAGGGCTGGCCGGCCGACACCGGCTCGTTGGCTGCCGGCGCCAGGCCGAGGGCCGGGCGCACGAGCGTGAAGGTCTGGGTCAGCACCGTGCGTGGGCCCGGCGGCGAGGCCAGAGGCTCCCCGGCCTGGCGGCCCACCTCCTCGATGGGGCCGTTCTCCCACCCCCGGCCGGTGTAGCTGTCGTAGGTCACCTGGCGCCAGTAGTGTTGGGGCGTATTGCCGCCCTGCCCCTCCCCTTCAGGGGGTGGCGGCGGGTCGCTGGTCGCAACATAGAAGACCAGCTCGCGCGACAGCTCCACAGGGCCTGTCAGCTCGTGGCCCTGGCCGTAGCCCCCGGCTGGCGGCCGGCCGGCCACGGGCTTGCGGGCGGCGAAAAGGCGGTCGAGCCGGGCGGTGACCTCTTGATAGGGCCCGCTGGCGTAGCGCCAGAAGAGGTCCACCGGTTTCCGCCAGGTCAGGTAGGGCGTGGCCAGCGATGCCACCACCAGGAGCGAAGCCAAACCAAGCCCCACCAGGCCGGTGGTCTGCCTGATCTCGGTCGAGTAATCGATCCCTTCGCGCTCCCAGCGCGCCTGCTGGTGCTGGAGGTGCACCAGGGCCATCAGCAGGAGCGAGCCGCCCAGAAACGCCCGCAGCCACTCGACGCCGGCGCCATGGCTGAACGCGCAGTTGGCCACGAGCGCGGTGCCGGCCGGTGCCAGAGCCAGGAGCGCGCTCTGGCGCCTGGCCACCAGCCAGCCTGCCCAGTACGCCGGCCACCAGAGGGCGATGGCGGCCAGCAGCAGGAGCACCAACGGGTCATGGCTGGCGCCGCCGCTGAGGCCGGCCTGCAGCCAGGCCCCCAACCGCCCGGCAAGCGCCTGGGCGCGCGCCCACCCGTCGGCGAGCAGCGGCACCAGGGGCCAATCGGCCGTCCAGGCGCCGTGCAGGCCCTTCCAGAGCCAGAGGGCGCTGCGCACCAGCTCGCGCCCGGCGGCTGCCGCGCCGGGCAGCAGGCGCCCCACCGTGGCCGCGCCCCACTCGATGCCGGTCAACAGCCCAAAGAGGCCCACCAGCCAGCCCGGCAGGGGCGTCAGCCCGGCCACAAAGCCCACCAACGTGGCCAGCAGCCCGACGCCGAGCAGGGCCTCGGCGCCGCCCAGCCAGCCGGCCGCCATCACCCCCAGCGGCAGGCAACTGACCGTGGCCAAGAGCAGGCCAACGACCAGGTAGCCGTGGGGCGGCTCGAGTTTTTTCAACCAGCGTGAGACCATCGGGCTTGTCCTACGAGGAGCTGAGGGAACTGAGGGGGCAGGCCCCCTCACTTCGTTCGATTGCCCAGTTCCTTCAGTTTCCTAGACCGGTGGCACGGCGATCACCCTCCCGGTGCTGAGCACTTTGTACGTGGGCCGCTGGCGGCGCCGCTGCACGAGCGGCCGGAACCGGTAGCCCTTGTCGATCACCTGCACGGCCACTCCACGCGCCGAGAGCAGGGCCAGCATGGCCTGTACGTTGCCCTGCCCGCCGAACGAGGTCGGGTCGAGCAGGAAGACGCCCGCCGCAATGCTGTGCTGCTGCAGCGCCACCAGGGCGGGCAGCCACTCGGGGTCGGTGGAGGGGGTGATCAACGTGGCCGCCAGGCCGTGGCCCAGAGCTGGCATGCTCTGGCCGATCAGCTCGCCAAAAGGCCGGCGGCCGGCCGGACGTGCCGCCGCCAGGCTGCGCAGAATCCGCCAGAGCTGCGCCTGGCCCCGCTGGGGCGCCAGGAGCGTGTACTCCCCGCTATCGCAGAGCAGCCCCACGGCCCGGTTCTGCCGCAACATGGCATCGGCCAGCGATGCAGCCAGGGTTATGCCGTACTCGACGGTGGAGAACTCGCCCTCGCCGGCCTGCACGGCCGCCTGGAGGTCGAGGAGGATCCAGAGGTCGCCGGCGGGCTCGCGGTCGTGGTCCTTGACGTAGAGTTCGCCGCGGCGCGCCGTAGTGGGCCAGTGGATGCGGGGGCTCGGGTCGCCGGGGGCGTAGGGGCGCACCGACGACACGCTGGGTGTGGCCTCGCGGGCGCGCAGGCTGGCCCGCAGGTGGCCGGGCGCAGCGCCGCGCGGCATATCCAAGGCCGGCAGGGCGGCGATCACCGGGTAGACCACGAAGACACTCTGTTCGCCCACCCGCAGCGAGACGGTGAAAAGGCCCAGCGGGTCCGACATGCGCACGTCGATGGGCCCCAGCATAAACACGCCGCGCCGGCGGCACTCGCCCTCCACCACCCAGCGTGTTGTGGAGTGGCCATCGGCCCCGGTGACGCGAGAGGAGGTATAGCCGGGCAGCGTGGAGTGGTCGCGGATCTCGGCCCAGAGCACGGGCAGCCACGAGGCGTTGCGCAGGGCAAAGCGCTCTTCGACCACGTCGCCGACCTGCGCCCAACCGTAGCGGCGCTCGCGCTCCAGGCTCACCTTGGTCGCCATCTCGCGCGCCCAGTAATAGCCAGCGGCCACGGCGCCCACCAGCACCGTCAGCACGTAGGCCAGGGGCGGCGCCGGGGCTACCGTCTGCAGGGCCAGGAGCACGGCGATGATCAGGAGTGGCAGGCCCAGGTGCGGGGTAATCTGACGGTGATGCTCCATGGCCTTCTCCTGCCGGCCCACGCGCCGCACAGTAGGGGCGAGGCGCCGCCTCGCCCCCGTCGGGCTGCCTATCCTGTGCATCCCTAGTTCGCGTCGTGTCCCCGCTCGACGCGGGAACCGCAGCGAGGGTGCGCAGCAGCGTGGATCCTCTCGACACTCGAGCTTGAACAGGTACGTGAGCTGCTCTGCCGCTGGCCGCGCCCGGCGCGCTACGCTCCCTGGCCGGGCCCAGCCTCCCCCGGCGTGGGGGGCGCTGGGGGCGCGGGCGGGGCCGGCGGCGGTGCCAACGGCGGCAGCGGCGTGGCCGGGGCGTAGGGCGCCGTCCCGCAGCGGGTCAGGATGACCGCTCCCAGGCCCCAGGTGCTGACCACGATGGTCACCAGGATGCCCAGGCAGGGCACCGCCGCCAGCACAGCCAGAACGAGCAGCCCCACCACCACGGCCAGCAGTGGCTGCGGGTGGGCCTGGTTGAGGGCCACCAGAAGCCGTTCGCCCAGCACCAGGCCGGCCACGATCCAGCCCAGCACTGCCGCCACGGCCAGCGCAGCCGCCAACAGCACCGCCACCGGGATGCCGATGCAGAGAATGATCAGGAGCGGCAGGGCCAGGGCCGCCACCACCCAGGTCAAGAGCCCGACGCCCAGGCTATGCCACGGATAGCTCACGAACGTGTGCCCCATCGTCCGCGTGGCCCCCGGCACCAGCAGCACCACAATGGCGCCCAGCACCAGCATGGTCAGCGTGCCCAGGAACGAGCGCCACATCCAGCCGAGCAGGTCAAAGGCACTCGAGCCCCATGGCCGGCCGCTCCCCCACCCCGGCCACCACAGCCGGGGGGCGCCGGGGGCTGACGGCAGGGCCGGCACGCCGACGCCGCCGCTCACGTCGCCCACCTGGCCACGCACCACGGCCCCCGGGCTGCGGCTCACGCCGTTGGTGGCCAGCGCGTTGCCGGTCACATACGCGCCGCTGCGCAGCTCCACGCTGCCGCCCAGCGAGATCACATCGCCATCCACCCGGCCGCCCACATCGATGTTGCCGCCCAGCGACACCACGTTGCCGCGCACCTGGCCACCTTCCTGGATGGTGATGGAGCCACCAAAGGCCACCAGGTCGCCATTGACACTTTCCCCGCCCTCTACCGTGATATTCTGGCCAAAGGTGACCCGGCCCCCCTCGCCCCCCTGCGCCAGCACAGGTGGAGCCACGACGAGGGCCAGCACCACGGCGGCCACCAACACTCGCCAGCGTACCATGCCTGTCACCTCCCGGAACGGTCCCAGCCAGCCAGCCGGGACTCACTCCAGCGCACCACTCCGGCGTTCCTGAATACGACCACTCGCAGCCAGGCCGCCAGGGCCGCCACGAGCACCAACCCATAGCCCATGGCGGCCAGCGCCGACCCAGGGCTCAACAGCGCCCGCAGCACCACGCGCAGGGCCTCGGCCATGACGGCGGCAGGGTGCACCAGGTCGCCTACCACGGCAGAGGCCACCCGCAGCATGCCCGGTATCTGGAGCGTGCCCACCACCAGGCGGCAGATGGGCGCCCAGGGGGCCAGAAACAGGGCGCCGATCACGCCGAGCCCCACCGCCACTGCGGCCAGACTGCTCAGGAGCGCGCTCCGGCGGGGCCTGGCATGCACCCGCGACCACACGCGCTCCACCAGGTCGCCGGGTGGCTCGGCCGGAGGCGCCCCTTCGAAGAGGGCCGCCAGGTCGCGCCACGTGGCCCACTCCTGGGCGCACGCCACACAACTGGCGAGATGGGCATGCATCTCTCGCTCCTGATCGGGCGGAAGGCGTCCGTCGAGTTTGAGCGACATCCACTCGTGCACGTCATGGCACTGCATGTCTGGCCACCCTCCTCTCCAGCCCACGTACAGGCCGCACTTCCTGCCGCTTGGCAAGGTGTTGGGCCATCATCTCCCTCGCCCTGTGGAGCCTGGCTTTCACTGCGCTCTCGCTGGTGCCCAGCAGGCGAGCCATCTCTTCGTAGGAAAGGTCCTGCCAATAGCGCAAGACGAGCACCAATCGATACGCTTCGGGCAGGCTGGCCAGGAGGGTCTGGATCTCGCGCTCCCTCTCCTGCGCCAACAGGGCCAGTTCCGGAGCCTCCGCGGGCTCCGCAGCCTCCTGGGCCGGCGCCTCGTCGAGAGGCAACGACACCAGGCGGCGCCGGCGCAGCCTGTCGATACAGTAGTGAGAGGCAATCGCCAACACCCACGACGACAGCTTCTGCTGCGGGTCGTAGGTGGCCAGGCGCTGGTAGACGCGCACAAACGTCTCCTGCGCCGCCTCCTCGGCCTCTGCTGGGCTGCCCAGCATGCGGTAGGCCAGGTTGTACACCGGCCCCTGGTATGCCCGCACCAGGCCCGCAAACGCCTCTCGGTCGCCCGCCAGGGCCCGCTGCACAAGAACGCGTTCCTCGATCATAGTTGCTCCGGGGTACCCCGCCGTTGCCTCGGCACACGCTCGAACGCCATCTGCCCTCTATACGCTGCAGGCCCGCCGCGGGTTGCGCGCCCCGAGTCGATTGTACGCCCGCCGGCGTACAGGCCCAAAAGCCCGCCGGGACTCCCCGACTTGTCGGGGGCCACGCTGCGGCGCTGCCCGAGCCAGCTCGAGACTCCGGCGCCGGGGCCACCCCAATCCCCAGCGCGCATTTGGGTGTATCACCAAGTTGTCGGCGCACATTCCAGGTGTCGGAGAAGGCGCGCTCTCGGCAGCGACGCCAGACCAACGCGCCATTCTGAGTATCCCAGGGCTCGCGCAGCCCTGTGCCAGGTGGAGAAACTTGAGACCAGGGGGTCGCAGCCGGGTGTCGAGCTCCGCTCCCTCCCGGCCCAGCCCCTGGGCCGGCTCCGCACCGGGCGGGGTGCGGAGCGTGTAGCCCGGTCCGTGGCCCGGCGGCCGCCGAAGTTTCTCAACAACGGTTCGCCTGGCCAGCTCTCAGCCCGGCGCCAAGCGAGCGAAGAATCCTTGCTGGCCATGGCGGCAGGCTCGGAGCGGTTGGGCGCGCATTTGACACTCTGGGCCTGGGCGGGGTATTCTCCCGATGGCTTTTCTTTCGCCCTGCCGAGGCGGGGGAGCATGGAGGGTGGGCTCTCGATGCACCTTCGGCGCAGCGGGGTTTCGGTTGGTTCCCTGGGTGGGGCCAGTAAGGAGGGACACATGGTCAGTGGCAAAGTTGAGGAAAGGAAGCTGGACCGCAAGCTCCGCATGGGCATGGTGGGCGGCGGCCGCGACGCCTTTATCGGCGCGGTGCACCGCCGGGCGGCCATGCTCGATGGCGGGGTCGAGCTGGTGGCCGGGGCCTTTTCGTCGACACGAGAGAAATCCAAGCTCTCGGGGCGCGACCTCTACCTGAGCGACGACCGCGTCTACGGCTCGTGGCAGGAACTGATCGAGCAGGAGGCCAAGCGCCCGCCCGAGCAGCGGCTCGACTTTATCTCCATCGTGACCCCCAACCACACCCACTATGCCATCGCCCGGGCATGCCTGGAGGCGGGGTTCCACGTGGTCTGCGACAAGCCGATGACCACCAACCTGGCCGATGCCCGCGCCCTCATCGCGGCCGTGGAGCGGACCGGGCTGGTCTTCGCCGTCACCCACAACTACTCGGGCTACCCGATGGTGCGCCAGGCCCGCTTCATGGTGCAACAGGGGCAACTGGGCCGCGTGCAAAAGGTCGTTGTGGAGTATCCCCAGAGCTGGCTCCTGACCAAGATCGAAGATGCCGGCCAGAAGCAGGCCGTCTGGCGGCAGGACCCGCAGCGGGCGGGCATCTCGAGCTGCATGGCCGATATCGGCGTGCACGCCGAGCAGTTGGCGCGCTACATCACCGGGCTCGAGATCGAGGAGCTATGCGCCGACCTGACGACCTTTGTGCCGGGCCGGCTGCTCGAGGATGATGGCAGCGTCCTCATCCACTACGTGGGCGGGGCGCGCGGCATCCTCTACGCCTCGCAGATCTCCACCGGCGCCGAGAATGGCCTGGCCATCCGCGTCTATGGCACCCAGGGCGCCATCGAGTGGCACCAGGAGGAGCCCAACCACCTGCACTTCCGGCCGGCCGAGGGGCCTGAGCAGGTCCTCAAGCGTGGCAACGGCTACCTCTGCCCCGCCGCCCAGCGGGCCAGCCGGTTGCCCTCCGGCCACCCCGAGGCCTTCATCGAGGCCTTTGCCAACATCTACCTGAACGTCACCGACACCATCCGCGCCCGCCTGCTGGGCCGCGAGCCCACCGAGCTCGAGGCCGACTTCCCAACCGTCTACGACGGCGCCCTCGGCGTGCACTTTATCGAAAAGGTCGTCGAGAGCGCGCGCTCGAACCAAAAGTGGACGCCGGCCCGGTGGGTGCCGCAAGCCTGATGTCAGCGCCGCCACGCCTGCCCTGCCCGCGGCCGTACCCTGCCCCTGCCTCCGGCCATCGCCGCGCCTCCGGTTCGGGGCGGCCCAGCCTGTAGCTGGGCGAGCAGGGCGGTCACTCGACAAGATCGCGCTCGATGGGCGAGCTTGCGGGCAGGCAGGCTGGCGTGAGCTCAGCTCTCTTCTCTCTCGACCCGGCGCTGGCAATCGACACACAGCGTGGCAGCCGGCAAGACCTCGAGCCGCGCCACATCGATCGGCTCACCGCACCGCTGGCAGATCCCATAGGCGCCGGTCTCCAGGCGGGCGAGGGCCATCTCTACCTGGGCCAGACGCCGCCGGGCGGCCAGGTGCGTCGCCTGGGCGATCGTCCACAGAGAGAGGTCCGCGGCGCAATCCAGGGCATCCGCTTGAGGTGAGGTCATCGCCGTGGGTAAAGGGCGGGCAATCTGCCGACGCGCGCGCTCGCGCTCGCGCTCGAGCAGATGCCTGAACCGCAGAGTTTCGGCCAGGTTCATCTCTGCCTCCGTCCCCTGTCAGGCACTCACGCCGCAGCACGGTCGCTGCGGCCCGCTTACCAAAGGGGTACCACGACTCGCTCCGCCTGCTCATGCATCTCTAGCCCGCAGTTCAGCTTACTCCCGGCACCACGCCCCGGGCCTGGCCGGTCGCGAGGGCCAGGAGAAAGGTGGCGGCGACATCGCGCGGGCGAGACCCCACGATGAAGACGATGCGGCGATCACCTCCTTTGCCGGTTGTCGGCTGCCGGACCCCGGTGAGGGAGCTGAGCGTTAGCGCACAATCCCGGCGCGCAAGGCCTTGCGCACCGCCTCGGCGCGGTTCGACACCTGCAGCTTGCCATAGATCGACTGCACGTGGTTCTTGACCGTGCTCGGCGCAATGCCCAGCGCCAGAGCGATCTCGCGGACGGCCTTGCCCTCCACCAGGAGCTGCAGCACCTGCTCTTCGCGCGGCGTGAGCGACTCCTGCGGGGGCAGGCCAATGGTGTTGGCCACGTCCTCGCCAAAGCGAGCCACGGTGAACTGCTGGGTGTGGTGCACGTGGCGGATCAGGTTGACCAGATCATCCTTGGAAAAGCCCTTCTCCAGCGCGGCCGTCGCGCCGGCTTCGCGGGCCTTGGCGATGAGCTGTGGGTACACCGTCACCAGGAGCACCTTCGTCTCCGGTACGCTGCGCGTGATCTGGCGGGTGGCTTCGGCGCCGGCCGTTTCATCGCCATGCCAGAGCAGGTCCATGAGCACCACATTGGGCTTGCGCTCCTGCGTCAGTTGCACCGCCTCCTGCGCGCTCGATGCTTCGCCGATTACCTGGATGCCCCGCACCCCCTCGAGGATGCTCTTCAGCCCCTCGCGGGCGATCAGGGTGTCATCCGCGATCAGCACCGTAATGACCTCGTTGGCCATGCCTCACCTTCCCTCTAGTGGCAACGCTTCTTCTTTCTCCTGGGTCGGCACGGTCACGCGCACAAGGGTGCCCTGCCCAGGCCGCGAATGGATCTCGCAGCGGGCCTTGATCCCTTCGGCGATCTCCATCATGCGCGTGAGCCCAAAGGACTCGGGCTTGGTCATCTCGGCCTTGACATCAAAGCCAGGCCCGTTATCCACCACCTCCATCACCGTGTTGGAGCCCTCGCGTCGCAGCGCCACCTCGACGCGGATCTCCCGGTCCGTGATCCCTTGGAAATGCTTCTTGGCGTTGCTGAGCGCCTCCTGCGCCACGCGGTAGAGCGCGTGCTCCACGTCGATGGGCAAGCGGTTGCCGATGCCGTTCGAGAAAGCGACGCCCGAAAGGTTGATCGTCCGGCTATAGTTGGCGAGCGCCTGGATGAGGCCCTCCTGGATCAGGATGGGGTGGCGAGTCTCCTCGTGCATCTTTTTCAGCTCGCCAAACACATAGCGCGAAGCATGGTACAGTTGGCGCAGCGCCTGGGCGTTCTCGCGCTGGCTGGCCGAGCCGAGGCGCTCGGCCAGCTTTTCGATGCGCAGCATGATCCCCATGTGGAAGACATTGGCCAGGTCGTGCAGCTCGCCGGCCAGCCGGTCGCGCTCCTTCTGCACCAGCACCTCGCCGGTTCGCCAGTAAAAGTGCGCGCGCTCGATGGCGATGGCCGCCGCATTGGCCAGGGTGGGCAAGAGGATGGTGGTGTCGAACTCGGTAAAGCCGGCGTTCGCGTCGAGGCCCACCTTGTTTTCCACCTTCAGAACCCCGGTGATGCCTCCGCCCGGGTTGCGCAGGGCCACCAGCGCCAGCGAGCGGCAGCCGCGCGAAGGCAAAAAGTCGAGGTGGTCGGTGAAGCGCCCCTCCCACGCCGGGTGGCTCTTGTACTCGTCGCCCACGAACGAGAGCGAGGCGCCCGTGGCGGCCACATAGGCGGTGAGGCCGGCGCCATCGGCCGAGGAGATGGGCATCGTCTTGCGCTCGAACATCTCCTTGGGGATGCATGAGGAGGCCTCGAACTCGACCACGCCGCTGCGCTCGTTGTTGAGGAAGAGCGAGCAGTCCTCGGCCTCCAGCAGCCGCGCCCCCGCGCGCACGATGAACTGGTAGAGAGCATCGACCTCGGTCTCTTCGATGAGCAGCGCCAGGGTCTCGCTCAATTGGCGCAGCTTGGCGTTCTGATGCCACTGATCGAGGGTGGCCACCACCTGGTCGGCCAGGTTCTCATAGACGTGGCCGTCATCGTCGGTGGGGCGGCCGTGGTCGTCGGGGTTGTCGAGGGTCAGGAGGCCCAAGAGCAGCCCATCGCGCCGCTGCAGGGGCACCAGCAGCACGTCGTCGGGCCGCCAGTGGCTCGGCCTGGCGTTGCCCAGGCCGAGAGCCTGGCGGTAGCGCGCCCAATCCACCTCGACCATGCGTGCCTCGCTGGGGATAAAGTAGACGTCGGCATCGCCCACCCGGAACTGGGGGTGCAGGGCGCGGCTCACCTGGTCGCGGGTGAGCACCCGCCCGCGCAGCCGAGCGGCCATCGCCGGCGGCAGGTTGGCCATGGCCCGCATGGCGTAGCCGCCCCGCTCCGGGTCATACAGGTCGATGGTGGCGCTGCCAAAACCCAGCGAGCGCGCGGCCGAGCGCACCATCTGCTCCAATAGCGCATCCAGGCTCTGGTCGAGGCGCCAGGTCGTCTGCTCCTGCAGGATGCGGGTGAGCCGCGCACGGCTGGCCCGCTGCCGCTGGTGCAGCTCGGCATTGCGGTAGGCCAGGGCCACATGGGCGGCCAGGTTGCCCAGGAACACCTCGTCGACCGGCGTAAAGGCGTGCGTCTCGGTGGCACCCAGCAACAGGAACCCCATCAGCTTGGCCCCCACCCTGAGCTGCGCAGCCAGGAGCGAAGCGAAGGGCGGCGCCGTGACGCCAATGGTGGCCCAACGCGCCGCATCGGCCTCGGGCACCGACACCACCGCCCGCTCGATGGCGTCGTCGGACCCGTGGAGCAGCCGGTGCAGGGGCACCGCCGCGGGCGCCGGCACCCCCAGCTCGCGCCCCGAGCGCGCAATCAGCGCATACAGGTCGGGCCGGCTGTCGGGCACCAGGATGTAGGCGCCTGCCACCTGCGGCAGGTCGCTCTGCACATAGTGCACCACCTGGTCGAGGATCGTCTCCGGCTCCACCTGCTCCAGCAGCCTCTGGCCGAGCTCGATCAGCGAACCATAGTGCCGCAGCGTACGGCCCTGCTCCTCCCACGAGAGGGTGTTGTCGAGGGCGGTGGCCAGTTGCCCCGCGTACACATCCAGGAGCGAGGGCACCGGGGTCGGGAAGCGATCCTTCTGCGGCGAGGTCACGTGCAGCACCGCCATGCTGCGCCCCCGCGCCATCGGGATCGGTACGGCCAGCGCCGACTCGATCTTGTCGTGGAAGTAGCGGCTGTAGGGGAACTGGCCGCCCCGCTCTGGCCGCGATGGCGCGAGGTCCAAGCGGCCCGCTTCCACCATGGCCCGGCAGCGGCTGGCCAGGTCCTGCACAGTGACCCCGGGGCTCAGCGACAGCCCGCGGATGGCGTGGGCCAACACCCGCCCCGAGTCGCGCTGCAGGATCAGCAGAAAGCCCTGGTGCGTGCCGGCCAGGGTCAGCGCCATCTCCAGCGCCTCATGGGCCAGCTCGCTCAGCGCCCGCTGGGGGATCAGGCGCTGCGCCGAGTCCTTCAGGAGCTCCAGGTGCTGCAGGCGCTCCTCCTGGCGAAAATGGGCCATGACGTAGAGCCAGGTGGCCGACTCGAGCAGCGCCCAAAAGACGGCGGCGTAGATCAGCCCCTGCGCAGCGGCCTCGGCCTGCCAGCCCGCCTCGGCAACGCTCAGGGCATCGATGGCGAGAATCTGGATGAGGATAAAGTACTTGAACGACCTGCTCCGGTCGCCATAGACGGCGGTAAAGGCCACCGGGAGGACGAAGAGCAGCCAGAAGGGGCTGTGGATGCCCCCCACCATCCGCACCAGCGCCGCCGCGGCCGCGACGTACACCTCGGCGCGGAAGCGGGAGACGGCCACCGAGTCGTAGAAGCGCGACCGGAAATAGCGCAGGACCTCCATGAGGGCCTGGAAGCCAAAGAGGGCCAGCGAGGCGGCCAGCACGCGGTGCACCGCGGCGGCGTCGGCACCCAGGGCAAACAGGGTCGCCCCGGTCACGGCGATGCCGCCGGAGTAGAACCATCCGTAGTAGCGCAGGATGATACGGCCGAGCCGTGATGGATACTGCTCGTCGAGTCGTTCGGCCGTTCGCCCGATGCTGGCTTGGCGCATGGTAGCCATCGCACTCTCACATTGCTGCAGCCCATGCGAGCTGCCATACGGATTCTGACCGCTGGGGCAGGGTGCCGAGTCGGCAGACGCCTGTCAGAACCAGGGTGATCCAGAGCTGCAAGAGTGGGGGCCCACCAGGAGTATGGCCGTATTATAACATAGGGCCCGGTTGACAACGAGATGCGAACGGAGGGGAGGCTAGTAGGGAGAATGGACTATGGAGCACCTCCGAACAGTGTCGAATGGCCCAGGGGACCCGGGCGCACCAAGCGGCCGGAGATGCCGCGCCTGCCCAGGCCACTTCAGCGGGCAAGGTGCGCGTATTATACACGGCCCTGTACGAGGCTGACAACTTGGCCTTCCTGCGCGGGCGCAGCCAGGCCGCCTTCGTAGTGACGGCTTCAGCCCTTCCCTCAGCGGCTGAAGCCGCCACTACAAAGAGACCCGCGCCCTCGTAGTGAGGGCTCGAGCCCTTTGCCCACTCCGGGAACGTGCCCGGTCCTGCCCCCTGGCACGCCCTTTGCTTCACGCCGAATCGCGCCATGGCTATGGCTGGCGCGGCCACTCGTTGTGCAGGGGAGATTGAGCGTGGGCAAGATTCAGGCTGGCACCTCGGCCCAGTGCGAGGGCGATGCCAGCGCGCTGGCCTGGCTGTTCAAGCAGGTGGCCCGGGTCGTCTTCCTCTCGGATGTGGCGCAGGCCGCCAATGACACCGTCGACCGGGTGCGGCAGGCGCGGGCCATGCGTGCCTGGGAGAAGCGTGGGCGCACGGGCCCTCCTCCCCACTTGGCGAAGCAGAGGATCGTGTGTGCCTATGCGCGCGCCTTCGGCCTCGACACGCTGATCGAAACGGGCACCTACCTGGGCGCCATGATCAAGGGCACCCGCCACACTTTCCGTACCATCATCTCCATCGAGCTGGACCCCCATCTGTACGAGCGGGCACGCAGGAAACTGGCAGAGCCGGGGCACATCACCATCCTGAACGGCGACAGCGCCGAGGTGCTGCCCCGCGTGCTGCGACATCTCGACGTGCCCTGCCTCTTCTGGCTCGACGCCCACCACTCGGGCCTGCTAACAGCCCGCGGCCGGCAGGATAGCCCCGTTCTCCTGGAGCTTCAGGCCATCCTCAGCCACCCGGTGGCCGGGCATGTGGTGCTCATCGACGACGCTCACGAGTTCGTGGGCGAGGGGGGCTACCCGACCCTCCGCGAGCTGCGCGAGATGGTCGCCGCGCGCCGGCCCGACTGGGCGATGGTGGTGGGCCACGACATCATCCGCCTGCACGCCAGGCGCAGCACCTCCGGTTGAGCCCCCGCCCATGGCCAGACCTGCCCCCTGCTTCTCCCAGACCGGCGACGCATCGGGTCGGGTTTGCAAGCCCAGAGAATAGCCCCCTTCGCCTTGCTCAGGGCAGGTTCTTGTAGGCGCTGGCTGCGAACCTGCTGACCCATCTTGGATGCACCCCCAAGGTCGCTAGCGCAGTGTGGGCGGGCTTGCCAGCGCCGGCAGCTCCTGGCCCTGGGCCAAGGGCGCCAGCAGGTCGCCCATGGCTTTCGCCCGCTGGGGCATGGTGAGCAGGGTGA
>Ga0078972_1010899_pt1 | contig 14503 bp, 15 predicted proteins | sample YelNatPaOPGAMG01_FD_67568 | JGI IMG/M metagenome (GOLD analysis project Ga0078972, IMG submission 67568) | Hot spring thermophilic microbial communities from Obsidian Pool, Yellowstone National Park, USA - OP-RAMG-01 (SPADES assembly) (version 2) | ecosystem: Environmental > Aquatic > Thermal... | reverse complement strand
AATCCTATCAGCGAAACAAACGCTATAATATATTTTTCAATGTGTGCATACGACTGTGAATATAACATAAAGACCACTACTAAGCTCGTAAGAACTGCGCCAATTATCAAGGGTATCTTAAATAACATATTAAGTGCTATTGCCGCCCCCAGAACCTCTGCAAAATAGGTAAAGATGCAGGCAACTACTGCAGTCCCAAGGATAAAATAACCGTATATTGGCTTAAGGAATTTCATAGTGGCCTCAGACATACACAGACCTGTAACCATACCTATCTTTGAAGCATTTTGTTGTAACAAAATTAACATTATTGTAGAAAGAGTTACCATCCATAGCAAACTATAAGAATAGTCAGAACCAGCAGCAATGTTTGATGCCCAGTTTCCGGGGTCTATAAATCCTACAGTAATTAAAATACCAGGACCAAAATACCTTGCCCAATTTAAAACAGTTAGGTTTGCCTTATGTTTGGTTTTTAGATCTTTAATTAGAGCTGAAATATTCAAATTTTATATCTTCCAATCTGATTTATAATCAAGGCTCAAATCGTCTGAAACTCCCCTGAGAATCATATCATATCCACAAACTGCCACCATAGCTGCATTGTCAGCGCAAAATTTTGGTGAAGGCACTATCATGCCCAGATTGTGTTTCCTACAAACTTTAGCTACTTTACCTTTAAGAATATTATTTGCCGCCACTCCACCACCTAATACGATCTCTTTTATGTGATAATCTTCTACAACCCTTTCAATTTTTGAAGAAAGGGAGCTAAACAGTGAATTTTGTAACCCAAGAGCAAAGGCTGGATAATCATTTTTCGATGTAATCTTTCTAAAAGTTCTCAGTGCTGCCGTCTTTATTCCGCTAAAGCTCATCATATAGCCTTCCATCTTTAACTTTGATATCTTGATTTCACCCTTAGCGCTAAGGGATAGCCTTTCTATCTCGCTTCCAGCAGGATATGAAATACCCATCTCTCTACCAATCTTGTCGATTACCTCCCCTATTGCATCGTCCACTGTCCAGCCAATTCTTTTATAAACGCCCCAACCACTCCACAAGATCATCTCGGTATGGCCACCCGAAATGACGACACCCAGACATGGAAATTTTGGATAACGATTCTCCAACAGACATGCTAGCAAGTGAGCCTCAAGATGATTTACTCCAACTATTCTAACCCCTTCACAAAGAGCTATAGTCTTTGCAAAACAAAGCCCTAAAGAAAGAGAACCAGGAAGTCCAGGACCCACAGTCACAGCTACAGCATCAATCTTTTCTTTAAATTTTTCTCTTATTACATCATAAAGCGGCAAAAGGGTTCTAAAATGTTCTCTAGATGCTACTTCTGGCACTACACCCCCAAACTTCTTGTGAATTTCTTCCTGCGTTGCCCTTACTTCACAAACTAAAATACCATCCTTTACAATAGCAATTCCCGTATCGTCACAAGACGTTTCAATACCAAGAACTATCAATTCAGTATAATCTCCTCTATGAGTTTAGTTTTCTCTTATCAATCACCCTCTTTGCCTTACCGCTGGATCTTTCTATTGTTTTTGGCTCAACCAATCTAAGCTTTACATCTATACCAAGGACTGATTTTAATTTATGAGTAAGAGTTCTTTCCATTTCCACAAGAGACCTCATTTTATCTTGAAAGATATCATCTGAAACTTCAACGAAGACTTCTATGATATCCAAATAATTTTTTCTATCAAGCACAATTTGATAATGCGGCAAAACACCTTGAGTGCTAACTAAAACCTCTTCTATTTGTGAAGGAAATACATTGACTCCTCTTACAATAATCATATCATCTGTTCTACCTTTAATCTTGCCAATTCTTGCCATAGTTCTACCGCATCCGCAAGGTTCTTCAATAAGGTATGTGATATCTCTTGTCCTGTATCTAATGATAGGTAGAGCCTCTTTTGTAAGAGAAGTAATCACAAGCTCTCCAACTTCACCCGGTTCAACTGGTTCTAGTGTTTCTGGATCTATAATCTCCACCAAGAAATGATCTTCCCAAATGTGCATGCCAACCTTTAGTTGACATTCCCCCGCTACTCCAGGACCAATCAACTCAGACAAACCATAATTATCTGTGGCAATAATTCCAAGTGTACTCTCTAATTCTTTTCTTATTTCTTCTGTCCATGGCTCAGCTCCAAAAAAACCTACTCTTAATTTTAGGTCCTCCCTTTTTACCCCCATATCTTTCATAACTTCTGCCAAATGGAGGGTATACGATGGAGTACCAATTAAAGCTGTAGTACCAAAATCTTTCATAATATTTATCTGTCTCTCACTGTTACCTACAGAAGTTGGAATAACAGTAGCTCCTATTTTCTCAGCCCCATAGTGCATGCCAAGACCGCCTGTAAACAAACCATATCCTAAAAAATTTTGGACCTTATCGTCATGTCTTAGCCCGCCAGCATACAGCACTCTCGCTGTAAGTTCCGCCCACGTCTCTAAATCCCTTGCAGTATATCCCACTACAGTAGGCTTTCCTGTAGTTCCACTTGATGCGTGGAGTCTAACCACATCACGTTCTGGCACTGCAAAAAGTCCAAAGGGATAGTTATCCCTTAAATCTTGTTTTACAGTAAAGGGAAATTTTGAGAAATCTTCAAGAGTTCTAAGATCCTTTAATGATAGTCCCTTTTCTTCCATCTTTTGCCTGTAAAATTTTACGTTCTCCCAAACCCTTGAAAGAACCCCTCTCAGTCTAGAAAGTTGTAAGTCTTTAATTCTTTTTCTCGGCATACATTCATAATCTGGGTTAAATATCATATGCAACTCCTTAATGATGTTAATTTATGAGAAACTAATTTAATTTTTTATCTTTCTTGTAACAATATCAGAATGAGATAGTATACCTATGTTATTATCTTGAAGCACCTTTATTCCTTTTTCTGTGTCAGAGAGATCAAAAACTACAAAACCCCCAACGCCAGAATACAAATATTCTACGTTTATCCCTTCATCCGCAAGAATTTTCAGTGTTTTATGTAGTCCGCCAGGAATATCAGGAACGTCAACACAGACTACATCAGTTTCTTTAACCGTAAAACCCTCATTTTTTAACATCTCTTTAGCCTTGCTCACATCATCTACAAGAACCCTAAATATCCCATACTCAGCCGTATCTGCTACAGAAAAACCTCTAATATCTAAACCCCCTTTAGCTAAAACTTCCGTCAATTCAGCAAGTCGTCCTGCTCTATTTTCCATAAATATCGCCAATTGTCTTACCTTCATCTTCTCCTCCTCCTAAAGAAATTTTATTATTTCTCTTTAAACTCTCTTCCTGCCATAAAGGCTTTCAAGTTAATCTCGTGGAGTCTTTCAGGTAAAAATTCTTTTAGGGTTTCTATCCAAAGATCTACTGAAATATCTAAAAATCTTGAGAGCAAACCCATCATAATAATATTTATTGTCTTTGGATTTCCCAGGTCTTTTGCTATTTTTGAAGCATTGATCAAACTAAAGTCAAAACCAAGCTCTCTAATCTTGTCCATTATATCTGTAGGATATTCAGATTTCCCCGAAATTACAGATAAAGGAGGTAGCATCTCATCTGAAACTAGCAATTTGCCATCTGGCTTTAAATATTCTAAATATCTCGCAGCTTCTAAGCACTCAAATGCTACTAAGAAGTCCACATCACCCTTTGACAGAAGAGGTGAATGAACCTTTTTAGCTAGTCTTACAGCGCTCTCAACACTCCCTCCCCTTTGTGCCATACCGTGAACTTCAGTTAACTTTACATCATAACCGCTTTTAAAACCAACATTAGACATTAATCTTGATGCAGTTAATACGCCCTGCCCCCCTACTCCAACAAATAAGAAGTCAATTTTATTCATCAATTTTCCTCCCAAATTTAACTAAACTGACTTATTGCACTGTGTAAGCATACATCAGCACACAATCCGCAACCATAGCATAGGTCTGCCCTTATCTTCACCTTTTTTGTGTCTTTATTAAAGCTCATTGCAGGACAAGCAATATTTAGACAAACTTTACACCCCTTACACTTTTCTTCATCCACTAAGTATTTAACGTTTTGTGCTCTTTCTACAAGAACACAAGGCCTTTTAGAAATAATTACACACGGTTCATTTAGTTTTAACATCCTTTCTATAATCTTTTTAAGTTTTTTAAAATCAAGAGGATCTACTACCTTTACGTAATTTATCCCCAATCCCTTTAGGACCTTTTTTACCTTTATAGGTTCTACCTCATCGCCCCTTGCCCTTATGCCAGACATAGGATTTCCTTGATGTCCGGTCATAGCAGTAGTCCTGTTATCAAGAATTATTACAAGCACAGGCGCTTTATTGTAAGCCAATTCAGCCACACCAGGCAATCCCGAATGAATAAAGGTTGAATCACCCAATGTAGCTACCACTTTGATACCGTCATCTGATTTTAAGTTTTGAGCAAGACCTGCAGCCATACCCAAACTTGCACCCATACAAATAATTGTATCGCTTGCCCCTAAGGGTTTAAGGGCGCCAAGAGAATAACAACCGATATCAGAAGTTATATATAGATCTTTTTTCTTCATTCTTATCTGGTTCAACGCATAATAAACTCCCCTATGTGGACAACCCGCACACAAAAGAGGCGGTCTGGGTAGTACCGGCAACTCGTATTTTGGAACCTCCAAGTTGAAGAGCGTTTTTCTTATTAGATCCGGGGACATCTCAAGAGAAGGTTCAAATACCTCCTTCCCAATAACTTCAACCCCAAGATTCATTGCCCGTATCTCATCTGCCACAAATGGATCTGATTCCTCAATTACATATATTCTGTCAAATCTGCCAACAAAATCTGATATCAATGATTTCGGCAAAGGATATGTAGTAGAAAGTTTTAAAAATGATGCATATTTGAAAACTTCTCTTGCATGTTCATAGGCAACCCCACAGGCAATTACGCCAGTATTGCCACCCCATTCAATTTTATTAAAATCCGTGTTCTCAAAGATAGACACGGCTTTTTCCATCTTATTATCAAGATTGGCTCTAAGCTTCCTCGCATTAGCAGGCAAAACAATATATTTTTCTGGATTTTTTTCTACATTCTTTTTTGGAACTTCTACTCTATCTTGAAGCTCAACTATAGAAGAGGAATGAGAAAGCCTTGTAGTGGACCTTATTATTACAGGAAGGTCTGTCTGTTCTGAAACCTCAAATGCCCACTTCGTTAGCTCTTTAGCCTCTTGAGAATCTGAAGGTTCAAGTACTATTGCCCTTGACATCTTTGCAAGATATCTTGTGTCCTGCTCATTTTGTGAGCTATGCATACCAGGATCATCTCCCACTACTATAACCAATCCAGCGTTTACACCTGTATATGTCAAGGTCTGAAGCACATCTGCTGCTACGTTTAATCCCACGTGTTTCATAGAACATATACTTCTATTCCCAGAAAGAGATGCCCCTAAACAAGCTTCTAAAGAAACCTTTTCATTTGGAGCTAACTCTACATATAATTCCTTGTATTTTTTTAAACTTTCAATAACTTCAGTACTAGGAGTCCCAGGATATGCCGATGCAAAAGTTACACCGGCTTCCCATGCCCCCCTCGCAATCGCTTCATTTCCTAACATTATCCTTTTCAAATTTTACACGCCCCTTAAAAACTTATTTGTTAATTTTCCTTTTATCAATCACCCTTTTGGCCTTACCTTCAGACCTCTCTATGCTCTTGGGTTCTACGAGTTTTACCTTCACGGATATGCCGCAAATATTATAAATAGAGTCTGCAACCTTCTTCTGTAGCCTCTCAAGAGATTTTACCTCTGATGTAAAAAGTTCTGGCAAGACTTCAACCCATACTTCTATAGTATCTAGTTCCTTTTCCCTATCTACTATTATTAAATAATGAGGAGAAGTTCCTTCCACCTGAGCCAATGCAGATTCAATCTGAGATGGGAACACATTTACTCCTCTGATAATAAGCATATCGTCAGATCTACCAAGAATCCTAGAAATCCTTGCATGTGTTCTTCCACATACGCACGGCTCGACATTTAACTTTGTCAAGTCTCTCGTTCTATATCTTATAAGAGGTATTCCTTCTTTTAAAAGTGTAGTTATTACCAACTCTCCAACCTCACCAGGCGGCAAGGGTTCTAAGGTATTTGGATCAACAATCTCAGCAATAAAGGCATCCTCTGCAACGTGAAGCCCATCCTTTTCAAGACATTCACACGCCACCCCAGGCCCCATTATTTCAGAAAGTCCATATATATCTACAGCCGTAAAATCAATTCTTTCTTCAATCCTCTTTCTCATCTCTTCAGACCATGGTTCAGCACCAAGTACTCCAACCCTTAGTTTTGAATCTTTTAAACTCAGCCCCATCTCTTCTGCAACATCAGCAAGATGTAAAAGATAAGAAGGAGTACAAGCAATTACAGTTGCCTCAAAATCCATTATTAACTGAATTTGCCTTTTCGTTTGACCTCCAGAAGACGGTACCACAGTACCACCAAGCCTCTCAACACCGTAGTGAAGCCCTAAACCACCAGTAAAAAGACCATATCCGTACGCAATGTGTACGGTATCATACTTGCTAACTCCAGCTCCCACAAGAGCCCTTGCCACAAGTTCAGACCAAACGTTTAGATCGTTTTGGGTATATCCAACTACTGTGGGCTTTCCAGTAGTACCACTTGATGCGTGCAACCTGACTATCTCTCCTCTGTTTACAGCAAACATGCCAAACGGATAATTATCTCTAAGATCGCTCTTTAACGTAAACGGAAGTTTTTTAATGTCATCAATATCTCTGATATCATTCGGAGTTATTCCCAACTCGTTAAACTTCTTTCTGTAAAACGGGACAAATTCATAAACATAACGTACTAATCTCCTAAGCCTAGCCTCTTGCAAGCTAATTATCTCTTTTCTAGGCAAAAGCTCTACTTCTGGCTTAAAATATTTCATCATCTCCTACTCTTTAACTGAGCTAAAAACCTCAGGTTGGGATATTTTTAGTCCGCCAGCACAAGCCCTACTCCCAACAGGCGGAACTTAGGGCACCCCGCATTAGATGTTAGATGTATTTTACTATATACTATGAAAATTTTATAAATTTAAATAGTCACAACCTATTAACTAATTTTATAGCAGAGTTCTTACATCCTCTTGCACAAGCTCCACAGCCTACGCATTTAACTTCATCCACAAATGCTTTACCATCTACTATTGATATTGCACCCTTTTTACAAAATCTCAGGCATATCTCGCACCCCTTGCACAAAACGGGATCCACTTTTGCAACCTTTAATTTTTTAAGCTCTTTGTGATCATCGCTAATAGTTTCATCCAAGTCTGGTTTTAAAATTTCAAATCCAGAATCAAGAATGGCTACATCAGCAGCATTCCCTAAATTCTTTTTATAAAAGCACCCTAAAAACCTGCTTTTATGGTGTCCACCCCTTCTATTCCCACACATTCGACCTCTCATTTATCATCACCTCTTAGGGTTAATTTTAACAAAATTAATATAAAATAATCTTTATTGATTTCATTCACCTAAATTTATTTATCCGGAGGAGATATGAAAATTCAAACTCTTGATCTAAATTTTCTAAATACCAGAAATGTATTGAGTAGTTACCTGGTAGAATCAGATCCACCTTTTCTAATAGAAACTGGTCCTGACTCAACTTTTGAAAATTTAAAAACCGCATTGAGCAAGTTAGGCTACGAGATAAAGGATATCAAGTATGTTTTTGTAACTCACATTCATCTCGATCACTCAGGAGCTGCATTTAGGTTTGCTAATGAGGGCACAAAGATTTATGTCCATCCAAATGGCAAAAGGCACCTTATAAACCCTTCCAAACTTATAAAATCAGCCACAATGGTTTATAAAGAAAGAACCCATGAGCTCTGGGGAGATATCCTTCCCATTGATGAAGAAAATGTAGTCGAGACCTCAGATGGGCAAATTATAAAGATAGGCGATGTTCAGGTTAGAGTAATAGATTCTCCAGGACATGCAAAGCATCACAACGTTTATTTGGTAAACGGACATTTGTTTACAGGTGATACAGGAGGAGTAAGGATAGGTCAGGGTCCAGTTATGCCAGCAGTTCCACCTCCTGACATAGATATCCCTGCATGGCTAAGGACCATAGAAAAGATGAAAGGTTTCAATCCTACTTATATATGTCCATCACATTTTGGATGCTTTGCCGATCCAGAATACCACCTGGAAACGCTTAAAGAAAATCTTATAAAATACGACAGATTCATCAGGGAGAAAATAAAATTTTCAGATGATTATGACTCACTATTTCCAATATTCAAGGAATATGTAGATTCATTCTTTACAGATAAAAAAGTTAGAGAATTTTATCAATTTGCGAATCCCGACGAGATGAACATTGCAGGACTAATCAGGTATGCAAAGGTAAATAAGTTTGACGTAGAGTGAAAAGAAGATCACGTCAAATTTTTTCTGTAAATTCATCCAGCTGATAAAATCAGTTATAATTAAACTTTTTTTAAAATTATAAATTTCAATTGTTTAATACTTTAGATATTTTTTTAAAATGTAGCAACAAAAATAATACATCTAAAAAAGAGATTCGCTATTTTTGAGTATTTTATTGATATAAGGTGTCAAAGTTTGGATAAGCAAGTTGCACAGCTGAGTAGTTTTGCTTTTATAGTAAGCCAAGCGTCCTGCAAGGATTTCAAGATAAAATGATTCGTTCATCTTCTGTTAATATTGCTTCATGTATATTTCACTGTAAGAATAAAACAGGAGGTGTGTATTATGAACAAAACAAAAAAATTTTTAGTTTTAACAGTTGGTGGGTTATTACTCACAAGCACAGCAATAGGGGTAGCAAAAGCCGATCAGTATGTTACTGGCTCTATCAAGATTACACAAGACAATGAGGTAAATTATGCAGATCTGTCGAACACAACGATTGATCAGGCAGTATCAAGCGCTCTTGCAGCTCAACCAGGAAAGGTCATCAAGGCAAAGCTTGAAGATGAGAACGGCACTTTAGTTTGGAACGTAGACGTAGTATCAAATAATCAAATGTATGAAGTAAAGGTAGATGCAAAGAACGCTAAGATTTTAAGCACAGGCACAGATCCAGTAGACAACCAGAAAGAAAGTGTTGAAGAAAAAGATTAGTGTATGGGGGGGGCTTTGGCCCCCTCGTTTTTATTGAAAAATTTATCAGATTAAGGTAATATGAGCACAATGAGACTATTAATAGTAGAAGACGAAAAAACTTTAGCAAATTTAATAAAAAGGGGATTTGAAGAAGAAGGTTATGCCGTAGATGTTGCATACAACGGTGAAGATGGTCTTTTTTTTGCCGAAAATAATAATTACGATGCTATTGTACTAGACATTATGTTACCTATAATTGACGGAATTAGTTTGTTAAAAAAACTTAGAGAACAAAATATCTCAACACCTGTTATTATACTTACAGCCAAGGATTCAGTAAAAGACAAAGTTTTGGGTTTAGACAGCGGTTCTGATGACTACCTTACAAAACCATTTTTATTTGAAGAACTTCTTTCTCGAGTAAGGGCAATAATAAGACGTAAATTTGCAGCATCAAGCCCAATAATAAAAATCTGCGATTTAGAGATTGACACTGCACAAAAAACAGTTAAGAGAAATAACAAAAAAAATTAATCTTAGCGCAAAGGAATATACACTCCTTGAATATTTAGCTCTAAATAAAAATAAAGTAATAAGTCGCACGTCAATAATTGAGCACCTATACGATGAATATTTTGATCTGGACAGCAATGTTATAGATGTTTTTATCAATAGAATCAGAAATAAAATTGATAAAAATTTTGACAAAAAGTTAATCCACACATTTCGCGGTATAGGTTATAGTTTAAAAGATTGAATTCAATAAAATTTAGACTATTTACTTTTTACTTTATCATATCCTTTGCAATATTCGGGATATTAGGAACATTTTTATATCTTAGTCTTGAGAATATTGTTTTAGAATCAATTGATAATACTTTAAATGCAAAAGCTAAAGCAATTGCTACACTAATCAATGAGGATGAAGGCATAAATTTTCAATATTCAGACGAAATATTAAAAGAGTATTCTCGACATTCAAATCAATACTTTCAGATAATTCAAGGTTCGAAAATTGTTGAAAAATCTGAATCTTTAGGCTCTGATAATCTACCAATTGTCAACTCAGCTCAAACCATTTACTTTAAAAACAAACCTATTAGAATTGTGCTATACAACCTCACAATAAACAAAGAGCATCTTATTATAGAGTGCGCACAAAACATCGAAAGTAAAATAGACTTGCTCCAAACTTATCTGAGCGTATTATTTTTATCTATTGTAGGAGCAATCTTTTTGAGCGCTTTAGGCGGTTTATTTATTGTAAATATAATGCTAAAACCTATTAAAAAAATCTCTTATACGATCAGCAAACTCACCGAGTCAAATTTATTCCAAAGCCATATTGACGAAAACGTAGTAGACGAACTTAAGCCTCTTGCAACTTCATTCAATCAAACCTTTGAAAGACTTGATAACGTATTTACTAAACAAAAACAATTCATTGCAGACGTCTCCCACGAGTTGAAAACCCCCTTAAGCGTAATATCAATGGAAACAGAAATCGCGCTCAGAAAACAGAGAAGCACTCAGGAATATATAAGTGTCATCGAACAAATAAAAGAGAGTTCACAATACATGAAAGGCATTGTAGAAACTCTGTTTAAACTTATAAAAATAGAAAACACACAACTTTTGGAAAGAAAAACCCTTGACATTAAAGAAGTAATTCAAAAATCAACAAAATTGCTAAAAGATCAGATAGAAAAAGGTCATTTAAAGCTAAATATCCAGGGCGATACCTTTTTGATTGACGCCGATGAAACGCTAATTATGGAAGTATTCTTAAATCTTATAGATAATGCAGTTAAGTACAATAAAGAATATGGCACAATAGATGTTCTGATTTATCCAGAAAAGCGCGTTGAAATTATTGATAGTGGAATTGGAATACCAAAAGAATCGCTTGACAAAGTTTTTGACAAGTTTTACAGAGTAGACCCTTCCAGATCAAAAGAGGTTGAAGGTTTGGGACTGGGTCTTAGTATTGTAAAGAAGGTTTTAGACTTACACAACGCTAGAATTGAAATCGAAAGCAAGCTTAATGTAGGGACAAAGATAATTATACTTTTTTAAAGATTCACTCTGAACATATGATTAAGTGCGATTTTCTCGGTAAATTCATCCTTGATAGAATCAGTCATGTTGCACTTATGGTAAGCCAAGCATCCTGCTTGGCAGCTTTTAAAAAATCTCAAAAAGCAATACACCCCGAGCAAGATGCTCGGGGTACTATAAAGAACTTTTCGCAAGCAGGGTGCTTGCATTACTGTGAGTTAGCATAAGCTATTATCCATGCATCAGCATTTGAGTCTAACATAAATTCTCTTTTTGCTATATTTTTATACTATGCTTGTGACTGCACAGTACTAAATCTATATACTCCTTAATAAGTGGCAAAAATAATATATATAAAAATATAGGTTCGCTATTTTTAAGAGTTTTATTAAGCTAATGTGTCAAATCAGGAAAGTGGCCTTTTTCACAAAAGACAGGGCATTAAGAAATATTACTGATGAAATACAAACGTGCAATAAGTCTTCTGAGGACCTTGCAAACCGTTATGAACTAAATACAAATTGGGATACTCAGCTGGAGCCACAAAAACATTGATAGATTCTCCGTTTAACAGATAGCAAGGTGGCTTTACTCCCACAGGTTCATTAGTTTGAAAATCAGTAATCTGACCTACTAAACTTGCATCACGAAAACCCTCAACTGTAACGTTTTGAATGTATTGAAGTTCTACAAGCTGACCATTCCAATAGCCAGTATAAGAAAATTGAGAAGGATCTACTTGTGCAATTAAACTGTTTATCTTAGCATTCTCTTGTGAGTAAGCACTTTGGTTGCCAAAGGTAGCCACGAAAAGGATCGAAAGCAAAAAAATTGATGATAGGATCAAGATAAGCAATTTCAATCTCACTAAACTCACCTCCTTAATTTATTAGGATAGCGATCAAGCATTCAATCCTAATGCCCTGCCTTAAACTCTAGTATACCACCAAATATAAAAATTCAAATATAAAAATTAATAAATTTACAACTTACAAATATCAGATTCGGTTTGATCTATGAATTCATTTTCTTTTATAGGATTATCAATTTTAATCCACTCAAAGTGTCCCAAAAGTGGATCGTTATAACTTCTACCAATATAAACAAGATACAAACCAGCCAAAATTTCTCCATTCTTACCCTTTGGGATCCAGAGATATAAGTTAGAATTCTTAAGCAATTGTAAATTATTTCCTGCACTTACCCCACCAGGCAAAAGATGCTCAACGGTCTCAGGATTTGATGGGAAATTCCCAGTCTGTGCTTTGGCATTTATTTCGCTAATATCCCCTGCTTTATAATTCAGACCAAACCTTTCACCTGCAACTACGCGATTTGGAAGAACGATAAACTTTGCATATTTTGCACTTTTAATTAATCTTTCATATTCATCACTACCTTCTGCTACCATGCTTGAATCGGGAGAAAGCTTCACAAAAAGTCCTTTACATGAATGAACGCTACCTTCGTTGCTATTAGAGTTAACGGGATTTTGCGAAATTAAGCCTACAGAAAATCTTAGATTATCAGTATTAGCAATCATTACAGTGGTCAGATCACGCCAGTCGCCTCCGCCAGAAAACCAGCTTATATTAGAGGCCTGATTAATAGGTTTTGGATTTTCACTGATATTTATAGATGCCAACCAGAGCATATGGTCTTTATAAAATAAAAAATTTCTATTGTTCGCTAACCAAGAAATTGATAGAGGAAATTTATCTATATTAAGGCTAAACAAGAAATTATTTTCATCATTTTTAACGTTAAGTTTAAAAAAATCTATCTTGTTTAAATTTGCTATCATATAAGGGAAAGCTTTGCCAGTAGCATAAACTATCTCATCATTATTTACCACGTGAATCATATAAACGCTTTCCCCAGGCAAATTCTTTACTTTTTTTAAAGTATCAGAATTTATATCGTATTCGTATATGCCATTTTTTTGTTGAATATCTTGAGAATTTTTAAAGGATATGCCAAGAAATATATTTTTACCATCATTGGAACAAGAAGCGCTTGTAACACCTGATCCTACAAAATCAGAATGAGAAGAAAGTATGTCCTTTGTCGTAGAGGCAATTAGATCGTAAAGATAAATTTTCTTCAAGCTTACGTCAGTTTGCCCCCGAACATAAACAATTTTACCTGTTTCACCTACCCATCCAATGCTTGCCATATTATCTGGCAAGATATCTTTTATCAAGCTACCACTGTCTTTTATAATCTTCCACTTAGGGAAAAAGTTAGACTCATTTACTACAAACAAAATAGAGTCTGACGGGTTAGATATTAATGTAGAATAATCACCGCTGCCAAACTTTTCACTTTGATTATTGCTAATTTTAAAATCTACTATCTCTTTATTTTCACCAGATTGCTTCAAGTAAATAATATCCTGATTAAAGGGAGAATAAACAAAAGAAGAAATGTTGCTAGAAAATAAAGGTCTTATAATATTATCAGTATTTGCTAAATACATTGTTTGATTTGAAACATAAACAAAACTATCAGAAAGGTCTTGTTGCTTATTGACTGCCTGAAAGTTAGAAATACCCTTGTGCTGCATTCCTAAAAAGGCGTATATCCCTGAAATTGACGCAAACAAAACAAGAACTATTGCAATTAAAATTACTCTCAATCTTTTAAAGTCCACATAATCGCCCCCTTATCTGTAAGATATATTTATTACATTTTATATAATACTATCAAATCTTGGATCAAGTCCACATTCTTATGTAAATTCACCCCTGATAGAATCAGTCATGTTTGCACTTATGGTAAGTCAAGCATCCTGCTTGGTAGCTTTTAAAAAATCTCAAAAGCAAAAGACACCCCAAGCAAGATGCTCAGGATACTATAAAATGCTTGCAGCACCAAAGATTAGTCCTTTATAAAAGCCCCACAACCTTGTGCATCTGAATTGAAAATATAATATCGCTCAGTAATTTTTCGTTCCTTTCCCTGATAAAATTTACGATATAGAGGATTTTTTCACCTCTTGCATCTAATGGACTAATTGCAAACTGAAAGAGATCATGCATCTTTGTTAGAATTTGAAGGATAAACTCAAGGTCTTCTTCTGTATTATCTACTACCAACTTCACTATGACTTTATGTTCTATCCAATTGTCTATAAAATCCTCAAAAGAAGGCATTTTGTCTGTCATACCGGAAGATGGGCATTTATAGTCTACTATCCAACCACAATCTGATGAATAACCCTCCGGCAAGAAAATGCTCCCATTGGTTTCTACCTGAACCTGATGATAGCTTTCAA
>Ga0078972_1012551_pt1 | contig 14504 bp, 13 predicted proteins | sample YelNatPaOPGAMG01_FD_67568 | JGI IMG/M metagenome (GOLD analysis project Ga0078972, IMG submission 67568) | Hot spring thermophilic microbial communities from Obsidian Pool, Yellowstone National Park, USA - OP-RAMG-01 (SPADES assembly) (version 2) | ecosystem: Environmental > Aquatic > Thermal... | reverse complement strand
GCGCATATGGCCTGATGGTTTCGCATAGATTGTTGAAGCCGCTCGCTATTGCAGAGCCGAAGCCCTGCAATCTAGCCCAGGTGTTCTGAGCAGCACCTGAGAGCGAGGACGCGAAGCTCCCTAGGACTGAGCTGCAGCCCGTAGAGGAGCTTGAAGATTTCAATCCTGAACCTCCAGACCCACTCTTGGCTCGTTTTACTTGCCCGTCCTCTCGCCTTTGCTGCTTTACTGCTCCTCCAGAGCTCAAGCGCCCATAAGCTAAATTGCCCGAAGACATCGATGCTACCTGCCCAGATCCTCCTTTTGCTCTCTTGACCTGCTCATCCTCCTTTCTCTGTGTTGTGACCACTCCAGCAGCTGTCGAGGATTCAAGCCTCTCCAAGCCTGAGCGATATTTGTTTGTTGATGAGCCTGTAGAGTTCGATCCAGAGCTCCCGCTCTTTGCGCTCTTCATCTGCTCATCCTCCTTCCTTTGAGCCTCTTCTCTCGTTGAGATCACAGAGTTCTGCAAGCTGCCTTGGGTTAATGGACGTGAAGAATTCGATCCCGAACCCTGAGATCCTTTCTTCGCCCTCTTAACTTGCTCGCCCTCCCTTCCCTGGCTCGATCCTCTTGCGGAGTTCGAAGCTGTGCCCGTCGCCAGAGATTTATCGCCACCTTTGCTCGTTGACCCTGACCCTTGCTTCGATGACTTCTCCTCATCCTTCTGTTTTTGCATCATCAGCCTCCTTGCCGCTGCGATCCCAGCTCCTGTAGCTGTGCCAACGAGCGAGAGCGTCTCATCTATCTGCACAGAGCCCTCTGGCATTGCATTTGCGCTCTGCTGCGCATTAACATCCATTCCTCCATGATCGGATATCTTGTAACCACCTGGAACCTCGATGTCCGGTCCAGAGTCCGGCGAAGCTCGTGCTGCATGGAAGGTTAGAATGATTAGGAGGATGCATGTAGCTACGAGAATGAAGATAACTACTCTCCGCTCTCTCATCCTCAAGCCCATTGGCAGGATAGCTCGCCGCTGTAAAAAGCTTTCCATCGAGGACCATTTATCGAAGGGAGAGGGGTCAGTGAAAGTGGAGAACTAGGGCGTTATGCTTCCAAACGGACAAGCGCGCGATGCCTTCGATCTTAAGGCTGCCGGAATAATCCGTCAGTTTAAATGGACGCCTCGGGGGAGAGGTCGGTAAAGATGCAGATTATGTGTTGAAGACATTTGCTGTCCGTTTTCATCCCTGAACTTGGAATGCGCGCTCATCTGCTACAAAAGAACGAGTGGCAGGAAAATGAGGTTTTGAAACATGCTCTAAGTCATTTGGCTGCCACATCCAGGTGGTGTGGCCCTCCACTCCCATTTGAGTCCTGTATCTCCTTGAGTATGGCGTCGAGGATACCAAGCCTAATGACTAAACATTGGTAAGGCATTGCTCTATTTTCCTATCCTGATATATAGAATTCGAAAAATAGTGACAAGTGCTCAGTCAAAGCGATCATCGAGTGAAATCCTCTAGAAACAGTAACTCTATATCGAATAATTTTTCTGTGAGTTCCCTGATTAGATCCTCTTCCCTTTTTGAAAAAAGTGCTGGTGTTGATAAATACTTCGATAAGGCGATTGTGGAACAATCCCCAAGGGAGATCTTCCTCTCGCACTTATATCTTGCAATTAAGTCCAATATTGGAGTTAGGTCTTTTACGATGATGTAACCTGAGTCGATCAGGTTATCGGTTACCTCCTTAGCTTTTTTCCAGCCCGTTTTTCGACATAATACATATTTTAACTCCACTAGGGCTATTTCGCTCGCGTACCCATTGACCGATTCGTTTACTAGCTTTTTCCTAAGGTAAAGGCCTCGTTTTGTTGAGAATATCAGATCTACGAGGACGCTGGCATCAAATACGCAATCTCCTTCTAGCTCTTTCTTCATCCATTTTTCTCTCCCTGTACAGTTCCTTCAAAGCATCTTCGCTCCTGCCTCCGATTCGAGCCTTAGCTAAAAGCAGCGGATCCTTGATCCTAGCGTTCTTAAGAAGGTCCCGGATTGCCTCATCCAGTGTTATCCTTCCTCCGAGCTTCCCTTGAAGTTCAGCTGCATACTTCACCAGCATTTCCTTAGTATTTTCAGAGACTCTCACGAGAGCCATGAGGAAAATATCGTATACCAAGTATATTAAGTTAACTAAGTATACTTTTTTTACTCCGATCTCATTTCTGGTAGCTCTAGCAATGTTGAGTTCCATAAAGGAATTAGATCCTCACGTCCCCCGATATTTCCGAATTAACACTCTTTTGATATGAGCTTGTCAATGTCAATTTTGTACATTACGGCCCTATCTATGTCCCTCGGCACCATCGCTAATTCAAGTTCTTCTAAATCCTTGAATTTCTCATAGACCATCTGCTTGCTCTTCAATAGCTCTTTGGCTATCTCCTCTCTGCTTAAGTTAAGTTGAAGCGTTGGTTAGAAAAATATCTATACTCCTCAACTTAACTTAAATTGAGTGAGCAGACGAATGCTCTGATAAGCAGCGAATCTCAAGTGTCCCTGTATCTAACTTCCATCCTCATTCACGCATATCACGAACGTTTCCGCACGAGTCTTTCTATGTAAAAGCCTTCTACAAATATGTTAACAGGCAAGGATGGCGAAAGTCGGTTATAATGTACGTTTGTGATCAACTACGATGGGAAAATGATTGGAGAGGGGGCTCTAGACTGAAGACACGCAAATGTTATATAGTTATAAATTATTCTTTCATCAAAAATTTGGTGGCAGAGGGATATGATGGCTGAACCTGTAGAAAAGAAAATAGTAAAGCTACCATGGATCTCTATAGTGATTTTCTCAGCAGTACTTAGTACTGTGATCACTGCAACTCAAGCATTCACGGTGCCTGTAGCTGTGGCCAGGTCTATCTATACACTCGGAATAGCTCCATGCGCTGTTGATTTTCCGATGGCATCTTTTGCTTTTCTGCTTGCGCTACCAATACTCCGGAAAATAGAGTTTGTAAGGAGAAGGATAGACAACGAGATGATGACATACCTGTATGTCGCAGCATTGAGCGTGTCTTGGACTTGTAACCAAATGTTCTGTACCGAGATAGGTCCCATCTTCAGCGACAGAATCCTTAATCCAGCTATAAGTCCCAACGACATACCATGGATGATGGCTCCTTCAGAATCAGCTCTAACAGCATGGATTACGGGTGGCAATGCGGTACCATGGGGAGAGTGGGCCCCAGTTATCGTGTGGTGGACGGCTCGCCACATATCGATCGTCTTGCTTATGGTATCTTTATCTGCCATTCTCCGCAGGAGCTGGATCGATGTTGAGAGACTTCCTTTCCAACAGTCAATAATGGCGCATGAGCTGGCAAAGGTCTCTATGGGTGAACAATCCAAATTTATGCATTCAAAGCATTTCTTCATAGTTGGTATGCTATTTGGTATGGTTTTTCAGATACCAATCTTCCTTACATACATCTTCCCCTGGTTTCCTGATATCTACGGGTGGAATGTCAATACATGCGGTACAGGAGCTTGGTATGTGCCTCAAGGTTCGCCACTCCTAGCCATAATAGGCCTGTCGAATATCCAGAAGAATCCCGTAACATATGGTCTGATGTTCTTGGCACCTCTCAAGGTTCTGTTCAGCACTTGGGTGTGGTATGCCATCTATCTTGTTCTTATACAGGTATCATGGGTCCAGGGTTACTACACGGGGATGGAGTCTTGGGGTGGCTGCTGTAGAGGCTATGGTGGACTGGAATCACCTTTGTGGGGACCACCATTTAAGTTCATGGCTCTATCTTTCGCGGGTGGATTCAGCGCTTTGGCGGTGATTTATCTATATCTTAACAGAAGCTATTTGAGCCAAACACTCAAGGCAGCGATGGGCAAACTGGATAAATCTACCGTTCAAGAGCTGGAGAAGAGTGAAGCGCTTACATACAAACAGGCATGGGTATTATTTGCACTTGCATTTTTCATGAATATAGTGATCTATGCTATCACTGGTGTAAGTGTCTACTCCGCATTCGTACTGACGGTAGGCCTTCTGATACTTTGGATCGGAATGGCCAGACTTGCAGGTCTAACAGGGATCAACTCCACAGAATCTGTCGACCATGGGAATACATTTTTGAGGCTTTTTGTCTGGCCACAGGCACCAGATCCACTTACAAAAGACTTCATGCTGACATCGTCCGCAGCACAGTGGGCATCCCAGCCATATGGACCGCCATATGGGCTTGCAATCGTTTCATCATTCGCTGGGTTCCGCTTCGCAAGCTTGTCTGGCGCGGACAATAAAAATGTCTTCAAGACAACTTTGGTTGCACTGAGTGTTGGTTTCGTACTATCTTTTCTCACAGTGATCGTTCTTAACTACCACTTTGGTGTCCAGAAGCTCAGTTGGTCCTACTTCTTCTCGGCGGATGCCGATTTCCGCAACAGAACAGCCAATCCAGACATTTGGAACACTAGGCCAGGCACGGAACCCTTAGCCCCTTATGTGCTTGCTGGCTTTACAATCGTAAGCGCTCTCTATCTTCTCTCAGCTCGCTTTGTTTGGTTCCCACTGGAACCTGTTGGCTTCATCTTGGGGACGAGTATGCTTGGAGCTGGTTTGGTAGGCCTGTGGATGCCAGCTCTCATCTCATGGATTCTGAAAACTCTTGTACTTAGGATCGGAGGTAGCAAGCTATATGAGGAACGTGCTGTTCCCTTTATCTCTGGATTTACTGCAGGTTATGCGTTGATTTCAATCATAGCCGTAATAGCCTTTGTTGTAAGATTCTTCTATCCGTTCTAAGTTGGCTTCATAGACCAAATCGATGTGCTTAATTGGAATTGGAAACAATCTCAGATGATTGAATTGACTTATGACATTAACATCTATACTGAAAGAGTCAAACTTGCGGAAGAAAAGTTGGCATGCGCGTACGATATGGAGGAGGGGATCATCCCCATAATTCAGGGTTATTCAAAGTCATTGGGCTATACGACGCATGAGGCTCACTTCGATAAGGAAAAGATGCTGAAGCAACAGATGCACGACATACTTCTGAGCCTGCAGATCGACAGCGACCAAGTGCCTGGCCTCTGGCCTTACCACGGCACGGGTGTCTTAGCCTCTGCATTTGGATGCGAGATAGTTTGGCCGGTTGACAAAGAACCATGGACGATGCCTGTAATCAGAAATCCTGAGGATGTATATTCCCTCAAAGAGCCCGATCCACAGAATAGTGGTTTGCTTCCGAAGGTTCTCGAAACAATCAGGTACTTTGATCGCGAGACAGGAGGCAAGGTCCCCATCAAGCTGACCGACACTCAAGGCCCCCTAGATACCGCTTCGCTTGTATGGGACTATTCAAGTTTTATGCATGCCCTCCACTCTAATCCTGCCGAAGTGCACATGCTTCTCAAGATGGTTACGGAGTTGGTGATCGAATTTACTAAAATACAGTTCGAACTGATCGAAGATCCGTACTATCCGAGCGATTGTTTTCCACGAGATATAAAGGAGAGGGGAATCGGAATTAGTGATGATCTTGCTGCTGTTATCTCGCCTGAGGTATACAAAAAGTTCGGAGTGCCCTACAACTCTCTCATATCGAAGAGTTTCAATGGATTGCACATCCACTCTTGTGGTGAATACTACCACAACTTGAGACTCATGCTCGACATTCCTGGGCTTAGAAGCGTTAACTGGAATTCCTCTCCTCGGGAGATGAATCCGAAAAGGGCATATGATTTGATCAGGGGGAAATGCGCATTTTATGGCGGACTGGGCATCAACTGGCAGCTGCATTTCAAAGATGAGAAGCAGGCATACAGGGAATTCTTCCTACCGAGTGTTGTAGGACCTGGTACAATCGTAATGGGCTTCGGAGGGTCTTCAATCCATGAGACGAATGAGAATGTTCGTTGGATCGAAAAAGAAATCACAAAGCTCCTATGATTCCGAGGCAAGGCGTACCGTCTGACGGACCGCTTCCACAGGGTCGATAGTTGGAACAAACTCCAAGCTTACGTAATTTCTATATCCCTGGCTGTCAAGGAACTTGAAGATGTTAACGTAGTTAATCTCACCCGTTCCAGGCTCATGCCGCCCAGGCACATCACCGATATGGAAGAAGCCGATGAGATCGAAGTTGCTGGCCGCATTGGCTATCAAGTTGCCCTCGCTTATCTGCTGGTGGTAGAAGTCATACAGGAGCTTGACATTCGGGCTATCGATAGCTCTTATCAGCTGGAACCCCTCAGAGCATCTTGTTAGGAAACAGCCTCTGTGGTCTATAGGATTTACTGGTTCGATGACAGTGGTAACGCCAGCATCTTCTAGCATTGGAACAACAGATTTGAAGTTCTCAACAGCATTGCTGAGCTGCTCTTCTCTAGACAGGTGGAAAGACTCAGCTCCAAGACCAACAGGAGCTATTATGATGCCGCAATCAAGCTTCTGAGCAACATTCAGCGTGAGCCTGACAGCATTTTTGAAATCTTCTTTGACATTTGGTACTGTTAGCGAATTTATTGGTGGCTGAATCACAAATGAAGTAACTTTCATTCCAAGTTCTTTCCTCTTTCTGTTAACAGCCTCAATATCTTTTTCCAACCATCCCCAGAACTCGAAGGCAGATAGGCCAGCATCCATCACCTTTTTAAGGCGCTGTAAAAACGGAAGGCCATTAAATACCATTTCAACGCAGACACTGAATTTGACCAATTAACCACCTTCTAGTACCTATGCTGAAATAATGGCGTGAATGTTATCGAAGACCTTTTGAAATGCCTCCACATATTTCTCCATTAATTCCCTTCCATTGGGAGGCTTAGTTCCGGCTATGCCCGTGTTTCGTGCAATGGCATCGATCGCCCCTGGATAGTCCTCAGCTCTGTATTCGATCTGCTTTCCATAGAGATGGCAGCTCCAGGGACATCCACGACCATAGCCCTCCTTCTGATGGAAGAGCGTCATATCTGGAATCAAAAACTCTGCCCTTCCAAGCTCAACACCTTCTGCACGAAGTGCGGCCTCGACCTTGTCCCTGAATATTCTCGGATGTATCTTAAGTCCAAGTTCCTCTGGATGGAAGCGAATCTTGTAGACCCAAAAAACATGTTTCCTCTCCGGCATCTCAACAGGAACCCTTATTCCCTTTATGCTTCGGAGGTTGTCGCTTAGGTAGTGGCAATTCTCTATTATACGCTCTGTGATCCAGTCAAGCCTCTTGAGCTGCGATCTAGCAAAGGCAGCTGTCATCTCGGTCGTTCTGTACATCCAGCCCATTCCATATGCATTATACTCCCGCGTCCCATCTTCGCGGCGATTTTCCCCAAACTGCCACACACGTGCGGCCTCACGGTATACTTCATCATCGTTAGTGACAAGCAAACCACCTTCACCACCTGAAAGGTTCTTGCTTCCGTTCAGGCTGTAGCAACCAACGTCACCGATAGTTCCCACCATCTTGCCCTTGTAAGTAGCGCCATGTGCCTGGCAGCAATCCTCGATCACCTTCAGATCGTGCTTTTCCGCGATCTCCATAATCCTGTCCATATCACATGGAAAGCCCGCATAGTGTACTGGGATTATGGCCTTAGTTCTATCTGAAATCTTCTCCTCGATCTTGTCCTCATCGATGCAGAGAGTATCATTCCTTACATCAACGAACACTGGGATGGCATTGTGATGAAGTATGCAGGTAGCACTCGAAGTCCACGACAGACTGGCTGCAAGCACCTCGTCTCCAGGCTTTACTCCTACAGCAGCAACCGCCATATGAAGTGCCGCTGTTCCGCTATTTGTCACTAGACAGTGCTTGCTCCCAACATAACTGCACCACTCCCTCTCAAGGGCCTTAACTTCTGGCCCCTCGCCTCCCCAAAGAACTCCTCTATCCAAAACCCTCAAGACAGCTTGGCGATCTTCCTCGCGGATCTCAGGCCAGGGCTTTACCATTCCCTTAGGAATTGAAGGCTGCCCACCAAGAACTGCAGGTAGATTTTTACCCGATGCCATGCTTTAAGATGCGTTCATGCATTTTATAACAGTTACCTGTGAAGTAATCTGTTCCACATCTGTCCTTTGGTGGCAATCGCTAAAACCACATTCCATTGATCAGTTCGATGGTGCGGTTGACAAGTACCTGCCCACCTTCGGGACCAACATCGCTCACAAGAACTTCGGCACCATATCCTCCGGCCTTGACAGCACGTTCTGTTGGAAGGTAAAGAGCACAGTCGCAAGCGAGCTGGATGACAAAGGTCTGAAGAGCACGGCTTCGCGCCTTTATTCTCAGACCATAGTCAAGGAATAGCTCGAATGGATTCGTGGCCATGGCCACGTCTCCCAGACGCAGGACATGGAGTTCCACTGGGCATGATGTGGGAGGATTCGGGCTCTCCTGCATTTGATAGCGATTCAGGACCCTCTTCTCGAAGAACAATCGCCCTGGAGCGTTGGATTTTTGTTCATTGAGCCTAACGTACTCTTTGGCCTTATTGAAGTCATCATTGCTCAGTCGCCTAAGTGGAAGCTTGAGGGTTTCAACGTGATGCTGGAAGGGGATTTCAGTATGAATCTCGCTTTGCGCAGCCTTGAAGACATGGTCTAGGGCATTGGCAACTCGATCGGCAATCTCCTGCCGCTCCGTGACGCCGCGCCTCTTTCTTACATCTGCTTCTGCTCTGTTATAAAGAAGGAGATGCGGAGATTGATCACCTGCAGCGCTACATTGAGGAAGGATGAACAGGTCGTGGGAATGTCGCCTGCGGATTTCCTTGCGAATATCGTGCCAGAAATCTGCAGAGACGTAGTTCTCGCCCTCGACAGTCTGAGCTGGGCAGGCGAGGTTGAGGACGAGTCCAGTAAGGCGCTCTGAGGGTGACCAAGTGAAGAGCATCTCGACAGTATGGTCCTCATACCCCTCAATGTGGTCGAAGTTCGGGTCGTCGGTCTTGCCATACATTTCGGAATTACCGCTGAGGTACGTGACACGACGGTTGTGGCCAACTACAGCATGGCTGAGTGCCCAGCTCACGCCTCCAGTCCGACGCCCATTCCAGGCTTCGACGACCACCTCAGCGATCCTCTCGACCAGGAAGTCTGTATACTCGGCTGGAGTCATGACGTTTCCGCCCGGGTGCGGATACCAGCCCTCCTCCATTTCGGGAGCTGTGTGCGTATGCGTTGCATTGAGGAAGAGCTTGAGGGGATTAAGCTCGGAAAGGTGTTTCCTTATGCGGTCTCGAACTTTCTCCTGTAGCTGGCCTGGAATACAAAGTAGGTCACAAGATACAAGGACGGCCTGCTCTGGCTCATCGCAACCTACTGTTTCGAATGCAAGTGCAGTTACAGTGAGTGGATCTTCTGCGTGCGTTGAGACGCGGACATGCCATTGACCTTTGAGCATGACTGGACGCGAGGGGGTGATATCTCTGGAAGCCCAGCCGATGAGAAGTTCAGGCATTGATATGGTTCCTTCATCATTTGAGCTCTCTGACTATATATTTATGGATTCATTCACATTATCTAATGGACTCGAAAGTCCACAGAAGGCTTTTTAGGATGATCCTGTCAATCTCCTTTTAGCCTTTGATAGGTAACTTTAGTAGTATCACACCATCTTCATTAGAGATAGTTGTTTTTCCATGCTGCAAGAACACAATGTTGCATGTCATCCTATCAAATTGTTTCCTAGTCCATGCGACTTTTCTTGCCACATTCTGCAGATACAAGTTGAGATTTAATGCCGGTCCGGCTTCAATATCGTTTTTGCGATGAATCTTCTGTCGTAGATTATTCTGTTTTTAAAGGCAACATCGAAGCTCGTGGTCTAGCGCATTTTTGCTATAATCTTCCTCAAAGATGAGATGAAGTAATCAACCTCCTTAATCGTGTTATAGATATACACGGATGCCCTGATCAACCCCTCAGGCTTTCCGAGCACATACTTCATGAGTGGGTAGCAGCACATGTGTCCCGACCTAACAGCGATACCATACTCACTGTCAAGTAGGCTTGCTATGATGTGCGGGCTTAGGCCATCCACGGAGAAAGACACTATGCCACTTTTCACCCTCATATCGTTGGGTCCGTAGATTTTGATGCCTTCAATGCCTGAGAGCATTGACATCATCTCCTCGAGAAGCTTCTCCTCATGAGACCTTACCCTTTGCATACCAATCCCATCCAGATACTCGGCAGCGCGCGCCAAACCTATCGCTCCAGCTATGTTCGGGGTCCCAGCCTCAAAACGTTCCCATCCTTCCGCAAGCTCATACTCGTCCAAACTCACATCTTTCACGGCTCCACCACCTACTGAAAGCGGATCAATCTCATCCTCAAGCCCACGTCTTATGACGAGGGCACCTATACCGGTTGGACCAAGCATCTTGTGGCCTGAGAATGCCATGAAATCGTAGCTTTCCTTTGTACTCCTCATCGGCATGTGGGGCACGGACTGCGAAGCATCGACTAGGACAAAGGCACCATGGCTGTGAGCAAGCTTGCAGATTTCCTCAAGAGGAGCTATAGATCCAAGCACGTTCGAGACATGAGAGAATGAAACTATCCTTGTCCGGTCATCTAGGGCTTTCTCAAGCTCTCCCGTAATTATACCATTGGAACCAACCCTTACGACCTCTAGATCGAATCCGAAAACTTTCCTAGCCCTGATCCAAGGTGCGTAATTCGAATGATGTTCCAACATCGTTATGATCACCTTGTCGCCTTTTCTCCATCGCAGGCCATTGATTACCATGCCGATCGCCTCTGTGCAGTTCTTCGTGAAGACCAAAACATCGTTTGAAGCATCAACGAACTGTGCGACCTTCCTGTGAGCTGCTTCATAGGCCTCGCTGGCAATGCGGGTGGAGCGATAGACCCCTCTGCCAACGTTTGCCCTGAAGGTGGCATAGTAGTTGTCCATGGCCTCCATTACCTGATCTGGTGTCAGAGATGTTGCCGCATTATCGAAGTACTTTAAACCAGTTGAAAGTATGCGAAAGTCTTTTCTAATATCACCCAAGCCATTATCACTCATCGAAGATTACCTCTTTTTCGAAATTTCATATCACCCCAACCTAGCAATCGCCAATGCATCCAAGAACATCCTCGTAGACCTTCAAAGCTTCTTCCTTGTCCTTGGCTCCATGTACAAGCATATTGCCGGTCTTCATCAGCACCGCAGATATTCTGTCCGTGTAGGCTACAGTTACGGCAAAGCCTGTCCTCATTCCTATCTCGAATCTAGTTGAAAGCACTCTGCCCACCTCTTCCAAGTCTAAGGACAATATGCTATTGGTAGAGATACTGAAAGAGCCTTTTCCACAGAGCTGTACTACCTGAGATGGCTTATGAGTAGTCATGGTTCTGAAGGTTCCGCATGCTCCGCAATTTGGAGTCCTTACGACATGGAAAAGCTGGAAATCCATCGAGTCGATGTCCGCGAAAAGGAGCTTGTTTGAGAGCACAGGATCCTGCCCAAGTATGAGATTTAGCGCCTCTTTCACTTGGATGCTCGCAATGACTGATAGTATCTGCGGAAATACGCCAACCACCTCACAGGTTGGCATGTTATCGTCATCTATTCGCCCCAACATGCATTCAAGGCAAGCGGTCTTGCCTGGAATTATCGTCGAGGCGCTCCCATAGGATTCGAGTGCACTGCCAAAGATATAGGGTACTTTCCTTGACAAGCATGCCGCGTTCAGAGAGTAACGCGGTTCAAGCCTGTCTAGGCCGTCAATGACAATGTCCACGCCACGTACAATGTCTTCCGCCGTCTTGGAGTTGACTGTAAGCGCAATAGGATCCGTTATCAGATCTGGGTTTATGGCTTTCAGTCTCCTTTCCGCGATCTCGACCTTTGGGTATCCTAGTGACGACATGTCGTACAACGCTTGTCTGTGAAGATTCGTAAGCTCTACTACATCCCGGTCTACGAGCCGGAGAAAGCCGACTCCCATGCCCGCTAGCTGCAAAGCCGAGATAGATCCTAAACCACCGAGGCCAACTACAGCGACGCGCGCATCATGCAGCTTCCTCTGCCCCACCGTCCCTATTCCCTTTAGTGGAATCTGCCTGGAATAACGTTCCATCGACCATGTTGGTGGAATTGTGGTATCTCTTCCTGCTTTACTCAAATTATTCTATGCCCTCCAAAGATTAAGGGTTTTAGCCTTGTTTCATGCAACAGCTAATTAAGGATTTGACCAGCTCAGAAAGACATATTACTCACGGTTATAAAAAGATATAACGGCGTTAAAGATATATAACGGCGTTAATATGTTAGATCCGTAATGCGCATATACAACGATATTACCGAAACAATTGGGCAAACACCGCTGGTCCGTCTGAATCGTGTCACGAAGGACTGTGTGGCAACAGTGGTTGGGAAGCTTGAGAGTCGCAACCCCTTAGGTTCAGTCAAGGATAGGATCGGCGTCAGCATGATTACGGAGGCGGAGAAGCAGGGGCTGATAAGACCTGACACAATCATCCTTGAACCTACGAGCGGGAACACAGGCATTGCCTTGGCATTCGTATGCGCCGCACGAGGATATCCGCTAACACTTGTTATGCCTGAGACATTCAGCATCGAGAGAAGAGCTCTAATGAGGGCGCTTGGGGCTAACATAATCCTAACCCCCGGTCCTGAGGGTATGCCAGGTGCTGTAAAAAGAGCGGAGGAGATGGCAGCAAAAGACAGTAGGTATTTCATTCCCCAACAGTTCAAGAATCCAGCTAACCCCAAGATACACAGGGAGACGACTGCTTTAGAGATATGGAATGATACGGACGGGAAAGTTGATATCTTGGTGAGCGGCGTTGGCACTGGTGGCACGATTACTGGAGTTGCCGAGGTAATAAAAGCGCGTAAGCCTTCCTTCAGAGCAATAGCTGTGGAGCCTGCCGCATCTCCTGTGCTGTCTGGAGGCAAAAGGGGTCCTCACAAGATACAGGGGATTGGAGCTGGCTTCATCCCTGAGGTACTTCGCCTAGAACTCGTTGATGAGATATTCAAGGTGACGGATGAAGAAGCCGCGACCATGGCTCGGAGGCTTGCACGCGAAGAAGGGCTTCTATGCGGCATATCATCAGGAGCGGCCACTCATGCTGCCATCGAGGTTGGAAAGAGAAAGGAGAATAAAGGCAAGCTCATAGTGGTAATACTCCCTGATACGGGAGAGAGATACCTTAGTACTCCACTATTTTCCATTGAGCCAGAATTGGAGCCTAGCATCTGATGTGGAGTTTGGATTCTTCTTCATGAAATTGGCCGCTTTTTCATAACGATGTGATGGAGTGAATGTATTTGAATGAGGTGAAGGAGATAGAACGGGAAAATGGCTTAGATAAATTAGTAGATCAAATAATCGAGACATATGATGAGACCAAGGGCATCAACCTTCGTGAGGAGCAGGATCTACCATCAAAACAGGAGGTCATAGAAATTTTAAATGACTTAATGACCATCATATTTCCTGGTTACTTTGGGAAGATCGATATCACAAAGGCAAATATGCGCAGTATAATAAATGACCTTCTTGAGTCCATCTATGTCAGACTGAAAAATCAGATCGAGAGGAGTCTCAAATATGATTGTAGGAAAACCCAAAGATGTCCGGTCGATATATGTGAGCTACGATCGGAAGAGATAGCGAAAGAAATAATAAAAAAGATACCTGAGATTCGGCGATTGCTCAGTGGCGATATACAAGCAGCATATGAGGGCGATCCTGCGGCGAAGAGCATCGAGGAGGTTATCCTTAGCTATCCCTCGGTTTTTGCCATAGCAACTCATAGAATTGCCCACCTCTTATATGAGAGAGAGGTCCCACTGATACCGCGGATCATGAGTGAGTATGCGCACAGCGTTACAGGAATCGACATTCACCCTGGAGCAAAGATTGGTAGAGAATTCTTCGTAGATCATGGGACAGGCACGGTAATAGGTGAGACAGCAGTGATCGGAAATAATGTCAAGCTTTATCAGGGAGTGACTCTAGGAGCCCTGAGCTTTCCTAGGGATGAAGGAGGAAAAATCATAAAGGGTGGGAAGAGACATCCAACTATCGAGGATAACGTGGTTATTTATGCTGGTGCAACAATACTGGGAGGCAAGACAGTCATTGGAAAAGGTTCTGTGATAGGTGGAAACGTTTGGATAACCCACTCCATTCCACCCAACACAAAGGTAATGCTTGCAGCCCCAGAACAGAACTATATAAAAAAGCGCCGTTAAAAAATTTGTAAAGCTTAAACCACTTCAACTTGATCGCTCTTACCTCCTTAAAACCGATGATTCTTGCCTAAGCAAACTTATAGCTAGAGAGGTTGTACTATGGTGGGCTCCTAGTTAGATATTTGTAAAAAGGTTTGATCAAATACAAGGCCAGCCAAACTAGCAAATGTAAACCACACTGCATAAATATCAAACAGACTCGTGCGAAACTTACTAGCTCCTTTTTAGGAGTGTCATGAGGGTGTTCC
>Ga0078972_1012550_pt1 | contig 14505 bp, 2 predicted proteins | sample YelNatPaOPGAMG01_FD_67568 | JGI IMG/M metagenome (GOLD analysis project Ga0078972, IMG submission 67568) | Hot spring thermophilic microbial communities from Obsidian Pool, Yellowstone National Park, USA - OP-RAMG-01 (SPADES assembly) (version 2) | ecosystem: Environmental > Aquatic > Thermal... | reverse complement strand
CCCGGTCCGTTGGGGTCAACTGGGGACTTGTGGAGGGCTGGTCGGGCGGCGTTGCGTGCGTGCCCGCTTCATGGGGCGCGGCTGAGAGCTGGACGTCCGAGGTGTACGCCCCCTCCGAATGGAGCGCCGCGGAGAGCTGGACATCCACCGTAACCGCCCCATCGGATTGGAGCGCCGCGGAGAGCTGGACATCGTCAATGAGTGCCCCGGTGCCAAGCCCCACTCTGCTGCAGCCGCCGAACCTCTCGGGGCAGGGGACAACGGAAATAACTTTCACATGGGACAACGTGCTTCCGGCAGACAACTACACGATTCAGGTGGACGATGAGAACACGTTCAACACACCGCTTGTCAATCAGGTTGTCACGTCAAAGAGCTATACGTACAATGCGCCGGGGACAGGGTTCTACTACTGGCACGTGATGCAGCGCAGGACGAACGCGGAATCCGGGTGGTCAGAGACTTGGAGGGTTGCGGTGGACGTCACAGCTCCTGAGCCGCCCGTGCTCACATCCCCGCAGAACCAGGAGAACGAGAACGACAACACCCCGCTCCTTGACTGGGAACCCGTCGAGGAGAACTCGTACCCGGTGAAGTACGACGTGCTCGTTTACAATTTCTATACGAATCAACAGGTCAGGAACGCAACCCTGTACGACTCCGGGACCGGGGAGAACACCGAGTGGGAGATAACTCCCGCGCTTCCGGACAACTACTACTACTGGAAGGTGTATGCGACCGATAACGCCGGATGGTCCAGCTCAGCGAGCTCCACTTGGTACTTCAGGGTGGATACGGTTCCCCCCTCTGCGCCAACGCTCGCATCACCATCAGACGGGTTCAAGACATACCAGACATCCGTAAACCTGAGCTGGAACCCTGTAGCTGAGAATTCCCTCCCTGTGCTCTACTACGTTTCGGTTAGTGACACGCCAAGCTTCGCGCACGAGAACTTCGGCTCCGGGTGGACCGAGAACGAGAACTGGACCGCATCACTCTACGACGGCCACTGGTACTGGAGGGTTAGGGCGAAGGACAACGCCGGAAACGTGGGGAGCTGGTCGGAGAACCGGCTCCTGATTGTAGACGTTGACGCCCCGGCGGCGCCCGTGCTCACGTCCCCATCTGACAACTACGAGACAAACGACAACACGGTCTTCCTTGACTGGCAGCCGGTCACGACTGAGAACACCGGGGCGGAGGAGGACTCACCGCCCGTGGTCTACTACGTTTCGATCTCCGACAACAGGAGCTTCCCATACGAGAACTTCAGCTCCGGGTGGATCGATAACGACAACTGGACGACCCCGCCGCTCCCGGACGGAATCTGGTACTGGAGGGTTAGGGCGAAGGACAACGCCGGAAACGTGGGGAGCTGGTCGGAGAACCGCAGGCTCACCACCGACACCACAAGGCCCACGGTCCCCGTTCCCTCGTCACCGTACGACATGGAGAACACAAACGACAACACGCCGACCCTCATGTGGGCGCGATCATTCGATCTGACCGCTGTGGTGTACTACGTGTGGGTTGCCACGGACAACCTGTTCGAAAACGTGGTGAGGGAGAGCGGGTGGATCTCGGAGAACTACTGGACGGTCACGCCTGAGATGCCGGACAACCTGTATTACTGGAGGGTCATAGCCAGGGACGCGTTCAACAACCTGAGCGACAACTCCCAGACCTTCAGGTTCAGGGTAGACAGGGTACCGCCCGCCCCGCCGACCCCGGTCTGGCCGAACGCCAGCATCAACGACAACTCCCCCAACTTCACATGGACCGCGCCAGAGGAGAATTCCCTCCCCCTGACTTACAGGGTGACAATATACAACATCCTGAAGGTCCAGTACCACCAGAGCGGGTGGGTCAGCGACGAGAACTACAGCTACACATCTGAGCTTGCGGACGACGAGTGGTACTGGAAAGTTCAGGCGAAGGATAATGCAGGAAACGTGGGAGATCAGACTGACTACATATGGTTCAGGGTGGACACAAAGGCTCCGGCTGCCCCGACCCTCGTGTCACCGATCCCCGGCGAGAACGAGAACGACAACACCCCGCTTCTCGACTGGAATCAGGTGTTCTACGACAACTCCGGCGGAAGCGAGGTTTCAACGCCGGTGAGTTACAAGGTCTGGATCGCCACCGACCCGTCGTTCTCTAACATAGTTGACAGCTCGGGATGGATAACAGAGGACTCATGGACCGCATCCCCCCTCCAGGACGGTCTGTATTACTGGCGGGTCTGCGCAAAGGACACCGCTGGAAACGTGGGGGAGAACTCGGAAACGAGGAGCTTCAGGGTCGACACGCTCCCGCCCGAGAACGTGAGCCTCCTGAGCCCTGAGAACGGGGAGCTCGTGATCAACACTCCGCTCCTCAAGTGGACCCAGGCGGTCGACAACTCGCTCCCGGTGCTCTACCGGGTCCTCGTGTATCACTTCGACAGCCTGGTGAGGGACTCCAACTGGATCGCTGAAAACAGCTGGACGGTGACCCCGGCCCTCCCGGACGCGGACTACGTCTGGAAGGTTCAGGCCAGGGACAACGCCGGAAACCTGTATGAGACTGAAAACAGGTGGTTCAGGGTGGACACGATGCCGCCCGGACCGCCGGCGCTTTATTCACCGATAGATGGCGAGAACACGAACGACAACACCCCGCTCCTTGATTGGGAGGACAACACGCAGGACCCGTCGCAGCCTGTCACATACAGGGCCTGGGTCGCCACAGATCCCGGGTTCACAAACGTGGTGAGAACGCTGGAATGGACCGAGAATGACTGGTGGGAGGTCACGCCCGCTCTCCCGGACGGTGTTTACTACTGGAGGGTGTGCGCCAGGGACAGCCTCAACAACGTCGGCGAGAATTCTGTGACAAGGTGGTTCAGGGTGGACACGCTGGCTCCGCAGAAGCCCGCACTGTACAGGCCACAGAACGGGATGTGCACGGAGAACTTCACGGTTCAGCTGGAGTGGTCTACCCTGGCTGACAACTCGGGCGTCACCTACCAGCTTCAGATCGGGGCCGGATCCAACTTTGAAATACTGGTGGACAATGACAAACTGAAGGAGAACACGTATCAGTTCACGGCCGCTCAGACCGGACTGTATGTGTGGAGGGTGAGGGCCTATGACAACGCCGGGAACTGGGGAGAGTGGTCAGACAACTACACATTCGCGGTTGGCATGTGGAGCCTGGCGGAATCGTGGTCGGGGACAATCAACGTGCCCGTCGCATGGTTCCAGATTGAGGCGTGGAGCGGAGCTGTGAATGCGCCGGTATCGTGGCTGCAGGCCGAGAGCTGGAGCGGGGCGGTGAACGCTCCAGTTTCATGGCTGAATGTTGAAACCTGGAGCGGAGTTGTTGCGGCGCCGGTATCCTGGCTGCAGGTTGAGAGCTGGACCGGGACGGTGGGTGCTCCCGTTTCATGGCTGCAGGCTGAGAGCTGGAGCGGAGTCATTGCGGCACCGGTCAGCTGGATCACTGCAGAGAGCTGGAGCGGGAGCGTGAACGCACCTGTCTCGTGGCTGGCTGCAGAGTCATGGAGCGGGACCGTGCATGCCCCAGTTTCATGGCTAAATGTTGAAACCTGGAGCGGAGTTATTGCGGCGCCTGTATCCTGGCTGCAGGTCGAGTCATGGAGCGGGACTGTGAACGCTCCAGTGAGCTGGACCAGCGCTGAGGCGTGGAGTGGGTCCGTGAATGCGCCGGTATCGTGGCTGATGCTCGAAACCTGGACCGGGCAGGTTAAAACTTTCGTTCCAGGGTGGTTCACCCCAGAAACGTGGTCGGGGTCTGTTAAGGCTCCGGTGGCCTGGCTGCAGGCTGCAATCTGGACGGGCCTCGCAAAGGCCCCAGCATCCTGGTACGCTGCTCAATCCTGGACCGGAATCGTCAATGCACCGGTCGGCTGGTATGCTACAGAGACCTGGTCCGGAGCTGTCGGTGCTCCTGTCGCATGGATCTCCGCCGAAAGCTGGACCGGAAAGATATACGCACCGGGTCCAGCCCCGACCCCGCTCCTCCCGAGCAACTGCTCCGCAACTAATGACAACACCCCAACGTTCACGTGGGAGAACACGTGGGTTGCCGACAACTGGGAGATCTGGGTTGACAACGACGCCAACTTCCAGTCCCCGGTCTTAGTTGAGAACACTATCTACAATTTCTTCACGGCACCGGAGCTGGGGGACGAGAACTACTACTGGCGCGTCAGGGGGTGGCTCGGACCATCGGCATCCCCGTTCTCCTCAACGTTCTCGGTGATGGTGGACACGGTGAAGCCGAGCGTTCCGCCGAAGTCGGACATATTCGAGGACACTGGAAAGTACGACTGGGACATGATCACGGCGGACAACACGGTGAAGTTCGTCTGGGGCTCATCGACCGACAGCTCCAACTCGCCAACCGGGGAGAAGGCGGGAATCAAATGCTACGAGATAATCGTGGATGACGATCTGGTGCCGCCATACCTGAAGGACGAGAACACCACCGCGCTCGACATCACGCTTGACATACCGGAGGGGACATGGAAGTGGATAGTTCGGGCGTGGGACTGGGCCGGAAACGCAAGCGATAACGAGGCCCCCTGGACCCTCATCGTTGACACAACCCCGCCGGACCCGCCTGCGCTGACGACCCCCGCGAACAACTCAGCCACAAAGCAGACATCGGCGCTGCTTTTCGAGTGGGAGGACATGACAACGAAGGACAACGTGTGGAAGTACTGGATTCAGATCGAGAACGACAGCACATTCCCGGGAACCCACCCGAACCGCACGAACACCTACCCGACGGTCAACTACTACACGAAGTACTTCATCAACCCCCCGAAGGACGAGAACTACTGCTGGCGCGTCAAGGTCTACGACATAGCCGGCAACGTGAGCGGCTGGTCTCAGGTGTGGTGGGTCATGATAGACACGAAGGCCCCGCTGACGCCGGCCAAGTCCCTGCCCGAGAACGATGAGAACATCACATCATCGAGCGTTCTCTTCGTCTGGGGAGAAACCGACGACGAGTCGTATTCCCCGACCGGAGAGGTGGCCGGGATCGCAGCCTACGAGATATGGGTGGACGAGGATCCGAACTTCGGGTCGCCCATCCTCATTGAAAACCGCCCGCCAACCGGTGCGGGCTACGTTGAATTTGAGAACGCACTGCCGGACAACGTCTACTACTGGAGGGTGATGGCATGGGACAGGGCGGGCAACGCCGGGAGCTACCAGACACCGTGGAAGTTCACTGTCGACAACAACCCGCCGCCGGCCCCATCCCTCACCTCTCCGGAAAACCTGGCGATGACGAACGACAACACGCCGACATTCACCTGGAGCGAGGTCTACGACGTGACCGGCGTGACGTACGAGATATGGATAGACAATGTCCCGACCTTCGACGACAGTCCCTTCATCGACAACACGGAGAACACCTTCTACACGCTCGCGGACGAGAACGCGCTCACGGACGAGAACTACTACTGGAAGGTCAGGGCATGGGACGGGAAGAACTGGAGCGAGATAAGGAAGCCTGGGGAGTTCTCATCTGTCAGGGTTCTACTCGTCGACACGAGAGGACCTCCGGCCCCGAGCTCCTCGCCGATTGTCACCATCGAGGGCAAGAAGTACGCGGGGGACGGGCTGATCACCGGCGACAACCAGCCGTACGTTCACTGGAACAGGGTCACGGACCTCTCATACTCGCCGACCGGGGAGGTCTCAGGAGTGAGGTACTACGAGCTTCAGATAGACAATGACAACAACTTCACGTCTGTGGAGTATCACTGCTTCACCTCGGACAACGTTTTCGACCACAACGACGAGAACTATCCGGTCGGGACGGGATTCCCCGACGAGAACTATTCCTTCAGGGTCAGGGCGTGGGACTGGGCGGGGAACCCTGGTGACTGGAGTCCGACATGGACCTTCGTGGTCGACACAACGCCGCCCACCACCCCCCAGCTCAAGGCACCGGAGAACAACGGCGCTGAAAACGTGAGCGCCGTGCTGCTGGAGTGGTATCCATCCTACGACGCGACGGGCGTTGACCACTACGTCATAGAGGTGGACAACGACCCCAACTTCCTCACCCCCCTGGACCCCGGATTCTTCTCGGACGACCCCAACAACATCAAAGCAACAAACGTCACGGTGACGTTCCCGGAGAACAACAGGTACTACTGGCACGTCAAGGCGGTCGATGTGGCGGAGAAGGAGAGCGCATGGTCGGAGAACTGGGAGATCGTGATAGACTGCGTGAAACCGCTCGTTCCATCCCCGCTCCTCCCGGACAACTCCTACCTGACCTCGGACAACACGCCAACTTTCTCCTGGACGAGCGTTCAGGACAACACTGACGTGACCCAGAATGTGAGCGGGGTTGAGAACTACGTCCTGGAGATAGACAGCAGCCCGGACTTCAGCTCCCCGGCCAGCTTCGTCACCGTGGAGAACACGCTCACGCTTCCCTCGGACAGCTCGCTGGCCGTGGGCACCTGGTACTGGAGGGTTCACGCGGTTGACAGGGCGGGCAACCACGGCGATCCATCCGGGAGCTTCACCCTGTCCATCACCGACCTCACGCTATCCCTCACGCTTTCAGACAACATAGTCAACCCCGGGGAGAACTTTACGATATCGGGAAGGGCGAGCTGGCAGCCTGAGAACCTCCCGGTGGACAACAGGACGGTTTACCTCTACGTCGACAACAGCCTGGTGGAGAACCTGACCACCGACAACCAGGGCTGCTACTCCACGACATACGCGATGGATGCGTTCGGAACGCATGAGATCAGGGTGACGGTGACAGACAACGAGGGGGTTCAGGAGGAGAACACGATCACCTTCAGCGTCCAGACCATCACCCTCACGGTTGCCCTTGATGACTACGTCGTCAACCCCGCGGAGGGGATGACCGTCTCGGGACAGCTCGTCCGCTGGCTCGACTCTGAGAACTGGGTTCACGAGAACAGGAGCGCGACCGACATCGTGATCTACATCGACGACAACTATCAGGCCACGCTACATCCCAACGAGAATGGAATGTACAGCGGGAGCATCACTGCACCGGAAAACCTGGGCACACACACCGTTCACGCTTACGTCACAAACCCCGATGGGATAACCGGTGAGAACCAGGCCGACTTCCAGGTGAAGACCGTCCACCTCGCTTTCTCCTTCGAGCGCAATCAGGCAAACCCGGCAGAGAGGATAGGGTACTCCGGGGTAGCGACCCTCCTGCCCGACGGAACAAAGGTTGAGAATAAAACCGTACAGGTCTGGCTCGGCACTTCGCTGAAGAGCACCGCTCAGACCAACCCTGACGGAAGCTACAGCGGAGAGGTCATAGTTCCTGAGGACCTGGGCACATACGAGTACACCGCAAAGCTATGGGCGAACGATGAGATAAAGGGAGAGAACACGGCGGCGATGTCGGTCAAGAGGATAGACCTGACAGCGAGCTACTCCGACAACATCGTCAACCCGGGCCAGCCGAACCAGATCTCCGGCACGGCCTTCCTCATGCCGGACAACCAGCCGATCGCCAACCAGCAGGTCACGTTCACGCTCGAGGATGAAACCGGCAAGGTCGTCGGGGGCGCAGCCGGGTACACGGGGCCGGACGGTGCATACACCATCAGCTTTGACAGCCCGAACACATACGGGGTGTACAAGGGAATGGTCACCGTAACCTACCAGGTGTTCTCCTCTGTCACGGTCAAGTACCTGTACGTCAAGGTCGGGCTGATCTCCCTGTACTTCGACGACAACGTTGTGAACCTCACCCAGGACTTCTGGATATCGGGCATCGCAAAGATAATGCCGGACAACGCACCGGTAGCCAACGCGGAGGTGGAGATATACAGGGACGGAATATACTACGACAACACGGTCACCGACGAGAACGGGCACTACTCCTACAAGTACACGGAGGACTCGATCAGCCCAGAGAAGCGCACCATAAAGGTCACGGCCACCAGCCCGGAGGGGATATCGTGCGAGAACACGCAGTACTTCGAGAAGCGGATACTTCAGTACAGCGAACTTGTGGCCTACGACTCCCACGACCAGTTCGACAGCGTGCTGAATCCGGGCGAGAACTTCTACCCGAGCATCCTCATAGTTGAGAACAACGGGACGGAGATCTTCAAGGTGCAGAAGTCCCTGGACACTGACCTGCTGAGGGCCAAGGACGGAGCCAACGTTTACGTCATGTCGCACGTCAGGGAGGGGCGCTGGAAGGTGCCGAACGTTCACACCGCTCCAACCGCTCTTGGCCAGTACTACCTCATCCTCGACATCATGGGATCGAGCGAAAACGGGATATCCACACCTGCATACGGCAGGCAGCTCTTCTACTACGTCAAGGATCTTTCACTCGAGCTGCGCGCGAATGACTACGAGGTGAACCCGGGACAGCAGGGGGTGTTCGTCTACGGAACCGTCAGGCTCCTGCCGGACGGGACTCCCGTGGGCGGGGAGAACGTGGAGATATCCTTTGCCGGGGAGAACATGGTGGTCACGACAGCGGAAAATGGGTACTATTACTGCCCGCTCACCATCCCGGCCACATCCGGAGTGGAGAACGTGAAGGCAAAGATGGTGGACTCCCGGGGACTTGAGAAGGAGAACAACATATCAATAACGATCGGAACCATTCATATCTCTCTGCTCACCGAGACGGAGATCGCCGGGGAGGGACAGCCGTTCAGGATGTACGGCGTTGCCACGCGCAGGCCGGAGAACACGCCAGTTCAGAACACCGAGGTAAAGTTCTACGTGGACAACTCCTACGTGAAGAGCTCGTGGACAGGGTCAAACGGAGCGTACGAGATCATCCACACTTTCCCGACGCGTGGGCTGTACGAGATCAAGGTGACCATTGTCGACTCAGGCGGGATAACCGGGGAGAACTCAAGAGACATAATAGTTGGAAGGCCGCTGCGCATCTGGGACAATCAGGGCGTAAAGAGCGTGAGCGGTGAGCCGATACCCGTCACCATGACCTTCTACGAGGTTGGCACTTCAAACGTTGCGTTCCAGATCACGACCGCTGAGAACGGGACCTATGACAAGTGGGGATTCGCCGGATACTTTGACTTGGAGATATACTTCCCGGATCAGGCGGTGAAGCTCAAGTACGAAAACCTAAATCTCGACGGCTTCCAGGCATGGGACCAGATATACAGGTTAATTGAGGTCGACACGCCTCCGGCCGCATACGTTTCGGTACAGGGGACGAGGGGGACCTTAAAATCCGTTGCCATCCGCCCGCACCAGGTTTTCACCGACAACTACAGCAGGCTCCTCATAACCTTCGACTACAGCAGCTACATCCAGCAGATAGGTGACATATGGTACCTCAGGGTCTACAGGAGCAAGGGGTATCAGCTTGAGAACCGTCTGGTGGAGGGAGGGTGGAAGGAACTCGGGGGAACCCTTGACGTTGCGAATTACACAATCACCGCAGAGGACAATGAGGACCCGCCCGCCGTGGCATACGCAGTTGCGGAGTACGACCCGCTCTCCGCGGTCCTCCTCACGTTCGAGAACGCGGTTTCGAGCATCCAGGAGACCGCGGGGCTGCTGGGAGAGATGTCCCAGAACCTCATGGAGAACGCCCTCCTGCTCGCTGGAGTTGTGGAGAACCTGAAACAGACCGTCGGCAACCTCGCAACCCAGGAGAACATAGCATCGCTCGCCGAGATCCAGGGACAGATGGCGGACATCCTTGAGAACGTCTCAGGAGTGCTGAGCCATCTCGTGAACCTCGAGAACTCCTCGCTCGGCCTCACCGAGAACCTCTGGAGCGCATTCATTCAGCTCTCGCAGCTGCTGGAGAACGCGTCGAAGACCTCACAGGTGGAGGAGATCACGAAACAGCTCTCAGATGTCTTCGGACTGCTCCAGCAGCTTGCGCCCAGGGAGGCCCTCTCGATCGACCCATCCGTCATATGGCTCGAGATATACCAGGGGGAGACAACCGAGGTGTTCGTGAGGATAACCAACACATCCACCTCGGCCCTGACCGTTCATCCTGAGAAGGGCGTGAGAAACTGGCCGGAATCGCTTGAGCTGGACAGGTCCATCAGGATGTCCTTCGATCCCACCGTCATGGCCCTGCAGAGCGCGCAGACGCGCACGCTGACCGTGACGATCGTGGCCGGAACCATGGTTCCCGCGGGAGTCTACTCGGGTGAGGTGGTGATAAAGGACACCGGAGTTGAGAAGGCGGTCCCGGTCGTGATAAGGGTGCGCCCGTGGGCCAGGGGGCTCTTTGACCTGAGCGTGACATCGATGGTGAAGACCAGCTATCCGGGAGGGAAGGTCCCGGTCGAGGTGCAGCTGAAGAACATGGGGATTCAGGCGGCAGACGTTGAGGTCACCGTCACTCTGGAGACCGTCAGCGGCTCAGCGCTTGCCACGATCATGGGAGAAACGGTGAAGGTGGACGTGAGCGAGACAAAGGTTCAGAACTACGAGATCGAGGTTCCGGAGAACATAGAGGAGGGGCAGTACGTGATCAAGGCGGTTGGGGTGTACAAGTGGAACGGGGACGAGGTCACGATATCCGGTGTGGACACTGTGAACATAGAGAAGTTCATCAAGGTCTCGATAAGAAGCCTGGCCAGGGAGGTCGAGCCCGGGGGCAAGATACCGTTCGAGGTGGAGTTCAGGAACACCGGGTCGGAGTGGACCGAGGTGAACGTGGCGCTCAGGCTCCTGACCCCTGCGGGCGAGCCGTGCTGGACGGAGACCGTGAGGATCTCCCTCGAGCCCAACTCAACCGAGAAAAGGACATACGAGGCGCAGGTTCCCGCCGACACGGCCGGCGGGACATTCGTGCTCACGGCATCGGGTGAGTACGTGTGGCTGGAGAAGGCCATCTCGATCACGGCCGCGGAGGCAGAGGTGCAGGTGAAGAGCCCGCCCTTCACGTTCTTTGGACTTTCGATACCCTGGCTCATAATTTCGGCGGTGGGTGCGGTCGCGGCCGCGGTTGCCGGGAGGTTCTCGTACAGGTACTACCAGAGGAGAAAGGCGGCCAGGCGCAGGTTCGAGGCAAGGCTTTTCATGGCTGAGCTTCCGAAGCCCGGACCGGACGCGATCAGGATCGGAAGGCTTGCCGAGGCTCCCGGAGATGCGCACCTGGACATAAACGACCTCAGGATGCACGTCATGACCGCGGGTGCCACGGGCGGCGGGAAGACGATATCATCGATGGTCATAGCCGAGGAGGCGCTGCTGAAGGGAAGAAATGTCATAGTGTTCGACCCGACCGCCCAGTGGACGGGATTCCTGAAGAAGTGCGCATCCGAGAAGATGCTCTCATATTACAAGAACTTCGGCATGAAGGAGAGCGATGCCAGGGGATTCCCGGGTGTCGTCAAGCTGGTCACAAACCCGAGGCAGAAGCTCGACATGAAGGAGCTCCTTGGGGAGGAGGCCAGGGGCAAGATAACGGTCTTCGTGATCGAGCGCCTCAAGCCGGGCGACATGGACGTTTTCGTCACGAACGTCATACAGTCCATATTCGAGTCTCAGCCGATGGAGTACCCGGGCCTGAAGACCCTGCTCATATTCGATGAGGTCCACAGGCTTCTCCCGAGGTTCGGGGGAACCGGGGCGGGCGTGATCCAGCTCGAGCGCGCGGTCCGTGAGTTCAGGAAGTGGGGAATAGGGGTGATGCTCGTCTCACAGGTCATGGGCGACTTCGAGGAGGAGATAAGGTCGAACATAAGGACGCAGGTGCAGTTCTGGACCAGGGAGAAGGAGGAGCTGGACAGGATATCCAGGACGTACGGGGAGGAGCACATGCGCTCGGTCTCCAAGGCGCCCGTCGGGTTCGGCATGCTCGTGAACCCGGACTACAACAGGGGCAGGCCGTACTACGTAAACTTCAGGCCCATCCTGCACGAGGTGCAGAGGCTTGACCCGAAGCAGCTCGACAGGTACTACGCCGCGGACGAGAGGATAGAGAACATCAAGTACAAGCTCAGGAAGCTGGAGGAGAAGGGAGTCGACGTCTTCGACCTGCGCATCGAGCTCGGGCTGGCCCAGCGCAAGCTCGAGGAGGCCTCCTTCGACATGGTGGACGCATACCTGGAATCACTTGAGCCCAGGGTTGAGAGCGTGTGCGCCCAGCACAAGATGGCCGGGCTCAAGCGGGAGATCGAGCTCAGATCGGAGAAGGAGATAAAGGAGACGCAGCTCGCGGCCCTGAGGGAACGCGAGCGCAGGCTCGGGATGGCTGCCAAACGCCCGCCGGAGATAGTGGAGGCCTACAAGGAGCTACTCGCGCGCGCGACGCCCGTGACAACCGGAGAAACCGGGAAGCCGATGAAGGAGGAGATGGTCCACCCGATGGCCGAGAAGGGACCGCCGAAGAGCGAGGAGGAAATAGAGAAGCAGATGAAGGAGATCGAGGCCCCGGAGAAACCCTCTGAGGAGAAGAAGCCCGCGGAAGAGAAGAAACCAGCTGAGAAAAAAGCAAAGGAGGAAAAGAAAGAGGCGGCAAAGGAGAAGCGGGAGGGGAAGGCATCGGGCAGGGCAAAAAACGGCGGCGCCGGTAACTCCAGGAGAGGGAGAAAAGGAGGCTGATGCCTCCACGGCTGAGGTCAGGCTTATAACGGAAAAAGACGCCCTTTTCTTGGGGATGAGATGCGGACGATATTCAAGTTGGCCGCGCTCTGCGTTCTCGCGGTTGCCGTTTTTGCGGGGGTTTATCTCGCGCTGAGGACCACATTTGAGCTTAAGGGGCTGGACTTCGTCACAGACGGTAACTGCATCCTCCGCATCAGCTACTCAACCAATCGCCCGGCCACCGCAAGGCTCACGACCTACGACAACCAGCTGCTGGACGAGGTCGGGCTGGATCCAGGTGCCAGCTCCGCGGACCTCGTGCTCGCGAGGAACCGTGCCACGCTCCGTGCGCCCGTTCTTGTGACGATAGAGCAGGGGGGAAATGTCATCTGGAGCGGTAGCCTTCAGGCCCCAGCTGTTTCCATCAGGCTAACCGGAATTGTGGAGTGGGGGTGGGACAACGGGGCGGGACAGAGCACCATTGAAAGGGTGGCTGTTGTCCTGGGCAACTCCGGGGGAATTCCGGCCTACGTCTCCAGGGTCAGCGGGCAGCTGGACGGAAGGCTTGCTGGCGGCGTTTCAACCGAGTGGACCCCTGTTGGAGGAGGCGAGCTCGGCAGATGGATCATGCCAAGTTCTGAGGAGAGCATTGTCCTTGAGTGGAGCGGACCCCCGCTCTCGCCTGGAATTCACGGCTTCAAGCTCACCGCCGAGGACGTTGAGGGAGCGGAGCTGGCGACCATGCCGTTTCCCTCAATCATCAACGTTCCCAGCGAATACGTGCACGGAGAGAGGATGGCTGAGGGGTGGAGCGGCGGCATCTGGGCACCGGCGGGGTGGTACAGGCCTGAGAACTGGAGAATGTGATCTTCCGCGGGCACCCGAAACGCAAACCCGCACGGCCCGCCGTATCAGCGGCTCTCGCGCAGGTGCTTCATGACCTTGTCCGCCAGATCAACGAATCCCTTTGAGGCCTTGCACCTCGGTTTGTACCTCACCACAGGAATGCCTGCGGCGGTGGCCTCCTGAACCAGCCTGCTTTCTGGGACCTGGGCGACGACCGGCCACCCGAGGGATCTTTTCACCTCGGTCATCGATAGCTCAAAGGGATACCCGGCGACCCTGTTGACGACAACCCCGAAGATCGGGACCTTGTACTTCTCCGCAGCGCGGAAGGTCTTGAGCGTGCTGGCTATGGTTGGGACATAGGGGTTCGTGACTATCATCATCTCATCGCATGCCTTCAGCGCCACCACCACCTCCTTTCCTATCCCAGGGGCGGTGTCCACGAGGATGATGTTGAACCTGCTCCTGAGCGGCTCTATCAGCTCGCCCAGGTCGGTGATGTGGACCTCGTCCTCAAACGCTATGGAGCCGAACACGGACTTCACGCCCTGCGATTCCATTATCGCGCTCTCAAGGGGAAGCCCCCGGGAGACCACGTCGTGAACTGTGACCTCCGGCGTCAGCTCGCCGAAGTGAAGGCAGAGGTTCGGGGCACCGAAATTGGCGTCGAAGAGCAGCACCCTCTCCTTTCCCAGCATGTTCGCGAGCGCAACTCCTGTGTTCACGACGGTGGTGGTCTTTCCCACTCCGCCCTTGCAAGAGAAAACCCCTATCACCCTTGCCTCACGCCTTCCTATGGATGGAGATGCGGACTTTTTTCTCCTCAGCAGATCTTTAAGCCCGGTCCTCCCGGGTAAGCGCCTCCCCGGCAACGCCAGCAACCTCCCAGAATATTCTCTTCCCCATGCTTATATCGGTGCCGTCCTAAAATCCCGTATCAAACTGTACACCAGACTGACACGGGATTTTTTCTGGCTCCGCGGGCAGTTTCGCGGGAGCTACAAGCTCCTCCGCTGCCCGCTGCATCTGCCAGCAGTCGGCGGGGACGTGCCTCGCCCCATCCTTAGCTATGTTC
>Ga0078972_1012548_pt1 | contig 14506 bp, 13 predicted proteins | sample YelNatPaOPGAMG01_FD_67568 | JGI IMG/M metagenome (GOLD analysis project Ga0078972, IMG submission 67568) | Hot spring thermophilic microbial communities from Obsidian Pool, Yellowstone National Park, USA - OP-RAMG-01 (SPADES assembly) (version 2) | ecosystem: Environmental > Aquatic > Thermal... | reverse complement strand
TCTCCTGGTCGCAATCCCCTCGAAGCGGGGCTGTCTTTCCGACCTTTATCCTCAAGTTTCCGTTAGCAATAAGATTATGGAGTCGCAATCCCCTCGAAGCGGGGCTGTCTTTCCGACTGCCTGCACGCGTTGAGCTGTGGCTAGGGGACCTTGCACGTCGCAATCCCCTCGAAGCGGGGCTGTCTTTCCGACAGATTTACTTCCCATAATTGACAGACTCATGGTATTCGTCGCAATCCCCTCGAAGCGGGGCTGTCTTTCCGACGACGTTGCTTTAGGGAAAGAGTGGAGAATTGAAGCAGAAGTCGCAATCCCCTCGAAGCGGGGCTGTCTTTCCGACTCGCTTACTGGAAAACCGCTTCCTGCAGAATATCTTTTTGTCGCAATCCCCTCGAAGCGGGGCTGTCTTTCCGACAGTGTAGTGGCCGTCTCGCTCTTAAGGAAGAGCGAGTCGCAATCCCCTCGAAGCGGGGCTGTCTTTCCGACTGAGAATTTCGTAAGAGGATTTAGGGAACTGCCGATAGCAGTCGCAATCCCCTCGAAGCGGGGCTGTCTTTCCGACATAGTGAAAACCAGGCAAGGGAAGTGGGGCTCCATTACGTCGCAATCCCCTCGAAGCGGGGCTGTCTTTCCGACAATATAGCCTAACTTAGGTTAGGCTATCATGCCCTGGTGTCGCAATCCCCTCGAAGCGGGGCTGTCTTTCCGACACACATTGCCACCAGAAGACGAAAACGGCGAAATTCTGGTCGCAATCCCCTCGAAGCGGGGCTGTCTTTCCGACGAATTGCAATTCGTTTTGACGAAGAAAAAAGATACTGTCGCAATCCCCTCGAAGCGGGGCTGTCTTTCCGACCCAACTCCCTGAAATAGAGATAGTCTGAGCACAAGCTTAGTCGCAATCCCCTCGAAGCGGGGCTGTCTTTCCGACCCAAAAGGAGGGCAAAAATGAGATCGAAAAAAATTAAGTCGCAATCCCCTCGAAGCGGGGCTGTCTTTCCGACGCATGAGAGCCCTTTGTATTTTTGGCCCCCCAGGTGTGTCGCAATCCCCTCGAAGCGGGGCTGTCTTTCCGACACCAGGAGGGAGGATGAAATGATCTTGAGGGCTCTCAGTCGCAATCCCCTCGAAGCGGGGCTGTCTTTCCGACTCATCACTGGGTGAGCGAGGAGGATTTGTTTGTTAAGTCGCAATCCCCTCGAAGCGGGGCTGTCTTTCCGACTAAAATCATGAAGAGATTGGTGTTGCCCGCGAGGGCCTAGTCGCAATCCCCTCGAAGCGGGGCTGTCTTCCCGACCGGGTATTTCGTCAGAGTCCCATCTGGCTGGCTTGTATGGTCGCAATCCCCTCGAAGCGGGGCTGTCTTCCCGACGCTCTGCAAGGTGCCGGAGGATTATGAAGTCCTCCGGCAGGTCGCAATCCCCTCGAAGCGGGGCTGTCTTCCCGACCAGATTGATCCCGAGCTTCATGCGGCTCTTGTTCTGACAGTCGCAATCCCCTCGAAGCGGGGCTGTCTTCCCGACAAGCAGTCGGGCGTGCCTGTGGCGGTCGCACGCCTGATTGTCGCAATCCCCTCGAAGCGGGGCTGTCTTCCCGACCCGAAGATAGGAAATTTATTCAACGGCTGTTCTCTCGGTCGCAATCCCCTCGAAGCGGGGCTGTCTTCCCGACGGGAGGATGAGATAATTCTTAGGGCTCTTGCTCACCAGTCGCAATCCCCTCGAAGCGGGGCTGTCTTCCCGACATGAACTCAAGGAAGGAGATTAACCTCCCGACCTGGTATGTCGCAATCCCCTCGAAGCGGGGCTGTCTTCCCGACCTTTATGAAGCTGAATGATTTTCTGAAATTCTATGAGAAGTCGCAATCCCCTCGAAGCGGGGCTGTCTTCCCGACAGTCAGGCGAATTGGCCGCGGTTACTTGTGGCCAGTTCGGTCGCAATCCCCTCGAAGCGGGGCTGTCTTCCCGACCCACATCAGAAATTTTCCGTGCATTCGAAGTCAGGCGAAGTCGCAATCCCCTCGAAGCGGGGCTGTCTTCCCGACACTTGTCGGAGCCTTTGCTCCGGCGAGTCCTTAGATAGTCGCAATCCCCTCGAAGCGGGGCTGTCTTCCCGACCGTAACATGAAAGAATTAAACCATGTTAGATGGTCGAGGTCGCAATCCCCTCGAAGCGGGGCTGTCTTCCCGACAAAGAATAGATAAGGGAATTTATAAAACTGTGTATGAAGTCGCAATCCCCTCGAAGCGGGGCTGTCTTCCCGACGGCAAAAACCTGCCAGTGGAGCTTCTATTTCCTATGCTGTCGCAATCCCCTCGAAGCGGGGCTGTCTTCCCGACCGAGGAACTCCACCTCGGCCGAAAACACGCCTGGTTCATCGTCGCAATCCCCTCGAAGCGGGGCTGTCTTCCCGACCCAACGGTAGCTTGCTTGCATGTATCATGTGCAGGCAAGTCGCAATCCCCTCGAAGCGGGGCTGTCTTCCCGACAGGGTGTGTTATGCATCTTCTTCATACAGCTCAAAGTCGCAATCCCCTCGAAGCGGGGCTGTCTTCCCGACTCTTTGATCTGAAGAAATCGCTTGGATCTTTGGTTGGTGTCGCAATCCCCTCGAAGCGGGGCTGTCTTCCCGACGAAATAGAAAGCTTCTATTTCCAGCTAAAGGCGAAGCAAGTCGCAATCCCCTCGAAGCGGGGCTGTCTTCCCGACCGATGTTATCAGAATTGCCCCACTCAAAGGAAGATTTGTCGCAATCCCCTCGAAGCGGGGCTGTCTTCCCGACCCCACTCAAAGGAAGATTTCCAGCCAAGGCTCTATTCGGTCGCAATCCCCTCGAAGCGGGGCTGTCTTCCCGACAAAGATCCAGTTTTATTAGATCACCCTATTGTGGCCCGGTCGCAATCCCCTCGAAGCGGGGCTGTCTTCCCGACAGGATATATTGAAGGTTTCGAGATGTGGCTAGGGGACCTGTCGCAATCCCCTCGAAGCGGGGCTGTCTTCCCGACCCTAAGGGGGGGAGATTCTAAATCAAAGCCCTTCACTAGTCGCAATCCCCTCGAAGCGGGGCTGTCTTCCCGACTCGATGGTATGTTAACCATTAACGGAAAGGGAGAGCGGTCGCAATCCCCTCGAAGCGGGGCTGTCTTCCCGACCGTGTTGTGGGAGGACAGAGATTACAGAGGCCGTCTCGGTCGCAATCCCCTCGAAGCGGGGCTGTCTTCCCGACGGGAAGGTGGGGCTCTCTCACCTTCCTGTTAAAAATAAGTCGCAATCCCCTCGAAGCGGGGCTGTCTTCCCGACGGTTTTGCACCTCCGCCGAAGGAACGGCTGGAGGGTTTCGTCGCAATCCCCTCGAAGCGGGGCTGTCTTCCCGACTTACAATACCACGCCAAACACCATTAGAATTCTTGATGAGTCGCAATCCCCTCGAAGCGGGGCTGTCTTCCCGACCCATATGCAAAAGGGCTTAAGCTTCTGGCTGATCCTAGTCGCAATCCCCTCGAAGCGGGGCTGTCTTCCCGACGTATTACCAGAACTTACCATAAGATAAGGGAGGCCAGCCAGTCGCAATCCCCTCGAAGCGGGGCTGTCTTCCCGACCCGATAACCAAAAACAATTAACAGAAAAGGGAGGACGGTCGCAATCCCCTCGAAGCGGGGCTGTCTTCCCGACGTTTATTGAGAGCGTTTCCAGATTTAGATATAGAGAGTGTCGCAATCCCCTCGAAGCGGGGCTGTCTTCCCGACAGTATTCCTGAACCTGAGAAGAACCAGCGGGTTGCTGGGTCGCAATCCCCTCGAAGCGGGGCTGTCTTCCCGACGGATAAGATGAAGTTTAAGAAAGAAGATTTGGACAAGGTCGCAATCCCCTCGAAGCGGGGCTGTCTTCCCGACGCAATGAAAAAGATACCTAGAAAGGAGAGGGACGACAAGTCGCAATCCCCTCGAAGCGGGGCTGTCTTCCCGACAGAAAATTCGTCCAGAGACTGTTTTCTCTGGCAGGGCGTGTCGCAATCCCCTCGAAGCGGGGCTGTCTTCCCGACAGGGATCCGGCTGGCCCAGAGTCTAGAGGTTGCAGAGTGTCGCAATCCCCTCGAAGCGGGGCTGTCTTCCCGACAGATCTTATCCCAGACGAGTTGTTAGATTGTGTTGCTCTTCGTCGCAATCCCCTCGAAGCGGGGCTGTCTTCCCGACTGGAGCTTTTTAGGAGTGTTCGGGCGAGAGGCTAGGACATGTCGCAATCCCCTCGAAGCGGGGCTGTCTTCCCGACCCAGATGCAGACAAGGTCAATATTGTGACTATCGATTATGTCGCAATCCCCTCGAAGCGGGGCTGTCTTCCCGACCTCTTCATTGTTCCTGCTCTAGTCGCACAGTTACTCAGTCGCAATCCCCTCGAAGCGGGGCTGTCTTCCCGACCTGAATGGCAACCTGAATATATCAATGCTAAACTCTCTGTCGCAATCCCCTCGAAGCGGGGCTGTCTTCCCGACAGAAAAATTCGGAGTTATTGAATTATGGAACAAAACCCTGTCGCAATCCCCTCGAAGCGGGGCTGTCTTCCCGACGCTGGATGCTGAGACTACACTCATTAGATGCAGGACTAAGTCGCAATCCCCTCGAAGCGGGGCTGTCTTCCCGACGCAAGAAAACAAACCGTCAGGGAAGGTTTCGGTATCATGTCGCAATCCCCTCGAAGCGGGGCTGTCTTCCCGACCAAGCTGGTGACCCAAACAGAGAACGGGTATTTTATGTCGCAATCCCCTCGAAGCGGGGCTGTCTTCCCGACTGGTTATTTTCTCGAGTTCCCTGTGGTAAACGTCGATCTGTCGCAATCCCCTCGAAGCGGGGCTGTCTTCCCGACAGGATACATCATGAAGCGAAAAGTAGCTTTGAGGAAAGTCGCAATCCCCTCGAAGCGGGGCTGTCTTCCCGACACTCCAGAAATTGAAATAGTCTAGGTTATCCTAGACTATGTCGCAATCCCCTCGAAGCGGGGCTGTCTTCCCGACTTAGCGAATTGGCCCCAATATTTGAAGAAATAAAGTCGCAATCCCCTCGAAGCGGGGCTGTCTTCCCGACGCTAGTCGTGGAAAGCGTGGTGTTTTCTTATACCACAAGTCGCAATCCCCTCGAAGCGGGGCTGTCTTCCCGACTAACGGTCGATGTATCGCTCGACGATTTCATTAAGATAGTCGCAATCCCCTCGAAGCGGGGCTGTCTTCCCGACCGTTAAACGGATTACGGGCGAGATCGAGAAGCAAGGCGAGTCGCAATCCCCTCGAAGCGGGGCTGTCTTCCCGACCACGTTGAGTGGTTGGACGGCTACGGCGAAGGAAGAGTCGCAATCCCCTCGAAGCGGGGCTGTCTTCCCGACTGTGACCCTGGGGACGTCCTACGGGAAGCCCTAAAGGCAGGTCGCAATCCCCTCGAAGCGGGGCTGTCTTCCCGACACATTAACCACTAACCAATAGGAGTTAACCATGAAAAAGGTCGCAATCCCCTCGAAGCGGGGCTGTCTTCCCGACTGGAATGTGCTCAGGATTATCGGCGTTGTCCTATTTGTGTCGCAATCCCCTCGAAGCGGGGCTGTCTTCCCGACCTGCATCTAGCACGCAAGCATCCGTGGAGAGTTGACATCGTCGCAATCCCCTCGAAGCGGGGCTGTCTTCCCGACCGTGTATTACGTTGTTGCTCTTCCGATAGCTCAAACCATCAGTCGCAATCCCCTCGAAGCGGGGCTGTCTTCCCGACCAGAAAGGAGGGTTGGTTATGAAGAGAATTAGGTTGGGTCGCAATCCCCTCGAAGCGGGGCTGTCTTCCCGACTTAGCAAGGTAGTGCCGGATGCAGATCAAAAGTTAGCAAAGTCGCAATCCCCTCGAAGCGGGGCTGTCTTCCCGACGTCATTCTGAGGCATTACCCAGTTACAGCCCCCCTCGAGTCGCAATCCCCTCGAAGCGGGGCTGTCTTCCCGACGGAAAAGTAGATGGCTAGACGGACTAGACGTAAAGCACGGTCGCAATCCCCTCGAAGCGGGGCTGTCTTCCCGACAGGATAACATGGCTACTAAAGGTAAAGGAACTCAGAAGAGTCGCAATCCCCTCGAAGCGGGGCTGTCTTCCCGACCAACAATGTTTCTCACAACAACAACAACAACATTTCCCAGTCGCAATCCCCTCGAAGCGGGGCTGTCTTCCCGACCGAATTCTGGTTCTCAAACTTGTATTGGGAAGAATACGTCGCAATCCCCTCGAAGCGGGGCTGTCTTCCCGACAGTTAGGCGAATTGGCCGCGGTTACTTGTGGCCAGTTCGTCGCAATCCCCTCGAAGCGGGGCTGTCTTCCCGACGTTATCTTCATAACCGGCAACGGTAAAGCTAAGATGAGTCGCAATCCCCTCGAAGCGGGGCTGTCTTCCCGACCGATACCAGTGGGACGGCCGCAATCTAAAACGCATAGTCGCAATCCCCTCGAAGCGGGGCTGTCTTCCCGACTTGAAATTAAAACAACCAAAATGGGGGGTATCATGAGACTGTCGCAATCCCCTCGAAGCGGGGCTGTCTTCCCGACTCCGATCCCTCGGTTTGAGGTTAGGGCGACCATAGTAAGTCGCAATCCCCTCGAAGCGGGGCTGTCTTCCCGACAAGATCTACAACACGACCCCGCATGTGGTCAGGGTCAGTCGCAATCCCCTCGAAGCGGGGCTGTCTTCCCGACTCATATTCCTCTGTATGAGAAAGAGTTCTTTCTGGAGGAGTCGCAATCCCCTCGAAGCGGGGCTGTCTTCCCGACCTATCAAAACCGTTTACACAGTTCTATTTCGTCTGAAGTCGCAATCCCCTCGAAGCGGGGCTGTCTTCCCGACATAAACTCTATGTGGATATTGACCAATACAAACATGTGTCGCAATCCCCTCGAAGCGGGGCTGTCTTCCCGACGCATATGGCTATCACCAAATTGTTTAGACGAGCATAAGTCGCAATCCCCTCGAAGCGGGGCTGTCTTCCCGACTCATTATCTTTCCTATGCAGAAAAAGTCGCTCTCTTGGTCGCAATCCCCTCGAAGCGGGGCTGTCTTCCCGACTGTCCCACCTCTTCGTATCACAAATGAGAGAATCGAACTTGTCGCAATCCCCTCGAAGCGGGGCTGTCTTCCCGACAAGAGAGGCCGAAGGCAAAACCTTCTTCCTCTTGAAAGGTCGCAATCCCCTCGAAGCGGGGCTGTCTTCCCGACGGTTTTGCCTTCGTGGACTAGTCTAATTTGGTCTAGGAGTCGCAATCCCCTCGAAGCGGGGCTGTCTTCCCGACCGTAAGCGGCCGTAAGTTTGTTTGGGACGGCCGCAATCTGTCGCAATCCCCTCGAAGCGGGGCTGTCTTCCCGACCGAACTAGCTATAAAGCGGAACTCGTTCTTTTCCACAAGTCGCAATCCCCTCGAAGCGGGGCTGTCTTCCCGACCTATAATCACTAACCAAGAGGAGGGTAAGATGAGCTTTATGTCGCAATCCCCTCGAAGCGGGGCTGTCTTCCCGACTCTTTCTCTAAACGACTAACCGAATAAGCTTTGGAGGCGTCGCAATCCCCTCGAAGCGGGGCTGTCTTCCCGACATATTTGTGGCCGATTCGCCAGAATGGTCGCACTTTCTTGTCGCAATCCCCTCGAAGCGGGGCTGTCTTCCCGACGGTTATATGAAATTCTTAACGGTAAGGTCGTTCCATATGTCGCAATCCCCTCGAAGCGGGGCTGTCTTCCCGACCCAGAATGGTCGCACTTTCTTGGCCTTATTGGCCGAGTGCGTCGCAATCCCCTCGAAGCGGGGCTGTCTTCCCGACACTTCAGAGATTTTTCGAGTCTACAACGTCAGGCGGATTGGTCGCAATCCCCTCGAAGCGGGGCTGTCTTCCCGACTGTTTTCCAGACACCGGCCGCCAGTGTGGTTGAGCTCGTCGCAATCCCCTCGAAGCGGGGCTGTCTTCCCGACCCTCGTGCCATTTTGGTTGCGCAACGGCCTTGCAGCTGCGTCGCAATCCCCTCGAAGCGGGGCTGTCTTCCCGACACATAGTCTGCACAAAGATTTGTCACTAATTGGTTACGTCGCAATCCCCTCGAAGCGGGGCTGTCTTCCCGACCCAAAAAGATGAACGATCTTTCTAGATACTACGCCGTGTCGCAATCCCCTCGAAGCGGGGCTGTCTTCCCGACCGGTTACTGGTAATAAGAAATACAGCGACCGTTCATAGTCGCAATCCCCTCGAAGCGGGGCTGTCTTCCCGACGTTGAACATGGAAAAAGAAAAAATTTTAAGGCATGTCGAGTCGCAATCCCCTCGAAGCGGGGCTGTCTTCCCGACCTGGAAGTTGCTCTCCTAGAGCCTAAAAATGGCCTAACAGGTCGCAATCCCCTCGAAGCGGGGCTGTCTTCCCGACCATAAAAGACTATCATTACATGTCCTATGCGGAAAAGGTGTCGCAATCCCCTCGAAGCGGGGCTGTCTTCCCGACTGGTATGGATTCGTTAATTTCATAATCGAAAGAGGTGCCAGTCGCAATCCCCTCGAAGCGGGGCTGTCTTCCCGACCTGATTAGTCCTGAGGGCAAATACAGTCGTATTGGTATGTCGCAATCCCCTCGAAGCGGGGCTGTCTTCCCGACTTATTGAGGCCAACAATAGGTTGATCCTTCGCACCATGTGTCGCAATCCCCTCGAAGCGGGGCTGTCTTCCCGACAAGGAGGCCACCATGGTTAGACATGTTGTTTGGGAAGGGTCGCAATCCCCTCGAAGCGGGGCTGTCTTCCCGACTTATCCAGGAGCCCGAATCTGAGAAACGTGAAGAAGAAGTCGCAATCCCCTCGAAGCGGGGCTGTCTTCCCGACAGTAAAAGCCTTATATGGGGCCTGGGACGAAGCGGATGGTCGCAATCCCCTCGAAGCGGGGCTGTCTTCCCGACATGTATCATGTGCAGGCAAGCTGCCTGCACATGTTGAGGTCGCAATCCCCTCGAAGCGGGGCTGTCTTCCCGACCCGTATTCGTGGGGCTCGATCAGGGAGTGATGCTCCCTGTCGCAATCCCCTCGAAGCGGGGCTGTCTTCCCGACCCTCGTAGCCGTTGCCGAAGAGTTAGGTTTTGTAACGTCGCAATCCCCTCGAAGCGGGGCTGTCTTCCCGACGTTAAAACCAGGCAGGGAAGGTGGGGTTCCCTCACCTTCGTCGCAATCCCCTCGAAGCGGGGCTGTCTTCCCGACAGCGAATTATCTTTTTACAATTCTTGACGCCGCTCTTCGTCGCAATCCCCTCGAAGCGGGGCTGTCTTCCCGACCGTGTTGTGGGAGGACAGGGAATTTGGGGGACGTGTCGCAATCCCCTCGAAGCGGGGCTGTCTTCCCGACAGTAAGACATGTTGTTTGGGAAGACAGGGATTGCAGGGTCGCAATCCCCTCGAAGCGGGGCTGTCTTCCCGACATAGGAGCTTTTGGGTCAGATGAGTTCTCGACTGGATGTGTCGCAATCCCCTCGAAGCGGGGCTGTCTTCCCGACTCATTGAAGAACCTGAGCAGGAAGAACCTGCTCAGGAAGTCGCAATCCCCTCGAAGCGGGGCTGTCTTCCCGACAAGATGTTGATCTATATGACGTTCCGGTTGTCGCCAGTCGCAATCCCCTCGAAGCGGGGCTGTCTTCCCGACTAAAGCATGTTATTTGGGCTGACAGAGATCATGAAGGCAGGTCGCAATCCCCTCGAAGCGGGGCTGTCTTCCCGACACAGGAAGCACTGCTGGTTTACGGAAGTCAAAGAAGGTCGCAATCCCCTCGAAGCGGGGCTGTCTTCCCGACTGAAGAAAGAGGGATGGTGACCATAAAAAAGCTTGTTGGTCGCAATCCCCTCGAAGCGGGGCTGTCTTCCCGACGTAAATTTATTCCTGTGAGAGTGTTTTGTGACAACATCAGTCGCAATCCCCTCGAAGCGGGGCTGTCTTCCCGACAGTGACGCCGTTAAGATCATCCATGGTATTCGTATCAGTCGCAATCCCCTCGAAGCGGGGCTGTCTTCCCGACAGATTAATAGGGTCGTAGTTGGTGAGGTCGAGGTCGTGAGTCGCAATCCCCTCGAAGCGGGGCTGTCTTCCCGACTGCGATTGCGGGAAGAAGCTGAATTTACGGGAATCGCTGTCGCAATCCCCTCGAAGCGGGGCTGTCTTCCCGACCCGTTTGCACGTATCATGTGCAGGCAAGCTGCCTGCACAGTCGCAATCCCCTCGAAGCGGGGCTGTCTTCCCGACGGGATGTCGGCGTCACGAATGATATGCTGGTGATGAGAGTCGCAATCCCCTCGAAGCGGGGCTGTCTTCCCGACGCAGGAAAGCGGAAGAACTTAGAAGACAGGCTGCCTTGTCGCAATCCCCTCGAAGCGGGGCTGTCTTCCCGACGCTATGCCTACTTGGTGCCTTATAAGCGGGGTAACAGAGTCGCAATCCCCTCGAAGCGGGGCTGTCTTCCCGACGCAGTGTGAGGAGGGGAGGTATCAAGCCAAGCAGAATGTCGCAATCCCCTCGAAGCGGGGCTGTCTTCCCGACCTTGGAATGTGCTTTTCAATTCAATCGTTGCGAAATTTGTGTCGCAATCCCCTCGAAGCGGGGCTGTCTTCCCGACCCGAAGCAAACAATACGTATCTTCATAGCTCTCTTTATGTCGCAATCCCCTCGAAGCGGGGCTGTCTTCCCGACGCGGTGTTCTACAATGGTTATAATTATTTAGTAGTCAGTCGCAATCCCCTCGAAGCGGGGCTGTCTTCCCGACCTGTCAAGTATCGTTGGAGAAAAACCGGGAGAACATACGGGTCGCAATCCCCTCGAAGCGGGGCTGTCTTCCCGACTCTTCATTTGAGATTAGAATACTCGATCCCCCAGATCTTGTCGCAATCCCCTCGAAGCGGGGCTGTCTTCCCGACTCTTGGTCGTGGGTGGCGTCGTATGGCGGAAGAGCTAGTCGCAATCCCCTCGAAGCGGGGCTGTCTTCCCGACGTTAGATAGTGGTATAAACAACTAAAAGGAGGTTGCCTAGTCGCAATCCCCTCGAAGCGGGGCTGTCTTCCCGACTCTCATCCTGCAACGTTGCATCACCACTTGAATGTAATGTCGCAATCCCCTCGAAGCGGGGCTGTCTTCCCGACAGAAATTTGTCTATATTAAGCATGATGGAAGCTTAATGGGTCGCAATCCCCTCGAAGCGGGGCTGTCTTCCCGACAATGATTGCTTACAGTACATCCCAAAATGTCTAAATTGGTCGCAATCCCCTCGAAGCGGGGCTGTCTTCCCGACCTTACGAGTGCATCCCAGTGTGCAATGATTGCTTACAGGTCGCAATCCCCTCGAAGCGGGGCTGTCTTCCCGACCGAAAAGGTTGTTGAAGCTAGTTAATGGGAACGAGGAAGGTCGCAATCCCCTCGAAGCGGGGCTGTCTTCCCGACTGACAACGTTGGAACATGTGGGCTCCATGTGCACATCAAGTCGCAATCCCCTCGAAGCGGGGCTGTCTTCCCGACTCGACAGCATAGTTAGGTATTGCAAGCGATACGGAGTAGTCGCAATCCCCTCGAAGCGGGGCTGTCTTCCCGACGCGGGCAATATCCCGCTCTTTCGGAAAGAATTCGTCCTGTCGCAATCCCCTCGAAGCGGGGCTGTCTTCCCGACACATCAACAACACCACCAACAACAACACCACCGTTAACAGTCGCAATCCCCTCGAAGCGGGGCTGTCTTTCCGACAGGGTTGGGTGAAGGAAGTTGCCGGTGGCGGTCTTGTCGCAATCCCCTCGAAGCGGGGCTGTCTTTCCGACACATCTTTTCATCTAGCCAGCAACGTTCTGAGTAAGACAAGTCGCAATCCCCTCGAAGCGGGGCTGTCTTTCCGACAGAAGTCACCTTCACAGGTATTGCGGGAGCTATTCCTCGTCGCAATCCCCTCGAAGCGGGGCTGTCTTTCCGACTCGTGATCGACCTCGACCTTGAAAGTTTTAAGCGTGTAGTCGCAATCCCCTCGAAGCGGGGCTGTCTTTCCGACTGTGGAATTTTTATTGGAAAAAGTTAATGCTTTGGCCAGGTCGCAATCCCCTCGAAGCGGGGCTGTCTTTCCGACGGTTTCTTCCCGTTCTGGTGTGACACACCAGACGGGAGTGTCGCAATCCCCTCGAAGCGGGGCTGTCTTTCCGACCCTTGAAAGTTTCGTGAAAGTATTCAGTGAGCTGCCGAGTCGCAATCCCCTCGAAGCGGGGCTGTCTTTCCGACTGGTTAATAAACAATAACACTTAAACAGGAGGCGTAGCCGTCGCAATCCCCTCGAAGCGGGGCTGTCTTTCCGACTGAGGAGTTTGAACTAGAAGTGGTAGTCCCACGGGAACCCGTCGCAATCCCCTCGAAGCGGGGCTGTCTTTCCGACTCTTATTCCCGCTCTGGACATTACATTTCCGGGTTGGAGAGTCGCAATCCCCTCGAAGCGGGGCTGTCTTTCCGACTAGACTGACCCTTCGCACCATGTGGTGCTTCGAAGGGATCGGTCGCAATCCCCTCGAAGCGGGGCTGTCTTTCCGACACTAATTTAGTTAAGCGTTTTGATGAAAATTTAGAGATGTCGCAATCCCCTCGAAGCGGGGCTGTCTTTCCGACTCGTGATCGACCTCGATCTTCACAACTTCAAAAAGATGTCGCAATCCCCTCGAAGCGGGGCTGTCTTTCCGACAACTTAAGAGAAAGGGTAACTAATTTAGTTAAGCGTGTCGCAATCCCCTCGAAGCGGGGCTGTCTTTCCGACCCATTCCGGGATGGCGAGAAAAGGCCGAGGAACTCCTGTCGCAATCCCCTCGAAGCGGGGCTGTCTTTCCGACTTATTGGCGAAGGCGTCGGGGATGTTAGGCGATGCCTTGTCGCAATCCCCTCGAAGCGGGGCTGTCTTTCCGACTTTCCCGTTTATCGCCATTGATGGCGAGGAATACATAAACGTCGCAATCCCCTCGAAGCGGGGCTGTCTTTCCGACTGGGGCTCCCTCACATTCTTGCTGAAGATAATTCGGGATATGTCGCAATCCCCTCGAAGCGGGGCTGTCTTTCCGACCTGCTAGCTGCTTCTTTGCTACTTTGGACGCCACCCTACGTCGCAATCCCCTCGAAGCGGGGCTGTCTTTCCGACGAATTTTTGGTTGAAAAGGTTGGAAAATTGGCCAGGCGAGTCGCAATCCCCTCGAAGCGGGGCTGTCTTTCCGACGGAACAACACGGTAAGAGATTCTCCAAGTCGTTCGATAATAGTCGCAATCCCCTCGAAGCGGGGCTGTCTTTCCGACTAAACGATAACATTAACCAGAAAGGAGGAACACCATGAGTCGCAATCCCCTCGAAGCGGGGCTGTCTTTCCGACTAATCTTAATTTAGCTACTGACGTAGTCCATATCATGTCGCAATCCCCTCGAAGCGGGGCTGTCTTTCCGACCGTGAAGAAAGAGGGATGGTGACCATAAAAAAGCTTGTTGGTCGCAATCCCCTCGAAGCGGGGCTGTCTTTCCGACTTCTAACAGTTAAGTCGCTCACTGGAAAACTGCTTCCTGGTCGCAATCCCCTCGAAGCGGGGCTGTCTTTCCGACAGGAAGGTGGGGGAGCACCACCTTCCTGTTGAAAGTAGTGTCGCAATCCCCTCGAAGCGGGGCTGTCTTTCCGACAGTAATGCTCCCTGGAGAGCCCTCGGGGCTCATTGTTCCGTCGCAATCCCCTCGAAGCGGGGCTGTCTTTCCGACGGTGTAGCCATGTTAAGGCATGTTATTTGGGAGGATAAGGTCGCAATCCCCTCGAAGCGGGGCTGTCTTTCCGACTCGAAATCTGGCTAGGGGACTTAGCGCCCCTAGCGGTGGTCGCAATCCCCTCGAAGCGGGGCTGTCTTTCCGACTCAGTCAAGAAGCCCGCTGGGTTCGACAGGGAGCATCACTGGTCGCAATCCCCTCGAAGCGGGGCTGTCTTTCCGACAGAACTCCACTACAGACGAGATTCGCGTATTCAAGGGAGTCGCAATCCCCTCGAAGCGGGGCTGTCTTTCCGACACGAAAGATAACGATGATGTGGAATGGAAGACTTTCCTGGTCGCAATCCCCTCGAAGCGGGGCTGTCTTTCCGACGGAGCTACCTTAAATTGCGGATTGAGGGAGCCCCAGTTCGTGTCGCAATCCCCTCGAAGCGGGGCTGTCTTTCCGACCCGGAAGCACGCCTGGTTTATCAAAACCAGGCAGGGAAGGTCGCAATCCCCTCGAAGCGGGGCTGTCTTTCCGACGGTTATCCGGGATGTCGAATTGCTCGACATCCCAACGGTAGTCGCAATCCCCTCGAAGCGGGGCTGTCTTTCCGACGAACATGTCGCTTCGGTTTATGTTAATGCTAAGGATATGGTCGCAATCCCCTCGAAGCGGGGCTGTCTTTCCGACTGCCAGGACAATGAAGCTGTTTTCTCGTGATACCGACGGGTCGCAATCCCCTC